>Ga0310038_10000828_pt1 | contig 24705 bp, 20 predicted proteins | sample Sb_taG_6_FD_200461 | JGI IMG/M metagenome (GOLD analysis project Ga0310038, IMG submission 200461) | Peat soil microbial communities from Weissenstadt, Germany - Sb_50d_4_PS metaG (v2) (version 2) | ecosystem: Environmental > Terrestrial > Soil > Wetlands > Peat | place: Germany: Weissenstadt... | reverse complement strand
CGCGGCGTCAATCCGCCCCAGTTCAGTGCCCTGGCGGCCGACGACTCCGTGGTCACGCTGACGATCGGCGGCGAGGATGTCGGGTACACCGGCATCCTGGAAACCTGCGCCGCGCTGAGCCTGACCGACCTGTTCGGCGATCCGTGCCAGCGGCACTATACGGCGGGCGGCACCGACCGGCTCGCCGCCGCGGTCAACGCGACGGCGCCGAAGGTGGCCGCGGTCCTGCGGGGAATTCACGCCCGGGCGCCGCTCGCCCGCGTGCTGCTCGTCGGCTACCCGGACATCCTGCCCAGCCAGGGCGACGGCTGCTGGCCGGAGGTGCCCTTCGCCTTCGGTGACGTGCCGTACCTGCGCGGCGTGGAGATCAGCCTCAACCAGATGCTGGCGCGCACCGCGGCCGCGAACGGCGCGACGTTCGTCGACACCTACACGGCGACCATCGGCCACGACGCCTGCCAACCTCCGGCGGTCAAGGATGTCGAGGGGCTGATCCCGACCTCGCTCGCCTACCCGTTCCACCCGAACCGCCGCGGTGAACAGGTCATGGCCGCCCGCGTGCTCGCCGCCCTGCGCTCGTGACGAGCTACCTCACGGCCAGGATGATGAAGGAACCCAGGCCGGCCACCATGCAGTAGATGGCGAACGGCATCAGCGTGCGCTTGGGGTCACTCAGGTAGCGGACCAGGAACCTGAGCGCGAGGTAGGCGCCGACCCCGGACAGCACGCTGCCGAAGATCACCTATCCGCGGATCCCTGCGCCCAGCGGCCCGGTCAGGTCGCCGATCTTCAGCACGCCGACCGCCAAGATGACCGGAGCCGACAGCAAGAACGAGAACCGGGCCGCGTCCTGCTGGGACAGCCCCCGGAACATGCCGCTGACCATGACGATGCCGTCCCGGCTGATGCCGGGCAGCAGCGCCAGGATCTGCATCGCGCCGAGGCCTATGGCGGTCAGGAAGCCGATGCCGGTCAGTCTGCCGTCAGCCTGCACCGCGAGGCTCGCCTGTTCCTGCTTCAGCGCGCGCTGCCCGGAGGAGCGCCGGCCGCCTCCGATCGGACCGTGCCCGCCCACGGCGACGGTGGCCGTCTGCCGCTCGGCCGCCATCTGCTGATCAAAAGCCACCTGCTGCAGCTCGGCATCGGCGCGCGCCGCCGCGCTCGCTCGCCGGCCAGCAGGATCAGCCCGTTCACGAACAGGAACGATGAGGTAAGGAGCGGCCTGCTGAACACGGTACGGAACGTGTGCTCGAGCAGCAGCCCGGCGATGCCGACCGGGATGGTGGCCAGGATGATCATCCAGGCGAGCTTCTGGTCGGTGCCCTGCGGCTCGAATCGCCTGGTGCCCGGCTCGGGCGCGATGACGTGCCGGATCGAGGCGAAGAAGGCCCGGATGATCCGCGCCCAGTCCCGCCAGAAGAGGATCATAGCGGTGGCCGTCGCGACGTGCAGTCCGACGATGTACGCCAGGTACGGCGACTCGGCCTTCGAAACGTCTAGGTCCGTCTTCGCCTATAACCACCTGCAGTCGTACGTGCAGAGCGTGCTGTACTACGCCGCGCAGTACGCGGGCGGGAACTTCTCCGTGGTGTCCGCGGCGATGCCGTCGGGCAGTTCGGTGGCCGGCTGCGCCCAGACGACCGGGGGCGTGCCCGCCGTCCAGGCGCCAACCCAGGCCGTGGCCACCGCCATCTCCTTCGCCGAGCAGCAGCTCGGCAAGCCGCACCTGTGGGGCGGCACCGGGCCGGACGCCTTCGACTGCTCCGGCCTCATGATGATGGCCTACCGGACCGCGGGGATCGACATCACAGGGACCTCACAGGACCAGTGCGCGACCGAGCGGCGGATCCCTGCCTCCCAGGTCCAGCCGGGGGACCTGGTGTTCTTCGCCGGCTCGGACGGGACCACCACCTCGCCGGGGCACGTCGGCCTGGTCATCGGGAACGGGAAGATGATCGAGGCCTACGCGACGGGCACTGTCCACACAATGCCGACGGCCTGGATGGAGGGCGTGGCGGCCGAGTTCCTGGTAGCGCGGTTACTCGACGCGGGAAACCGCGCTCAGTGACCGGCGGGCACCCTGGACTCCTGCCGTACTAATGACAAGGGCCAACCGGCGGCCACATTAGGACGCCCGCGCGCCCGGCCGCGCCGCGTGCTTTCCGGACGGCTGCGTCCTGGAGATTGACACGATCTCCATGCGCGCGCCCATGCCCTCCACCATCGTCGCTGTGTGGAGCAGCGAGATCTTGGCGAAGGCGAATAGTGAGTTGACCGTTACTGGTATCCCGTCTTTGAGCATGATGCCGAAAACCAGGACCGGGGTGCTGAACGACCTGTCGAGGGGGTGGCCCGGGGCGAGCTGCTGGAGTTTGGCCAGGAACTTCTCTCGGGCTTCGTGGTCATAGCGCAGGGTTTCGATGGCGACCCGGCCTTGGGCGAACAGGTGGTTGAGCGGCGCGGTGCTGTCTGCCTTCTTGACGCATACGAACTGGCCGGCCGACCCGAGTGCATCGGCGATTTCCAGTCCGCCGCCGCGCAGGCGTCTCGTGCGCACGGTGTCCTTGTCGAGCAGCACGTACCCGTTCTGCTTAGCGATTTCCTTGTTGTACCAGTCTTCGTCATGATCCTCACCTCCGCCGCCGGACTTCGTCCATGGCGGCAGCGTGACGCTAGCGGGATGGGCTAGGAGTTCGGCGATCCTGGACTCGACAGTGGTCAGGTATTCCGCGCCGATCTCGTACCACTGGCCTTGCCAGTAGAAGTAGTGAACGATCCCCTCGGAGACCTCGGCCGTCAGCCAGTTGTCGGCCGGGACCTTCCGGCTCAGCGGCTGAGCGGCTTCGGTGTCGGCAAACATCTCGACCCGGCCCGTGCGCAGTGCCGACAGGCGGTCTCCTTCCGGCTGGTGCCTGACAGCCGCGACGAGTTGGCCAGCGTCCAGCTCGTCGCACATCTCGGAGTTGCCCGCGAGCGTCACCCTGAAGCACTCGGCGAACTCGAACCTGTCCCGGCATTCGCCCGGCACGGCCAGGGCGATGCGGCTCGGCTCCGGCCCGCCGATCATGGCGTCGAGTTGCGCGTCGAGGTGCTGGGCCAGGTCAGATTTCGGGCTGACCGGGCGGACCTGGGCGATGAACCCGAGCCCGGGAAGCGGGTCTGGCCGCGCGCATACCTTCTCGATGCTCTTGAGATCCTCCATCAGCCCGTGGGCCGTGCTCGCCAGGTGCAGCTTGACCGAGCGGTCGCTGCCGGTGATGTGCGCTGGCCGTTTCCGGTCCCTGGTGAAGGTGAGCGGGACGCCGGTGATCTGCCCGGAGATCTTGCTGACGATCTCCCCGAACTGCTCGATGCCGAAGCCGCGTATGTGCTCGCCGCTGGTGGCCGAGTTCTCGTCCGTGCGGCCGCGGGCGTCCATCAGCTGGCGGCGGACCTTGGTGATGCGCTCCTCGTCCAGGCAGCGAACCGCGAACTCGATGCCGAAGCCGGGATCGATCCGGGCCGGGTTGATCATCAAGTGCCCCATGCCGTAGGCGAGGCCGTAGACCGCAGACTCGGTCCGCGTCAGCAGGAGGCCGAAGGCAGTCCTGTTCTCCTCGGTGACATCCTGGCCCGTGAGGGCGCTCAGCGGGTCGCACCAGTCCGCCGTTCCGGGGGCGACGGTGTGCCGGTAACGAGCAGCCCGCGGATTCCGTCCTGGTAACCAGGCGGCTCGTGAACCCGTCCCGGTCCAGATAGCGGGCGAGGACGAAGCAGGTAAGGTCCTCTTCCGCGGCTGGTCCGCTGCAGCGAAGCCGATAAAGCGAAGTCTTGCGCGTTGTTGATGCCTTCTTGGCGGCGACCTGATCGCCGCTGTCCTTCGTGATGGTCATGTTGTCTCCGTGTCACCGATGGCGGCACAGTCCGTGATGCAAGACGTGAGCATAGTCGGCCTTGTGAACACTGTAGCCAATATTCACAAAACTTGCCTTCGGTGGTGTCCCCGAGTAAAGTCGCCGCATGGACTCGGGCCAGCGCGAGGAGATGACCGCGGCCGCGATCGCGCGGCTGGCGGGGGTCGGGCGTGCCGCCGTGTCCAACTGGCGGCGCCGGTACCCGGAATTCCCGAGGCCCGTGGGCGGCAGCCTCACCAGCCCGACGTTCGACCGCGCCGAGGTTGAGGCGTGGCTGAGGACCACCGGCAAGGCTGATCAGCTGGCCACTGCCGGGCAGACGGCCACCGGCACCCAGCGGATCAGCGAGCCGGAGCGCTCGATTACCGACCTGGAGCCGGGCGACCTCCTCGCCAGGTCCATGGCCGCGTTGCTGCCCCGCGAGACTGTCGTCGGCAGGCCGAACGAGGACGAGGCCGAGCCAGAGTCCTTCGTGGACACGTCCGAAGACTTGCCCGTCGTGCTCGACCCGGCCTGCGGCTCGGCGACAGCGCTGCTGGCTGTGGCGGACCGGTTCGGCGACCGGGTAAAGCTGGCAGGCCAGGAGATCAGCCAGGACTACGCACGGACCGCGCGACTCAACTTGAGCGGCAACGCGAACGGCGCGGCATACGAGGTCCACGCCGGCGACTCGTTCCTGGACAACCAGCTCGCTCGGTACCTGGGCAAGGCGGCGGCCGTGGTGTGCGTGCCGCCGTTCGGCTCGCCGCAGTGGCCGGAAACCGAGCTGACCACGGACCCGCGCTGGGAGTTCGGCATCCCGGCGCCGCGAGACGGCGAACTGGCCTGGGTCCAGCACTGCTACGCGCACCTGAAGCCGCGGGGCGTCGCCGTTGTCGCCGTGTCCCAGCGGACCTGCGTGCAGCACTCCGGGGAGGGGATACGCGCAGCCCTGGTCCGTTCGGGAGCATTGCGGGTCGTGATCGCCCTGCCGCAGGGCATGACGTCCGTACCCGGCACGGACCTCTGCCTGTGGCTCCTGCGGCGGCCCTACGGCGAGCCGGACCACGGGCCGGTGCGGATGATCGACCTGTCCGGCCTCGGTGACGCGGCGGACGTGCCGCGCGAGTTCGCCGCCTGGCAGCGGCTGCTCGGCGACGCCGACCCGACCGTGTCCCGCGCGGTGCCGCGCCTTGAGCTGCTCGACGGCGACGCGAACCTGCTTCCGTCCCGCCATGTCGCGACCAGCGTGCAGGCCACCGCCGGTGACCTGGCCAAGGTCACCGAACGGCTAGCGCATCTCTACGCGGCAATCGGCCAGGGCCTGCCCGCATTCCAGGCGCCCGGGCAGCGGGCCAGGACCTCCTACGTCACGCTCGCCGAACTGGAGCGGGTCGGCGCGCTGACCATCCGGTCCCGCGACGACACCCCGCGGCGCGATGACGTGCTGCTGCGGACGATGGGCCGGCCGCCGGCCGTCGCGACCGGCACGAGCACCGACGACAAAGGCGTCGCGCAGGTGATGGAAATCGACGAGACGCGGCTGGACGCGCATTTTGTCGCGACATTCCTGCGTGCCGACGTCGCCGCGCTTCCGGTGGCCAATACGCTGGGAGCGGTCAGCCGCGAGGATCTGCGGCGCTGCCGCATCCCCCGCATGCCCCTGGCCGAGCAGCGCCGGTACGGCGACGCGTTCCGCCGCCTGCTGGAACTGGACGCCGCGCTGAGAACGCTCGCAGACGTCAGCGGCAAGGTGATCGAGCAAACGATTCACGGGTTGACCGCCGGCGTTCTGGCGCCGGACCACGGAGTAAGTGAAGGGGAGACGAGTAAGCGGTGACTACGGGACCAACGCACCAGAAGATGGCGGCCGACATCTGGCAGGTCGCGGACATGCTTCGCGGCCACTACATGCGCCATGAATACGGCGAGGTGATCCTGCCTTTCACGGTGCTGCGGCGACTGGACGCGGTGATGGTGCCGACGCGCGAGGCAGTGCGCGCCCGAGACGCCGCGCTGTCAATCCAGAACAAGGAAAAGCTCCTAGAGAAGACCGCCGGGCTCCGGTTCTACAACGTATCGAAGCAGGACTTCACGACGGTCGCCTCGGACGCGACAAACGTGGCGAAGAACCTGCGCGATTACATCAATGGCTTTTCGGAGAACGTCCGGAAAATCGTCGAACGCTTCGATCTGGATAACCAGATCACCAAGATGGCCGAGGCGAAGATTCTCTATGAAATCGTCGGCAAGTTCGCCGGGATGAAGGACCTGGAGAAGCTGTCCAGCCACGACATGGGCTACGTTTTCGAGCATCTGATCCGCAAGTTCTACGAAGATGCCAATGCGACTGCAGGTGAGCACTTCACTCCGCGCGAGGTCATCCACCTGATGGTGAACCTGCTCATAGCCCCAGACGAGGAGAGGATCAACGACCCAGGCGTGGTCATCAACATCCTCGACCCTGCGTGCGGCACCGGAGGCATGCTGACAGCGGCGGAAGACAAGATCAAGTCCATTAATCCGAACGCGCGCGTCTACCTCTTCGGCCAGGAGATCAACCCAGACGCATGGGCGACCTGCGAGTCAGAGATGCTGTTGCGCAACCAGCCTGGTGCCATCCACTTCGGTAGCTCCTTCACCGATGATGGTTACGTCGGCCGGAGGTTCGACTACATGCTGGCCAACCCGCCGTTCGGGGTCGAGTGGAGGACGGTCCGGAAGGAAATCGAGGACGAAGCTGAGATCGGCCACGCGGGCCGGTTCGGAGCGGGGCTGCCGCGGATCAACGACGGATCGTTCCTGTTCCTGCAGCACATGATCTCGAAGATGGACCCGGTCGAGGACAAGGGCACCCGGCTGGCCATCGTCTTCAACGGCTCTCCCTTGTTCACCGGCGCGGCCGGGTCTGGCGAGTCGGAGATCCGGCGGTGGATCCTGGAGAACGACTGGCTGGAAGGCATCGTCGCGCTGCCGGACCAATTGTTCTACAACACGGGGATATCGACGTACTTCTGGATCCTGTCCAACAGGAAAGCTGAAGCGCTGCGCGGCAAGGTAATCTTGCTCGACGCCCGCGACCAGTGGGAGAAGATGCGCAAGTCCCTCGGCGACAAGCGCAAGCAGATCAGCGAAGACCAGATCAGGCACATCACCGAGCTGTACATGAACGCGCTGTCCGTGGCCGCGGACGCCGGGCATCCGGACCACGGAAAGGTGAAGATCTTCGGGACGCGGGGCTTTGGTTACCACCGGATCACGGTCGAACGGCCTTTGAAACTGCGGTTCGAGATCACCGAAGACACCCTCGCGGCCCTGGAATCGTCGAAGCCCCTGGCGAAGTGGGACCGACGCGACGTCTTTGTCTCTGCTGTGCGCGATCTGCTCGGCACGGTCTGGTGGACGAAGAAGGAAGCCTCAGCCGCCCTGCTCGCGGCAGCCAGATCCAGCGGCGCGCTCTGGCCGAGCACGGCGTCGTACCAGAAAGCGATCTGGTCCGCGGTCTCCGTCTCCGACCCCGAAGGCGAAGTCCAGAAGTCGAAGGACGGCAACCCCGAGCCGGACCCGGACCTGCGTGACTACGAGAACGTGCCGTTGGACGAGGACATCGAAGCCTACTTTGCCCGGGAAGTGACACCGCACGTCCCCGACGCCTGGATCGACCGCACCAAGACAAAGATCGGCTACGAGATCCCCTTCACCCGCCACTTCTATGTCTACACCCCCCCGCGCCCCCTAGCCGAAATCGACGCCGAACTCCGCGACCTCGAATCCCAGATCCAGAAACTCCTGGGTGAGGTGACGGGATGAGCGCTTCTTCTACTTGGACGCCAACGCGGATCGATAGGGTAGCGACCATCAATGCGCGGATCGGCTGGAAAGCGCTAACCGCCAGTGAATACCAGCCCGACGGCTACGTGTTCCTCGCCACGCCGAACATCAAGTCCGGGTCGATCGACTTCGAAAACGTCAACTACATCAACGAGTTCCGCTACGAAGAATCGCCAGAGTTGAAGCTTCAAACGGGGGATGTCCTACTAGCCAAGGATGGCAACACGCTCGGGATCACGAACATTGTTCGCGAGCTTCCGCGACCCGCAACCGTCAACGGGTCCATCGCAGTCCTTCGAGCGTTCGGGGTGGAGCCACGTTTCCTGCGCTACTCGCTCGCGAGCAGTTCGACACAAGACATGATCGATGCGATCAAAGGAGGCATGGGTGTTCCCCATCTGTTCCAGTGGGACATCAAACGGCTGCCGATCGCCCTCCCGCCCCCCCACGAGCAGCGCCGCATCGCCGACTTCCTCGACGTCGAGACAGCTCGTATCGACACGCTCAAGGCAAGCCGACATGCCCAAATTTCAATTCTTGACGAACTGGAACTAGCTCGCATTTGGAATCAACTCTCTGCGGCTGAAACAACTGGACCTGTCTACGCGTACTTTGATGTGCAGCTAGGCAAGATGTTGAACACGGAGCGCGCTTCAGGCGGCAGCCAGCAGCCGTATCTACGCAACGCAAACATTCATTGGTATGAAATCGACACCGAGGACATGGCGACCATGACGTTCGAATCGGACGAACGACGTCGCTACGGCGTCCAAGCCGGTGATCTCCTGGTCTGCGAAGGTGGTGCTGGCGTCGCGGAGGCAGCCGTTTGGGATGGTCGAATCTCGACATGCTTCTACCAGAAGTCGCTACACCGTGTCCGAACTCGCAGCCACGTTCCGGTTGAATGGCTGATGTACTGGCTGCGCTACGCGAAGGCCATCGGCATATTCAACGCTGATGGGAATATAGCGACTATCCCGCATCTGACAGGCGAGCAGCTTGCAGAGTACAGGATTCAAATCCCGGAAGACGGGCATCGTCGAGTGGCCGAGCTGAGTTCGGAGATTACCGCCATTCGCAAGACGCAACGCGAGATGGCTGCTGCGGATGCTCTCCTCGCTGAGCGGCGGCAGGCGCTGATTACTGCTGCTGTTACAGGGCAAATCGATGTCACTACCGCGCAGGGAGTCGTCGCATGAGTCCGGGAGCGTATACCGAGCGGGCGTTTGAGGATCGGGTCGAGTACGAGTTGCTGCGGTACGGGTGGGAGCGGGCTTCGGGGCTCTACGACGCCGAGATGGGGATTCATACCGGGGCACTGTGGGAATTCGTAGGGCGGACGCAGATCAAGAAGTGGAATAAGCTCATCGAGCTTTACGGCGGGGATCCGGACGTCGCTCAGCGGCAGTTTGCGCTGCGGGTTGCTGCCGAGATCGACTCCCGGGGGGTGCTGGATGTGCTGCGGCAGGGGGTGAAAGACCGGGGCGTGCAGATTGAGCTCGCATACTTCCGGCCTGGGCATACGCTCGCCGAGGGCGCGCTTGATGAGTACAACGCGAACATCCTCGCCGTCGCGCGGCAGCTGCACTTCAGTTTCCGGGATCCCAGCCTGTCGGTGGACATGGCGCTCTTCGTCAACGGGCTGCCCGTCGCCACCGCCGAGCTCAAGAACCCGAACACCGGGCAGGACGCCGACCACGCCGTTGCCCAGTACCGTGACCGGGATCCAAACGATCTGTTCTTCGCTAGGCGCGCCCTCGTCCACTTCGCTGTCGACCCTGACCGGGCCTTCATTACCACGCGGCTCAGGGGGCGCGATACCGAGTTCCTGCCGTTCAACGTCGGGTCTAACGGGGCAGGAAGGGCTGGCGGGGCGGGGAATCCACGGCCCGTTCGGAATACTGATTATTCTGTTTCTTATCTCTGGGAAGATATCTGGCAGCGGGATAACTGGCTGGAGCTTCTCCAGCGGTTCATCCACGTCCAGACGTCAGACAAGAAGACCGGCAAGGTCAACCCGCACACCTCGCCGCGCATCTTCCCGCGCTTCCATCAGTGGCACGCCGTGCAGGAGCTGGTCAAAGACGCGGGGGAGCGCGGGGCGGGGCACAATTATCTCGTCGAGCATTCGGCCGGGTCGGGGAAGTCGAACACGATCGCGTGGCTCGGGCACCGGCTGTCCAACCTGTTCGGCGATGATAACCAGCCCGTGTTCCACAAGGTCATCGTGATCACCGACCGGCTGGTGCTCGACCGGCAGCTGCAGCGGACCATCTTCCAGTTCGATCACACGCCGGGCGTGGTGAAGAAGATCGACGTGGACTCCGCTCAGCTCGCGGAAGCGCTCGAAGACGCCACGTCCAAGGTCATCGTCAGCACTCTGCAGATGTACCCGTACGTGCTCGCCAAGATCGCGGACACTGGGCTGGGCAGCCAGCGGTACGCAGTGATCATCGACGAGGCGCATTCCTCCCAGGGCGGGGATGCGGCGGCGCGGCTTAAGCAGGCGCTCGGCGTCAATGCGGCGCCAATGGAGGAGGACGAGGACCCCGCGGAGTACATGACGCGGGTCCGCGGGCTGCAGCCGAATCTGTCCTACTTCGCGTTCACCGCGACGCCGAAGTCATCGACGCTGAAGCTGTTCGGCACGTTCAACCCTGACAAGGTGAACCCGCGGACCGGCGAGCTCGGCATGCACGTGCCGTTCCACGTGTACTCGATGAAGCAGGCGATCGAGGAACGCTACATCCTCGACGTACTCGCCAACTACATCACCTACGACACCAAATGGCGGCTGCGGAACGCTGCCGTCGAGCAGGCCAAGTCCGCGCTGGCGAACCCCGAGGTGGACGAGCGGAAGGCCAGGGCGAAGCTCGTGCGCTTCGCCGAACTGCACCCGACGTCGCTGCAGCAGAAAGCCAAGCTGATCACCGAGGACTTCCGGGACACCATGACCGGGCGGCTTGGCGGGCGGGCGAAGGCCATGGTCGTGACCACGGGGCGGCAGCACGCGCTCGACTTGTACCAGGCGATCCGCAAGTTCGATGACGAACTGCCCGGCTGCGGTTTCGGGGTGCTCGTCGCGTTCTCCGGGACGCTGAAGGATGAGCACACTGACCTTGAGTTCACCGAGGCGCAGCTCAATGGCTTCTCCGAAGGGCAGTTGCCGGACAGGTTCGGGTACGTGAAGCTCGATGATCCTGCCGCCGCGGCCCGGAACGCCGACGAGTACCGGCTCCTGGTCGTCGCCGACAAGTACCAGACCGGGTTCGACCAGCCGCTGCTGTGCGCGATGTACGTGGACAAGCCGCTGACCGGCGTCGCCGCCGTGCAGACGCTGTCCCGGCTCAACCGCATCCACCCGCTGAAGTCGCAGGACGACGTGCGCATCCTGGACTTCGTGAACTCCGCTGACGACATCCAGGCGGCGTTCGAGCCGTGGTTCGAGACGACGATCACCGAGCCGACCGACCCCAATCTGCTCTACGCCAAAGAGCGCGAGGTCATGGATTACCAGCTGCTCGTGGCCTCGGAGATGGAGTCGTTCATCCGCGTGCTGGGCACGGCCGGCCCCGGGCGGATGCCGGACGCGGCCGAGCGCGCGCTGCACGCGCAGCTGCACCAGTACCTGCAGCCCGCCCTGGACCGGTTCGCCGCCCTGGACAGCGACGATGAGCGGGAAGGATTCCGCAAGGCGCTGCGGGACTTCGTGCGCCTGTACAGCCTCGTCGCGCAGATCGTCGCCTGGGGCGACCGGGACCTGGAGCGGCTCTACCAGTACGGGCGCGTGCTGCTGATCCGGCTGCCGGGCAGGCCGCAGCTGTCGGTGGACGTCGGGGACGCTGACCTGAGCCACTACCGGCTGGAGTTCACCGGCCAGCACAACGTGTCGTTGTCGTCGTCCGACGGCGGCGACGGGGTGGTACGCGGGCACTCCGCCGAGGGCGGCGGGTACAAGGAGCCGGAACTGCGGCCTTTGTCGGAGATCATCGAGGAGCTCAACGAACGGTTCGGCCTTGACCTCGGCACCTCTGACCGCATCCTGGTCTTGCAGCAGGTCGCGAGCCTCGTCGAGGACACCTCCATGCAGCAGGTCGCGCTGATGAACGACGAGGCCCGCTTCGGGCAGGTCGCCGACGACCGGCTCGACGACGTCGTCGCCGAGAACGCCGAGCGCAACACCGAGTTCATGAAGCTCTACTTCGACAACGCCGAGTTCGGCAAGGCGATCAAGGAAGCGGCCCGCAAACGCGCCTACCGGATCATCACCGACCCGGCGCGCGACGAGGCACTGGCGCGGCTGCGCGCCGAGATGGCCCGGGAGACCGGCGTGTTAGCGCGGGGTGAGGCGTGACGGAACTGCTCGCAGGGCGGTACCGGGTAGACGGCCTGCTTGGCCGCGGCGGCATGAGCGAGGTCTACCACGGCTACGACGAGCGCCTGGACCGGCGCGTCGCGATCAAGGTGCTGCGGCCCCCGGCTCAGGTGCCCGCTGCGCCGGACAGCCCGGAGGCGGTGGAGATCCTCGACGCGCTGGACCGCGACCGCAAGAGGTTCCTGCGCGAGATCCGGGTCACCGCGCAGCTCGAGCACCCCGGCACGCCCGCTGTCTACGACACCGGGGTGGAGACCGCACCGGACGGCACCACGCGGCTGTGGCTCGTCATGCAGCTGCTGCGCGGCTCAACTCTAGAAGCGCTGCTGAACCACGCGGATTACGATTCGTCGCCGTTTCCCATCGCCTGGGCAGCGGCGATCGCGGCGCAGATCGCCGCGGTGCTCGCCGACGTGCACCGCGTCGATATCGTGCACCGCGACATCAAGCCCGGCAACGTGATGATCACCGACGGCGGCCTGGTGAAGGTGCTGGACTTCGGCATCGCGATCCTGCGCGGCGCCGGGGCGCTCCCCCGGCTGACCCAGGTCGACCGGACCGTCGGCACCCCCGCGTACATGTCGCCCGAGCAGTGCCTCGGCCAGGTCGTCACTGCCGCGTCCGACATCTACTCGCTGGGGTGCCTGCTTCTGGAGCTGCTCACCGGAGACGTGCCGTTCTTCGCGACGGCGGATACACCGCTGCGCTCGCACCATCTCAATACGCCCGCGCCGTCCGCGCGGTCCCGGCGGGCCGACGTAACCGCGGAACTGGACACGCTCGTGTCCTCGATGCTGGCCAAAGACCCGGGCGCGCGGCCGACGGCAGCGGCGGTGTACGAGGCGCTCCTGCCCCTGACGACAACCGGACCACGACCGGGCGGGCCCAAGACGGACGAGGCGGCCAGGAAAACGCCAAGTCCGCGAGGGGAGGAGAACCGTGATCCCACGCGCCCGTTTCGGTGGCCGCTGCTCGCCCCCGCCACCAGCCGACGTACCCGGGTCGAAGGAGGGGCCAGGCTCACCGACGCCGAAGCCGGGCTGCTGCAAGACAACGCCCGCGCGCTCCTGGACAGCGACCACCCGTCCGAGGCGATCAGCCTGCTAGAGGACGGCATCGAGCGCGCCGGCCATGACCCGGCCCTGCAGCTCCAGCTGCGCCACCTCCTCGGCGCGGCGCTCTTTTACGCCGGGGAGTACACCCGCGCCGCAGCCGTGCTCGACGCCGCAGGAGGCGAATACCGGCAGTACTTCCCGCCGAATGACCCTGTCGTCCTGGACTGCGCCTACCACGCCGGTCATGCCTACGCCGAGACTGGCAAGCCCGGCAAGGCCCTCCCGCAGCTGCGCTTCTACGTGAAGAACGCCGACACGTCGGCAGATGGAGACGAGGCACGCAGGGTCCTCGAAACCCGCTTCGTCATCGCGCAACTGCTGGCCGCCGATGGCTATCCCGACGAGGCGCTCGCCGAACTCCACGCCGTCCGTCCACTGCTAATCGACACCTTCGGCCCCGACTCCGTCCAGGTCCGCAACCTCGACAAGCAGGCCGCCCGCTTGAGGACGTCGCAGTAACAGCGGCTGTTTGGCCACGACGTCCTCTCTGCTTCGGTGCCGTCGCAAGATCACTTGCAACCTAACCCTGGACCTCGTGACCTTCGCCCGAATTGGACAATATATCCCGTTTAGTCCGTTGTAGGTTCTCACCACGGATGTCGCTTCAGGTGCTGCTGAGCTGCGGATCTGCCGGGTTCTCATCGGTCTGTCGTCGGCTTTCTTCTCACGTACTTGTCGTTTTCCTCGGCGACGAGGCGCTCAGACGGCTACCGGAGATGCGCTGCGGATACCATCAGCTAGGCTCATGATTGTCACAGAGAGCGATCGGTGGCAGCCGCTTCAGGCAGTGAGGCATCCTCCCTGCCGAATCTGGCGCAAGCTGCCGGCGACCACCGGGCAAAGGCGGTCCGAGCGGTATTGCGCGTGGTGAGACCGCTCAAGTGCTAACTGTCGCAAGCGGCAGGCCGGCGGACCGAAGCCGGGCGACTGCCATGGGCCGGAGGCCAGGCGGCGTCCGCTGGCCGTGCCGGGCTGGCCGCGCGGCCAGGACCTTGGCGCCGGCCAGGTGCCGGGCGGCGTCCAGCAGCTGGTGCCGCACCGCGTGCAGCCGGGTTTCCAGCGCGCCGGTCACCTCCAGCGCGGTGGCGACCTGCAGCTGCCCGGCCGGGGACAGGTGGGCCGCCGCGGCCGCCCGCAGCGCGGCCAGCCCCTGCTCGGTGCGCAGCGCGCCCTCGCCCAGCGCCGGGGCGCCCCGGTAGAACCAAGACCGCGTGGATCCGCTGCACCCAGTCGGTGTGCTCGGCCCGCAGGTCGTGATAGGTCTCCAGCAGCGCCCGGCATTCCAGAATGTGGCCGGGCGGGATCCAGCACTCCGGCAGCCGGCCCTCGGCCAGCAGCTGCCGCAGATGCCGCGGGTCGGTCTTGGCGTGCCGCTTGCGGCCGCGGGCGAAGGCGGTATCGGCCGGCTCGGCGACATGCGCCACGATGCCGGCCGCGGCCAGCTCCTCGACCACATACCGCCACCCGGTGCACCCCTCCAGCGCGAACGCGACATCCTCGTGGCCGTCGAACCGCGCCAGCCAGGCCCGCAGGTGCACCCGGTCGGCCGGGCTGATCTGGCCGCGCCGCACCTGCCCGGTCACGGTGTCGAGGTAGTCGAAGGTGATCTGCTTCCGGTGGATATCCAGCCCGCCTACGATGGACATTCGGGATCTCCTCAAGCTCCGAAAGGGGCGCACGCGCCCCACGCGAATTGCCTACGCGGTCAATCCTGACGCGCGTCTGAGCTGGGGAGGTCTCCCGGCACCCGGCCGCGGCCTCAGCTCAGTCCGGCCCGATGCATGTCATCTAATTGCGCGCCACTCCGGTGAGTTGGCTCGGCCGCGCGTGCCGGCCCGAAAGATCATTATGGGTGCAAGGCGCGGTCGAGTACGGACGTGGCGACATGGGCCGAGGCGGTGGGTGTGCCGGGCTGACGGCTTTGGCCGCTGGGCGGCGGCGGGGCTGTCGGGATGCGGTGGTGGCGAAGGGTTCCTGGAGCGCCGGGTGGCTGGGGTGCCGATGCGCTGCTAGATCGTGAGTGCCTGCTGCAGGTGCGCTGCGCCGTCACCGGGGTTGCCGTCCAGGAGGGTTGAGCGGCCGATGCCTTCCAGGGCGCCTGCTTCCTCCAGGGGCGCGCTGATGTCGCGGGCGATGGCCAGCGCCCGGGTGTGGTGGTCGCGGGCTCAAACAGCAGCTGGACCAGCGCGCCTACGCGCGGCCGGAAACGCTGCCCGGGCCGCTAAGCACATTCTGGGCGTCTCCTGATCCACTACTTGCCTGGCTCCGATGATCTAGATCATGCCGGGGGCGTGTGATGGGTGCTGCGGTAGGGTCTGTCCTCGGTGGCTGCCCGCCATCCGTCCGGCTTGGGAGGGAATGTGATCCGCGTTCTGGTGGCCGAGGACATGCGGATTCTGCGTGACACGCTGGTCGCGGTGCTGAATCTGGAAGATGACATCGACGTGGTCGCTCAGGTGGCAGATGGCCAGGCGATCGTGCCGGCGGTGGTGGCGGACCGCCCGGATGTGGCGGTGGTGGATATTGACCTGCCCGGCGCTGACGGGCTGACGGCCGCAGCGGTGCTGCACGAGCAGTGCCCGCAGTGCCATGTGCTGATCCTGACTGTGCTGAGCAGGCCCGGGGAACTGCGCCGGGCGCTGGCGGCGCACGTCTCGGGCTTCCTGCCTAAGGACACGCCGTCCGGGGAGCTGGTGGATGCGGTCCGGCGGGTCGCCGCAGGCGAGCGGGTGATCGACCCGCAGCTGGCCCTGAGGGCGCTGGAGGCTCCCGGGAATCCGCTGTCACCGCGCGAGGTGGATGTGCTGAGGGAGTTCGCGGCAGGGTCCGGGCCGGCCGAGATCGCTGCTGCGCTGCACCTGTCCTATGGCACGGTGCGTAACTACCTGGCCTCAGCGGTCACTAAGCTCGGCGCGCGTAACCGGGTGGACGCGGTGCGGATCGCCACCGAGGCCGGCTGGCTATGACCGGCGCCGCGGCCGCCATCGGCCGGCCCCTGGGGTGTTGGGTGCCTGGCATGTGCAGAATGCATGGCCCAGGTGGTGTGGTTTGCATGCAGGTGTCATGCCGGGTGCACGTTACGCGACGGCTGCCCGGCGGCCGAGACTGGGGAAATGGGCGGCATACAGATTCCGGCGTCACCGGCCCGGCGCGCCCCGCCCGGACGCCCGGGCGGTGCAGAGCGCCCGATGATCCGTGTCCTGGTCGCCGAGGACGTCCGCGTGGTGCGGGACACGCTAGTGGCGCTGCTGGGCCTGGAGGCGGACATCGAGGTGCCCGTCGCGGTGGCGTCCGGTGACCAGATCGTGCCCGCCGCGCTGGAGCACCGCCCGGACGTGGCGCTGCTGGACATCGGCTTGCCCGGCACCGACGGGCTGACTGCCGCGGCTGAGCTGGGCGTCCGGCTGCCCGGCTGCCGGGTACTGATCCTGACCGGGCTGGAGGCTTCAGGCAACCTGAGCGCGGCCATGCGCGCCGGGGCGTGCGGGTTCCTGCTCAAGGACAAGCCGGCGGAAGAGCTTATCGGCGCGGTGCGGGCGGTGGCCCGGGGCGAACGGGTCGTCGACTCTCGGCTGGCCGGCCCGGCGTGCCAGCCGGAGGGGAACCTGGGGCAGGCCCGGTAGCCGGGCTAGGCCCGGGAGGACGGGGCAGCGGGATCTCCGCGCTGAGGTCGAACCGGCTGCCGGCCTGGTTGATGGTCAGCCGCCCCCCCGCCGCGCGCACCCGGGCGGTGAGATTAGCCAGGCCACTGCCGGCACCGCCATCAGCGTCCGGCCAGGCTGCGTGGTCCCCGGCGGCTGCGTGGTCCCGGGCGGCTGTCTGGTCTGGCACGCCGTCGTTGCTGACATGCAGCCGCAGCGCGCCGTCTTCGGTGGTCGCCTCGATCGTGCAGGCCGTCGCGGTGGAATGGCGCAGGATGTTGGTCACGGCCTCGCGCAGCACCGGTGCTAGGACGGCGTCCGCCGCGGACGGCCGCGGCCCGTCTCCGATATCGGCGCGGACGTTCACGCCGGCTGAGGCAAGGATCTCCCGGGCGGCGGCGAGCTCGGCATCCAGCGGCAGATGCCGGCTGGCTTCGGTGACCAGCCGGATGTCCGCGCGGGCATGGGCGCAGATCCGGCTCATCTCCGCGATCTCGGCTTCTGCCCGGGCGTCGTCCCGGCCGATCAGCCGCCCGATCAGATCGGCCTTCAGCGCGATCGCGGACAGGCCCAGGCCGAGCAGGTCGTGGACGTCCCGCGCCACGCGCAGCCGTTCTTGCAGCATCGCCATCCTGGCCAGCTCACCACGCAGCGCCTCCAGCTGGCGGGCCGTCCCGGCCAGCCAGGACAGCCCGTACACCATCAGGCCGACTCCCGCGGTGACTGCCGTGACGTACAGCACGTCGGCCCATCCCTGTTGCGGCGTCTGGCCGACCTGGGGCACCGTGGCATACAACGCGGACAAGCTGGCCACCACTGCCGCGTACCCGGCCCACCGCCACCGGCCGGGAACGAGCAGCAGGAATGAGCCGGCGGCAAACCCGACCAGGCTGCCGACATAGCCTCGGAGCAGAACAAAGGGCAGATAGACCAGCACCGTCTGAACGGCCAACGTCAGCGGCCATGCCCGAGGCGGGCGGCCTTCCAGCGCGGGCCGGGAGTGATACAGCTGCAGTGCCACGCACGCGGCGGCGCTGGCGAGCAGCGCGGCGGCGTCCCCCGGGTCAAGGTGCGCGAGATATATGTTATTCGCGGTCCCCAACCCGAACCCGCACAAGGTCACGACCAGGATGGCCCACGCCAACCGCGGGGCGATGTCCGCTCCGGTCGCCGCAGCCAGTGGCTCTGGGCCGGGTGCCATGCGGCGGTCCGCGGTCACCGCCCGCGCCCGCGCGACCGCGTCCCTGGCGGCCACGCCCGCCGCCTCCATCTGCGCCCGCGCCCCCGCCGGGTTACCCGGCCAGGCCTGCTGTGCCGCCGCTGTCATCGCCGCGACGCCGACCAGGCGCTCGCCGACCGCGGCCTGCAGGTCCTCGGCGGCCTGCAGGCGCTCGCGGGCGACCGCGAGCTCGGCGAACCGCCCGCGCGCTGACTGCAGCTCCGCGACGAGATCGGACAGCCGGACCAGCCCGAAAAAAACTAGGCCGTCGTCCACGAAAACGACGACCACCCACAGGGCTCCCGACCAGGCGGGCGCCCAGGGCAGGCCGACGAGGCCGGCCCGTACCGCGACATCGGCCACCAGCAGCAAGCCAGCCAGCAGCCACGACAGCCGCCCCGGCAGCGTCAGCAGCACCAGGCCAGCCAGCAGGCCCGCCACGCCCTGCGCCCACTGCCCGCCGAACAGGGCGAACGGAACAAAGGTCAGCACGCCCTGCACGGCCAGCAGCTGCCAGGTGTAGCGGGCCAGCAGCGGCCGGGTGCCCGGGACCGCATACAACAGCGGCACAACGAACAACGCCACAATGAACGGCGCCTGGCCACCTTGGTCCGAGGCGAGGACGCCAGCCAGCTTCGCGACCAGCAGGGTGCACAGGACCGCGACGGTGATCGCGCTCGCCCGCCGGGATGCGTTGCCGCCTGTCCCGGCGGCTGCGCTGGTCCCGGTCATGTGCACCACTATGACCCGCTCCGATCTGCCCGGCAAGCCAGCCAGCGGGCACTCCCGGGCGCCGGCATGCACTCTGCACCCACCCTCAGTGCAAACACCACGCCGACCTCGTGCCCGCCGCACTAGCCGCGCCGGCCGGTGCAGTCCAAGACTTGCGGACATGAGCGTCTGGATTCTCAACCTCGTCATCCTGGCCCTGGTGCTGGCCGCCGACCTCGGCCGCCGCAAGATCGCCCCGATGCGGTTGCTGCGCCCGGTCATCGCCGCGGCCATCATCATCCCGTTCTTCTTCAAGGGAGCCGCTTCCTCCGGACACGGCCTGCTCCTGGAGATCGCCGGGCTGGCGGCAGGGGCGGCCCTCGGCGTCCTCGCCGCAACGCAGATCCGCGTCACCTACGATGACCAGGCCGGCCGCCCCGTTTCCCGGGCCGGCCTGCCGTATGCCGCCGTCACGGCCGGCCGCATCTACTTCACCTATGGGCTCGTTGAAGGACGCGCGTGATGTCCGGCTTGAACGCGCCCCCGCTTGTCGTTCCTGGCCGGCGCGGCCGGCCCAGGGCCTGGCTGCGGGGACGGGCAGCGCCAGCCGGCGCCGACCGGGTGCGTGCCCGGCGGTGGGCGATACTCGCCGTCTTGTGCCTGAGCGTTTTTCTCGCGCTCGTCGACAACACGATCGTCAACGTCGCCCTCCCCTCGATCAGCAGGCAGCTCCACGCGACGACCAGCGACCTGCAGTGGATCGTCGACGCTTACTCCCTCATCTTCGCGTCGCTGCTGCTGGTGGGGGGGAGCCTGGGCGACAGGTACGGGCGTAAGGGCGCCCTCCAAATCGGGCTGGCGGCGTTCGCCGGGTTCTCGGCCTTCGCCGGGCTTTCGGGCAGCACGCACGTGCTGATCGCAGCCCGCGGCCTGATGGGCCTGGCCGCGGCCCTGATCTTCCCGGCCACGTTGGCCATCCTCACCAACACCTTCACCGATGCCAAGGAGAGAGCAGCGGCGGTCGGCGTGTGGACCGGGATCACCGGCCTCGGCGTCGCGCTCGGCCCGATCACCGGCGGCCTGTTGCTCCAGCACTTCTCCTGGAGCTCGGTCTTCTTCGCGACCATCCCCATCGCCGTGCTGGCCCTGGCGCTCGGCGCGTGGCTCGTGCCGACCAGCCGCGACCCCGCAGCCCCGCGGCTGGATCTGGCCGGCTTCGTCCTGTCGATCGCCGGGGTAGGAGCGGTGGTCTATACGACAATCGAGGCGCCGGCGCGTGGCTGGTCGGCTCCAGTCACCCTGGCCGGCTACGGCGCCGGCGTCGCCTTGCTGGCGGTCTTCGCGGTCTGGGAGCGCCGGGTCGGCGAGCCGATGCTCGACGTCACCTTGTTCCGCAACATCCGCTTCAGCGCCGCCAGCTTCTCGATCACCGTCGCGTTCTTCGGCCTGTTCGGCTTCATCTTCTTGATCACCCAGTACTTCCAGCTCGTCCACGGCTACAGCCCCCTGTCGGCCGGCCTGCGTACGCTTCCCTTCGCTCTCGGCGTCGGCGCTGCCGCGCCGGCCGCCCCGGTTTTCGCCCGCCGTCTGGGCACCAAGATCGTGGTCCCGGCCGGCCTGATCCTGATGGCCGCCGGTTTCTTCATCGCCTCGACCTTCGGCAGCGACAGCGCGTACTTCGGCCCGGTCCTGGTCTCCATGGTGCTGATGGCGGTCGGGCTCGGCCTGGTCACCGCGCCGTCGACCGGCGCTATCCTCGCGGTCCTCCCGCTGGGCAAGGCGGGGGTCGGCTCGGCGGTCAACGACGTCACCCGCGAGCTCGGCGGAACCTTCGGGGTGGCGGTGGTCGGGGCCATGTTCTCCTCGGTCTACGGCCCGCGTCTGGCCCAGCTCCTGCACGGTGCGGGCGTGCCGGCGCCCGCCCTGGCCGCCGCCCGGCAGTCACAGGCGGCTGCGCTCCAGGTCGCGGGGCGGGCGCCGGCGAGCGCCCACGCGGTGATCATCGACGCAGCCAACCGGGCCTTCATCGCCGGCCTCAGCCGGGGCTCGCTGGTCTGCGCCGGTGTCGTCGCCCTCGGAGCCGTGTTTGCCTTCCTCGTCCTGCCCCGCCGGCTTCCCGGCACCCCGGCGGGCCCGCCAACTGCGCCGGGATCCAAGCCCGCGCAGATGTCCTCAGCGAAATCAGGTCAGCCATGACATACGTCAAGCTGACAGACCCCGCCACAGAAGGTTCGCATGGCAGCGATGAGAGGCGGCACGTGTCTGCAGTTACTTCACCCATGGCGCCAGCCACGTCTCCGGCCCTCAGCTCGGCAGCTGGATGCTGGCTAACCAGATCACCGTCGGCGCCCTCACCGACAGTCTCATCTTCGTATCCATTGGATGCTGCTCGGCCGCACCGGCCTCCTAGCCGCCAAGGCCCGCGCCGCCATCACCCGCGCCGGACGCGCCGAGGCCGCCGCGGATGGACCCGGCTACGAGGTCAGCGCCGGATGACGCTGCTGGGCCGCTGCCCGACCAAGCCGAGCGTTCACCCATGACAGTGCTTTCAAGAGGAGTTGACCATGCCGACGCTGCCCTGGACGATCCCTAACCCGGCCCCGCCCGGCATGCAGGCCCACGCGATGGCCTCCCGCTTCGAGGTGCGCTCCGCCAGGGACGTTCCGCGCTTCTTGCTGAAGTCACTCGTAGCCTGGCGCCAGGTCCGGTCCGCGCACGGATGCGTCGGCGCCTCCCTCATCGCCCAGCCGCTGCAGCGCGTCTTCTACACCCTGTCCGCGTGGGAGAACCGTGACGCCCTGTACGCCTTCGCCAGAACCCAGCCGCACCGCGGCATCATGGCCAGTCTGCGCCCCACCATGCGCAGCTTGACCTTCACCTTCTGGAACGCCCAGACCGAGCAGCTCCCGCTCACCTGGGACGACGCCAAGCGGCGCCTCACCGAGCAGGCGCGGGCCGACGCCGCCAGCGCTGGCCATGCCACGCCAGAGACATGATCACTATTCACAACCGCCGGGCTGGGCAGCCCAGCTTCCCGGAAATCCACGCCGCGTTCCTGACCGGGAACGCGCTACAGCTGGCCCGTGACCTCCGCTCTTGGCACCTGGGTTTTGATCGCGCCAGGTGCCCAGGCTATGGAACACCCGCATCGTGACCGGCATCAACCCGGCGGCCCGCGCCGAAAGGCGGCCCCGCAGGAAGGAGACCAATGACTGGCACAGACCTCGCCGTTGATGACGTCCTCGCGGCGCTCGACTGTTTCTACCGCCACACCATCGTGGTGAGCCTGTGGGCGGACGCGGTGGCCAACCGCCTGGAGGCATGGCAATCTACCTGCCCAGCGATGAGCTCCCGGAGGTCGCCGACCATACGCGCGCGGCAGCCCGCCGCCTCCGCTGACCCCAGGCAGCTCATCGACCGCGCACCCGGCGACAACGAGTTCACGATCCCCGACTGCTCGGACCCGCGGGCGATCACCTGCTACGCGCTGCAGTGCCTCAACGTCATCATCGCGGCGTACCAGGCGTTCCTGGACATGGTGCGGGGACGGGATGACGTGAGCTTCGCGCTCGTCGTCGGGCTGCTCGGCACCGAGACCCACCGCAGGGCCGACGTCACGGCTGCCCTGGCCGGGCAATGAGCCGCAGCATGACAACGGAACAGCCATGGCCATGGCCGAAGACGATGGACGCGCTGCTCGCCGCGCCAGCCTCACATCGCCTCCTGCTGGAGAACGACCGGGTACAGGTGCTGGACGTGGTGATCGAGCCGCGAGCCCGCGAGCCCGAGCACACCCACCAGGCGCCGAGCATCATGATCATCGACGAGCCGGCCCGGATCAGGTATTACGCGGGCGGCGCACTGCGGTTTGAATCCCCGGCGCGCTCCGGGTTCTCGCCTGGCGTGCGGGTCCGCTGGATGGAACCCGAGGGCCCGCATTCCGTCGAGAACATCGACGAGCGCCGCTACCACGCGATCCGCGTCGAACTCAAGTAATACCGGCGCCGTGCTCTCACCGAACAGCGGTCCCCGGCCTACCGGTCAGGCCGCCTCGACGCCGGCCTTGTGATGAGTCTCGGCGCCGGAGAACTGCAAGCGCTGGGGCCGGTAGGCGTGACCCGGCTGGACCGGCCAGGCGACCAGCTAACCCGGGCAGAACACAGCGAAATGGAGCAACCCATGTGCGAATCCACGATCCGGGCCGACAGCCCGGTGGTGACCCTCATCAACGTGTTCACCGTCGCGCCTGAAAACCAGGACCGCCTGATCGAGGCCTGGCAGCGTTCCACCGATGAGGTGATCCGCCACCTCCCGGGCTTCGTCTCCGCCAATATCCACGCTAGCCTCGACGGCACCAAGGTCGTCAACTACGCCCAATGGGAAAGCCAGGAGTCGTTCACCAGCATGCTCGCCGACCCGGCGGCCAGCGAATGGCTCCGCAAGCTCGCCGAGATCGGCACCCCCGCACCCGTGCTCTGCCGAGTCGTCTCTGTCCACCGCGCATCCGAGTGACCGTCCGGGTACCGGGCAACGAACAGCCTCTTCGGCGACACTCCGGTATCTACGCCCATGCCGCGGCGGTGCAGGATGAACAACCAGGAGCCGCCGCTCTGGGGTGCCAGCCGGTCACTGGGTGCCGGCAAGAAGCGTGACAACAGCTCCCGCGCAGCGATTCTGCCGCGGCGTTCAGCTAACGCGCAGGGCCCGAGCAGGCGGTAATGGTCAATATGCGCGGTGCTCACTCGCCTGGCCGAGACCATACACCAGCCGCTCCTGATCGGCAGGCAGCGCTGAAACGTCCGTTGAAGGATCCCCGATCGAGACGCCTCCCCGGCCGCTGAGCCCGTCGAGGCGACGGCACGCCCGGCGAGCGTCAGCTGGACCGGCACACCGGCTCCACCGATGGCACCCAGAGCAAACGTACGCCCATTGACCATCCCTTCTGCTAACTCTTGCAAGCAGGAAGGGCAACCGTTTCGGCTTCCTCAGCCGCACCCGGTGGACGCTCTGACGTCGACCATGAGGCGGATATCGAGACGCTCGCTTCAAAGCTGCGGTTACAGTCCGTCACGAAGCTCGCAGTCCTCCCATGCCACGTCCGTTGCAGCTTTCTCACTCAAATGTCGCAAGCGCCAAGTAGGCGTCAACTCATCTGAGAAAGCGTCATCTCTGATGAGAACCTACATCCGTTTCTAGTTTCTGATCTTGATCGCCCGTTTTGTAACCCTTGATCCATGGTCTCCGGCTGCGTCACACCCATGCACCACATGACGATTGTGGTCAGCTCTGCTAACTGTAGGCCGCCGTCGAGGTGCCGCGCCTAGTGGCAGTTGTGGCGACCCTGAGCAAAGGCTACGACCTGGACTACATCTGGAAGCACGTGGACCGCGGCCCGGCCAAGGACGCGGCCAGCTACTACATCCAGGCCAGCGAAAGCGGCGGTGAGCCGCCCGGCCGCTGGTGGGGACCAGGTGCGAAGGCCCTCGGTTTCGAGGATGGCCAGCGGGTCGACCGCGAACCTTATGACCTGCTGTTCGGCAAGCGGCAGGCCCCCGATGGCACCCGGTTGGGCCGGCCGCCCGCCAGCGGCCGCAAGGCCGCCGAGGTGTACAAGGCGCTGCTGGCCGCCGAGCCCCACGCCACCGCCGAACGCCAGCGCGAGCTGCGCACCGAGGCTGCCCGGAAGGCCCGCCAGGGCCCCCTGTTCTTCGACCTGACCCTGTCGCTGTCTAAGTCGATCTCCATCTTCCACGCCTCGCTGGGAGAGAACGCCCGCCTGGCCCGCCAGGCAGGAGACAAAGACGGCGATGAGTACTGGTCCGGCCTGGTCGCGGAGGTCGATGAGATGATCTGGCAGGCCGTGCACGCCGGGTTCGGCTACTTCCAGAAGGAGGCGGGCTACACCCGTACCGGCTCGCACAACACCCGGGTGCGCGGCCGC
>Ga0310038_10000823_pt1 | contig 24770 bp, 13 predicted proteins | sample Sb_taG_6_FD_200461 | JGI IMG/M metagenome (GOLD analysis project Ga0310038, IMG submission 200461) | Peat soil microbial communities from Weissenstadt, Germany - Sb_50d_4_PS metaG (v2) (version 2) | ecosystem: Environmental > Terrestrial > Soil > Wetlands > Peat | place: Germany: Weissenstadt... | reverse complement strand
CCCCCGACACCGGCACCTCGCCCAGAGGGCACGGCCGGCGCGGCGGCCGGCCCGGCAACGGCCACCAGAGCGGGGCCAGCATCGACGCCGCCGCCCGCGACGCGGCCCCCGGCAGCCGGTGGAGCGAATACCTGCCCGCGATCCGCCGCTGGGAAAAGGTCCTCGGCTGCCCCGCCCCGCCGCCTGCCCAGCCAGGCCCTGGCGGCCGGCCCTGGCTGTCAGCCGAGTTCGCCGAGTGGACGATGGGCATCCCCGGCCTGGTCACCCTGGTGCCCGGCATCGCCCGGACCCACCAGCTCAGGATCATCGGCAACGGCGTCGTCCCCCAGCAGGCCGCAGCCGCGCTCCGGCTGCTAATCGATGCCGCCGCCATCCCGGCCCCGCCCGCCGGCGACACGCGGGCCGCCGCATGAAATGGCCCTGTCCGCGCGACAGCGCGCCCGTGCGGGCGCGTGCCAACGCCGCCGGGGCGGGTAAACGGGTGCGGTGCCGTCGTGGCCGTGTCCGGGCCGCACCGCCGCCCGCCAGGCCCGCACCGCCGGCCGCGACGAGGAAAAGGGGCGGGCGCCGGCCGGCGCCCGCCCTCGTGCCCCGAGCCCGGGCTACCCGCGCAGGTTCACCTGCACGGGCAGGCCCGGGAACGGCGTGGGCACCGAGCCGGCCGCCGCGACAAGGTCGACCTCGTCCCGGGGCCGACGTCGGCACCGTGGTCCTGGAGTTCGCGCAGCGCGCCGAGCGCGAACACGACCGGGCTGCGGACTATCTCCGGCCACAGGTCAAGGCTGTCCAGGTCCCAGCCGGCTACGCGGACCAGCGATCCGGCCGCGACCGCCCGCACCTGCACCCCGGCCACCGCCGTGGCAGGCCCCGTGTCCTCGCGCGGGGCGATGCGCACCAGCACGTCCCCGCCGCAGGCCACCGGGCGGTGGCGCGGCAGGAACACGGCGGTGAACTCGCCGCCCCGCCTGGCCTCGGCGGCGGTGACCCACAGCCAGGCGCCTCCGGCCGACGGCTGCCGCCCGGCCAGGGCCAGCACGTCCACGTCCTCATCCGCCACGTCACCGTCCGGGACCGCCCACCCTTGGGGATCGCCGGCATTGCGAGGTGCTGCCGTCAAGACTGTTTCCCTCCTGTCGAACTGGCAGTCTGGCCGCCGGACCGTCCGCACGGTCTCGCGCGCACGGTCCGGCGGCCCGGGCGGAACCGCCGGCCACGATCAGCGCTCTGCTCCCGGCGGCCCGTCAAGCCAGAACCAGCCTGCTCGCGGCTGCGCCAGGCCGGACTTGACACGGCGCGCGGAGTCGAGCGTGGATACTGCCGGTCCCGGGCGGAAGGCCAGCCGGGCCGGCCGTTCGGCACGAAACACGGCCTTCGTCGCTCGGTGCGGCAGGCCCGCGCCGCCGGCCGCCGTCCGGGACCCCGCCGCCCTCGCCCCGCCGCCGGGGCCGGGCGAGGGGCGGCGGCCACGGTGACACAGGCACTGACCGCCTCCGCGCTACCGCAGCCCGCCCGCAAGCCCGCCGAGGACGCCGCCGCCCTGATCCGCCCCGCCGGGCAGGCCCCGCCAGCGCCGCCGGGCATCGGACACACCGCGCAAGGCGCGCGGGAAATCGGCCCCGAAGTCCCGCCCGGCACGGAAGTGAGCGTGATGACCAGCAGCAGCCAGCCCCCGGACCTTGACCGCTACCTGGCACGCCACGGCTTCCGGCCGCAGGCCAGCCACAGCACCTGGCTCGACCGCGACAACGGGCAGCACGTCATCCGGGTCGTCCGCGAGCCCGAGGAGCAGACACAGCTGATCTGCCTTGCCCCGCGCAGCGCCTGCGTGTACCAGGCCGCCTTCAGCCTGGGCACCCCGGACGCCGTGATCATCGCGGCGGTGGAAGCCGCACTGTCCTCGAAGCCTCCTGTGCTGGCCGCGCCGCTGCGGGCGGCGAGCGCTCCGGCGGCGTTGGCTAGGACGGCGTCGAGGGCCGGGCCGGGCTCGCCGCCGACGACGGAGCGGACGACCTTGGCGTTGTAGGCGGCGTCGCCGCCGGCCAGGTCGCCGGGCCGGGCACGGCGAAGCCCGAACCTGGCGGTGTCGAAGGCAGTCTTGCGGATGCCTTCCCCGCTGGCGGCCCACACGTCGGTGGCGTCGGCAGTGGTGATCTCGTCCAGTCCGTCGCGTCCGCGCACGACGAGGGCGGTGGCGCCGCGCCCGGCGAGCACGGCGGCCAGGACCGGGGCGAGGGCAATGCTGACGCCCTGAATCCGGCGTGATCACAGGCAACGGCCGACTGACACGGCGCGGCCGAGACAACTTGCAGGCACGCGCTCCATCTCAGACGCCGGAGTCAATCACTACGGCAAATCCAGGCCCCGGGTCGCCCAGGATCACGTGCTTCACAGTTCTGGCGCTCAGCACACCACGCCTGATCGCAGGCATCCGCGGGGCCGTCAGCCGATCCGTGTGGCGCGGCTGGAATGTCAGACCGTCGGCGTAAAGTGGCCGACCGTGACTCGACCGGCCGACCGCACAAACGATCAGATCATCCCTGCCGCTTCGCGCTCATGCGTGTGCGGGCATCCGGTCTACGACGATCAAGAATCCCGGTGCGCGCTGTGCGCCTGCCGGGACCATCGGCCGCGGTCCTCGGCCGCCCGGGAACAGGGCAGTCCCTTCCCCGCCTGGCACCGCGGGCAAGCGGGCGTGTCGTGATCACCGGCCTGACGCGCTCGGGGCCGGCTACGCGGCGCGTGCCCGAATGGCCCGAGGAACCACGATCGCAAGCGGGCACCCCTCGTCCGCTGTTTGAAGCCCGCCCCCCGCTGCGAAAGCTCGTCGTGGTATCAGATTCGGACCTGCTGGCCGCTCCGGATGATCACGGCGTCACGTCGGCGGCACTGCTCACGGGCCTCCTCACTCACCCGTACATCAAGCTGCTCCGCTACCGGGATGAGGGACCTGCTGCGGGTCTGGCCGGTGACGGGGAGCCGCCCAGGGGCTGGGCTTGCCTGCTGCCCCCGGACGGCGAAGAGCAGCGCGGCCTGGTCTACGCGCACGACTCAGGGGGATGGACGTACACAGGCGTCTCCAGCGCGGTGGCCGCCCACGCCCGTGGCGACGCGGGTGCCGCGTACGGGGACCGCCCGCTGGAGGCTGCCGCCGACCAGCGCGAGCGGGACGCGCTTGCTGCCGACGTGGCGACGGCGGTCGAAGCCGACTTGTTCATCACCGAGCGCCCGTACCTGTTCGGGGAAAGGAAGATCCATATTCCCTGCGTGACGCTGTGCCGGGTACCCGAGGCCCTCTCGATGGTCGGGCTCTACCTGCGGTCGCAGGGCGAGTACGTCTTGTGGCGCGTGGCCGACGGGTCGGGAGGTCCCACAGCCAATGAATGGCTGTACTACCAGATCGGTGCAGTCGCGCTGCTGCAAGAGCTGTGGCGGTGGTCCGGGGCGCAGGCCGCCGCGCCCCAGCAGGGAACACCTGATGCGCTGGCCGGCCTCACCGGGGCGCTGCTGCTGCGGGTCGTTCGAGCGCTCAGGACCAGGGACAGCTTCCACCGGGCACTCAACCTGCCCCAGCAGCGAGACGCCGTCCGGACCATCCTGGTGGACCTGGACACTATCTTGGTCATGCTGATGGGAGCGGTCGATGCCTCCGCCCGCTTCATCCACGTCCTGCTCGCAGTCCAGGGCGATCAGCGTGACGCCGGCTGGCAGAAGGGAGGCTGGCGATCCAGGCTCGCCGACCAGGGCCAGCCCCTGGCTGCCCTCTTCGGCAGCGGCGCGCCGCTGGCGGACGTGCTGACGATCCTGAGCCGGCTGCGGAACACCGTGCACGGGCAGGCCATCCAGGCCACCATGCGACAGAACGGCCAGGTCCGGGACGCGCCGTTGACGCTGCCAGCCGAGCATGAGAGCCAAGTCCTCGCCTGCATGGACAACCTGGGCGGACGGGCTGCCTGGGGTGCCCGGCCAGGTGTCGGCGGAGGTCTTGCAGTTGACCCGGGCCAGTTCGTGGAGCAGCTTTTTTCTGCTGTCCTGCGTCTGTTGAACGCGGTCATGGCCGCGACACCCCCCGCTTATGTCCGCGGCCAGCAGCCGGACCCGGATTCGGGACCCCGCTGGTACAGCGAGCGCAACCGGCTGAGCGTCAGTTGGCAGCTGGGGTTCTAACCACCACTGCCCGCCTGCGTGGCGGCCGCGGCCGCCTGTCCGCCCGCACTGTAAAGCGGCACGCCGCCGTGTCGCTGTGGCTGAACTCGGGGGTGCCGGCGACCGAGGTGGCCCGCCGGGCCGGGCACGGCGTCGCGGTCCTGCTGAAGATCTACGCGCACTGCATTGACGGGCAGGCCGAGGCCGCCAACCAGCGCATCGCCGATGGCCTCGGCGCCGAGGATGACGGGGATAATGAGGAAGCCGGTGAGCAGGCGTCCTGAGCCGTGAAGCCGTGTCCCAGCCCGTACGGACCGGACACGGCCTGCGGCGCTGGTGTTTACCGCGATGATCCACGATTGCCGCGTGACCTGACGGCGGTGGGCAGGCGTGAAGCGGAGGGTTTTGGGCGCGCGTCGATGAACCGTGGTATGACCGCGCACCCGGATCTCGCCTCGTAGGCGGCGCAAGTGGCGCGGACAAGCTCGAGGCGCTCTGGACGGAGGTCGCGGTTGGTGAACCCGACGCAGACGTAGTAGGCGCAGCTGATCTGCTCGCTTGCCAGGTACTGCGGTAGCTGCGCGTCGGCGCCCTGGAACAGCTTGGAGCTGGACAGGAGCTTGACCTCGATGAGGGCACGGCGGTGCCAGCCGGCGGAGAACTTGAAGTCGACGGGGCCCCGGCCGGTGTCTGGCTCCCGCGACATGTCGACGTCGGCGAGCGCGCACAGGGAGTTCCACATAGCAGCGGCCGTCGCGTGAACGATCACCTCACTGCGTGGCTTCGTGAACTTGTCGTCCCACAGGACCCGCCAGAGATCGCTGTGCTCGACGGCGTGCTGGAAGCGGTCCGTGAGGGTACCGACCCACTGAAGGAAACCTTCCGGCGAAGGCTGACCGACGGGCGTACCGGTGATTGCTTCCGCACGCGCTACCGTGCGGCCTGCAGCCGCCCAGTACCTGCTGGTACGCCTGCAGCGCACGATGGACGTGAGCGCTGGGCGGGCGTCCGGGCTGAGCACATGCTCGGACGGGAAACGGATCTTTCCGCCACGACTTGTGTACGTGACGGCCTCGGGGGTGAAGTGCTGCCAGTACGTGAGTCCCGTATCCGGATTATGCGCGAGGAGGACCACCGGCAGCGAGTAGCTCAGCCAGTATGAGAGCTCGGCATTCCGAACGCGGTATTGCCATCCGCCTGCATCCGGTTCAGAGAAGGGTGCCTGGCGTCCTTTTAATACCAAGGCCATCACGCGACCGGTCGGGAAGCCGTCGTCGACTTCCTCCGCCAGTGCGTCGATTCCGAAGTCATACGCCGCCTGCTCGCGGAATGCCCACCCCCAGCTGCTGAACTCCCGCGCGGCTGCAGCCACCGCGAGCTGCTCGATGCGTGTGCCTTCAGAGCGGCGCAATGGATCCTTCCTCAGGGGTACGGGCCGACTCTAGGCGGGTGGAGAACCGCTCGTGTAGCCAACGTCGTCGGCTTCGGCCTTTCGCCAGGTTAGCGCCGGAGAAGCTGGAGAGGTCAGGCAAATGTGCCGTCGATGCCCGGAATGATTTCACGGGCTCTTTCCTGGGGATGCGCGACGGATCGCTGGGTGAGTTCTCGCTCGAGTGCCCTGAGTACGAACTGGGGGCGCGGCGCCACCGCGCGGCCCGGGAAGGCCGCGAGGGTGAAGGCCGCGAGGTGATCGAGCAGTCCCAGCGGGGCGGTTTTATCGGCCATGTGACACGCGGTGAGAGCGACGACGAGTAGCTGCTGGTACCGCATGGTGCGGTAGCCGCTGGCGACGGAGTTCAGGGCACCGGTGAGCGCCGCCTTAGTGATGTCGAGAAAGGCCACCGCTGAGTGCTTGCGGGCCTCGGCGGCGACTGGCAGCCACATGCCGGGCCAGTCCGCCCCCTGGGCCTGCCACCAGGTGGGTCTTGCCAGGGCGGTGTGGGCGGGGCCGGGGCGCCAGTCGCCGGTCGCGGCGATCTCAATGAGGTCGCCAGCGTCGAGCGGGAGGTCGACGACATACTGACTGGCAAGGCGCCGCAGCATGGAGTGCGAGCTGAGGGGGGTTCCCTGGCGTGTGAGTTCGGTGATCAGGTCGAGGAGGCTGAAGGCCGGCACGCGGCGGAGCCGGGCCTGCTGCCGCAGGGCCATGTCGTCACACCACAGCGGCAGCTCGCATTCCCGCGCGATGGCGATGGTGTCGGCCGGGGCGTCCTGCGGGGCTGCCGGGACCCGGATCATCATGGATGACGCGCTCGCCTCCAGTGCGGCGGCCTGGTCGCGGAGCGCCGCGTGCTGGGCCGGGGTGAGGGTGGTCCTCTCAATGCTGTTGTCGTGCCGCAGGGCGGCGGTATAAGTAGAGATGCCCAGGGCGCGCATCCTGTCCCGCGTGAGGACGGCGTCGCTGACCGCCGACCGGGCGGTGGTCATGTCCGGCAGCGCGGCCCGGATGAGCAGCTGGTCGTCGTCGGCGAGCAGCCCGAGCAGGTGCAGCGACGACAGGTCCACGGCGCACCCGCGGTCCTGGATCGCCTGCCTGGCCGCGCTCCCGCCGGCGCGCCTGAGCCCTGGCCTGAGGTCGGTCGCGGGGATGATTCCGGCGGGCCTGTGCAGCAGCATGGCGGCGTAGGGCTGCCGGTCGAAGCGGGCGAGGTCGGCCTGCCCCTTGCGGTCCTGGTGGACCTCGCGGACGAGGGCCTGGTAGGCGACCGGGTCGGGCTGGGTGACCGTGAGCGCGGCGCGCAGCGTCTCGTCGTCATCGCCGTCGAGGCGGAGCAGGCCGCCGGGCCGGCTTTCCGCCTGCTCCCGCATGCGGGTGACGGCGTCGGTGACGTCGGAGGGGAAAGGGCTGCCGGGCTCGGGGCTGGTGAAGATCACCTCCCGGAGCAGTACGCCGATGGTCGCGTCGCGGAAGTCCCTGTCGGGCTGCCGCTCGGCGATGCCGATCATGGTCCGCGCGTCGTCGGGAGACAGGGGCACGCCCAGGTGAAGCTGCATCCACAGGGTCGTCTCGTCCTCGCTGACCGGCTCAGGGCGGTAGCGGCGGAGCGCCTCCCTGGCCCTGGTGACCTTGCCGTCGTTATGGAGGACCTTGATGAGGTTCCAGGCCAGCCCGGGGTGGTCGCCGATGGCCAGGGCCTGCTCGGCGAACGCGGCGGCCTCGGCCAGGCTGCCTTCTGTTCCCCTCCGCGCGGTGTACCACTCGCTCAGGTCAAGCCGCACGCTGGCGGGGAACGACGGGTCGGGGACGACCTGCCGCACGAGCTCTTCCGCGCGGCTGAGGTTGCCGTTCTTGCCGTGCAGGTCCAGCAGCCGCAGCGTGAGCTGCGGAGCCGGCCACCTGCGCAGCTGCCGCTCGCATTCCGCGGCCGCCGCGGCCCAGCCGTCGCGCTGCTCGATCAGGCTGACCAGCTCGCCCGCGGCAAGGGCAGAGGCGTCCGCGAGCGCGCGGAGCCTGGCCAGGCCCATCACGGGATCGCCCGCGTGATACTCCCAGATGGCCCGCAGCAGCCGGTAGGCATCCTCGGGCAGCACGCCGCGGTCGTGCATCTCCTCGGCCTGCCGCGGCCAGTGGCCCAGCCTCGCCAGCGCCGCCGTGGCCTGCACGGCGAGCGCGTCGTCTCCAGGAGCCTCCAGCACGCGGGTCCACGCCCGGACCCGCTGGTCTGCCGGCTGCCCCGCCTCCTCGATCTCGGCGGCGAGCACGTAGCGGCGGTGCGGGCCATCTGGGAGCTTGCCCATAAGGAACTGGCAGGCGGGCGCGTTGCCGGTCAGCAGGGCCGCGAGCGCACCCCGGAACGCGACGTCGGCCGAGCCGGACTCGGCGTCGCGCGCCGTGCCGCCCTCCGATGCCGGGAGAGCGGCCGTGACGGCGGCGGCCGTGTCGCCCGGGATATGCGTGTCCAGCACGAATGCCAGCGCCTCGGCACTGGGTCCGTCCCAGCGGCGCCGCTCTTCGATTACTGCCTGGGCGTGCTGGACGGCCCGGCGGATCTCCCTGGGGGACATGTCCCCGGAGACGGCCCTGCGGTGAATGAACCGGGCCAGCTCCAGGCGGATCGCGGACTCCTGGTCGCCGGCGCTGGCGACGGCCCGCTCCGAGAACGCGACGGCGGAGTTCAGGTCACCGCTGCGCGCCGCGCTGTTCGCCAGGAACGACAGCACGTTCGGCCGCTTGTCCAGCTCCTCAGCGGAGGCGCCGGACACCGACGGCGGGATGACGGCCGGGATCAGCTGGCCCTCGGGGACATCTAGCGTGCTCAGGCCGATCTCGGCGAGCATGACCTGGCCGCCTTTGCGCGCCCGCAGCAGGTGCTCGCGCGCTGCGGCGCGGTCCGCGAACAGCAGCGCTATCCCTGCGGCGGCCGATGCCAGTGCCGCCTGCGGGCCGTCGGCCTGCGCTGCCTCCGCGAACGCGCTGCCGGCCACGTCCCGGTGACCGTGCTGCTCGGCGTAGGCGCCCGCCGCCAGCCACAGGTCCTGCGCCGCCGGGCTGCGCGTGATCCAGGTCGGCTGCGCCGCGACCAGCGACATGACCGCCAGGTCAGGATGATCCCGCCCGCTCGCCAGCCGCAAGGCAAGCCTGACCGCAGCCTGGTGATCGGCGCCTTCCGCCCGCCGCAGCGGGCGCACCGCGGCCGCCGGCAGGACCGCGCAGTGCTCGGGCAGGGACCCCAGCAGCCCGGCGCGCTGGCCGGCCAGCGCCAGCAGGGGTTCCAGCGCGGACCCGTCGAACCGCTGGGCGCGGGGGACGACAATGGAGAAGCGCCCCTCCTTCTCCGTGATCGTGTCCGGCGTGATCGCCTGCCAGAACGCCTGGCGCTCCTCGTTGACCAGCACGACGATGACCGGGAGCGAGTTCCCGAGCCAGTACGCGAGGTGGTCATCATCAGATGAGAACACCCAGCCCTGATCGCACTTGGGCTTGAACCAGGACTTGCCCCCCTTGACCTGGATGCCGATCAGGCCGCCCGTGACCAGGTCGTCCGCCGCGACGATCTCGGTGAGCACGTCCACGCCGAAGTCCGGCAGCGGGTTATTGCCGGAATGCCACTTCAGGTCCTCGACGAGCACGTTATGGACCTTCAGGACCGCCCACGCCTCGGCCTTGTGGTTCTGTCCCCGCCTCATGCCGGGCTTGGTCCTGCCCCGCGCTGCTGACTTCTTGCGAGCCACCGTGTGCCGGCTTCCTGGACCCTAGAGCTACACGGCAGCGGCGGCGACGGGCTGGAGGGTGAGCCTGTCGGCCACCTGCGTCGGCAGCACGGAGTACCGGGCAAGGGCGCCAGCGATGAGGTAGCGCAGCGAGGCACCCGACTGGCCGGCCACTCCGGCGAGGATGTCATCCCAGGCCGCCGCTGCGTCTTCGGCGAGGACGCAGATGACGTCGGGTGACACCACGTGGACGTGCCGCTCTGCCCCCTTGATCCCGTCGATGTTGATCGCGGGCTTGGGGGAGACGATGACCGTCGCGCTGCCCGGCGGTGGAGAGTCCTTGCCCCGGTCGCCGCAGAGCAGCCTGAGCTGGTCTCCTGCCTGGCGGATGTCCCGGTGGGGGATCTCGCCCGTCGGCTTCTCCTCACTCTTCGCCTCGATCGCGAGCCAGAGCTGGTCCTGCCAGCACCACGTCGAGTCGCAGCGTCCCTTGCCCGGGGGCTTGCCTGCCTCAGCGCCCAGCAGCCCGCCCAGGACAGTCAGGGCGGGTTCATACAGTGCCTTGCTGGTTTGCGTGAGGCCGTCAAGCATCGCGGTGACGGCAGCGTCGTGCCTGGGTTGCGTCACGGGCTTTGTCACGCCCGGCTCAAGCCGGGCCGCTATCGCAGTGACGGCGGCCATGTCCGCCGGGCTCAGCTCCTCGGGCTCGGCGTCCGGCAGCGGAGGGAGATCGCGGGTCCACGTGCCGGGCTTCGCTGCATCCGCGGCCTTCCTGACCAGCGCTCTGGCAGCCCTGCGCAGGCGGGGGTCGCTCTTGTCGGCGCCAGCCTGGTCCGCCCAGGTGCCGGCGAGGTACAGCCAGAGTGCCCGGTAGCCCCGGGTGGCGTCCCCGCCCTCGCCGAGCAGCCGCGCCGCGTCCTGCGCGGCCCGGCTGGCCTGTGCCCAGTGGCCGGCGGCTGCCAGCCCGCAGGCCTCGATCTCGCTCCCGGCCGACTTGGCAAGGGCTGCGGTCCCGTCCGGCAGGGCGCGGGCCGCCTCCCTCTGCGGTAGTCGGCCAGGTACCGCTCCGCCACGTTCCGCCAGTCGTCTCCCTGGCTGAGGAACGTCCTGACGTTGTCCAGGATGTCGGCCGCGGTCGTATTGCGGCTGTTCTTGATGCCGAACTGGATCTCCGCCTGGAGCTCGGGGTCAAGCGCCCGCTGGGTCTCCGGGCGGAGCAGGTACTTGGTGAGATCGGCGCCCAGCACGGCCACCATCGCCCAGTCCGCCGGTCCCCGCGTGCAGCGGCCCGCGCCCTGCACCACCCTGGTCCGGATCCGCTCGGCGAGCGCCGCCCCCGCCCTGGCACGCTCCGACAGGAACCTGTCCTGCAGGTTGTCCTGGTCGGGCATGCCCTCCATGACCTCCGCACGGCACGCATCGCCCGGCAGGTCAAGCCCGTCATAGCGGTTCGCCAGGGCGCAGGTGGCGTGCGGCACCACGGCGAACGGCCGCAGGCTCTCGCTCACGTCGTCAATGGTCATCACCGGCCAGCCGGGCTGCGCGAGGTCGCGGGCCCGGCTGACCGCCGTCGCCGTGTCGGGGGCCAGGACCAGGGCCTTCCCGGCCACCGCCACGGCCTCACCGGTGAGCCCGCTGGGGTCGGCGGTCTTGGCCAGCTCGGGGAAGATGAAGAAGCGGCGCCCGGAACGCGGCTCAGGAGAATCCGGGGGGAGCGCCAGCCGCGTGATCGGGGCGCGGCCGAACGCCCGCTCCAGCTCACCGCCTTCACCGAGCGTCGCGGACAGGTACAGTCGCTGCCGCGCGCCCGTGAACAGCTGGTTGTCGGTCGTCGTCGGGATCAGCGGCCGGACCAGGACACCGGAGGAGCTCAGGTAGACCAGGCACGACTTCAGGGCGCCGCGGATCATCGCGTACCGGAAGCAGTACGGGCTGTCCAGGGAAGAGAGGGCGGCGTCCAGGGCCGTGATGATCCCGGGATGCCGGAGCGGGACGATGAGCCGGACTTGCTGGTGGACTCCGGGGTCGGGGTCCCGGAGCCGCTGGACCAGCATCCCGTCCAGCAGGGGTGACAGCGCCGCGAGGATCTTATCGTACTCGCCGGGCATGGCCTGGCGGCTGATGTCGACCGCGTACTGCTCGGCGACGTAGTGGCTGCCCGCGTGCGCGTCGTCGAAGATAAGCAGGTCGGGCGTGGCCAGCTTCGGGCTGCTGTTGAACACGGTGCTGTACGTCGTGATCGCGATGGCCTCGGCGGCCTCATACTGCGCCTCGTCCGGCACCGGCCAGTCGTGGTGCGACCGGACCAGCACCACCGCCGCGACTCCCTCCAGGTCCGCCCTCACCGCGACCTGCCGCGCGAGCTGAACCGTGGGGCAGGCATAGGCGACCCGGGCCGGGCGCACCCGCCTCGCGTACTCGGCGATCACCAGGCCCGGCAGCGTCTTTCCTGTTCCGGTCGGCAGCTCAAGCGCGAGGTCAGGGGTGTCCGCGTGCCCGGCAGCGTAAGCCCTGAGAACGTCGCCCTGGTGGATCAGCAGGCCCGGGTGCGCCCCGGGCTTCCGCGGCAGGTCGCGGTACAGGGCCTCCGGGGACGCGGGCAGCGGCCCGGTCTGGGCCCTTCCCTTGAACGGCATCCAGCCTCCCCTTCGAAGCGGCGCCGGCGCCAGCAGCGCGGCTCAGATAACGCTATCCGCGCCGGCGGCCAGCCGCGCCACCCTCAGCGCACCGTGCTGCTGATAACTACCCTGTCAAGGCGCGATGGGGAACCTCATATTCTGAGCCGGTGACAGTCACGGTTCCGGGGGCGGCTGCCGCCTTGTACGCGTCGGGCGGCGGCGGAGTGGTGCTAGAGCATCAGTACGGTGCCACGCTGCTGGCCGGCCTCCTGACCGGCGACCCGCTGCCGGAGCTCGGTGATGATGTCACGCCGACGGAGGTCCGGTTCCAGGCGAGCGCGGTCAGTGCCGTGGACGACCTGCTGATCTCGGGCAGGACCCCGGATGGCGGCCTGCGGCGAGCCTCGGTCGGCGTCCGGCGGGCACCGAATCTGATCAAGAGCGAGGCGAGGTCGAAGTCAGATGAGGGCGATGGGAAGTCGGTCCGGCTTGTCGCCTCCTACCTCAAGGTGGTCGCGGGGGCCTGGGATGAGATAGTGGCAGGGCGGTGGCGGCTGGGCCTGGCTGCGGTTACCTGGAACACTGCGGCCCGGCAGGCGGGCGAGCTGGCCGAGATCGCCCGCGCCGCCGGCAGCGAGGTGGCGTTCCGGGAAGAACTCGCCCGTGGCGTGCACGACCAGGCCCTGCGTAAGCGCCTTGTTCACCTCGACGGCCTCGTCACCGCCGCGCTCCAGGACGGTATTGACGCCGGAGGGCTCCCCGCTGGCGAGCTGACCTGGCGCTGGCTATTCTCGCTGCGAGTGCGCCAGCTACGGCTGGAAGGCGCAGACACGACCGACCGCACCTTCGCTGTCACCCGGCTGAGGGCGGTCACGGCCGACGGGACCGCTGCGGGGGCCGATGCGCTGTTCAGCAAGCTGGAAGGGCTGTCGGCCCGTTACGCTCCAGCGGGCGCCATTGTCGATGAGGCGACGCTGCGCCGCGATCTGTCGGGTACGGCGCTGGCCCGGTCGTCGCGCTATCCGCGAGCCTGGGATGTCCTGGACCGGCTCGTCGGCCAGCTCGCCGACGGGACCCCGGCCGTCCTGGCCGATGACTCCTCGGAACTGCGCCTGGAGCGGCACGAGGCAGCCCAGGCGCTGGTCACTGACATGCGCGCGGCTGCGACCGGGTCGGCTGGCCTCGTGGTTACCGGTGAGCCCGACGTCGGCAAGTCCGCCCTGTCCCTACAGGCCGCGGCCCGGCTGTCGGAGACGGGAACCCCCGTGATCACGCTGAGCCTGCGTGACCTGCCCGCAACGGTGCTGGAGCTGGAGGGCCAGCTGGGCGCCCCGCTGGCGGACGTACTCAGCGCGAGCGCTACCGGTGACGGCCGGCTCCTGCTCATCGACGGGGCCGAGGCCGCCATGGAGGGACGTGACAGGCTGCTCACGGCTCTTGCCACCACGGCGCTGCGCGCCGGGCTGGGTGTTGCCGCCGTCACCCGCGCCGACGGCGCCAGGGTCGCGTCGCAGGCGCTCGCGGACGCGGCCCGTGCAGCAGGGCTGGCCGCTCCGGTCGGGGAGCACGCGGTGGGGAGGCTGACGGCAGCCGAGATCGCCCAGGTTGCTGCCGCCTTTCCCGTCCTCGGCCGCCTTGCCGGCGAGCCGCGGGCGGCCTGGCTGCTCGGCCGCCCTGGCCTTGTCGACCTGCTCCTGCGCGCCGGGGCGGCTGGTGACCTGCCTGCGGGGCCGCTGTGCGAGGCCGACGTGTTCGCCGCGATCTGGGGCCGCCTAGTAAGGCGCGGCGAGGTGCGAGAGCCGGGCGGCCCGACACCCGACGCACGAGAGCAGGCGCTGGTCGCCCTGGCCAGGCGTCGGCTGCTCCCCGGCGACCCGGGCGAGCCGCCGGATGCCGGGGCCCTGCCAGCGCTGCGCTCGGACGGGCTGCTGCGCCCGGTCGGTGCCACGAGCGCGTGGACCCGGGGTGACAGGTTCGCCAGCGACCTGGTGGCTGACCTGGCGGTGGCGCGGCTGCTCATCACCGAGGGCTGGGAACTGCTGAGCCGTGCCGGGGCACCCCGGTGGGCGCTGCGAGCCGCCCGGCTGGCATGCCAGGCGATGATCATCGACGCGGGCACCGGCAGCGAGCAGGCACGGGCGGAGCTTCACGCTGTCTTCGGCCAGGTCGCCGGGTCGGCCGGGACGCGGTGGGCAGAGGTCCCCGACGAGGCGCTGCTGACGATCGGTGCCGGACGCCAGACGATGGCCAGGGCCTGGCCGGCCCTGCTGGCCGAAGACCAGGCCGGCCTGCGCACCATCCTGCGCCTGGCTAGCCAGCGGTACGTGGCCGGAGGCATCGGCGACGTGATGGTCCTTGAGCCGCTGGTCGAGCTTGCCTACTGCGGCGATGACAACCTCGGGCAAGACGACGCGCGGGACCGCCACGGGACCGGCGCCCAGATCCGCCGGCTGGTGACCGCCTGGCTGCGCGGCCTGATCGCCGCGCGAGGCGGGCCAGATGCTCTCCGGCAGCGAGTCCGGGACCGGGTCCTAGCCCGCGCCCCGGAGCCGCACGACGAGTTCGCCGTCGAGGTCCTGGCCACACTCGGCCCCGACCTGGATGACCATGCCGGGGCCTTCCTGCGCGCCGTGCCCGGCGGATACCTGGAGCCCGCGGTTGAGCTATCCGGCCCGACAACCGCCCTGACCGCCTATCAGCCGGGACTGCTGGCGGCGCTGGCGGCGTCGTACTACCTCATGGACCCGCAGGAACGCTTCGGGGCGCTCGGGTTCCGCGACGGCATCCGGCCGCACCACGCGGTCACCCCGATGGCGGCATGGTGGTACGGGCCGTTCTTCCAGCTCCTGTGGGTACGGCCCGCGGACGCTCTCGCCCTGATCAACCTGATCTTGGACCACGCGGCCACGATCCACGCCGGAGCCGTCCCGCCTCCCGGCCCTGAGACGCCGGGGCTTGACCTGGACCTGCCAGGAGCCGGACTCCGCCGGTGCGCTGGCGACCGGCAGACCTGGGCGTGGTACCGCGGCGGCACCACCGCGCCGGCCCCGTGCGTGAGCGCGCTGCTGGCCGTCGAGAAGTGGGCCGATCATCTCATCGACGACGCCCGTGTACCCGTTTCGACGGTGGTCGAGCTGATGCTGCGAGACTGCCGCAACCTGGCGATGCCGGGCCTGGCAGCCGGAGTGCTGGTGCGGCACCTCGAAGTGGGGGGCAGCCAGCTTGACCGATGGCTGACCCGGCCGGAGCTGTGGGGGATGGAGGCCGACCGCTGCTTCGGGGAAGGCCCGAATACGCTGCACATCCAAGGCCCGGACCCCGCTGACCTCCACGGCCGGGCGCGCCGCAGCATGGACTTCAGCGGCGTCGCCGCAGAGATGACCGTGCAGGCCGCGCTCGACGGCGATGACGCGCGCCTCTCTGTCCTGGCGGCGATCGGCGACGAACTGGTCCGGCGGGCGCAAGACCTGACAGCAGGCCGCGAGGACGCCGGGGAGCAGATGGCGATCGCCAGGAGGTGGGCGGCGGTCCTTCACCCGGAGAACCACCATCCCGTGGAGTCGGAAGACGGCATCATGTTCGTTTTTCGGTCTCCCGGCGATGTCGCGCAGGAGCTGGCTGCCTCTCAGGAGCCTCTTGAGCGCGGGGGGACCGCGCTGCGGCTGCAGCTCACCTACACCGTCCCCACCGTCTGGGACGCGCCCACCGATACCCTGGCCGCCGACCTGGCCATAGCCCGCCAGTTCGCCGCTGACCCGCCCCCCGGCCCGCTTCACCCAGCCGACCCCATCGCCGCCGTTGCCGCCGCAGCCGTCGCGGCCCACGCCCGGCGGGGCGCCGTCGTGCCGGACGATGACCTGCGGTGGGCAGCCGAGGTGCTCGTGGAAGTGGCCGCGCACCCATGGTCTGAAGCCAGGAGCACGCCCGAGAGCAAGTACCGGATGGGCGCTGACCGGTCCGCGGCGGCAGCACTGCCGGCCCTCCTGCTCCCGGAGTTCGACCACGTCCGTCCCGGCGCGAGTGCCCTCGACGAGGCCTTGCGCCATACCGGTGCCAGCGTCGCGGACGAAGTCAGGATGATCTTCGCGCACGCCTCAGCGACGGTCTGGGCAGCGCGCTGCGGCCCGGCCGGAACCACCTGCCGCCACCGCATTCTCTGGGCCGCTGTGCTCGGCGGCCTGCGCGACTGCCAGCTCGGCGCCTGGGACCAGGCCGCGCAGCGGCGGCTCATCGAGCCGCTGGCCGAGCCCTACGACCAGGCGCTGCCCCGCGTACCGACCGACCGGCTGCTAGTGAACCGGCTGACCAGCCCGCTGATCGCCGCTGCTGACGCAGCCCGCAGCAGCAGCTGCCTCGCCCCCGAAGCCGGCCGCATCCTCGACGTGCTGCTGACCGCGCACCGCCGCGGAGCCGTGCACTGGGCCGAGAAGAACTACGGCCCGCCCAGCGGGGACGAACACGGCCCGGCAGTAGCACGGGTCCTGGCCGAGACGGCCGCAGCAGGCAACACGCAGCCCGTCACCGGGCACGTCCGGGCCTTTACCCGGCAAAGCCCCCACGCGCTGGCTCAGCTGCTCCACAACCTGGCCATCACGTTCACCTACCACGATGCGCTCCGCCAGGCCCTGCCCGCGGCATGGCGGCCCGTGATGGAAACCGCCCTGGACGAGATGGAGACCGCGTCCGACCTGCCCGCCGACCGGCACTGGTCACCACTCGCGCTGGGCGGCCTCATCCCCGCACCCGAACCTAGCCTGGCTGACACAGACCCCGACGCTAGCATCGAGCACGCGCGGAAAGCCTGGCCAGCCCCGGACACCTTCAGCGACCTGATCACGCGCTGGCAGGCAGCCGCCCAGGGTCACCCACGGGCAGCCGACGCCCTCGTCAAGCTGGCCCGGTGCGCACCGCCCGCATGGCAGGCCACAACCGGCCTTCAATGGATCGAACAGCTCATCGGCAATGAATACGCCGCATTCGCAGGCCGCTGTTACTACCTGACACGGTGGCTCGGGGATATCCGGACCGCACTGCCCAGCGAGGCAGACACAGCACGCTGGCGGCACCTGATCGACGGCCTCGCCGCAGCGGGTGATAACAGCGCCGCCCGGCTCCAGCAAGCCGAAGAAACTAGGCCGGGCACGTGACCGATGCGGGGATACCAAGCGCGGCGGGCGTTATGCGGCCCGTCCCGCGCCGGACAGCGCCGTGTCCGCGCTCCGGCCGCCGCGGCCCGGATGGAAGCCGGTGTCGGCGGCGGGTGAAATTCAGCCGACGTTGACACCACTGAGGATCCGCCTGATCCAGGAGTATGCCCAGGCTGCATAGGGTGACACAGCTTCGGCACCAACATCCCGCCGTGCGCCCGGCGCGCACGGCGGGACGTTGCTCAAGTGCCGCTCGAGAGTCTCGGGGCTAGATCGATGCGAAGCCAGGAGACGTCCTCGCCGACGTAGCGGATCAGATCATCCTGGCGTGGCTGCCCGATGACGAGACGGTATGCGCCCACGGTGCGCTGGAGTCGGCGGTACTGCTGGGCTTCCCGACTCAGCGGCAGCACGGGAACGTAGCGCTCGATGACTGCGCCGCCGGGCCGGGTGAAGACCCAGAACGGTCTGATGTCGGAGTCTTCCGCCGAGTTGTCCGCCTGCGCCGCGTGGAAGACCGCTGACCAGGGGTCGGGAGAGTCGGCGTCGAGGGCGGCGGCCAGGCCGTATTCGGCTGCGACGTTCTTCCTGACCGCGTGACCCTTGTAGCGGTGGACTCGCCCTTCGCGCTGCTCGAGGTCGACTGGGTTGCCGGGCAGGTTCCAGTGGACGATGGCGTGGCTGTAGGTGTGGAAGTCGAGTCCTTCCTGACCGACTGAGGTGGAGGCCAGCACGAAGGGACGGAACGGCGAGTTATAAGCAGCCCGGATAGTTGACTCGCGCATGGCCGCTTGGTCGCCTGACTGGGCGCGACCGTACCGGGCTGCGAAGTGGCTGTTGATGCGGTGCTCGTCGAGGCTTATCTCACCATCGGTCACACGCGCGTATTCGACCGCGTTCGCTGCTGTCCGTGTCGACAGGGCCTCGGTGATTGTCTCGGTGAGCGTCCGCACGCGTTGATGGGCGCTGGCGTCTTGGAGGCCTTCGGACTCGATCAGGACGTGGACGTACTCGTCCAGGACCGCTTGCAGGCAGCCATCGACCGAGTGGTCGAGTACCGCCCGCCAGTATGACTCATCCTCGCCTGAGCGCAGCAGGACGATGATCTCCGGCTTGTTGAACAGGGAGCGAAGGCCCTGGGCGATCCGGTAGGCCGAGTCGCGGATCTCGGCGTCCTTCAGTGCGTCGGCTCCGCCGGTGACGCGCGAGAGGGCCCGCAGGGCGCAGATGCCGGGGCCGGCGATGGCCATCTTGGTGAGCACGTCGTCTAGGTCGTCCGGCCGTGGTCCGAGCTTCAGTTCCTTTACGCCATCGGCTGCGCGCAGGTGGCTGGCGAGCCTGGATTCCTGGTCCTCGTCATCACGGTCGTCCCAGGCGCGCATGCGTGACAGGAATGCGAAGTTGTCACCGGTCGCAATTTTCCGGTCCAGGAGGAACGGCGCGGCCCAGTACCACCGTTGATCCGGTGTTCCGGCCCGCGGCGAACCCTCGGGAAGCTTGGCCAGGACGTCTCGGATCCGATCGCGGACGGCATGAAACAATTCCTGCCGGCCGAGAGGCATTGACGTGCCGAGCGTGCGCACGACCTCGAGCGGGTCTCCGAGCCGGGCCAGGGTGAGGCCGGGGTAGAGGAGCGCGAGCGCGGGCATGCCGGCTGGCCGGCCGCTGTCCATGCGGAACTGCAGCGGCGGGGTGATGGGCCGGTCGTCATAACGCCGGCCGCTGTATCCGGCTGCCTCGATGGCTCGCCGCTCAGCCTCGTAGCTGAGCATGGCGGCAATGGCCTTGGGCACGACCGACCAGGCCGAGAAGATCAGCCGTTTGGTGAAGTCACGGAGCGATGGATCCGCGTAAGCCCCTCCGGTCTCGTAATAGGGAAGCGAAGGCGGCAGCCACGCTAGTTTCCACGCGCCCCTGTCGAGCACGTCATGGGTAAGGCCGCGCATCTTGGCGTTGCCGGGATCGACCTGGTGGTACCGGCGGATCTCTTCCCAGTCGAGCAGTCCTCGTGCTTGCTGGAGCATCGCGCTGAGAGCGGGGTCGTTTGCTTCCGTTTTTGCTTCGAACCTGGTGCGCACCCGGTAGCTGTTGCGATCCATGAGGTTGAGCGGGTACGGCGTCGAGCGCCAGTATTCGAAGACGTCGTTCCCGCCGACCTGCCGGGCAATGTCATCGAAGGTGCGCCAGGACCGCAGGTCCTCAGCTGTAAGTCCCACGCCCGGAAATGAATGCTCGAAGAGCATGCCGTCGCGGTCCGCCGTGGACGAGAGGCGTTCGGTGCGGCACATCACCCGGCGTAGTTCTTGCTCGACCCGGTTGCGGGCTTCGCGAGCGCGCGTGTGGTCACCTCTGGCCAGCAGGCCCTCGCGCAGCGTCCGGAGCTCGCGTTCGACGATGTGGGCTCGCTCGCGGCCGGCTAGGAAGCAGACGGTCCGGGCGAAATCGCGGTAGTGGTCGTCGCCCTCGGGTTCGTCGGGAAGCGTGTACATCTTGTACGGCGTGGCCGACAGCAGCAGAACCTTCGCATCGGGATGGTCGAAGATGGCGTTAGCTAGGCGTGCGCCTTCGTCGTCGCCGTCAAGCAAGCCCTTGAAGCGCTGGAACTCATCAAGGATCACCAGGTCTGGTTCCAGGTGGTCGACCGCGGCCCGGGCGACCAGCTGGCGCAATCTGCCTATGAGGTGGTTCCGGCGCGATCCGAGGTCACCCTCGGGTTTGCCGCTCAGCTGGCTGAATTCCAGCGCGCAGGATTCCAGTTCTTCTCGCAGCGGCCGCCCTCCAGTCCCGGTGGCGTTCGCGATGGCGCCGGCGAACGACTGGCATAGGTCCTCGTCGAGGCAGGAGCGGTCGAAATCGGCGAGCTGGCTCTTGAAATTGCCGCGACTCATCCCTCCCTCGAAGAACCGCGTCCAGTAAGCCGCCCCCGTTACGGCTGAGCCCCAGCACGCAGCGAGCATCCAGTACAACAGCACCCGTTCGGGATAGGCGCCCCCCGAACTTCCGACCTCGAATGAGGTTCCCGGGGTGAAGGAGACAAAGTTGACGCGCTGATCGCGGAGGTTCCGGACCACCTTCGGCAGGAGTGTCAGGCGGTCGGCGTGCCGGACTTCGAAACCGTCGACGACGTTGAGGCGGCTGAGGTTCTGGCGAGCGATCTGGCTGTTGGAGCAGATGTAGACGATGTCGATGCGCTTGCCGGTGCCCCACAGGTGCTCGACGGTCTTGGCGATGACGCCCTTGGCGACCATGGTCTTGCCAAGGCCTACCTCGTCGGCGACGAGGAACCTCTTGACCTGGTCCTCGGCCAGCCAGAGCCGGTGGAAGACGTAGTCGACGGTTGCTCGCTGGAAGTCCTTGAGGCTGGCCAGTACGTGTTCTGTGTCTGCGGCGTCGCGCTTCATGCGCGACGCTCCTGGTGAACTTGCCAGACGACATCCCAGAGTTCGTCGAACCCGTCAGGTACCAACTGGTGCCCGTTGGGGAGTTCCCGGAGATCCTCGACGAGGCTGGCCACCCGGGCCAGCGCGTCCTCGTCACGCCCGGTCGCCCGGACAAGCGGCTCGAAGAGCGCAACGTCCGCGCTCGTCAGCCCGGGCCAGCCCGGGCCGGCAAACCGCTCGGAGTCGACCCCGGCAAGCTGGGCGAACAGCGCGTCGTAGCTCGGGTCGCCGAGCAGGAACACCAAGTAGCGGAGCACGTCCTCCTTGCTGCGCAGGACCGAGAAGACGGCATCCTGCCGCCGGCCGTCGATGGCTCCGCTCAGCGCAGCCTTGAGGACACAACGGCGGGTGACCTTGGCCGCTCCTGTACCGCAGGTGGTCTCGACGGCGATGAACGGGGTGATGTTGACTGGCGCGATGGTCCAGGTCAGGGTGCTGCCAAGTGGCTGCGAGCGAACCTGTTCGGGAAGGGAGGCTGGCCAGAGCTTTGTCTCTCCGGGCGGATTGCCTGGCACGGTCAGCGTCAGGGTCGCGGTGACGCGGTCGTCCGCGGCTGAGGTGATGTGCAGTTGGGGTTCGTTCGCGGCGAGTTGCTGGTGGAACTGCTCAAGGGCATGCGACGTTTCGATTGCGGCGTCGGCCGCGCCCTCCTCGTCAGTGATGGAGTACTCCTCCAGGATGCGACTGAGCCCCGGTGCTTCGGGTGATCCGTTGAGCATCGCCTCGACTCCGCAGGTTGAGGTCGGGCCGGTCAGGACCGCGTCGAACTCGACGTTGATGCCCCATGTCGCGCTCGTGAGGTTGGCGCTTCCGGTCACGATCGTTGACTGGCCACCTCCGAGGTCGATGACGAACGTCTTAGCGTGCAGGCCCTCGTGAGATTCCAGGAACCCATCTGGCGTGGGAGCTGAGATGTCATCCAGGTCAGTGCCTGGATCGGTTTCGGCGAGACGCTGCAGGACGTTGACGTTCCACCCCGCAAGCAACTTCGATCCGACGAGTTCCAGCGACTCTGCGCGCGAGACGACGGTGCGGTCGGCGGCGATCGTGGAGATGGCACCGATCGCAGGCTTGGACAGGAAGGGGCTGATCGCCAGCAGCCGCTTTCCTTTATCTGGGAACGGCCACACCCAGTCATCGGTCATCCCGATGGGGAGCAACTCGCCTGCTGTGAATGGGCTCGGTGCAGCGAGCCGGGCGACGCTCAGTGACGATGCGAGCCCCTCGATCTCGGCCGCCCGCTCGGCGCTCAGCCCGGGCAGTGCCAGCGTCGGGAGGCGCCGCACGAAGTCGGCGGCGGGTGCGGCGTCGATGGCACCGTCCTGTTCTTCGTCGAGCACCAGCGCCGTGTCCCAGGACCTGTCGAGGGTCATGTTCCGGCTCAGAATGATGACCCGGTGAATCCGGGTCCCACCCTGATCGGTGAACCGGATCGCCCATACCTTCGGGTGGAAGATTGCTCCCTCGTGGAAGGGCATGACTTCAACGACGCTGTCCTCCACGAAGGTGAGGATGCTCCGGTAGTTCGAGGGCACGTGGATGCCGCCGGCCTGACAGAACACCGTCGTGCGATCGGCATAGCGGCGGACGGCCTCCAGCAGCCGGATCGGGTCGACGGCGCCGATCTCGTCGGCATTGCCCTGGTCGAACAGCGCGAACGACAGCGGCGCCAGCAGCAAGGCAGTCAGGTTCAGTGAGTACGTCGTGCCGACGGCGGCCTCGACTCGGTAACCCGCGGGCGGCCGGAGTGCGTCGGTCAGCAGCACCCGGGTTTCCGGCGTGAGCGTCACGACGCCGCCCTCGCGGCGTAGAGGTCTGCAAGGTGCCCGCGTGCGATCAACCAGCGGAAATCATGACGGCCGAGGCCGCTGCCGCCCGACCACCGGTCAAGCGCCGCCTGATTGACCAGCCGGGCGCGGCCGCCCTTGATCTGGCGCTCGCGTGTGCTGATGAGCTCGCCCGCTGCCTTGCTTTTGGTCAGGTCGAGGTCGCCGTCGATGAGGTCGAGCCAGCGGTCCACGAACTGCATTGTGACCAGGCGCAGACGCGGGTTCGGGCGGCGGATCGTTGCCCACCACTCGGTACGGTTCCAGCCGTCGAGCGCGGCAGTGACGTTGAGTTCGTCGCGCCACTGGTCGAGGCGGTCTTCGTACTCGGCGACCATATCGTCTCGGGCGCTCTTACGGGCCAGAAGCAGGTTGTAGACCAGGATGGCCCCGTGGATCGCGGTATGGAAGCGGCGCCCGTGGTCGACGAGGTCTCGCAGCTGTTCAGGAGCGTTGCTGAGGTTGTCGATCTCCCAGACGTAATCAGGGTCATTGCCCGGCTGGTTGCGGATCAGCCATGACAGCATCGATCCCCTGGCCGACGTCGCGATCAGGTCGGAGAGGTACTGTTCCTCCTCAGGCGTCAACGCGAAACCGGAAGCCTTCAGCCACTCGTCCGGCGGCTGAGGCAGGTGAGGATCCAGCCCCGTACCGGGAAGCAGCTCGCGGGCTTCCGGATCGTCGGCCTTGGCGGTACGGGCGGATAGCTGGCGATAGTCGTACTGCCGCCGGAAGTATCCTTCGGCCGAGAAGTCACCGGTCCGGATCCCCCACGCCCCCAGCGCGGCCCAGTACACACTGCTTGGCATGCGTTTCAGGCTGCTGCGCGCCGTATTGCCGATGACACCCAGACGCTCGCCACCGGCGAGGAGACTATCGATAAGCCGGTACTCCAGAGTGCGGAACTCCGCGCTCATCTCAGCCGACGACTTCCGCGCTGCGGCCCGCTGCATCAGCCACGGTATAAACAAGACGTAGCGGAGCCGGGTGTGCAGCACCGAGGTGCCAGGGAACAACGAGTCAGCGAGCGCGTCCCTGATGGAGCCGATGCCGAGCTCGTCGACAGTGCCCTCCTCCTTGAAGAGCTCGACCACCTCGAGCATCTTCCTGCGCTGCTCGCTGTCGGTGTCGAGCCACCCGAATGCCGAAGCCATGTTCCGATTCTGGCGTCTCCGGCCGGCACGAATGTTCGTGACCGCCGGATTGGCGCTCAAGGCCGAAGGCCAGTGGTCGGCCGGAATGCCTGCTTCCCTGCCGATGTGCTTATACGACGCGGGTGGTGGGCGGAAGAATGATACGAAACTGGAACCGCGCCCAGGCCGGCTTCACCGTGACACGATATTCCCCAAGCGGCTGTACGCCCTGTTCCTCATAGCGACAGCCACCCGCTGGTGAACCGCGTAACGGGCAGTTTCGTTATTGCTGTCATGGATGCGGCGGAACTGCCGGTGCCGCCTGGTGGCGTGCGACCCGGTCATCTTGGCGTGGTCACTTCTGGCCGGGTTGTTCTCGGTGATATCGCGGCCACTGCGGTGGACTTGTCCCTGCGCGGCTGGCTGGAGATCGAGAGCACGGGCGGTGAGGATGGCGGCTGGGTGCTGGCCTCGGCCGAGCCGCCGCAGGACGGCCAGGACCCGCTGGAGTATGAGCGGGTGCTGCTGGAATGGCTGGCCCGGCCCGGCTACCCCGCCAGTTTCGTCTCTCGCTGGCCTCTGACCTGCCGGCGGGCCTGGCCGAGGTGCGGAAGGAGCCGGTGTGCGATGCGGTGCGCAACGGCTGGCTGCGCCGTCTGCACCATCACGAGCCGACCAAGGCGGGCGAGGAACTGGCCAGCCAGGTGCGGGCATTCCGGCAGGAGCTCCGGTCGGCCAGGGCAGGGCGAGGCCCGGAGATCCTGGACGGGCCGCTGCTGCCTTACGCGCTGCATTTCGGCCTGGCCAGCCCCGGGCATCCGCTGGCGCGGTTCGCACGCGCATGGGTCGCCGCGTTCGCGGAGCTTCCGGAATGGCGCGCCCCGGCCCGGTGGCGCACCAGCAGCGGGCATGACGCCGGCGTCGGGGCCGCGGCGCGCAAGCGGACACTGGATGAGGACATCATCAGCCACGACGTCGCTGCCATGCTGTGGTGAACGGCTGGTGATCAGCCCGCCGGGCAGGCAGCTGCCAGGACGCCGCCGGGCGCAGTGAAAAGCCGGTCCAGGTTCATGCTCCCAGGTGATCGCGCGGTAACAGTTCTGCATCAGGACATCGGCGACAGTTATGCGTCACGCCTTTGGTAAGGCATGCTGCACCCCCAGCGCCTTTGGTCGATTCAGTGAAGCCCGAGTGATACGCGTGCGCTCCTGAGCTCGCGCGTTGGCGTCAGGAACGAAGGGTGCGCAGGCCGGTGCGGATTTCGCTGACCAGGATCTCGGGCTGTTCCAAGGCCGCGAAGTGCCCGCCCTTG
>Ga0310038_10000819_pt1 | contig 24813 bp, 18 predicted proteins | sample Sb_taG_6_FD_200461 | JGI IMG/M metagenome (GOLD analysis project Ga0310038, IMG submission 200461) | Peat soil microbial communities from Weissenstadt, Germany - Sb_50d_4_PS metaG (v2) (version 2) | ecosystem: Environmental > Terrestrial > Soil > Wetlands > Peat | place: Germany: Weissenstadt... | reverse complement strand
ATGAGGCGGCCCGGGCCCTGGACCGGTATCTCCGCATCCGCGCCCGGCATGAGCAGGCGCACCGGCCGCAGCTGTGGCTGGGGGTGAACAACCGGGGGCCGATGACCGCGAACGGGATCTACCAGATGATCGCCCGCCGCGGCCGTCAGGCCGGGGTGGATGCCTGGACGCACCGGTTCCGGCACCATTTCAGCCACACCTGGCTGGACCGCGGCGGGGCGGAGGGGGACCTAATGGAGCTCAACGGCTGGTCCTCCCCGCAGATGCTCCGCCGCTACGGCGCCAGCGCCCGCAGCGCCCGCGCCCGCCGCACCTACGACCGCATCATGACCGACCGGCCCTGACACGAGCCATGACCCGGTAAGGGGGCGCCGCGCCGGGGACCGCCTCGCCGGGCCGCGGCCCGAGATCGACGTGCGCCAACGCGCCCGTCAGCAATCTCAGCCGCGGCGCACTGCCCACGTCTTACTCACATGCATGCGATGAGGTACGTCGGGATCATCGAGTCTCCGGCAGGCGGGGCCTGCTATGAAGACTCGCCTGCCGACTATGCCGCATGACACGGCGTCGCGGACGCTCGCGCGTCCCGCCTTGATGCCGATCACGGTGCGTGGTCGAGTCACCGTGGCCACCCGCACACGTAGCCGATCGGTGCGGCGGCGGAGCGTACAGGCTTAGCCGCCATGGTCTTGCAGAGCTGGCCATTCTGCGCACCTGCCCCTGACCGGCTGGCCGCTCGCAGCGAAGGCCGCGCCGGCGCGTGGCTGGTTCGCCTGCCGAGTAGGGTTACCCGCGAGGCGGCAATCGATAGGTGGTAGCCAGTGATGAGACAGGCAGTGTCCACGGACTCGGCCCCGGCAGCCCTTGGTCCTTATAGCCAGGCGATCATCGCCAACGGGTTCGTCTTCTGCTCCGGGACGGCCGGCATCGACCCGGCCACGGGTGCTGTCGCGGAAGGCATCGAGGCGCAGACCGAACAAGCCCTCCGCAACCTCGACGTAATCTTGGCCGCCGCCGGGGCGTCCCTCGCGACCCTGGTCAAGACGACGATCTTTTACCAGAACGTCGACGATTTCGCCGCGATCAACGCTGTTTATGCCCGTTACATGCCAGAGCCGCCCCCGGCCCGGTCCGCGCCCGCCAACGTCAACCTGCCGCGTGGCCTCCTCATCTCCATCGACGCTATCGCGGTCTTGCCAGCGGCCTGACTTAGCGCTCGGACATAACCGGTGATCGGCGCGCCTCTTCCATGCGAAGCGATCGTGTTTGCGGCCAGTGCGTACTCGGCGATCACGTAGCTCAAATCTTGAGTAGTTTTCACTCCGCGTTAGGATCGCGAGTCGCGGGCCGGCGTGTGAGCGGCATCCGGGTGGCACGCGATGGCCGCCCCGCTCGGGTGTCCGGCGCGTCTACTCTGGAGTGGCCAGTTACGCACTGCGCGGGAGATCCTCATGCCAGATGATGCCAGCGCCGCGGAAGACCCGGCCGCGCTCGCCGGACGAGTCCGGTCCGCCCTGGAGTCCGGCGATCTTGATGCGATCAGGGATCTGCTCGGCCACAGTGCCCGCTGGGGTGCGCCAGAGGGTCCCGGCGACGCCGACTGCCGCAACCGCGACCAGGTCATCGCCTGGTGGGCCAGCGCGCGAGCCGCCGGTGCACGAGCGGTGGTCACTGAGGTGACCGCCGGCCCCGGGACACTTCTGGTGGGGCTGGACGTCTCCGGCACGCCGGCCGCTCGTGAGGCAGGCGGAACGGCCCGGCGCTGGCAGGTCCTCACCGTGAACGGCGGCCATATCATCGACATCCGCGGCTTCGGTGACCGGACGGAAGCCGCGGCCCGTGCCGGCGTGCCTGCCTGAGCGCAGCCCGGCGTCAGCCGCGGGGCCTATGGCCAAGTCGGGTGCATCATCACTGGGGCGCCCGCTAACTTTCACAGCGGCCTGCATCTGCCGGGCCACCGGCCGGCCAGGCAGATGTCTATCCTTCGACCTTGCCGTCGTCACCGGACGCGACCCCAAGGCCATTCGATATCCGCCTTACCTGCATCGCCCGGTGACCGCAAGCGTTCATTTCCGGGGTTTCACGGCCATTGTCACCGTGGTCTGGGGATGGCTGAGCCTGCTCCCTGTCCCTGATAGCTGCCGGGTCCTGCGAGCGGGCGGGCGGGTCAGGGGGCGCGAAGCGCCCGCGCAGCGGCGCCGTAGGCGCCGGCGCAGGCCCCGTGCGAGTCTCCTTGTCGCTGCTATTTTTAGAATTAGCGGCTATTGCGTGAACGCTGCTCGGCTACATGTCCGCGCCGCAGACGTCCTGGTCACGTGCGGCGCAGACAGGACGGCTGTAGATAACCGCCGGTACGCCGCCGACGATGACTGTCCGGCTGGTTGCGGACATCCAGAACCGACTGTTCTGGTGCATCAGCACTGGCCGGGCTTCTGAGTGCTGCGTTCTCTCGGCGGGACGGAGCCAGGCTGTCAACGGCATCCCGAGATGGGCAGCGATGTGCCGGCTGAGCAGCGCCTGTAGAACTTTGATCCTCTGCGTTGCTGCGGACAGAGGGTCTTGATCGCGGCGACTTCCCTGAGCTAACAGAGGGGCAGATGCCTGGTTCGAACCAACGTAGGTCAGCCGACGGTTTTACAGACCGGCGGCCATAATGTCCTGATCTGCGGAAACTTCAATCGGAACCCCGATCTGGGCACGTATCGGGCAGATCAAGCGCTTAAGCCAGGCTGACGACCCCTCGCCGCGGCCCTCCAGTGATCTATAAGGCCGACGCCCGGACGCGCCGCTGCGAGCGTCTCCGCCACGGCACAACAGATAGCCTCCGCCGGGCGCAGGTCGGCAAGCGTGTCCGCTTTCCCCTGGGTGAGCGTGAAACACCCTGGTCTGCCGTCCGATCGGGCCCGTAGCGGGCACGCTTGCGAGCGGTCATAGCTGGGTTCCGCCAGAGGTGTCTGTGCTGCTGGGATCGCGAAGGAACGGGTCAATAACTTGGCGGATCGCTTTGTAAAGACGTTCAGCAGATGCGGACAGTGCGTCTGCATCTGCGTTTCCGTGCCTGCTGGCCACCGGGAATGTCCTTCGGCTTCCTCATCGCCGCGATGCCGTGCAGCTTGTCCTCGACGGCGCGGCATCGGCGGGGGTCATCGCGCTGTCGCGCACTGACTCGCGGTGGCCGCGGCTAGGGTGGTCCGTCCGGGAAGGTCAGGACGGTCTTGATGTCATCGGGCTGACGGGTGTAGGCATCGGCCCACCGGCTGATGGGCACCTGGCGGGTAATGAGGCCGGCGAGCCAGTCCGGATCGGCCTGGGCGAGGGCCTTGGCGGCGAGTTCGTAGTGGCTGCGGTTGGCGTTGACGGAGCCGAACAAGACCGAGTTCTGCAGGACCATGTTGCGGTTCAGGACCCCGGGGTCGACACTGGACTCCGCTCCTGCGGCGGAGACGCCGGTCAGGCAGGCGATCCGCTGCCGGACGTGCTGCGGGCCTGCTTCGAGCAGCATCTGCACGAAGCCGGTGCACTCGATGACGATGTCCGCTTCGGCGGCGGCTTCGCTTAGGTCGCCGCGGTGGAAGTAGGTGGCCCCGAGCCGGCGGACCATCTCCGGCTTGCGGCCTTCGGTGACCAGGTCGAGCACGTAGGTGTCGTAGCCGCGCTGCACCGACAGCAGGGCGGCGAGCAGCCCGATGGGCCCGGCGCCGGTGATGAGGACCCTGGCCGGGGCCCAGGTGGATCTGCGGCCGATCTTCTCGATGTGGTCCCAGGCCTTGGCCACCACGGTGGCCGGTTCGAGCAGGACGCCGAGGGTGCCGAGGGCGGGGTCCACCGCGACCAGGTAGTCGGGGTGAATCCGGTAGCGCTCGGAGGCGTAGCCGTGCCGGGCCTTGATGCCCCGCTCGGTGTACTGGCCGTTGGTGCACATGTCCCAGTCGCCGGCCGCGCAGGCCGGGCAGGGAACGGGGTCGGGCCGGCGGACGATGCCGACGACCAGGTCCCCGGGGGCGAATCCGGTACCCGGTGCGGCCTCGGCTACCCGGCCCAGCGATTCGTGCCCGATGATGAGCCGGTCCTGGCCCGGGGGTGCCCACCCGTAGTCGCCGTTGATGATCTCCAGGTCGGTGCCGCAGATGCCGATCGCCTGGGTCTGGACCAGGACCGGCCCGTTGTCCGGCGGTGGCTCCGGCATGTCGGTGAGCGCGACGGAGCCTGGCTGCCCGGGGATGACGGTGATGGCGCGCATGACCTCACCATAGCGAATGGGATGGCAGTCCCTGGTGCGGGAGCAGATGACATCCGGGCTGATGGCCTTTCGCTACCTGCCGGACACCAAGCCGGTTCCTGCTGGTGGGCGCGGTGTCTGAGGAATCTGGCCCGGGGATGGGTGACGGCGTGGTAACAATGACCGGCTGGGCACGTTAGCATCCAGGCGGGTGAGTCCGGCACCCAGGTGAAGCGGCGCTCGCCCGGATCACCGCCGTGGCTTTCTGGCAGGCGGGCGGTCATGCCGGGCCGTGCGGACGGCCCGCGCTGTCGCCGGCCGGCTGGGGAGTGCCGCGGCATCGGGCCGCAACGAGGTCAGGGAAGGTCTGGTATGACGCAACCCGGGGTGACGGGCTGGATCGATGTGTCGGTGACGGTCCGGCACGGCATGCCGCATTGGCCGGATAATCCGCCGATCGTGCTGGAACGGATCATGGACCTGCGCCGCGGTGATGACTGCAACGTCTCCCATCTGGCCATGGGCGTGCACAGCGGCACCCACATGGACGGCCCGGTGCATTTTATCCATCAGGGGGCCGGGCTGGATGAGATGCCGCTGGCGGCGACGATGGGCGAGGCCCGGGTCATCCAGATCGAAGATCCGCGCGAGATCACGGTCGGCGAGCTCCGGAAGCACGCGTTGCAGGCGGGTGAACGGGTTCTGTTCCGGACCTCGAACTCGGCCCGGTGCTGGCAGGCCGGCCGTTTCGTCGAGGACTTCGTGTACATCACCGAGCAGGCCGCCGAGCACCTGGCGGCGACAAGGGTGCAGACGGTGGGGGTCGACTACCTGTCCGTGGGCGGGTATCACGCTGACGGGGCCAAAATCCACCGCATCCTGCTCGAAGCGGGCATCTGGATCATCGAAGGACTCGACCTTTCGCCGGTCACCGCCGGCCGGTACGAGATGATCTGCCTGCCGGTCAAGCTGCATGGCTCTGACGGGGCGCCGGCCCGGGCCATCTTGCGGCCCGTCGCCGGGTCCGGCCCGGGCCGGGCCACGCCAGCGGGGACAGCGCAATAAGGCTGCCCGCGGTGAGCGGCGAGCGAGGCGGTCCGCCGCGCACGACAGCTCGGGCTGATCTGAGCGTGCTGGCCCGCCACTGTGCAACGCCACTGGTCTTGCCGAAACCCGTGGAGCGACCTGGGGCATGTTCTGGGCCTGCTGTTCGGCCTGTTGTTTTCATCCCGGTCTTCGGGATGGCGGTCGGCGCGGGCCTCGGCGCGCTTATGGGCAAGATCACCAAGTCCGGCGTGGACAAGGAGTCCCGGGACCAGGTCCGGGGCCAGCTGCAGCCGGGGACCTCAGCGCTGTTCCTGATGGTGGAGAAGGTCACTCCGGACAAGGCCGTCGAGGCGCTGAGCAAGTACGGCGGCACCGTGATCAAGACCTCGCTGTCCAAGGAAGCCGGGCAGGAACTGCAGGAGGCGCTGCACGGCGAAAGCGCCAGCTAAACAGCAGCAGCCCATGCCGTATGGTCCGCCCCCGGGGCTGACCATACGGAAGGGTCATGACGCGGGCATCCCGTGCCCGCTGGCCGGGGAGGCGCGCAAGCTGCGGCCGTACGGATCGCCGGACTCCGGCGGTTCGTACGGCCTGTTGCAGTACCGGAAAGTGTCACTACGGATCGTTCGGCCAGATCATCCGCGATCGGGCCTAGCCGGGCAGATTCCTCCTCCTCCGTGCGGCAGGGCCATGCCGGCCACCGCGCGAAGCACGCCGAGTCAGCTTGCCAGCAGGCAGCTCTTACCTGGCAGCAGCCGTACTCGGGTCAGCCGCGGGTCACATGCCCTGCTCGGCGGCTATCCGCCCGGACTTCACGGCGGCGACGAGGGCTTGGTGGTCACGCTCGTTCTGGTCGGCGTAGGCGGCGGCGAACTCGGTGACGGCCCGGTCGAACACGTCCGAGCCGCCCAGGTAGGCGGCGATGGCGATCCGGTCCCCGGAGCGGGCGTGCGCCCGGGCCAGCGTCCAGCCGCAGACCGCGCCGTACATTCGCATGCCGGCCGGGATCATGGTCTCGATGTCGAGGGAGAACTTCCAGTCCCGCAGTTGCCGGACATAAAAGTCCCTGGGCTTCCCGTCAAGCCCCCCCTCCTCGACATGCTGCCAGCCCAGGAAGATGTCGCTGCTCGCCTGCATCAGCCGCTGGCCGGCGACCACCCGCTGGCCCTGGTTCTTGTACTTGCTGGCGCCGACGAAGCGGCTGAGTACCGACGCCTCTGCCTCCTTGACCTGGAGGAACAGGGGGTCGTCCTCATCGCGGCCGAGCATCAAGATGATCCAGCAGCGCGTTCCCACGCTGCCGACGCCGACCACCTTGCGGGCCATGTCGCAGAACTCGAACTGCCCGAGCAGGTCGCGCCGGTCGGTCTCCAGCGTGCGCCGGTACTGGGCGATCAGGCCGGTCACAAACGCTTTGAGGCCACTCCTGTCCGTCTCGCTCGGCGTCAGCTCATCGACCGGCACCAGCACCGGCGGGTCAGAGATGATCCGCGGCTGGCCGTCCACCATCCGGGTCAGCTTGGCCACTTCCTGCATGCTGTCCCTGGTTCGCGCCTTGGCCAGGCCCTCATCCGCCAGCTTGCGCTGCCGGCCCCGAAGCTTTGATCCGTACTGCGCCCGCAGTTCCTCCATGTCGATGTGGGCGTACCAGACATCCAGGTTGGTCATCCCGGCGAACTCGCGCATCGCCTGCCGGTAGCGGCCGACGGCGGCCATGACGATCTCGCGGCGCTGCTTGCCGCTGAACCCGTTGCCGCGCGCCGCGACTTCCAGGCTGGCCGCCAGCCGCTTGACATCCCATTCCCAGGGGCCGCGCAGCGTCTCGTCAAAGTCGTTGACGTCGAACACCAGGCGGCGCTCAGCCGAGCCGAAGATGCCGAAGTTGGACAGGTGCGCGTCGCCGCACGCCTGCACCGCGAGCCCGGATACCGGGGTGGCGGCCAGATCGCTGGCCATCGGCAGGGCGGCGCCACGGTAGTAGGTGAAGGGGGACACCATCATCCGGCCGTAACGGATCGGAACTAGGTCGGGAACCCGCGTCTTCGCCTGCTGCTCCAGCAGGGCGATCGGGTCGGGCCGGTCCGATGGCGGGTCGAACACCGCATGGCTGTCTCGTGGCACCTCAGCCCGCGCCGTCTTGCCCCTGGCGGCACGCTCGGCGGGAGTTCGCCGGCCCACCGCAGAATCGAGTTCGTACCGGGCCGCTGGCCGGGGCGGAGCTACAGTTGCCCGCTCAGTCATGATTGGCTCCTTTCCAGCCGGCCGCCGGTGCACCATCGCAGCAAACCGGCAACCAGACGCCGCCAACCGCCGCCCCAGGAGCCGCCGAGGCGGCGTTCGGTTTAACGTAGTCCGGCCTTTGGGTTAACGTACCCCGGCAATGCCTGGCCCGGCGACTGCAGGCCTCACCCAGCCTGGGTAATCAGGCCCGCCGTCGGGTCAGGGTTATGCTCGTAACGCGCGGATAGCCGACGTCGGCGCCCGGGTGGCGCCTGGGTTTCCGCCGGTTCCAGTCCACCGAGCCTACGACGGCCCGCGAAAGGCATCCCGCAGTGGCAATCGAAGGGGACGCGCCCGAGCTGCCCATGGCGCCTTCCGATGACGAGGCTTCCGGAAAGCCCGCGCCCGCACGGACCGGCGACGGGTCGCCCGCACCTCGGCGGCATATCACGCGGGCGCAGGTCGAGCGGTTCATCCAGGCCGTCAGGGACAGCGACCAGGCGGCCGTGGATGACATGGTGCTGCGGCTGAGCCGCTCCCGGCGGTGGCTTGCCCCCCTCGCCCTGGCCGTCGGCGCCCTCGCGATGCTCTTCGAGGGAGTGAAGCTGCTGTTCACCAACTGGCGGCTCACCCTGATCCAGGTGCTGCCCGCGATGTGGATCTGGGCCGCCATGTACGACCTGAAGGCCCATGTGCTGCACGGCAAGACGTTCCGCGTGCTGACCGGCCCGGCGGTCGTGATCCCGATCGTGCTCGGCATTGCCGCGATCACCGCGGCGAGCTTCTACCTGAACGCCGTGTTCGCCTATGCAATTGTCCAACCGGGCCGGCCGGCGATCAGGCCGGCGTTCACCCAGGCACGGTCTCACCTGGCCATCGTCCTGGGATCGGGCGCGGTGGTTGGCATCCTGCTCGGCCTGTCCACCGTGGTCGTGGTCCGCTGGGGAGTGTTCTGGTTCGGGCTCACCCTCAGCGCGGTCCTCGGCGTGATGATGGTCTGCTACGTCGCCGTGCCGGCCCGGCTCATCGGCATGAAGACCACCTATTCAAAGCGCGACAAGCTGACCGCCAGCGCGGTGGGCGGGGCTATCGGAGCGGTGGTCTGCACTCCCCCCTACCTCCTGGGCCGCGTCGGGCTGCTGCTGCTCGGGTCGAACACGTTCTTCGTCCTTGGCGTCATTCTCCTGGTTGTCGGGCTGACGTTGCAGGCGGGCGCCACCGGCGCGGTCAAGACGATCAAGATGAGCGCCAAGCTCATCTCCGGGCGCAAGCTGGCCGACAATAAGACGCTACCCGGCGATACTCCCCGCCCCGCCGATGGCTAGGACTTCGGCGCGGCGCGGAAACCATCCTTGCTGGGTGAGGTAACACCTCCATCGCCAACGGCATAGCCGCAAAGAGATGCGGTGAGCCCCGGCGGCTCTCCACGTCGAAGGCGATGGGGGATCCGGCATGACTGACGTTGACGACGCCATCGCTACCTTGCGCATACCTGGCGGGTCATGAGGCCGGCCGACCCGCGGCTGCTCTGCCACGACCGGGCCGCCCGCGGCCACCTGGTAGCCGTGATCGCGCTGGGCGTGGTCACGACCGGCACGGTGGTCGCGCGGGCGGAGCTGCTGGCACGGCTGCTTGCCGGCACGGCGCGGGGCACTGGCGCAGGCTGCCCTGATCGCCTTGCCCGCCGTGGTGGCCGTCCGGGCGGCAGCGGCCTACGGCGCCGAGGTCGCAGCGCTGCGGGCGGCCGCCACGGTGAAGTCACGGCTGCGCCGCAGTCTGGCCGACTGCCTGCAGCGGTTCGGACCGGGCTGGCTGGGACGGCAGCAGCCGGGTGAGATCACCACCATGGCCACCCACCGGCTGTATAGCCTGGACCCTTATTCCGTCAGGTACCTGCCGCAGTTGGTGCTGGCCTGCCTGGTGCCCATGGCGGTGCTGGCCACGGTAGCGACAGCCGACGCCCGCCCGCTCTCCGGCTCCAGTCATTTCCCGCCCGGCGGCAGCGCGATCCCATCGCGGCCAGCCATCGACCCTGGCGGCAGCGTCGCTCCCGGCAACGTGTCGATCGCGAAGGCGGCGTTCAGCTCTTCGAGGTACATCCCCGCTCCACCGTTGCGGCCTGCTCAGATCCGGTGGGCGCGGGACGGCAGGCGCATGGCTCGCAGCACGTCGGGGTGCAGCCGGGTCAGGGCATCGCCGGCGGCCAGCTTGTAGCCGTAGGTGTAGGTCGGGGTGTTGTAAGCCATCCGGATCACGTCCTCCACGGTCGCCTGGCTGTGGATCATGGCCTGGCCGGTGCCGGCGATCTCCGCGGCGATCTCGCCGATCGCGTGGACGCCAAGGAGAACTCCGGTGTCGCCGTGGAAGACCAGTTTGAGCAGGCCTTCCTGGCCGGCGATGAGGCCGCGCGGCGTGGTGCCGAGCTCGCAGCGCCCGACCTCATACGGCACCCCCTCGGCGGTGCAGTCTTCCTCGCTCTTGCCCGCCCGGGCCACTTCGGGCAGCCCGTAGATCGCCGCCGCCGGGATCTGGTCGACGTGCGCGGAGAAGTCCAGGCCAAGCGCTCCGCACAGGGCCTGGCGTCCCTGGTCGGTGGCGACCGAGGCCAGGGACGGGCCGATCACGTCGCCGGCGGCGAAGACCCACGGGCAGCTGGTCCGCCGCTGGGCGTCGACGACGATCCGGCCGCGCCCGTCGACCTGGACCCCGGCCTCCTCCAGGCCCAGGCCCGCGGTGCCGACGCTGCGGCCGGCGGCGAACAGCAGCGCGTCGGGACGCAGCTGCCGGCCGTCGGCCAGCTCGACGGCCAGGTCATCGCCGTCGCGGCGCACCGACGCCATGCCGGTGCCGAGGATCACCCGGTTCCCGCGGGCCAGCAAGACCTGCTCGAGCCGCCGGGAGACCTCGCTGTCCATCATCGTGGCCAGCCGTGCCGCGGCGTCGAGGATGGTGACGGGCACGCCGAACGCGGAGACGATGGTGGCGTACTCGACTCCGATCGCGCCGCCTCCCACGATCAGCAGCTCGCGTGGCCTGCGGCCGATACCGGCGATGGTCTCGGAGTCAAACACCCACGGGTGATCGAAAGGCACGCCGGCGGGCCGCAGCGGGCTCGACCCGGTCGCGATGATGACCCGCTCGGCGCGCAGCCGGGTCTCCGCGCCATCGGCGGCGCGGGCCAGGACCGTGTGCTCGCCGTCCAGCCGCGCCTCGCCGCGCACCAGGTGCACGCCGCGCTCACGGATCCGCTCCAGCGTGGCCTGCCGGAGCTGCTCGCTGACCCGGCGGGCCCGCGCCCGGACGGCGGGGTACATCACCTCCGGCGGTGCGGACAGGGCGACCCCGTACACCTTCTCCTTCTCAAAGCCGCTGAGGTAGGCGGCGGCCTCCCGGAAGGTCTTGGTCGGCGCGCCGCCGCTGGTGACCACGGTGCCGCCGACGGTATCCCGCTCCACCAGCGCCACCGGGTAACCCAGATTCCCGCCGAGCTCGGCGGCCGCCTCACCGGCCGGGCCCGCGCCGATCACCACCACGTCGTAACGGCGGCCCACGTCGTCATCACGGGAAGACATGACTGATCTCCGTCCGGGTCCGGGATGCGTCTCTCTGATCCTTTATGCCACGCAAACGACGGGATCACCCCCGCAGGGATGATCCCCGTCTTCATTCAGGTCTCTTCGACGGCCGGTGCCGATCCTGCGCTTAGCTGCCTGAGCGACCTGGCTCAGCCACGTCACTCCGGCGTCCGGCTCGCCCGCCTGTCAGCCTGCGCTGCCTGCCAGCGCTCACCGGCATCCCGGGGATGAGGCAGGCACGTCGCACCCTTGACCCACGTGCTTAATGCGGGACAGGCCCGATGACTCCGACCTGGCTCAGCCCGTCCAGGACCAGCTGCACCGCGATCGCCGCGATCAGGAACCCGAAGACCTTCTCGGTGACCAGCATGCGGCCTTCGTCAAGCTTCTCACTGACCCGGTTCGCCCAGCGGAACACCACCACGTCCAGCAGCAGGACGAACACGAGGATGCCGAACTCCACCGCGAAGACGCTGAGCGACTTCGCCTCGGCGGAGATCGTCATCAGCCCGACGATGCCCACCGGATTGAGCAGGTAGGGCACGGCCAGCGGGAACTGGGCCAGTTGCATCGGGTCTTTGCCGGCGTCGCGGTGGCTGCTGTCAGTGGGTGGCGCGAGCACCATCCACACTGCAATCACGAGCAAGATCACGCCGCCGGCGATCGACAGCGATCCGATCGTGAAGTGCAGCAAGACGCGCAACAGCTCGCCCAGCACCATGAGGAGCACCGCCACCGTCGCCGCCGTGGTCAGCATCTTGCGCAGGACGCGCTGCTTGGCGGCCGGGTCAAGGGAGGCGGTGATTTCCAGGAACGGGACCAGCGCGATCTTCGGCCCGATACCGATCAGCAGTACCAGGAACGTGTCGATCGCACCGGCAGCGGTGATCGATGTCTGATCCATCCCCCAAGTGTGGCGGAGGCCGGTCTCCGGCGGCTGGTCAAATCAGGGGCCGTCCCTGTGCGCCTGGCATGCGCGGATTTTCATGATCGCTGGGGCGCCATCGGCCATACTGGCCAGCCTTCGGATAGACACCGGCGCCAGTGGCCAGTCCCCTCTCCCGGCCCCCGCTGCTGCCAGACCCCGGTGAGGGTCTGTCATCAGGGCCGGCTTTGCGCGGGCACGAGCCACGCGGCTTTTCAGGCGTAGCAGCCTTCCTGCTAGGTGATGAGTTGGCGCGGGATCCTGCAGCGTGCCGGCGGCGGCCCGGCAATCACGCGGGCGCCGGTCCGGAGTCCGGTTATGGCGTCATGCCCTATCCGCTCTGATAAGCAGGTCAGGTTGCCGGGGCGCAGGCCGATAGTCACTTGGGGGAGGAGACCCGGGTAGCAGACCAGCGACCATCTGGGCCGGTCAGCGTGACGGGCGCCCGTCACGTGCGATGATATGGGCTTGGTTGTCCATCACCTGGATGGAGCGGGCGGTTTGGATCTAAGTCGAGAGGCGGGGGCGGGCCACGCCGCTGAGGGCGCGGCTGCTGCAGCCGGGGTCGTCCTGCTGACGCTGGCCTCGGCGCAGTTCCTCATGACGCTCGACAGTTCGGTCATGAACGTGTCGATCGCGACGGTCGCCAAGGACGTCGGCACGACGGTGACCGGGATCCAGACCGCGATTACCTTCTACACCCTGGTGATGGCCTCGCTCATGATCACCGGCGGCAAGCTCGGCCAGATCCTCGGCCGCAAGCGCGCCTTCGCCATCGGGTGCGTCATCTACGGGTGCGGGTCGCTGACCACCGCGCTGGCCGGCAATCTGGCCGTTCTGATCGTGGGCTGGTCGGTGCTCGAAGGTACCGGGGCCGCGCTGATCATGCCGGCGGTCGTCGCGCTGGTGGCATCGAACTTCGCGCGTGACCAGCGCCCGCGCGCGTACGGGCTGGTCGCGTCGGCCGGCGCGATCGCGGTGGCCGCCGGGCCGCTGATCGGCGGCCTGTTCACCACCTATGCCTCCTGGCGGTGGGCATTCGTCGGCGAAGTCCTGGTGGTGCTCGGCATCCTGGGTCTCACCGGCCGGATGGCCGATACCCCGGCCGAGCAGGGCGCGCGGCTGGACCTCGTCGGCACCGTGTTGTCCGCGCTGGGCCTCGGGCTCGTCGTCTACGGCATCCTGCGCTCCGGGACGTGGGGTTTGGTCCAGCCCAAGGCCGGTGCTCCCGCGTGGCTCGGGCTCTCGCCGGTGATCTGGCTGATCCTGGCCGGCGGGGTGGTGCTGCGGCTCTTCTTGTGGTGGGAGGATCACCGCCTGGCGCGCGGCCGCGCCGCGCTGCTGGATCCGTCGATGCTGCGGAACCGGACCCTGCGCGGCGGGCTCACGTCGTTCTTCTTCCAGTACTTCCTGCAAGCCGGCCTGTTCTTCGCCGTGCCGTTGTTCTTGTCCGTGGCGCTCGGGCTGTCGGCGATCGCGACCGGCGTCCGGCTGCTGCCGCTGTCCCTCACGCTGCTGCTGGCCGCCGCGGGCGTGCCCCGGGTCTTCCCGAACGCCTCCCCGCGCCGCGTGGTCCAGGTCGGGTTCGTCGCGCTGTTCGCCGGCATCGTGATCATGGTGGCCGCGCTGGACGAGGGCGCCGGGCCGGACATCGTGACCTGGCCGATGCTGCTCGCGGGCCTGGGTGTCGGCGCGCTGGCCTCCCAGCTCGGGGCCGTGACCGTCTCCTCGGTGCCTGATGAGCACAGCGGCGAGGTCGGCGGGATCCAGAACACGGTGACCAACCTCGGCGCCTCCATCGGAACCGCGCTGGCCGGCGCGGTGCTCATCTCCGCGCTGACCGCGTCGTTCCTAAGCGGCGTCCAGAACAACCCCGCCGTCCCCAAGGATCTCGCCGCCCAGGCGCAGGTGGAGCTGGCCGGCGGTGTCCCGTTCATGTCCGACCAGGACCTGCAGGCCGCACTTGACAAGGCCGGCGTACCCCCGCAGGCCGCCGACGCGATCGTCAAGGAGAACGCCACCGCCCGCATCGACGGACTGCGCGCCTCATTGTCAGTGCTCGCCGTCATCGCCCTGATCGCCCTGTTCTTCAGCCGCCGGATCCCGACCCGGCAGCCCTCAGCAGCGCCGACGAGCGAGCCCTTACCCTGATCGAGGGCACCGGCGCACGGCCGTACAAGGCGGGTCCCATGGACAGCCGGAGCACAGGAGCGTCCGTTCCGGTCCTGATCAGGGCGGCGTTAATCTAGTGACCAGCACGGCAGCCGTATGCAGCGCATGGCTCCGGTCACCTCCCACAGAAGGAGACCCTCATGTCTGCTGATGACAGCGTTCGCCCGTTCCGGATCGACATCCCGGAGGAGTCGCTCCAAGAGCTCCGCCGCCGTGTGGCGGTGCCCCGCTGGCCCGACCGTGAGACCGTCAGCGATCGCGCCCAGGGCGCGCAGCTGGCAAAGGTGCAGGAGCTCGTCGACTACTGGGCCACTGATTATGACTGGCGCAAGCTCGAGGCCAAGTTGAATGCGCTCCCCCAGTTCATCACGGAGATCGACGGGCTCGATATCCATTTCATCCACGTCCGCTCGCCGCATGCGAACGCGCTGCCGCTGATCATGACCCACGGCTGGCCGGGCTCGTTCCTCGAGTTCGTGAAGGTGATCGGGCCGCTAAGCGATCCCGAGTCCCATGGAGCTCGCGCGGCGGACGCGTTCGATCTCGTCGTGCCCTCAATGCCCGGTTTCGGCTTCTCAGCCAGGCCGCGGGCGACAGGCTGGAATCCCGAACGCATCGCCGGCGCCTGGGTTGAGCTGATGAGGCGAGTGGGCTACGAGCGCTACGTCTCCCAGGGTGGCGACTGGGGTGCGGTCGTCACGGACGTGATGGGCCGCCAGGCGCCGGCGGGTCTCGTGGGTATCCACGTCACCACCTTGCTCGGCGCGATCGAACGGCCACCAACGCCGGGCATGCAAACGACCGTGCCTCCCGAGGTCGCGAACGCGCTCAAGAACGGTGAACCGGCGCCGGCGGGCCTCTCGGCCGAGGAAACGATCGCCTATGAAGCATTCAAAAACTTCGCCACGAGCGGCTCGGGATTTCGGGCGATCATGGGCACGCGCCCGCAAACCATCGGCTACTCGCTCGCGGACTCGCCGGTCGGCTTGGCCGCGTGGTGTTACGAGAAGTTCGCGGAATGGACCGACACGGACGGTGAACCCGAGCGCGCCCTCACGAAAGACGAGATGCTCGACGACATCACGCTTTACTGGCTCACGAACACGGCGGCGTCCGCGGCCCGCCTGTACTGGGAGAACAACGCCCACAAAGCCAAGATCGGCGGCGGAGTCTCGATCCCTGCGGCCGTGAGTAGATTCCCACGAGAGATAATCCCCCTGCCGCGCAGCTGGGCCGAGCGGGCCTACCCCAACCTCATCTACTTCAACGAACTCGACCGGGGCGGTCACTTCGCCGCCTGGGAACAACCGGAACTCTTTGCGGGCGAGATGCGAGCGGCGTTCAGGTCGCTGCGCTGATCGGTGCACATCGGCGTCAGTCAGGTCGCATCGAAGAGTCAAGCAACCACCGCAGTGAAAGCCGCAGCCAGCGTCAGGCGGCCGATCCAGCTCCAGCGCTGGCCGTGGCCGGCGCGCCCTTGGCGGCGGGCCCAGGAGTCGCCTGGGGCAGGTATCTCTGGCTGTCCAGGGCTTTCGCGCCAACACAAAGTAACACACAAGCAACGCAAGTCCGGGTCCGGGAGGCGTCCAACACGCCGGTAACACGAACAAAACGGCATTCTCCGGCACACTATGGCGCCAGTGTTAAAATCGGTGCGTCAGCCTAACTACTAGGATGGATGCGCTCTAGCTGGGCTGACTGATTAATACCTCTCCCGGTGGCGTCGGAAGCGACAGACCTTCTGAAAAGCGGAAGGTCGACAGTTCGATCCTGTCCCTGACCACCATCCACCAGCACGGGAATCCCTGCACCTGAGCGGGGTTTCCGCTGTTCAGTGGACATGTACGGCCCAAATTTTACCACGAGTGCCCGGGTGTGCCGCGGAATGCCGTCTTGTCCGTGGGATACCTGTGGGGGCGGGTCCGGGACGCGGAGTTGTGGGATTTTTGTGGGGCTCGCGGGAGGTCTTCGGCGGCTCACGTAGCTGGTCATTCAGAGTCTTGGGACTCCAGCTTTCGAGGGCAGATTCGCGGCTAAGAACTCCTGACAGAATGACCGGTGGGAATATCGGTGTTGATGTGATGGTTGGGCCTGGCCGTGAGGAAGGGGCAGCGGCCGCCGTGGATGGTGCCCGACGAGCTGTGGGCCCGGATCGAGCCGCTGCTGCCGGTCATCGCGCGGCGGCTGATAATCCCGGCCGCAGGCGGCCGGATGACCGCAAGGTCCTGTCGGGCATCTTGTTCGTGCTGTACACCGGGATCCCGGGGAGTTCCTGCCGCAGCAGCTGGGCTTCGGGTCCGGGATGACGTGCTGGCGACGGCGGCGCGCCCAGGGCCAGTGCTGGCCTGGTCACTGCCGGTGTTGTCAGGTGTCGGTCATGATGCGGTCGTAGGTGCGGCGAGCGCGGGCGCTTCGGGCGCTGGCGCCGTAGCGGCGGAGCATCTGCGGGGAGGCCCAGCCGTTGAGTTCCATCAGGTCGCCCTCGGGGCCGCCGCGGTCCAGCCAGGTGTGGCTGAAGTGGTGCCGGAACCGGTGCGGGTAGGCCTCCACGCCGCACTGCCGGCCGCGTCGGGTGATCAGCTGGCAGATGCCGGCGGCGGTCAGCGGCTCCCGGTTGCCCGCGCCCAGCCACAGCTGCGGCCGCCAGGCCTGCGGATGCCGGGACCGGGCGCGGATGTACCGGTCCAGGCTCCGGGCGGCCTGGTGGCCGATCCGGGCGATCCGGTCCTTGCCGCCCTTGCCGCGGACGGTGATCTCCCGCTGCCGCAAGTCGATGTCGCTGCACCGCGGGTCACCGGGGTCATACCGCAGGCCGGCCAGCTCGGACAGCCGGATGCCGGTGGCCCGGAACACCGCGATGATGGCGGTATCGCGGCGCTGCGCGAAGCTGCGGCCCGCACAAGCATGTTCCAGCCGGGTCAGCTCCTCTCCGGTGAAGACCGGGACCAGCTTGTCGGTGACGCGCGGCGGCTGCAGCCTGTCCATCGGGTCGGGCAGCTCGTCTTCGGCGGCCAGCCATTTGAAGAACTGCTGCAGCATCCACTGCTGGATGTCCTGGCTGTCCACCTGCTCCCAGCTGGCCCGGCCGGGCAGGTGGGTGGCGGCGAACCACTGCACCGCCTCGGTGTAGGTCCGGATCGTCTTGGCAGCCTTGCCCTCGGCGGCCAGCCGCAGAGCGAACGAGCTGATCTCAGCTTGGAATATCCCCGCATCCACTTGCTTGGGCTGCGGGGAACGCGGTCGCGGTGCGGTCATGGTCGTGGCTCTCTTCCTGTGGCCCACCATCCGCAGCCCAGCGTTTCCGCAGGCGAGAGACTTCAAAAGCCTCACTATGACAGAGAAATGACCGCGGGACCGTGCCCGCCTGCCGAGACGGTCGCCGCAGCGTCACCCGGGTGCCCCCGCTGGCCAAATCCCGCCCGGCCGCAGACAACGGACCGCATTGGGGCGCAGTTCCTGCGTGCCCGCCGAAGTGCCTGCCCGCGCGAGCCGCCCTACGCTGCTGCCGCGTTCGTTGACTGTGCCGCTCTGCACCGTACGGATCGGACATCCTGCCGCCCGCCTCTAGCCCCGTGCGCGCTCTCGACTTTCGTCGGCCTGCTGGCAGGTTTACCGCACATGCCGATGAGCGCGCATCCCTCGCATCCCGCAGTGCACCCAGCCCGGATGAGTGGCGGCTGGGAGTTGGAAACCTAACGTTATAGGGGCGTCGCAGACTTTCATGTCTGTCTTCGAGGTGGTGCTTAATGGTTTAGACGGGTAGCCTCCATAAGTATGGATGGGCAGGGAGCAGTGTTTGTGAGCCGCACCTCGGAGTTGGCCAGCTATCCGGGAACGCGGTCTTATGTGCAGGCTGCCGTGGACGGCGTGCTCCGGGCTGGTTTCCGCCCAATGGACATGAGTTATTTCTCTGCTCGGGATGAGATGCCGGCGGAGTATTGCGTGCGAGCCGTAAGTGAATGTGATATGCATCTAGCAATTATAGGGTTCTGTTACGGTTCGCTTGTACCGAATCAGCCAGACGACGTTTCTTATACCGAATTTGAGTTTCTGACCGCTACTCAAGCGAGAATACCGCGCCTAATATTCATGATCGACGAGGATACACCGTTTCCGCCAAGGCTGATAGATGCCCACCGCGGCGCTATTGATGGATTCCGGACCCGGTTGCGAAGCGCTGGAGTTCTCGTGAAGGTGGTGGGGAGCCCCGATGGGCTTGAGGCAGCGGTGTTGCATGCCTTGGGTGAGCTACGCTCACAATGGGAGCGAATCCCACCCTATGGCGTGCCTGATAGCAGACATTTGCTGAATCGGCCAATAGTAGAGTGTGATCCCATCATTCTTGGAGTACACCGCGCCATCCAGGCAGTCGGCGAGTCTGATGACGGAACTCGAGAAGATGATCTACCAGAGTTCGTGATTCGTGCCCACGATCGCGCGCTGCGAGCCGAAATTGCTCCGGCAGTGACAGGCAGCAAGCTGATTGTCCTCGTCGGTGGCTCGTCAACGGGTAAGACTCGCAGCGCTGTCGAGGCAGTACGCGAGCTCCTATCTGACTGGCGCCTGATCTACGCGCTAACGGCTGCGGACTTGGTTACCTCGATCGCTGCAGGCCAAGTCACAGCACGAACCGTCATGTGGCTCGATGAAAGCCAGATCTACCTGGAAGGCAACGAGGGCGCCGAAGCTGCCGTGGCAATCCGCGGACTGCTCGGCGAAGCTCACGAACTGCTCGTTGTCGGCACGTTGTGGCCTGAATATTGGCTCTCTTACATGCGCCCGCCCGCGCCCGGCGTGCCAGACCCTTATCGGCAAGCCCGCCAGTTGCTTAAAGCGGCAGTGAAAGTCGATGTCCCGGATCGATTCGGTGAGGCGGATCTTAAACTAGCTCGGAAGCTTGCCGCCAAGGATCCCCGTCTAGCTGTCGCGCTGGCGACGCAACGCGAGGGTGGTGTAGCCCAGGTTCTGGCCGGCGGACCTGACCTAATCGATAGATGGCATAATGCTCTTAGTCCATGAGGGTTATCAGAAACCCTCCAGCATAAGCTTCTGCGGGCCTCGATCTAATTATTATTAAAGTTCTAATTTCTGTCTCGGCGCGCCTAAAAGCAACGGCTCCCCGAATCGATAGAAAGGAGGTGCTACCCAAACCCTTCATCGATGGAGGAGCCGTTGCGTTACCATCGTACCTTCGGACTGGATGCCGAACAACTCGATGAACTTGAGGCGCGTATCGGAGATATCCTGCCCGATCCCTGGGATAAGGGAACCGGGCGGCCGAAGAGCCTCTCGTTGCGGGAAGCGATCATGGTAACGCTGCTCTACAAGCGGCAGAATATGATCGAAGAAGTTATTGCTGATCTTTTCGGGGTCTCCCAGGGCACCGTCTCGGAGATCATCGCAGAATTCACCCCGCTGATCGCGCAGGCTACCGAGGAGTTCCGACCGGATGTGGAGGAAGCGAAGCAGATGACACGGGGCCGGCTAGTGCTGGTAGACGGCACGTTGTGGCCATGCTGGTCATGGGAGCGCGCCCCCGAGATGTGGGCCGGGAAATATAAGATTACCGGCCATGGCAGCCTGATTATCGGCGACGAATTCGGGAACATTATCTTCGTCTCGGACCCGGCTCCCGGATGTGACCATGACATGAAGAAGCGGGAAGGCGAGGTGAAGGAGATTCTCGACCTTGCCGGATCGGTTATCGCGGACAAGGGATTTCAAGGGTCTGGCTACGTCACGCCCGTTAAGAAGCCACAGGACCGTGAACTCTACACGCGTGAACACGAATACAATAACCAGGTCAGTTCTATCCGCGCTCCCATCGAGCGCGCGGTTGCGCATCTCAAGACCTGGAAAATCCTTTTCACCGATTATCGACGGCCGCTCAACACGTTTCTTGATTCCTTCCGCGCAGCCATCGGTCTATATTTCTTCGAATTGAGTTTTCAATAATCCTCCATATGGGAAGGCCGTGATCACCGCTGCCATCGACGCCCGGCGACTCGGATATCTCACTGCACTTCCTGCCTCGCTGCTTCAAGCGATGGCTGTTGCTTATCTAAATGGCCCACAACTCGCCAGCGCACCGTCAACATGGTTCACCAGCGCGCTCACATATGCGTGCGAACCAGTCAACGGAGCGATTTCCCCGCTCGCCCCGACGTCGGCTGTAATAGGCCATATAGATGGATATCTGCTAGCCGATTACCTCGACCAGCACGGCCGCACTGCCCGTCGCTCAGAGGCAGTCCCGGATTCTGTCTGGACTTCCCTAACCACTCACACGCCTGTGGCCGCTGACCTGAGTCGGCTCGGATCTTCCGCCGCCGCCCGCGGCAGGTACGAGCACGCATGCAATTTGTGGACTGCAGCATGCAATAAAGGCGACATGGGCAGGGCAATGTCATTGCGGAACATATTGAACCGTGCTGGTCATCATACGGAGGCAAACCGGATCCTGTGGCAGGCGGCTGCAGCGGGCGACCCGGAAGGGCTGACCCTGCTATCCGGGTTTCTCCGACACGATCAGCGCGATCAGGAACTCGAACAACTTCTCCGAGATGCCGCCGAGCCGGGACATCATCAAGCGGCTCATGATCTCGCCGTCTTCCTCTACAGAACCGGCCGGGGCAGTGAGGCCGAACAGATCCTCAGGCGGGCCATCGCAGCCGGCGATCAACGGGGATGGAGGCTGCTGGCCGTTCTACTGGACAGAATGGGACGGCATAATCGCGCCGAAGAGGTTCTCCGGCAAGCAGCAGCAGGAAACAGCAATGCTCCTCGATCACCGCTTGCGTCCCGGCCCAGTTACCACGAAGATCAAGCCGAGCGGCTTCAACGGACCGGCGCTCCAGACGGAAAGATAGGCGTAGCTCCCCGGTACGGCCCCGCAGCGACTCCCGACGCTCGGGATCCCACCCCTCCACCTCGCGAAGAAACTCTCATGGCACGCGGGAAGGCTGAGCCCTCCGGCCGCCCATCTGGAAGGCGCGTCTGGCCGCCAGCAAACCCCGGCGACCGAAACCGTGGATACCGCAGCAGGCAGATAAGTGACAACTACAATCCATCACCTGGATTCCTGGCGGCTTGGAAAAGAAGCCAGGCACGGACGGAGCAGTATCTTCGCGATCAAATTGACTCAGGAAACGCCAGCTTCGCCCGCGAGCTAGCTGTACTGCTAGTTCAGGCCAACCGCATCGACGAAGGTGAGCAAATGTTGCGGTCAGCGGTGGTAGCTGGCGATGCTCACGCCATTAGCCTGCTGACTCGAGTAGTCCTTAATACAGGCCGTACACGTGAAGCGTCGTTGCTGCAGAAGTACGGCCTAGCAGCCAACGGCTCGACTGCTCATGCCTGGTAACCGTTCGGTTGGCGGTGCTAATCGGTCGGACAATCGAACGGCGAACATCCGCATCTGCCGCGATGATTTAGGCGGCTGGTTCGCGAGGTATCGAGGGCGGCGCGGCTGGCCTGGCTGGACTGGTCACTGGCGCAAGCAGGGAAGGACCTGGCGGGCTGTCACCGGCCGCCTTGGCCCGCCAGCAGCCGGCGGATCTCCGCAGCGAGTTGCCTGGCTGGCGGGAACCCGGGCATGTCGACCTCGGTCTGCGGATTGTGACCCGCCGCAATACGCTGCCATCGGTCGAGCGCTCTCTGGGTGAAATAGGGGTCGGTGAACACCCAGAACCGGTCGGCGGCGACGGCGTCCGCTACCAGGCCGGCCACGGCGGCAGGCGCCATGCCTTCGTCGATGGCCCGCTGGACGTGCGGAGCTATCACCCCGGCGGTCATCGCGGGCGGGGGGACCTCGCCCAGGCTCTCTGGCCAGTTGCGTTTGGCCTGGTAGATGCTGGTCCGGACCCAGCCTGGGCACAAGACGCTGACCCCGACACCAAGCCCCGCGATCTTCATTGCCCGGTAGAGGTCTTCGGAAATGGCGACCACGGCGTGCTTGGTCGCGTCGTAGGAGGGACTGGTCGCTGGGATCAGTCCGGCGGCGCTGGCCGTGTTGACGATGTGGCTGTCGCGCTGCGCGGCCAGCAGCGGCAGGAAGGCCCGTATCCCGTGGATGACTCCCCACAGGTTGACTCCGAGCACCCACCTCCAGGCGGAGACCGGGCCGGACCACGGGTCGGCGTCGCTGGTCACGCCCGCGTTGTTGCACACCACGTGCACCGCGCCGAAGCGATCGACCGTGGCGGCCGCCAGGGCATTGACCGCTGCTTCGTCGCTCACATCGGTCGGCACGGCGAGCGTCTTGACACCCAGCGCCGCGACCTTCTGCTCGGCCGCCTGCAACGCGGTCTGCTCGATGTCGGCCAGGACCACATCGAGCCCGGCCCCGGCGAAGCGCTCGGCCAGCGCCAAGCCGATACCGCTAGCGGCCCCGGTAACGACAGCAACCTTCCCCGCGGTCAGCTCCATGGCCGCCTCCTCAAGAAAACCTGGCTTCAAGCTATACCCGGCTTTGCCCGGGTGCCAGGTCCGCGCTTGCCCTGGACGGCCAGGGAGCCGGGCTCGCCAGGCTGCAAAGACCGGCGGAACCTGAATGGCTTTCATGGCCAGGCCAAGACGCATGACCCGGATTCACGCTGCCATTTCCGGGCTCGTAGCCGACCTGGGCGTCGTTGAGCCGGAACAGTTCGGGTAGCAGCCGCGGCCAGCACCGCACGGTCCGCTCGTTCCCGGCCGCGGTCCACGGCGGAGCCGGGAGGGCGCTGCTGGACCCAGAACGCCATCTCGGGCGCGTGGCCGACGGCATGCAATCGCGGTGCCGGGTACCTGCGGTCAGGCAGCCGGGCCAGCACGGCACCGAGCGTACGCAGGTGGCTGACTGCTTCCGGGCCTCCACCCGGCATGATCTTGAGCACGCTGACATGCCCGGCGGCGCGCCGAGATCGCGCGCAGCCCAAGGGTTCAGCGTGCCCATGCCGGCCGTCCCGTGGCCCTGGGGGCTCCCCGCAGCCGTGGCAGGAGATGCCTGGCCGGATGGTCAAGACCGAAATCTTGTGTTGCGTCTAACGGTTCTGGCAGGGCTTCCAGGCGGTCCAGGAACACCATGAGGGTGAAGCCGTACGCGATGAGGTCCCCGTCCCTGACAGCGCGCCATACGGCGCTTTGGGCGCCGGGAGGCTGTATGTCGACGTCCGGGTGCTCCTGCCGGTACCGCTCAAGCCTCCGAACCTGGTCCAGCGGGCCGGGGGGAATCTCTTGCACGGGCCAGTATCGCTATCGAGTAAGCAGTCAACACAAGAGCTTTCCGAAATCACATGCTACCCGGCTGACACCGTCGCCGACCGTGGCTATAGGCGTGCCCTCCGCCGTCACGGACGGGCAGGTGCGTAAGACAAACCCGACACCACCACCGCATGTGGAGCCGTTGCCAAGCAGCACCGGAACCGGCTTATGCGCCGCAGCCATCACCGGACTGCTGGCCACCGACCGAGCACCAATCAGGTGTTCCGGCACAGATGGACGCGGGCCAACCCGCCCTCATGCCGATGAGCGGGCGAGCCATATGAATCGTTCCTAAAACAGCCGCTCACTCGTGGGCACAGCATTAGGGCGGTACAGGACTAAGTCATGGTAATGAACTTGATACCGATCGAAAGGGCCGATTACTAGCGGGCTGGCATGGGTCTCAGCCAATGCTTAGGATGGCCACGAGCGGCGGGCAAAAGTACTGGCCACGAGGGCTGGGCTGCCGCCCAGGTAGAGGCCGGTCAGAAGTCCGACGTTGACGATGACGCATGGAACGTGGAGGTTGGATGAGCAGCAATCTCACGGCCCTCCTGGTTGCAGTAGCAGGAGTGCTGGGAACTCTGACGTCGCCGATATTGACCCAGCGGCTCACCCTTCGCGCAAAACAGCAGGAAATCGATGCCTTGAAACAGCAGCGTTCCGAGGAGCGCACTGAAGAGCAACGTCGAACAGCATTTAAGGACGGACGCGACTCCTGCATTGCCCTAAATACGGCAGCCCGAGGATTCCGACAAGCACTCAAGAATTGCTTGTTCGAAGGCTACGATCTGGAGCGCACCGAGCTAGAACAGGCGCGGCGCTTGTTCACCAGCCGGTATGGCGAAGCGCAGATCATACTGTCAGATATTGTCGTGGAGGCGGCAACACCTGTGTGGGACAAACTTGCCGTAGCGTATGGCAGAGTAAGGGCAATCGGAACCCAGTTGGCTCTCCCTGAAAAGCAAGCAGAACGCGATAGGGTAATGAGCTATCTCGATGAAGACGTTGACAACGCGATCCATGAACTCCGCAGGACGATGCGCAGCGACCTCGGTATAACTGAGCCGAACAGATGATCACCCTGCTACGTATCTGACCTCAGCAGCATTGCTATCCTATTTTAGGTCCCTACCTTTCACCTAGGAGGATTAGGGTCGGTTCCGGCTGTGCCGTGAGGTCCCTTACTGATCTTGTCCTCCATGGACAGCTCGTGACCGCCGAGGGTAGTGAGAGCCAAGCACATCAGGACCGAAGCATCGGAAATCCTTTACGCGCCCATTCTGACGCCAGAATCCTGTGTGATGAGCTATTCGATGTGCGTTATTCAAAACTCCCTTACCGGGGCGCATCTCGGGCACAGCTCGATATCTCAGGTAATTTCGCGACACGCCGCATGCGGTAATTAAAAAGCA
>Ga0310038_10000813_pt1 | contig 24930 bp, 23 predicted proteins | sample Sb_taG_6_FD_200461 | JGI IMG/M metagenome (GOLD analysis project Ga0310038, IMG submission 200461) | Peat soil microbial communities from Weissenstadt, Germany - Sb_50d_4_PS metaG (v2) (version 2) | ecosystem: Environmental > Terrestrial > Soil > Wetlands > Peat | place: Germany: Weissenstadt... | reverse complement strand
AATGTCGTCTTGCCGCAACCACTCGGCCCGACCACCGAGATGAATTCGCCGCGCTGGACCGCGAGATTGATGCCGCGCAAGGCTTCGAGATCGCCGAACGATTTGGACAAGCGCGTGACGGAAAGCTTCGCGGTCATGTCTAGTCCTTGGTCCACGGCACCAGGCGCTTTTCCAGCCAGCCGAATCCCGCCGTCATGACGATGCCGGCGACAGCGAGCACCACGACGCCGGCGAACAGTTCCGGCATGTTGAAGGCGTCGTTGGACTGACTGATCAGCCGACCGAGGCCGGCCCGCGAGCCGAAGAATTCCGCCACCACGACGCCGATCAGGCCGCGGCCGATGCCGAGCTTCAGGCCGGCGAGGATGAACGGCACCGCCGACGGCAGCGATACCTTGAAGAAGATCTGCCGCGGCGTGGCGCCGAACGAGCGCAGCATTTCGATCAGCCGGTCGCTGGTGGTTCGCAAGCCGGCCTCGGTGTTGATCGCCACCGGGAACAACACCAGGGAAATCACCACGATCACTTTCGACCAGATGCCGATGCCGAACCAGAGAATGAACAGCGGCGCCAGCGCGACGGTTGGCGTGGCGTAGAGCCCCGACACCCACGGCTGCAACGCCTGCTTCATCGTGGCGCTCGATGCCATGGCCATCCCGAGCGCGATGCCGAGAATACTGCCGATGACATAGCCGAGCGCGAATTCGGCGGCGCTGACGCCGACGTGGTGCCAGAGCTGCCCGGTGACCGCGAGATGATAGATGGCGACGGCGATTTCCGAGGGCGCGGCGAGGAACAGCGCATTGTCGACGACGACGCGGCTGATCAGCTCCCACAGCAACAGCCCGCCGGCGACCGAGAGGATGCCGGCGAAATATCTGGGGCGCAGCGCGCCGGCGAGTTGCGGCGACGCTGCGGCATCCGCCGGCCGGGATTCCGGCGGTGTCGCAGCTTTTACGCCTTCGCTCGTTGCGCTCATGTCGGCTCGTCACTCGGAAATCTGCGTCACGCCCGGCAGCAGCAGGCGATCGACCGTGAAGCCTGACGGCAGATCGCCGAGGTCGCGCAGCGCGTCGATGACGCTGCCGACCTTGCGCTTGGAGACCTTGCCGGTGGGCTCGAACAGGTTCTTGTCGTGGAGAAAGGCATAGGCCTTTTCCACGTCGCCCCGGTCGATCTTGCTGATCTCCATCTGCAGCTTGACGACGTCCTCGCGGTTGTTCGGTTCGTCGAAGAAGGCGACGCCTTTGTTGTAGGCGTCGAGGAAGCGCTTGAGCACGTCGCCATTCGCCGCAGCCCAGTCGCGGTTCACCGCCATGCCGGCGAACGGCATGTCCGGCAGATATTCGAAAGTGAAGCCGAGATTGGTGTAGCCGGCCGTCTCGGCGAAGAAATTGAAGGGCATGGTCAAGAGCGCCGCATCGACCGCGCCGGATTTCAGCGCCGCGAACCGCGCGCTGGTGGCGCCGGCGAACACATAATCGTAATCGCCGGATTTCAGCCCGTGCGGCTCCAGCATGCGCTCGGTGAAGATGCGGGTGATGTCTTTGGCGCCGCCGATGATGATGGTCTTGCCCTTCAAGTCTTCGATTTTCTTGATCTCGGGCTTGGCCAATAGCGCGTAGGGCGGCGACTGGATGACGATGCGCACCAGGGCAACCGGCGCGCCTTTGTCGATGGCGCGGATCGGATCGACCATGCCGGCGGTGGGCGCGACCGCATAGGAACCGGCGGCGAGCTGCTGGATCACGGAAGCGTTAGACTGCGCGAAGACCAGGTCGATCTTGATGTTGGCGGCGTCGAAATAGCCGTTCTTGACGGCGACATGGAACGGCCAGAGATTCGCCGAGGTGGCATCGACGGAACCGACCGAGACGACGTCGGGAGCGCCGGCGTGCAGCGGCGGCGTCAGCGCGACGGCGGCGGCTACGACTATTCCCTTCATCAGCGAATTGCGCATGACGGCGCGTCTCAATCCGTCATCTGGGTCACGCCCGGCAGGACCACCTTGTCGACATCGAGCGTGCCGGGCAGATCGCCGAGGCTCTCCATCGCCTTGGCGAGCGCGTTGAGTTTTGCTCGCGAAACCTTGCCGGTTGGCTCGAAGTAATGGCCGTCGTGGAAGAATTTGTAGGCCTTGTAGACGTCGTCTTCGTTCATGCTCGAGGCGGATTTCAGGATGCGCAGCGCGCCGGCGCTATTTTGCTCGTCCTCGAACCAGGCGATGCTCTTGGCTTTCGCCCGCAGCACTTTCTCCAGCGTCGCCTTGTTGGCGTTGGCCCACGGCACATTGACCGCGGTTCCGGAGAACGGCAGGTCCTTCACGTAATCCACCGTCAGGCCGAGACTGTTGAATCCCTTCGCCTCCGCCTGAAAGTTGAACGGCGGCAATAGAATCGCGGCATCGACCGCGCCGGCGAGCAGCGCCGAAGCGCGTGCCGTGGTGGCGCCGGCGAACACCATGTCGAAGTCGCCCGGGTAGACGCCGTTCGGCGCCAGCATGCGCTCGACATAGATGCGCGTGATGTCTTTCGGCCCGCCGAGCGATATCACCTTGCCTTTGAGCTCCTTCATGTTGGTGATGCCCAGCTTGGCGACGAGATCGTAGGGCGGCGCCTGGACGTCGATCCGCACCACCGCGATCGGCGCGCCCATGCCGACGGCGCGCAACGGATCGGCAAGCCCAGTCTGGGTGGCGATGCCGAGCGAACCGGCGGCGACCTGTTGCACCAGAGCCGCACTCGACTGCACGTAGAGGAGATCGACTTGCAAACCCTCGGCGGCGAAGAAGCCCTGGTCCAAGGCGATGAGCTCGGGCCACAGATTTGCCGAAGCCTGGCCAACAGTACCCAGCGTCACCGGTTCCGCCGCGCGCGCAGGCGGGGTGACAAGACACGCCAACACGGCGGCGCAAAGCACAGCACGACGCAACTTCGCCTGACACAACATGGTCGCCTCCGTTCAGGCCTTCTTCTTTCATCAAGCCTTGCCGGCCTGCGCGCGGTAATGGCGTGCAATCTCCGTGCCGGTCGTCTTCCACACCCGGCCGTGCTCGCCGATGTAGCGCAGCGCGGCGTCGAAAGCGTCGATGCGGTGCGGCACGCCGGTGAGATAGGGATGGATCGCAATCGCCATGACGCGGCCCGATTGCGCGCCCTCGCGATAGAGCACGTCGAACTGCCGGCAGATCATGTCGCGGAACTGATCGGCCGTCCGGTTGAATTTCTCGAAGGCCGGCTTGTCGTTGATCTCGTGGCTGTAGGGCACGCTGACCAGCGTCTTGCCGCCGTCGAGCGACATGATGTAGGGCTGATCGTCGTTGGTCCAGTCGCAGACGTAATCGCAAGCCTCGGCGGCGAGCAGATCGAGCGTGTCCCAGGTCTCCTGCAGGCCGGAGCCGAGCCAGCCGCGCGGCCGCGCGCCGGTCGCCCGCTCGATGGTCGCGAGCGCATTCTTGATGATGCGTGGCTCTTCCCCCGGCGCGGCCGCGTTGAGGCGGCGCGTATTGCTTTCGCAATGGCCCATCCATTCCCAGCGCCGTTTGTTGCCCTCCTCGATGATCGCGGGATGCTCGGCGCAAAGCTCGCTGTTGAGCGCGACCGTGGCGCGGATGCCGTGCCGGTCGAGCACTTCCATCAGGCGGAACACGCCGACCCGGTTGCCGTAGTCGCGCGACGACCAGGTCGGCACATCGGGCACCGGCACGCCGGTGCCGCCGGAGCCGGGCGGCACTTTCTCGTCGAGGGCGAAAAACTCGATGTTCGGAATGACCCACAGCGCGACATGCGCGCCGTTCGGCCATTGCAGCGGTGGGCGGTGGATGATCGGCGAATAGGGAAACGGACCGTAGCGCGACGGCTTCATCGTTCAGCTCGCCTTCTTCACGGCGGGAGTTTTTGCGGCGAGCTGCGCGATGACCTCGTCGACATGCATCACGTCGGCGTATTTGTGGTGCAGGTCGAACAGATTGACCTTGTGCGACAGCGCGCTGCGATCGAAGCAGCATTCCTCCGCCAGTACGACGTGGTAGCCGTGCGAATAGGCATCGACCGCGCTGGCCCGCACGCAACCCGACGTGCTTTCGCCGCAGACGATCAGCGTCTGGACGCCGAGCTGGGTGAGATGCGCGGTAAGCGGGGTGCCGTAGAACGCGCTGGCGCGCTGCTTGGTGATGACCACGTCGCCTTGCTGCGGCTTGAACTCGGGCCGGATAACGAAATCGGACGGATCGACCGACGAATTCTTCCGTTTGGTGGCGCCGACGAATTCGGGCCGACTTTCGCTGCGCGTGTCGCCGGTCGAATAGAAGATCGGCAAGCCCGCCGCGCGCGCGGCGGCGAACAGGCGTTTGGTCGGCTCGATCGCCTCATAGGCGTAGTGCCCGCAAGCGCTGGGGAAGGTCTTGGCGAGCTCCGCCGGCGGTTTTGGGCCGCCGCGATAGACCAGCTCGTAGAGATCGATGGCCAAGAGCGCCGGCGCCGGCCCGACAAAGGTCTTGCGCCGGTAATGGGAATAAATGTCGAGAATGTCCGAGGTGACGATGTCCTTCCAGCAATGGTCTTCGAAATCGTCAGTCATGTGCGAATATCCTATCGGCGTCCCACCGGATGGCCCGAGCTCCGGTGGCGCAAGTTCCGGCTGCCCAATTGGGCGGCATAAACACCGAGGTTATTGGAGAATTCCCCGCGTGGCCAGTTCCCCGCTCGCGATTTTGCGATTTCGCATTTGAATTGGAACGGGTAAACTTCGCCCCGAAGGGTGGGCGCCTGAACTACAACCGATCCCATATGGGGATGCGCACCATTCGATCTCGGGAGGACAGTATGATTGCCCTTTCCATCAACGGAAAGTCTTACAACGTCGACGTTGAATCCGACACGCCGCTGCTCTGGGTCATCCGCGACACGGTCGGCTTGACCGGCACCAAATACGGTTGCGGCATCGCCCAATGCGGCGCCTGCACCGTGCACATCAACGGCGTCGCCACGCGCTCCTGCCAAGTGCCCGTCGGCACCGTCGGCTCGAAGCAGATCACCACCATCGAAGCGCTGGCACAGAACGGCAAGCTGCACCCGGTGCAGCAGGCCTGGCTCGATCTCGACGTGCCGCAATGCGGCTATTGCCAAAGCGGGATGATGATGGCGGCGGTTTCGCTGCTCAAGACCAACCCGAAGCCGACCGACAGCGATATCGACGCGGCGATGACCAACATCTGCCGTTGCGGAACCTATCAACGCATTCGCGCCGCGATCCACGCGGCCGCGGGCAAAGCGTAAGGGGGACGCAGCCATGACATATATGCCCAAAATCGATCGCCGTTCCTTCGTCATCGGCACCGCCGCGGCCGGCGCCGGACTTGCGCTCGGCTTCGACCTGACGCCGTCCGAGGCCGCCGACGCGACGCCCGAGGTCAACGCCTGGGTCGTGATCAATCCGGACGACAGCGTCGTCATCCGCATCGCCAAATCGGAAATGGGACAGGGCACGCTCACCGGCCTTGCCCAGCTCACCGCCGAAGAGCTCGGCTGCGACTGGTCGAAGGTCTCGACCGAATTTCCCACCCCCGGGCAGAATGTCGCGCGCAAGCGCGTCTGGGGCGATTACTTCACCGCCGGCAGCCAGGGCATCCGCTCCTCGAACGAACTGGTGCGCAAGGGCGGCGCCGCGGCGCGCATGATGCTGATCCAGGCCGCCGCCAACGAGTGGAAGGTGCCGGCCGAGGAATGCAGCGCGGCCAACAGCGTCATCACCCACGCCAAGACCGGCCGCAAGACGACCTTCGGCAAAGTCGCGACCGCAGCCGCCAAGGTCGATCCGCCGAAGGACGTGCCGCTGAAGGATCCGAAAACCTGGACCATCGCCGGCAAGCCGCTCAAGCGGCTCGACACGCCGGACAAGATCGTCGGCAAACCGCTTTACGGCATCGACGTGCGGCTGCCGAACATGCTTTACGCCTCGATCCGCGCCTGTCCGGTGTTCGGCGGCAAGGTGACGAGCTACGACGAAGCCAAGATCCACGACATGCCGGGCGTCAAGAAGGTCGTCAAAGTCGGCGACGACGCCGTCGCGGTGGTCGCGGATTCGTGGTGGCGGGCGCGCAAGGCGCTCGACGCGCTGCCGATCGTCTGGGACGAAGGCGAGAACGTCAAAGTCTCCAGCGCCTCGATCGCGCAATGGCTCAAGGAGGGCCTCGATGCCGACGAAGCCTTCGTCGGCAACAAGTCAGGCGACGCCAAGGGCACGCTCACCGGCGCCGCCAAGGTGATCGAAGCGACCTACTCCTATCCGTATCAGAGCCACGCGCCGATGGAGCCGATGAACGCCACCGCGCTCTACACGGCGGACAAATGCACCGTGTGGTGCCCGACGCAAAACGGCGAGTCGGCGCTGGCGGCGACCGCGGAGGCCGCCGGCCTGCCGGTCCCGCAATGCGACGTGATCAAGACCTATCTGGGCGGCGGCTTCGGCCGGCGCGGCCAGACCGACTATGTCCGCCAGGCAGTCGCCATCGCCAAGGAAATGCCCGGCACGCCGGTCAAGCTGCTCTGGACCCGCGAGGAGGATACCACCCACGACGTCTATCACCCGGTCACGCAGTGCAAGATGCAAGCTGCATTCGACGACAAGAAGAACCTCGTCGCCCTGCACATGCGGATTTCCGGCCAATCGATCCTGGCGTATCAACTACCGGCGCGGCTGGTGAACGGCATGGACCCGGCCGTCTTCGTCCATGGACTGATGCCGAAAGGGCCGGAGGGCGAGTTCGGCTACAACATCCCGAACCTGCTGATCGACCATGCGATGCGCAATCCGCCGATCCCGCCGGGCTTCTGGCGCGGCGTCAACCTCAACCATAACGCCATCTACGTCGAGAGCTTCATGGATGAGCTGGCGCATTCGATCGGCGAAGACCCGCTCGCCTTCCGCCTCAAATATCTCAAGCCCAAGCACACCGCGGTGCTCAAGGCGGTGGCGGACAAGGCCGGCTACGGCAAGCCGCTGCCGAAAGGCATCTATCGCGGCATTGCCCAGATCATGGGCTTCGGCAGCTACGTCGCCGCCGTGGCCGAGGTCTCGGTGACCAACGGCCAGGTCAAGATCCACCGCATTGTCGGCGGCACCAATTGCGGCCACGCCGTCAATCCGGAGCAGGTGGCGCGGCAGATCGAGGGCTCGTTCGTCTACGGGCTCTCCGCCATGCTGTACGGCGAGTGCACCGTGCGCGCCGGCCGCATCGAGCAGAAGAACTTCGATACCTATCAGGTGATGCGTATCGACGAGATGCCCAAGGTCGAGTTCGTCGTCATGCCCGACGGCGAGTTCTGGGGCGGCGTCGGCGAGCCGACGATTGCGGTTGCTGCGCCCGCCGTGCTCAACGCGATTTTCGCGGCGACCGGCAAGCGCATCCGCAACTTCCCGCTCAAGGATAACGACCTGACGTCCGCTTAAGCCGATAGCGGCGGGCCGAAAAGCCCGCCGCGCCTTCCTCGTAATGGCGAGACAACGCGCGACCCGTCGGCAAATCCTGCGCGGTGTGGCAAACGCCACAGCCGCCGTCGGCTTGTGGCCGCGGGCGTTGCGCGCGCAAGCGGCGCCGCGCGTCGTCATCGTCGGCGGCGGCTTTGCCGGCGGCGGCTGCGCGCGGGCGCTACGCGCCGCGAACGACAAGCTTTCGATCACGCTGGTCGAGGCGCGGTCCACTTATACCGCGCTGCCGCTGAGCAACGGCGTGCTCGGCGGCGTCCGCGAGCTTTCGCAACAGCAATTCGGCTACGACAAGATCGCCGCCGCCGGCATCAAAGTCGCAATCGCCGCGGCGACCGCCATCGATGCGCAGGCGCGCAGCGTCACGCTGTCGACCGGCGATAAATTATCCTACGACCGCCTCGTGCTGGCGCCGGGCATCGAGCTGAAGTTCGACGCTATCTCCGGCTATAGCGAAGCCGCCGCGGCGCAGGTGCCGCATGCCTGGACCGCCGACGCGGCGCAATACGAACTGCTGCGCCGCCAAATTGTCGCCATGGCCGAAGACGGCGTCGTCGCCATCGTCGCGCCGGCCAATCCGTCGCGCTGCCCGCCCGGCCCTTACGAGCGCGCCAGCATGATCGCGCACTATTTGAAAACCAATAAGCCGAAAGCCAGGATCGTCATCCTCGACGCCAAGGACACTTTCACCATGCAGCCATTGTTTCTCGATGCATGGCAAAAACTTTATCCCGACATGATCGCGTGGAAGTCGTTGTCGAACGGCGGCAATGTCGCCTCCATCGACGTGGCGAAGAAATCGATCGAGACCGATTTCGACACTTACGAATATGCCGTCGCCAACGTGATCCCGCCGCAGAAGGCCGGCAAAATCGCGGCGCTGGCCGGGGTCGTCGACCGCACCGGCTGGTGCCCGGTCGATGCGGTGACGTTCGAATCGCTGAAAGAAAAGAACATCCACGTCATCGGCGACTCGGCTTTCGCCGGCTCGATGCCGAAGTCAGCCTTCTCCGGCCTCATCGAAGGCAGGCTGTGCGCCGCGGCGATCGTCCGCCTCCTCGCCGGCGCCGCGCCGGATACCGCGCCGATGGCGAGCAATTGCTACAGCGTCGTCGCGCCCGGCTACGCCATTTCGATCACCGGTGAATTCCACCCGGTGAACGGCGAGTACACCGAAGTCGACAACTCGATCCATTCCAGCCCGCTCGATGCGCCGCCGACGCTGCGGGCCGAGGAAGCAAAAAATGCCGATGCCTGGTTCCGCACCGCGACGTTCGAGATTTTCGGTTAGGGCGTTGAGCGCCGCGCTCGCCCTCGTCGCCCTTCCGGCGAAGGCGGACCTTGCGCCTTATGAAATCGTCGGCGACGCCATTCCGGCATCGCTGACCGGCGGCCACGGCGATGCCGCGCGCGGCCGGGCCATCGTCGCCAATCACAATCTCGGGCTCTGCCTGCTCTGCCATTCCGGGCCGTTCCCGGAAGACAAATTTCAGGGCACCATGGCGCCCGATCTTGCCGGCGCCGGCGCGCGGTGGAACGAGGGGCAATTGCGCTTGCGCATCGTCGATGCCAGCAAGTTCAATCGGCAAACCATCATGCCGCCGTTCTATCGCGTCGATCATTTGACCCGGGTGGCTGCGGCCTATCGCGGCAAGCCGGTGCTCAGTGCGGTGGAAGTCGAGGATGTGGTTGCCTATCTGATGACCTTGAAGTGAAGCCGGAACTTTGCAGTGAAGCTGGCAATGGATCGAAACCGCTCACGCCGCGAAATTCTCAAAACCGCCGGTGCGCTGGCCGGCTGCGGCGCGCTGTTGCGGCTTTCGATCCGGCCCGCCGCCGCCACGCCGGAAATGATGAAGGACGCGGTGCGCGCCGTCATCGGCGAAGCGCCGGTGAAGAAGGGCAAGGTCAAGCTCGATTTGCCGCCGCTGGTCGAGAACGGCAATTCGGTGTCGTGCACCGTTTCGGTCGAGAGCCCGATGACGGCCGACGACTACGTCAAGGCGATCCACGTCTTCAACGAGAAGAATCCGCAGCCCAACGTGATCAGCGTCAAGCTCGGCCCGCGCGCCGGCCGCGCCAGCTTTTCCACCCGCATCCGGCTTGCCGATTCGCAGACCGTCACCGCGATCGCGGAACTGTCCGACGGCTCGTTCTGGTCCGACGATATCGACGTCATCGTCACGCTCGCCGCCTGCATCGAGGAGTCCATGCACTGATGGCCCGCGCCCTGATCCATGTTCCGGCAACCGCCAAGAAAGGCGACGTCATCGAGATCAAGACGCTGATCTCGCACGTGATGGAGACCGGCTACCGCATCGGCGTCACCGGCCAGCCGATCCCGCGCGACATCATCGACGACTTCGTCTGCACCTATAACGGCGAGGAAGTGTTCCACGCCAAGCTTTATCCGGCCATCGCCGCCAATCCCTACATCTCGTTCTTCACCGTCGCCACCGAAAGCGGCACCCTGGCGTTCTCCTGGACCGACCAGCACGGCGCGACGCAGGTGCAGACCGCCGCGATCACCGTGGAATGAGCCGGGCGTCGTTTGTCATTTCTTTGGTCATTGCCGTGGCGACGACGGCGCGCGCGGCCGACATCCCCCTGGACCAGCGGCGCTCGGACAGCGACTTCGTCAGCGCCGACACCCTTGCCATGCAGAACGACGACATCGCCAATCCGGCCATGCTGGTGGTGCTCGACGGCGAAACACTGTGGAACACCAAGGCGGGCGCGACCAACAAGTCGTGCGCCGATTGCCATGGCGATGCCGCCAAAAGCATGAAGGGCATCGCCGCGCACTATCCGGCCTTCGCCCCTGAGCTCGGCCGTCCCATCGATCTCCAACAGCAGATCAATTTGAGCCGCGTCACCGACCAGAAAGCCGAGCCGCTGCCGTTCGAGAGCAAGGAGCTCTTGGCGCTGACCGCCTATATCGCGCGGCAATCGCGCGGCATGCCGGTCGCGGTCAAGGACGATGCGCAAGCGAAGCCGTTTATCGACGCCGGCCGCGTCATTTTCGAAAAACGTCAGGGCCAGCTCGATCTGTCCTGCGCGCAATGCCACGACGACAATTGGGGGAAAAAACTTGCCGGCAACTTGGTGCCGCAGGCGATGGCGACGGGTTACCCGATCTACCGCCTGGAATGGCAGGAGGTCGGCTCGCTGCAGCGGCGCCTGCGCAATTGCATGAGCGGCATGCGCGCCGAGCCGTACGACTTCGGCTCACCCGAGCTCGTCGACCTCGAATATTTCCTGATGTGGCGCGCCCGCGGCCTGGCGATGGAATCGCCAGCGGTGCGGCCGTAACCCACCTCTCCCCGCGTGCGGGGAGAGGTCGAGTGACCGTAGCGAACGAGGGTGAGGGGGCCTCTCCACGATTCTGAGCGTTGCGGATGAAGCACTGCGTCGCAGATATTGCGGCAACTCCGCGCCCAGCGGAGAGGCCCCCTCACCCCACCCTCTCCCCGCACGCGGGGAGAGGGAGACGCGCGCCGTTGCTCGCCTCACCTTCGCGCCGTATGGTCCGGCGCAAGAAAAATTGCCGCAAGGACCCGACCGATGAACGACGTCACTAAATCCAACGCGCCCGTCAGCTACGCCGAGAAGGCGTGGCAATCCGACGTCATCGTCGATCTGATCAAGCATTACGGATTCCCGTATATCGCGCTCAATCCCGGCGCCAGCTATCGCGGCCTACACGACTCGCTGGTGAACTACGGCGGCAACCAGCCGCCGATCCTGCTGTGCCAGCACGAGAAGATCGCGGTGCAGATCGCCCACGGCTACGCCAAGGCGACGGGCCGGCCGATGGTGGCGATCGTGCACGACGTGGTCGGCATGCTGCACGCCACCATGGGCATCTATTACGCCTATATCGACCGCTGCCCGGTCTTCGTCATCGGCGCCACCGGGCCGATGGACGAGAGCCGGCGGCGGCCGTTCATCGACTGGATCCACACCGCCAATGTCAACGGCGAGCAGCTGCGCCATTACGTGAAATGGGACTACCAGCCGTCGAGCATCGAGGGCGTGCCGGATTCGTTTTCGCGCGCCTACGCCGCAATGATGACCGAGCCGCAGGGCCCGATCTACATGTGCTACGACGCCTGGCTGCAGGAGCAGCCGCTGTCCAAGGACGTGGCGCTGCCGAAAGCGTCCGACAACAAGGTGCCGGTGCCGATGGCGGCGGACACCAAAGCGCTGGAAGCGGTCGCCGACCGCTTGCTGGCGGCGAAATATCCGGTGCTGATGGCCGAATACGTGGCGCGCAGCGAGGGCGGCTTCGAAAACCTCGTGGCGTTGGCGGAAACCGTCGGCGCCGCGGTGTTCGACGTCCATGCGCGACTCAATTTCCCCAACCGGCATCCGCTCAATCTGAGCTGCGAGAAGGAAATTTTCCGCGACGCCGATCTGATCCTCTCTCTCGACACGCGGGACTGGGAGAAGTCGACCCACTTCAACGACCGCACCAAGCGCCAAGTGGTGCCGCATTATCCGCCAACCTGCGAGATGATCGAGATCGGCTTCGGCGAAATAAACTTGAGCAAATGGTCGATGGATTACGGGCGCATGCCGGCCTGCAGCCTGCGCGTGCTCGGCGACACGCTGACCGCGATCCCTGAACTGACGCGCATCTGCCGCGAGCGCATTGCGAAAAATCCGGCGCTCGCCAAGACCATCGCCGAGCGCACAAAAATCGTCGCGCTGAAGCACGATGCCATGTTCAAGAAGTGGGCCGAGGAAGCGAAGAAGGATTTTGACGGCCTGCCGATCACGCTGCCGCGCCTCGCCAGCGAAATCTGGGACGCGATCAAGGCCGAGGACTGGGTGTTGACCGGCGCCAATCTCCAGGACTGGTGCTACAAGCTCTGGGATCTCGACAAGGCTTACCGCCACTGCGGCCAGGCGCTCGGCACCGGCACGCAGATCGGCACCTCGCTCGGCGTCGCGCTGGCGCATCGCGACAAGGGCCGCTTGGTGGTCGACATCCAGCCCGACGGCGATCTGATGTTCGACGCCGGCGCGCTGTGGAGCGCGGCCAAGAACAACATTCCGATGCTGATCGTGATGTACAACAACCGCGCCTATTACAACGACTGGGAGCACCAGATCCGCGTCGCCAATTTTCGCGGCACGCCGGTCGAACGCGCCTATATCGCGCAAGACATCAGCGGCCCGGAGCCGGATTTCGCCACCATGGCGAAGAGCATGGGCTGGTACGCCGAAGGCCCGATCGAAAAACCCGCCGACATCGCACCGGCGCTGCGCCGCGCCATCGCGCAAGTGAAAGCCGGCAAACCGGCGCTGGTCGATACGGTGGTGCGGCCGCGGTAAGGCTTGCGCCACCCTCTCCCCGCGTGCGGGGAGAGGGTTGGGGTGAGGGGGCCTCTCCGCCGGGTGCAGACTTGCGGCGCTCAGAATCGCGGTGAGGCCCCCTCACCCTCGCTTCGCTCGACCTCTCCCCGCACGGCGGGGAGAGGTGAGCATTATTCCTTCACGCTCTTCACCGGCGTCTCCGGCGTCAGGCCGCCGCGGCGGCGCGCGAAGGTTTCCTTGCCGGTTTCTTCCCATTGGCCGGCCACGGCGCGGCTGGCATAAACATCCCAGGCCGCGTCCCAATCGCCGAGCGAATAGCCGTGCCACGGCGGCTGCGGGGTGAGCGCCGGCAGGCCGAGCTCGTCCCAGATCTTACGCGCGCGCTCCATGAATTCACGCTTGGGCAGCGCGAGCGGCGGTGCGATCTCTTTCAACGTGGCGTCGATCAGCATGGTCGATTCCTCGCTGCCGCCGCCGTCGGCCTCGCCGCGCGCCGGCACATAATTGGGGGATTTCGGGCCATGGCCACGGGCGCGATGCGGCACGATCTGCACGTCCTGGCGCGGATCGGCGCGATAGGCGAGCGACCAGAATACGGCGTCGGCATTGTGCGGATCGATGTCTTCGCTGACGGCGATGACGTACTTGCCGATATCGGCCTGCAGGATCGCGGCCCCCTGCAGCGCCCGCCAGATTTCCGTGCGCGGCACGCCGGCCGCGAACTGCACGAACACCACCTTGCGCAGGTTGGAGAGCGGCTCGTGCATGACAACCGAGCGCACGCCCTTGATCGCCAGCGTATCGCGCAGATGCGCCAGATAGCGCGGCTCGTAGGCGACGCGCTTCATCACGCTCGATTCGCTCGGCGTCACTTCGCTCAAGATCGAGGCGAAGACCGGCGCGCGTTTATGCGTGATCGCGGTGACTTGCATCGACATATTGAAGTCTTCGAGCGCGACATGGCCGTGGCTTTCGCCGAACGGCCCTTCCGGCTCGAGCAGCTCGGGATCGATCAGACCCTCGACCACGATCTCGGCGTCGGCCGGCACGTCGAGATCGACGGTGACGGCCTTGACCACACGGATCGCCGCGCCGGCAAGGCCGCCGGCGACCGCCATTTCGTCGAGGTCGATGGGCAGCTTTTGCGGCCCGGTGAACATCACCACCGGCGCGCAGCCGACCACGATGGCGATCGGCATCGGCTTTTTCAGCTTGCGGTATTTCCGCCAGTGCAGATAGCCGCCGGCGCCGCCGATGCGCGCCGCCATGCGCACGCCGAGCCGGTCGGTCGCCTTGAGCTGGCCGCGATAGGTGCCCATGTTGCGCACGCCGGTCTCGGGATCCGCGGTGATGCACAAAGTCGCGGTGAGATACGGCGCCGCATCGTAGCCGGGCGTCGAGATCGGCACCGGCAGGGATTTCAGCCCGCCGTTCGGCCCGCGCAGTGCCTCGCCTTTGATGATGACTTCTTGGCAAGGCGCCGAAGTGACTTTCGTCGGCGCAATCGGATTGGCGATCGCGCGCATCCAGGCATCGCCGATCTCTTCGACCGCACAACCCATGCCGACGGCGTAGATTTGCGCCGATGCGGCGAGCGCGCCGATGGCGACCGGCGTGTCGTAGCGGCGGCCGGCGGAATCAACGACATTGGTGAACAAAAACGCGCGCCGCTCGTCTTCCTTGAGCCCGCCCTGGAATTGCCAGCGCACCAGCGGATGCAGCTCGGTGTCCTTGTTGACCGCCCGATCGATGCGCCGCAGCAGCCCTTGCGCTTCGAGACGCGCCAGGTGTTCCTGGAAATCGAGCGGCGGCTTCCCCATTACTTCTTGTTCTTCTCGTGCTCGGCGATGATCGGCCGCGCCACGCGGAAGCAGTCGACGCCGATCGGCGCGCCGCAATAGATCAGCACCTGCGTCAGCGCGGCGCGGATCTCGTTCGGGGTGAGCCCGTTGTTGAGCGCGCCGCGCACGTGGGTGGCGAATTCCTCCATCTTGCCCAAAGCCGCGATCATGCCGAGGTTGAGGATCGAGCGCTCGCGCGGTTTGAGCGTCTCGTCGCCCCAGGTCTCGCCCCAGCAATATTCGGTCAGAATGCGCTGAAAGTCGCGGTTGAAGTCGTCGACGTTATTGAGCGCGCGGTCGACATAGGCGTCGCCCAAAACCTGTTTGCGCTTGGCAAGGCCGATATCGTAGCGTTTCTGGTCCATGGTGGTTCCTTTCCTTAGCAGACGACTGACGACAGAGGACGGACGACGGATAGTAGTCGAAGATTTCTCAATCTGTCCTCTGTCGTCCGTCCTCCGTCGTCAGGCTTCCGCCGGGCCGCCCTTCCAGCGTTTGACCATGCCGGTATCGATGCCGAACATGTCGAGCAGCCGGCCGCAGGTGTGATTGACGATGTCGTCGACCGATTTCGGCCGGTTGTAGAACGCCGGCACGATCGGCGCGATCACGGCGCCGATGTCGGCGAGCGTCGTCATGGTGCGCAGATGGCCGCCATGCAGCGGCGTCTCGCGCACCGCCAGCACCAGCCGGCGTTTCTCCTTGAGCACGACGTCGGCGGCGCGCGTCAGCAGCGTCGCGGTGACGCCGGTGGCGATCTCGCTCATGGTGCGGATCGAGCACGGCGCGATGATCATGCCCATGGTCGGGAACGAGCCGGACGAGATCGCGGCGCCAATATCGGTGACCGGATAGGCCTTGGTGGCGAGCTCGCGCACGTCCTTGGCCTTGAGATCGATCTCGTAGGCCATGGTCATTTCCGCCGACTTGCTCATGACCAGATGGGTCTCGATGTCGGTCTGGCGCAGCATTTCCAGGATGCGCACGCCATAGATCGTGCCCGACGCCCCGGATATGCCGACAATGAGCCGCGCCGCGGTTTTGGCCATTCCCATCCTCGTTTCTTATGGCGCCGGTTGTGCCAAGCCTTGTGCCATGCGGCGGGGCGCGGTTCCAGTAGGGGTCAGCGCCCGGTCAGGCCGTCGAATGCGCCGGTCAGAACATTAACGGCGGCCTTGGGGAAGCTCGCGCCCATCGCGCTCTCGTAAGCCGCGACATTGCCGCGCGCCGCCGCCTGAGGCTCGGCCGGCTTGCCGAGCGGCCCGGACTGGGTGAAGGCGTAGAGCGCTTCCTGCTGCAGCTTCTCCGCCTCGAGCTCGACCGCCTTGACCTTGTCGCGCAGCGCCTCCTGCTTGGCCGGATCGACGAAGGTCTTGGCGCTTTTGAGCTTGCGGCGGGTGTCGCGGATCGGGATGATGGTCAGCTCGCGCCAGCTTTTGATCGTGGCATCGAGCTTTTTCACTTCGTCGGCCGAGAGCGCCTGCCGCTCCGACGCCAGCCAGAACAGGAACAGCAGCAGATTGACGTCGATGCCGCAGCCGTCCTGCAAGGCGATACAGGCGTCGGATACGCCGGTCTGGCCGTAAAATTTCAGCGAGAAGCGCCAGAACGGCGTCGTTGCGGTCTGCGTGTCGTTCATGGCGGCGGCCTCATGCTGCGAATAATTTCTCGTAGGCGCCGGCGGCGCGCAGCGCGGCGACGATGCGCTCCGGCGTCAGCGGCGTTTCGGCGAAGTGGACGTCGAACGGCGACAGCGCGTCTTCGATCGCGCCGATGATCGCCGCCGCCGCCGGGATGGTGCCGCCCTCGCCGGCGCCTTTGACGCCGAGGGGATTGAGCGGATTGACGGTCTCGACATGGGCGATGGCGCAAGTCGGCACGTCGGTCGCCATCGGCAACAAATAATCGGCGAACGAGGTGGTCAGCGGCTGCGCGTTCTCGTCATATTGCATCCATTCGAACAGCGCATTGCCGATGCCGTGGGCGACGCCGCCTTGCACCTGGCCGTCGACGATCAGCGGATTGATGACGCGGCCGGAATCGTGGGCCACGGTGTAGCGCAAGATCTTCACGCCGCCGGTCATGGCATCAACTTCAACTTCGGCCACGTGCGTGCCCGAGCAATAAGCGGCCTGTTGCGGCGTGTAATAGGCGGTGTGTTCGAGCCCCGCCGCTTGGCCTACCGGCAGCGACACGCCGGGAATGCCCTGCGCCAGCCGCGCCAATTCGCCGAAGCCGATCATTGGCTTGTTGCCGGTCTCGGCGATAGCCTGGCCGTTGTCGAGATCGATGTCGCTCTCCTTGACGCCGAGCACCCGCGCGGCGAGCGCGATCAATTGCGCGCGCACCGATTGGCCGGCCAGCAGCGCCGAGTTGCCGGCATTCACCGCCTGGCGGCTGGCGAAGGCGCCGACGCCTTGGGCGATGGCGCCGGTGTCGCCGATGGTCATGACGATGTCCTCGATACGGCAGCCGACTTGTTCGGCGACGATCTGCGACAGCGTGGTGCGCGTGCCCTGGCCCTGGTTGGTCGCGCCGGTGGCGACCGCGACTTTGCCGCTCGGCATCACCCGCACGGTGACGCCCTCGAACGGGCCCAACCCCGTGCCCTCGACGTAATTGCCGATGCCGATGCCGATGAAGCGGCCTTCGTCGAGCGCCGCGCGCTGCCGCTCGCGAAAACTTTCGTAACCGGCTTGCGCCAGCGCGGTCTCCTGCCCTTTCGGATAATCGCCGCTGTCATAGATCAGCGGCTTGCCGTCGCGGAAAAGCAATCCGACCTCGTAGGGCATCTGCTCCGGCTTAATGAAATTCTTCCGCCGCACCTCGGCGCGGTCGAGCTGCAATTCGCGGGCGACGCGGTCGAGCAATCGCTCCATGGCGAACACCGCCTGCGGCCGGCCGGCGCCGCGCACCGGCGTCGTCGGCACTTTGTTGGTCAGAACGACGATCGTGTCGAGCTGATAGGACGGCACCACGTAAGGCCCCGGCACGGTCGCCGCGGCGATGTAAGGCATGATGATGCCCCATGGCACGAAGGCGCCGGAATCGTGCAGCATGCGGCCGCGCACGCCGAGGATCTTTGCCTCGGCATCGACGGCGATGGCGACGTTCCAATACTGGTCGCGCTCCTGGGTGGCGCACAAAAAATGCTCGCGGCGATCCTCGATCCATTTCACCGGCCGGCCAAGCTTCAGCGCCGCCGCCGGGATCACGGCTTCTTCGGGATAGAAGATCGCCTTCGGCCCAAAACCGCCGCCGACGTCGGGCGCGATCATGCGGATCGATTCCAGCTCGCGGCCGAGCAGATCGGCCAGCGTACGGCGGCCGATATGCGGCGTCTGGGTGCCCGACCACACCGTCAACATGTCGGTCGCGGCGTCGTGGCTCGCCAGCACCGCGCGCGTCTCGATCGCCATGCCGCCGCCGCGGTGCTGCCAGAACTCTTCCTCGAAAATATGCGGCGCGTTGGCAAAGGCGGCATCGGTATCGCCGTAGGCGAGCTGGAACGTCGACAGCACATTGGAGCCGAGCGCGGCGTGGGCCTGCGGCGCGCCGTCCTCGACCGCGTCGCGGCAGTCGCCGACCGCCGGCAGCGCGTCGTACTGCACGGCGACCGCGGCGGCGGCATCCTCGGCGATGTAGCGCGTGTCGGCGATCACCACCGCGACCGGCTGGCCGACATAATAGACTTCGGCGCGCGCCAGCACGTGCTGCGTGCACAGCGCCGAGATCGACGGATTGGGCAATAGCATCGGCATCGCTTCGCTGCGCATCGGATCCGGCAGATCCTCGGCGGCGATGACGGCGTGGACGCCGGGCATCGCCAGCGCCGGCTTGGCGTCGATGCCGAGCAAGCGCGCATGAGCGTAGGGCGAGCGGACGAAGCAGGCGTGCAGCACGCCGGACATTTTCACGTCGTCGACGAAGCGGCCGCGGCCGGACAGCAGCGCCGGATCTTCGAGCCGCGTCACGCGCGCGCCAAAATGTTTTGCGCCCATGGCCTCAGCCCTCCGCCGCGTCGCGCAGGCGCTGCGCCGCGTCGAGCGCCGCTTTGACGATGCCGGCATAGCCGGTGCAGCGGCAGAGATTGCCGGTCAGCGCCTCGCGCACCTCGTCCTCGCTCGGCGCAGGATTTTCGCGCAGCAATTCGGTGAGCGTGACCAGCATCCCGGGGGTGCAGAAGCCGCATTGCAGGCCGTGATTGTCGACGAAGGCTTGCTGCAGCACCGACAGCCCGCCGTCGGGCGTCAGCCCCTCGACCGTCGTCACCTCGCAACCGTTGGCCTGCACCGCGAACATCAAACACGAGCGTGTCGAGTGCCCGTCGACCAACACCGTACAGGCGCCGCAGACGCCGTGCTCGCAGCCGAGATGGGTGCCGGTCAGCCCAAGCTCGTGGCGCAGGAAATCGGCCAATGTCAGGCGCGACTCGACGATGCGCGCATGCGCCTTGCCGTTGACCGTCACCCGCGTTGCCTGCTTACTCATACGCCCCACTCAACCAGGTTACACGACACTTGTTACACAACGCTTGGCACATCGACGCCGGCGCGGCGCGCCGCGTCGGTGAGCGCGCGTGCGCTCAAGACCTGCGCCAGATGGCGGCGATATTCGGCGCCGGCGTGAATATCGGAAATCGGCTCGATCAGCCATGTCGCGGCCGCCGCGGCGCGGATCAGCGTCGAATCGAGCGGCTGGCCGGTGAGCCGCGCTTCGGCGGCTTCGACGCGGACCGGCGACGCGGCGACGCCGCACAGCGACAGCGCGGCGCGGCGCACCACATTGCCGGCGCCGACATCGAGCAGCGCCGCGGCGCCGGCGAGTGCAAAATCGCCGTGGCGGCGGGCGAATTCGTGGAAACCAAAACCGTGACCCTGGCGCCAGACCGGCAGATCGATGGCCGCGATCATCTCGTCGGGCTCGAGCGCGGTCGCCATGAAGCCGGTGGAGAATTCCGCAAACGCCACCTGGCGGATGCCGCGGATACTGGCGACGTGGATGACGGCGTCATAGGCGGCGCACACCGCAGGCAGCTCGGCGGCGGGATCGGCATGCGCCAGGCTGCCGCCGATGGTGCCGCGATTGCGCGTCTGGCGATGGCCGACATGGTGCAGCGCCTCGGCCAGCAGCGGGCAGTGCTGCGCGATCTCCGGCGCGGTTTCGAGCTCGCGCTGGCGCATCATGGCGCCGATGCGCAGCCAGCCGTCGACCACCGCGATGCCGCGCAGATCGGTGATGCCACCGAGGTCGACCAGATGATCGGCCACGACGTAGCGAAAATTCATCATCGGCACCAACGATTGCCCGCCCGCCAGAATCTTGGCGTTGGGCAGCGTGGCCAACAACTCGGCGGCCTCCTTGAGCTGCCGCGGCGCGTGATAGTCGAACGGAGCTGGCTTCATTGGTCCCGGGCGCGATTGAGCCAAGTCGGCAGCGTAATGCACAACGGCGCCGCTCGCGACTCCCTCTCCCCGCAGGGGAGAGGGCTGGGGTGAGGGGGTTCGGACCATCAATATGAAAAAGAAGCCCCAACCTCGCGGTCAGGGGCTTCCCGGGGCCAAGTTGGCCGCCAAGGTTCACGCACGCCGTAGAGGCGCGCGGGAGGCAGCCTCGCGGCTAAAGTGGGGGCGCCCGCGGCAACGGAAGCTATTAGATGATGTTCTGGCGGTTAAACGCCGCCCACGATCCATGAACCTGCAGGATGGGACCAATCGGACCAATCCTCTGGATCGCAGGCTCGGCTTGCGCACTTGCCGCGGGGGCTGCTGGGCCTGGGAAAACTTTGAGAATAGTGCGGCCGGTCCACGTGCCCGCGATAGCGATCACGTTGCCGCTCAGATCCAGAATAATGTTGCCGGTGAAATTCAGGTCCGTGACGCCCGCCGGGCTCTCGCCCGCAGTGAAAGTAACGACGCCGGTCGCATCGGTGTATGTCGCGGCGGAGGACGTGGTGACTTGTGCGCTGGAGAGAGAGGCATTGTACTGGCTACCTTCCGGTTGCAATCGCAGGCCGGTGAAACCCAGACCCGCGAACCCGTAGTCACCTGATGGATTGCTCATGACTTCCCTCCTAGAGCGCGGATTGCGCAAACCAGCACAGCGAATGTCACCTGCAAAAATATGAACTTTCAATCATAGGTCGTATATCGCGGCAAGTCCAGAAGTATGTGCCTTCACACGGGATTCCCCAGATGGCTCCCGAACGGGTGTGAATATTGGCGCTTTCCCAGCTTCCCTGCAGGACAAGCGCAAGGTGTGGACGGCTACCGTCACAGTGGGGCTCGCGTCCGCTTTACCCCCGAAAGCCTGCCCTCCCCAGAAGTGGGGAGGGAAAGACGCTACGCCGTCTTGACGCCCAGCTCCGCCATTTCCTTGGCGTAGGCCGCGTCCATGCGCGAGGCGATGCCGTGCCTGGCGAGTTCGGTGGCGAACAGGCGGCGGATTTCCGGCTTCTCGTCGAGATAGTCGATCTGGTCGCCGCCGACGCGGCGGCTGATCCAGGCTTTCGGCACGCCTTGGGCGTTGCGGATGGCGACGCCCTCGTGCTTGAAGGCGAGATAGCGCGCCGGCGTCGAGCCGGCATTGAAGTGCTGGTGGAACCACATATTGGGCGGCACGATCATGGTGCCGACTTCCCATTTGTATTGCTGCGGCTCCTCGCCCTCCGGCCACATCAGCGAAAAACCCTCGCCCGAGAGCACGATGACATGCGCGCCCGGCCCGTGGGCGTGGCCCTTCTTGTAGGTGCCGATCGGGAATTGCGAGATGTGCGAGTTCATCGAGCCCTTGGCCATGTTGAAGCGGATATGGCCGCCGCCGGCGCCGCGCTCGGCTGCGGTGATCAGCGGGATGTTCACCGCGTCGGGCACGAAATTGGTCGCCAGCAAAAAACCCTTCTGCTCGCCCTTCGAGCTGAAATAATCCGGCTCGCCGGCGAAGCGGTCCTTGAAGTCGTATTTGGTGTTGAAGATGAAATCGACGTCTTCGTAGAGATTGATCACCGGCGGCGCATTGGTGACGGCGACGTAGCGCGCCGGCTCACGCCCGGAGCCGTTGAAATGCTGGTGGTGGCAATTCAAGGGAATCGCGAACAGCGCGCCGTCCTTCCACTCGAAAGTGATGCGGGCGCCGGCGTCGTTCCACACCGTGGTCGAGCCACGGCCGCTCAAGACCAAAATCATCTCTTCGTAGAGCTGGCGGTGCGGCACCAAGCTCTTGCCCGGTGGAATTTCCATCACGTAGCAGTCGTTCGAGGTGCGCGAGGCGTCGTGATTGAGGAACACGGCGTTGCCGCCGCGCCGCGCCCAGGGTTTCAGCTCCACGGTGCGCAGGTTCTGCACATAGAACGACGGGATAATGTCGAGGCCTTCGGCCTTCACCCAGCGGGTATACGGCGTTTCCTTCTCGGTCTTGAACTTGTTCGCCAGTTCCTCGGAAACGACGGCGTTCTTGGCCATTTGGCTTTTCCTTTTCTGACTTTCTAAGCGGCGGCGCGGGTCGCTGCGGCCTCCGCAAGCGCCACGCATTTCTCCGCCCGCATGCGCACGTGGATGGGGTGACCGACCGGCGTCCGCAGCGAAGGATGGACGCGGGCCAATAGCACAGAATCGCCCACTTTGACCTGGAAATCCAGATAGTCGCCGAGGAAGACTTTGGCCTCGACGACACCGGTGCAGACATTGTCGCCGTCCTCGCGCGGCGGCGGCGCCTCGTAAAGCTCGACGTCCTCGGGCCGCACCGAGATCACCACCGGCGTGTCCTTGGCCAGCGGCTCGACGCATTGCACGTTGAGCTCGCCGAGCGCGGTCGCGACCCCGCAGCGGCCGTTGCCGGCAGCGGCGGACGCAACTCTGCCGCCGATGAAATTGGTGCTGCCGACGAAATCGGCGACGAATTTATTGTGCGGCCGCTCGTAGATATCGCGCGGCGAGCCGATCTGGACGATGCGGCCCTCGCTCATCACGGCGATCTCGTGCGACAGCGCCAAGGCCTCGCTCTGGTCGTGGGTGACATAGATCGTGGTGAGGCCGAGATCGCGTTGCATGCGCTTCAATTCGAACCGCATCGCCTCGCGCAGCTTGGCGTCGAGGTTCGACAATGGCTCGTCGAGCAATAGGAGCTGCGGCTCCATGACCAGCGCCCGCGCCAGCGCCAGCCGCTGCTGCTGGCCGCCGGAGAGCTTTGTCGCGTCGCGATCGACCAGCTCGGCGAGCTGCACCGTCGCCAGCACCCGCATGACCTTTTGCTCGATTTCCTTGCGGCTCGGCCGCGCTTTGCGCACTTCCAGCGGAAACGCGACGTTCTTGAACACGTTCATGTGCGGCCAGATGGCGTAGGACTGGAACACCATGCCGAAATTGCGCCGGTTCGGCGCGACGAAAATGTTTTTCTGCGAGGAATAGACCACGCGGCCATCGAGCGCGATCGAGCCGGAACGCGGCCGTTCCAGGCCTGCGATCGAGCGCAGGGTCGTGGTCTTGCCGCAGCCGCTCGGGCCCAACAGCGTGAACAGTTCGCCGTCGGGCACGTCGAACGACACGTCCTGCACGGCGTTGACGACGTGGCCGTCCGCAGCCGCGTAATCGGTATGAAGCGATTTAACACTCAGCACGTGTGGTCTCCCTCACGCCTCGACAACGCCGAACCGCCGGCCGAAAAACTCGGCCAGCATGACGAAGCAAAATAGCACCAAAATCATCATGACGCCGAGCGCCGATAATTCAACGTATTGGCCATTCTGCCACATTTCCCAGATGGTGACCGAGACCACTTCGGTGCCGGGACTATAGAGCAGGATCGAGCTCGCCAGTTCCCGGATCGAGACGATGACGATGTAGATCCAGCCGGCGATCAGGCCGGGTTTCAATAGCGGCAGCACGATGCGGCCGAACGTGGTGGCGAGCAACGCCCCGCTCATAGCGGCGGACTCTTCGAGCTCCTTGTGCACTTGCAGCAGCGAGGCGGTGTTGTAGCGCATGCCGTAGGGCAAAAACCGCGTCACATAGGCGATCAGCATGATCCAGCCCGTGCCGTAGACGCCGATCGGCCGCGCCAGGTAGCAGACCATGATCGCCAGGCCGAGCACGAGGCCGGGAAACACCAGCGGCAGCGAAGCGAGATTGTCGAGGAGCGCACGCCCGGGCAGTTTTGTGCGCACCACGATCCAGCACAGGATCGACGTCGCCAGCATGATCAATGTCGCGCTGCCGAGCGCCAGCATAATGCTGTTCCACACCGCGGTGCCGATCGCCGGATAGGCTAGCACCGTGCGATAGGAATCCAATGTCAGGTTGTTCAGCGCCGCCAGCGTCGGCACGCTATAAAAACGCTGCAGCGACGACCACAGCAGCACCAGGAACGGCAGCACGACCACCAGCGCGACATAGAGCAGGAAAGTCGCGGCCGTGACATAGCGCCAGCGGCCGATGCGCATGACGCGCGGACGAAAGCCCTTGCCGGTCACCGTGGCATAGCGGCTGCCGCGGCCGACGATGCGCAGATTGAGGAAGACGCACAGCGAGGTGATGACGAGCAGCGCCACGCCATAGGCGGAGGCCAGCCCAATTTCGCTCGGATAGGAGTGGATCGCGTCATAGATCGCCGACGTATAGACCTCGATGCCGACCGGCAGGCCGAGCAGCGCCGGCACTTCGAAGGATTCCAGCGCCCGCACGAACAGGATCAGGAGCGCCGCGGCGGTCGCGGGTGTCGCCAGGCGAATGGTGATGCGCCACAGGATGCGCGGTGCCGTCGCGCCGCTCATCAGGGCGGATTCCTCGAGCGCCGGATCCATGGCGCGGAACGCCGCCGTCATCAGCAGGAACGCCATCGGCGAATAATGCAGGCCGTCGACCCAGATCATGCCGGGGATCGAGTAGATGTTGATGAAAACGGTGTCGGTGTCGAATATGCGCTGCAGCACCAGATTGACGATGCCGATCTTCGGGCTGCCGAGGAAAATCCACGACACCGTGAACAAAATTCCCGGAATGATCAGCGGCACCAATGTCAGGGCAAAGAACAACGCCTTGAACGGCGTATCGGTGCGCTCGTTGATCCAGGCCAGCACGGCGCCGAACGAAAACGCCAGCACGGCGCTGCCAAAGGCGAATTGCAGCGAGTTGGCGAGGAGCCGCGCGGTGTCGGCGCTGGCATAGGCGGTACGATAGTTATCCAGGGTGAAGCGCGCCGCCGAAGCTGCGGTCTGCGGCGACAGCACGCTCTGCCACAGCATGAAGCCGAGCGGCACCAGCGCCAGCCAGGCGACCAGGACGACGGC
>Ga0310038_10000809_pt1 | contig 25021 bp, 23 predicted proteins | sample Sb_taG_6_FD_200461 | JGI IMG/M metagenome (GOLD analysis project Ga0310038, IMG submission 200461) | Peat soil microbial communities from Weissenstadt, Germany - Sb_50d_4_PS metaG (v2) (version 2) | ecosystem: Environmental > Terrestrial > Soil > Wetlands > Peat | place: Germany: Weissenstadt... | reverse complement strand
GCTGTCCTTGTCCTGCTTGATGACGGCGCCGGCGAGTTCGAGTCCGGCGAAGAGGCCGCGGGAGCGCGAGTAGGTCAGAACCTCCGCCCTCATCTTCCAATCGGTATCGGCGGCGGCGTGGCGTCCGACGGGGCCGGCGGCCGCGCTGGCATCGGCGCCGAGCTTGAATTTGCTGGAGAGCAGGTTATCCATGCCGCCCTTGTTCATGATCAGCATGACGACATCGGTTGCCTGGCCGCCGATCTGCAAGCCGAAACTGCCGCCGCCGATGGTGAAGAAAGCGGGCGCGCTCCAGCCTTTTGGAGTGCGGCAACTGGCTACGCCCTTGCCATAACGGCCACCGAAGACGAATCCTGCGTTGAGCAGTGACGGAACCACGGCCACACATTCGGCCGAACCGAGTATTTCTTCGGGGATACGCTGATCCGGGGCAGCCTGGATTTCGTCGAGCACCGTGCCCGCGGCTTCAACGCGACCGGAAGCCTTGGTGTTGGCTTCCGCGGCCTTGGTGTCTTCATCAGCGGAAAGAATCGGGGTCAAGAAACAAAACAGCAGCAGCAGAACGAGGAAATTTCGCATCATGCCTCACTTGGGAGATAGGAGTATGGATTCTGTTGTCTCTGATTCTATTCGATGCGGGGCGTGGAATGGAGGATACCGGGGGAGTAATCAGGGTGAGTCAGGTGGTAAGGCAAAAAAATGCGGGGTTGAAACCGGCGACCCTAATCTCCGTTTCCAACCCCGTCTCCCAGGTTCTGTGGTAGGTGAGGCGAGTATGCGGCAGGTCGAGGAAGCGGACAAGATTACGAGGGTCAATGTCCTTTGGTAACCGAGGGCAGGGGAACTGGGGTTTCGTATCAGGCATCGGTTCAGCGGCACCGTAAGTTTCTTCCGCCTGTAGAGACGGGGCTTGCCCGGTCTCGCGGGCTTGCTCCGTCTCTACGGGAAATCAGAGACTTCTTTAGGTATGACAGTCAGGTGTCACAACCGGAAAGTGGGGGAGTTCAATGCGGGCGCAAAGCGGCCGACGGGGAGTCGGCTAGGGAGCCGGTCAGACAACCGGCTCTCCCAAACAAGAAACTACTTCGCCGTCACCAGCGAATGGGTGATGGCATGGACGGAGAGGGCGATGCGGTTTTGCACGCCAACTTTGCGCATCAGTTTCGCGACATGAGCCTTCACGGTGCGCTCTTCGATGCCGAGGGCCGAGCCGATCTCTTTGTTAGAGCGGCCGGCAACCAGCATCTCGAGAACTTCCTTCTCGCGGTCGGTAAATGTAATCCGGCCCGCGGGGAAGATGCGGCCCGGGGAGGCGCTGACGCGTTCGATGAAAGTGGAGAGCACGCGGCGCGGCGCCCACACCGAGCCCTGATTCACGATGCGGAGAGCCTGGATAAACTCGGTCGGCGAGGCAGCCTCGTCGACGTAGCCTTTGGCTCCGGCAGCGATGGCTTTGAGGACACTTTCATCGTCCATGCCGGAGCCGGTCACGATGATGCGCAGGTCGGGACGGATGGCTTTCATGCTGGCCATGATGTCGTACAGGTTCTGGCCACCGCGATTGCCAAGCAGCACCAGATCGATGCTCTGCAACTGGCCCAGGTCGGCCAGCGAGGCGGAGACCAACTCCAAATCAGGTTCGGTATCAAAGAGGGCTCGGAATCCCACGAACCGCAGCGGATCGCTCTCCACTACGGCGACACGGATCAGCGGCTTTCTGGCGACGGCAGCTTTCATTAAGGTTCCCTGTTAGGATTGCATCCTGTTCAAGCTTGCCTGAACCAGCAGAGAATTGGAACGATTGGTCATCGAGACAAATTACGGGGGTAACCTCAAAAATCAGGCATGGTGAGGAGGGTTTGCCGTGAGCCGAAGGCGGATACAGCGGTTTTGTGCAGGGATTCTGGCGGTGGGCATGATGGGAGCGGGGTTGCTGTTGGCGCAGGCTCCGGCGCAACCTTCATCGCAATATCAGCCGAAGTTTCCGGGCGATCCGGCGCGTTCGGAATCGGAAGCGCAGGCGCTCGGCTACATGCGGGTGGTGCTCCGGGCGCAGCGCGAATACAAGAGACGGCATAGCAAGTACGCGGACTCGCTGGAGGGATTGGCGGGGACCGGATCCTTCACCAAGCGCATGGCGCACACCACCGACCGCGGGGATTACACGGCCAGCTTCCGTCCCCACTACGAAGGTTTCGTGCTCACCCTGACGCCCAAGCAGCTGGACAGCGAACACCGCTCGTTCTACGCGGAAGAAGATGGGGCAATTCATGCGGACGATCAGAAGCCCGCGGATCTGGATTCGCCGAAAGTGAAGTGATCTACTAGTGTCGCGACCGCGTGATGGTTACGCTGTCGATCCAAGCTTGCTGGTCGACATGGTTGGGAGCGTCATTCGGAGTCGCCGACTTTGGGGCTGGATGGTCCATCGTCGCGACGCTCATCGTCGCGATCGGAACGGGCAGGTCCGGGCTGGACGGTGTGGATCTGATCGGCGATGCGACGGACCGGGAGTGGACCGCCATCGACGCCGTGGCGTCGCAATTCCTTGACGATGTCTTCGCGGTCGCGCGCGCCATAGTCGTGGGCGAAGCGCGTAAGGGCCTCCGTCAGAATGTCGTGGTGGTGTACGTTTTCCAAACCCGGTTCCCGGGTGATATTCAGCCACAAGCGGTGAAGCAGGACGACGTCCTCGTTCTTCATGGTGGGCGTGTGCGGACCGATGCGGAAAGTGTCGACAACGTCGTCGGGCTGAACGATCTGCAGTACAAATTGCCTTTTGGGTTCCGGTATGGATTCCCAGGCGCTGCCGAGGGCGAACGCCTGCTCGGCGGTAGTCATTTTGCTGGAGAGGCCGGTGACGACGCCGGAGGACTCGAGGTTATGGGCGGTCTGGGCGATGGCCGACCAGGAGTCACGCGCTGGGACCACGAGGAGCGAGATCTTCTTGCCGACACTTTCGGCGACGGAGACGGCGCGCGTGAACAGGGTCTGCTCGTAATCGCTGAAGATCTGCTCGCTGGAAAGACCGTAAGCGGCGGCCCCGTACTGGCTGATGCGGGCGGTCATTACGACCACGTCCTGTTCGTGGGTGTCGGTGCGCTCGAGCGTCCAGCGCAGGTGGTTCAGCGTGTTGTAGTCGCGGACCGGGACGAGCACGTTGCCGGGGCGGATGCCGACGGTTTCACGCTCGACGCTCTCGGCCAGCTGTAACTGGAACTGCTCCTTCATCTGCGCAGCGGCGTGGGCGTGTTTGCGGCGGTTCACCTTTTCGGAGAAAGTGAAGATTGCGAAGAAGACTGCCGAAAAAATCAGGCCGCTCACCGTGGCTATCGATTTGGTGAAGAGATTCACAATCGCGGTGGAGAGCAGAACCATCCCGACCGAGGCCAATCCGATCGGGATCTCGATCCCAAACAAGTGAAGATTGGGCGGCACTTTCCACAAGCGCTCACCCTTATAGCGGTAGCGCAGAACCAGCATCGAGATGGCCTTGAAGACGAAGCTCCAGACCACGCCGAAGGCGTACGCTTCACCGAGGGTGTAGATGTTACCCCAACTGACGATGATGGTGAAGAGCTGAAGCCCCACGATGAGGTTGACGATGCGATAAGTGGTGCCGTACCTCTTGTGCGGACGACGGAACCAGTCGGCGAGCACGCCGTCTTCGGAGACGCGGTTGAGGACGCCATTGGAACCGACGATGGCGGTGTTTACGGCGCCAGAGAGGATCAGGAATCCGACCACCACCACGAAGGCGCGGAAGGCCAGGCGCAGAACTTCCGGGCCGATCATGTGCATGGCGAGTCCAGCGATCAGGTTGTCGCTGTACACCTTGGTGCGGACGTCGTCGGGGATCAGCATGACCGCCAGCAAGGAGACGAGGCCGGTGAAGAGGAAGCTGTAAATGCCGATGACGATGGCCGTGCGCTTCAGGTTCTTCAGTTTCGGGTGGGCGAGTTCACGATAGACCTGCGCCAGGGATTCTTCGCCGCTCATGGCGAGCACGGAGTGGCCGAAGCCGATGATGAGTCCGAGAATGGCGAAGGTGTGCGGCAGGCTGCTGTGTTTCCAGAAGCCGAGCGATTCCTGGCTGTAGTGGATGTTGGCGAGGGTCGGGAAGGGAGGCAGGTGGCCGCCGACCTTCAGCAAGGTGAAGAAAGACCAGCCGAGCAGCAGCACCACCATGACGGTCGTGATCTGCATGACCCAGAGGGCCTTTTCGCTGGACTCCTCGATGCCCTTGGTGTTCTCCCACCAGTAGTAGAGGGTGACCGCCACCGCGAACAGGACCGCCGTGGTGTTGACACCGACCTGCGGGGTACCGTGGAAGAGGTGGTGAACGGCGGCGGGGACCCAGCCGTGGGCGTCGGCGATGGCGATGGTGTCGTTGATCAGGCCGGCGATGTACTGTCCCGCAGAAACGGCGGAGACCGGCCCCGTGAGGATGTAATCGAACATCAGGGCCGAGACGCTGATTTTGGCGAGAGTGCCGCCGAGAGCTTCTTTGACGACACGATAGACGCCGCCGCGCACGAACATCGAGCAGCTCTCCACGTAGACGGCACGGACAGCGAAAGCGAACAGCATGACGGCTAGAACAAACCACGGCGCGCTTTTTCCGATCGCTTGTTCGGCGATGCCGCAAGCGTAGAAGGCGGAAGAACCGAGGTCGTTGAGAATGACGGCGGCAGCTCGCCAGTAGGAGATGAAGGTGAGCATCACCGAGGTCGCAACCACAATGCGAACCCGGTTGGAGCCGGTTGGTGAGTTTGATGTCGACGACATGCAGCGGGCGTCCTAGTGGCTGTTTTCGTCCTTCCTGTCCAATAGGGTTCCGACGTCTTCGACGAACGTTAGCGCCAGCACAACTACGGTCCCGGCCCACCCGGCGACAAACATGTATTCCAGAATCGTTACCAGCAGTACGCTGAAATTCATGACCACGCCATGTTATCTGATCGGCGCGGAATTCGGCGCTAGATTTATTGATGCCAGCTAGCGGCTGGCTCAAATTCGGTTTGCTATCCTGTTGCGTGCTCAAAATCCACCGAAGAGCGTGGGGGCTGGTGCTGGTGTCGGCGGCCCTGCAGGTTGTGATCTTTCCGCTGCCGGGGCTGTATGGGCTGGCTTGGATTGCGGCGGCGCCGCTGATCGTTGCGATCTTGCGGTCGCGTGTTCCGGAGACTCTGCAACTGGATGGGCAGGCGCGCTTGCTGCCCGCCACGCCGTGGCAGGGGTTCGTACTGGGCTACCTGTGCGGGATTCTATGGTTTGCCGGCACCTGCTACTGGATCTTCGACACCATGCACCGCTATGGCGGCCTGCCGATTCCGGTCGCCGTGCTGGCGCAGATCTTGTTCTGCATGTATGTCGGGCTTTATCACGGGATGTTCGGGCTGCTGCTGGCAGTGATCGCCGGATCCAAGATGGTTGGATCCAAGATCGCTCGACCGGAGATCGTCGCATCGGGAGCGTCGATCCGGCGCGCGCTCGGAGCTGCTCCGTTTCTTTGGGTCGCGGTGGAGCTTGCCCGGACGCGGATTACCGCGTTTCCATGGGAGCTTCTGGGATACTCGCAGACCGGGAATTTTGCGCTCACACGGATTGCGGCCCTCGTCGGCGTCTACGGGCTCTCGTTTGAAATCGTGCTCGTGAACAGCGTGTTCGCAGCGGCGTTTCTGGTCGCAAAGGAGCAACGGAAGCGCCTGCTGGTGGCGGCGTGTGCGGCGGCGGTGATCCTGCAGACCGGGCAATTGCTGGTGCCTCCCCCGGTCGCGATGGATCACACCGCGCTTTTGGTGCAGCCGAATATTCCGATCCAGGAAGGCGCGATGTGGACGAAGGAATATTTTCAGAGCACGCTGCGAGATTTGACCGCGACGAGTGTGCCTCCTGTCGGAGAAAAAGCAGATCGGCGTTACGACTTGATTGTGTGGCCCGAGTCGCCTTCGCCGTTTTACACGAACGATCCTCTGTTTCGAGAAGCAGTGAGCGCGCTGGCGAGGCAGTCGGGAAGTTGGGTGGTGGCGGGCTCAATCGGAATCACGCCGGCAATGCACAGCGGCGGAGAAAGCTCGCAGATTTTCAACTCGGCTACCCTGATCAATCCGCAGGGCGAGTGGGTTGGACGCTACGACAAAGTGCATCTCGTGCCCTTCGGTGAATATTTGCCGTTTCCGCAATTGTTTGCTTTTGCCGGAGGTCTGACCAAAGAAGTGGGAGAATTTGAGCGAGGCGCATCGCGCACGCCACTCGATGCTGGAGGCCAGCGGCTCGGAATGTTTATCTGCTATGAATCCATCTTTCCCGACGAAGTGCGGCAGGGACCACTGCAGGGCGCGCAGGTTTTGTTGAATATCTCGAATGACGGCTGGTACGGCGACAGCGGCGCTTGGAAGCAACACTTGCAGCAGACGCAAATGCGGGCGATCGAAAATGGCCGGTGGCTGCTGGCCGGGACGAATACGGGGATGACGGCGTCGGTCGATCCGGACGGAAGGATCGTCGCGGCAACCCCGCGCAAGGTGCGCACCGCACTGGCGGCGCCTTATGCGCTGATTTCGGGAACCACCTTTTACACGCGCCATGGCGACTGGTTCGCATATCTGTGTGCGATAATTTCAGCAGGCGCGCTGCTGGCGCGTTTTGTATTTCCTAATCGCGAGCGATAAGCCGAGTGATAAAAAATGTTGGATGAACAGGAACAGCAATACACTTCTCTAAAGAGCAAGGTTCACGACCTGCGGGAGTATCTTTGACGCCGGTAAGCTGCGCCAGCAGTTTGCCGAAATCGAAAAGCAGGCGTCGGATCCCAATCTGTGGTCGAATCCCGAGAAATCTCAGCAAGTGATGCGTGAACGGAAGCGCCTGGAAAGCATGCTGTCGCTGGAAGGCGACTTGGCGCGCCGGACCGACGACATCGCCACCTATTTCGATCTGGCAGGCGAAGGTGAGAACGTTGCCGCCGACTTGCAACGCGACTTGCACTCTCTGCGCGAACTGGTGGATCGGGTCGAAACCGAGACGCTGCTTTCGGGCGAGAACGACGGCCTGAATGCGATCATGACGATTCATCCCGGGGCGGGCGGAACCGAGTCGCAGGACTGGGCGGAGATGCTGCTGCGCATGTATCTGCGATGGGCCGAGCGGCAGGGATTCAAGACCGAGATGTACGACTACCAGCCCGGCGAAGAAGCCGGAATCAAGTCCGCGACGTTTTCGGTGATTGGCCAGTATGCGTTTGGTTATTTGACCAGCGAGATTGGGGTGCACCGGTTGGTGCGGATTTCGCCGTTCGATCAGGCGAAGCGGCGGCATACATCGTTTGCCAGCGTGTACGTTTCGCCCGAGATTGATGACAGCATCGAGGTCAATATCAAGCCGGAAGACATTCGGATTGACACTTACCGCTCGAGCGGCAAGGGTGGACAGCACGTGAATACGACCGATTCGGCGGTGCGGATCACGCACATCCCGACGGGCCTCGTGGCCAATTGCCAGAATGAGCGCTCGCAGCATAAGAATAAGGAGAAGGCAATGAGCATGCTGCGCTCGAAAATTTACGAATTCGAACTGGAGAAAAAGCGCGAGGTCACGAAAAAGATCGAGGATTCGAAACTGGATATCGATTTCGGTTCGCAGATCCGGTCGTATGTACTGCAACCTTACCGGATGATCAAGGATCACCGCACGAAACTGGAGATCGGCGACGTGGATCGTGTGCTGGATGGCGACCTGCGGCCGTTGATGCAGGCGTACTTGCGGATGCGCAGAGGCGAGAAAAAGTAATGAGCGCAGATTCGCTTCGCCCGCCGGACCTTGGACCCCGCCTGCAGCGTGCCTTCTGCTATGCCGCGGAGAAGCACGCCGGACAGACGCGGAAGCGGTCGGCGGTGCCTTATCTCTCGCATCTGATGGCGGTGGCATCGCTGGTGCTGGAAGCGGGCGGTGACGAAGACATGGCGATCGCGGCGCTGCTGCACGATGTGGTCGAAGATTGCGGCGGCATGCCGAGGCTGCGCGAAGTCCGCAAGCAGTTTGGTCCGCGGGTGGCGACGATCGTGGAGGGATGTACGGATTCATTCGGCGAGCCGAAGCCGGAGTGGGTAGAACGGAAGAAAGACTACCTGCGCGAAGTGCGGCACGCCGACGCCGAGACGCGGCTGGTCTCGGCGTCCGACAAACTGCATAACGTCCGAACGATTCTGGCCGATTACCGGCAGCATGGGGAAGCCATCTGGACGCGGTTCTCGGGAAAAAAGGAAGGCACACTCTGGTACTATCGCGCCTTGAGCGACGAATATCAGCGGCAGAATCCGAACCGCATCACTCGCGAACTCGAGATTGCAGTCTCGGACTTGGAGCTGGCGGTCGGCAAGAAATCGCGGTCATCGAAGAAGTTCGCGAGGAAGAAAGCCGCGGCAAGTTCTGGGAGATGAATGATGCCCCGAATGCTTGATCTGATCCGTAATTCGCAGGTTCCGTCGAACCTGATGCAATCGGCGGCGCGCGGATCCCTCTCGGTGCCGCCTGGGGAGACGATTGAGATCCTGGTCTATCTGGCGCTCCATCACAAATTGTTTGGTGCGCAGGCGCGTCTCACGCTGGCCGGTTGGGATGAAAAAGCCAGCCTGGCCGCGGCTGCCAATCCGAAGACCAGCCCCGAGGTGCTGGGATATTTCGTTTCCCTGGAGAATCTGAGGACTTGTCTGCTGCCGGCACTGGCGGACAATCCGTCGGTAGGCGAAGAGGCGCTTGACGCGCTTGCGGTGTCGGGGTCGCGCGCGGTCGTGGACGCTTTGTTGATGAGCACGCGAGTGATGAGCGCTCCGCGGCTGTTGCAGGCGTTGCAGTCGAATGCCAACCTGCGTCCGACGGAGCTCGCCGAGATTGGAAAGAAGCTGGTCGCTTTGGAAGCGAGTCCGGTAGCCGAGCCCCCCGAAGCGGGCGCACCGGACGAAGTTATCGAGGGTACAGTCACAAAGTATCTGGAAGAGAACGCGGCGGAGCTGGCCGCCGAAAAAGACAAACCGTTCCAGCCCATAGGAATGGCGCACGAAGATGCGGGCGGCGAGGCGGCGGTGGAAGTTGGGCCGCAAGCCGCGGCTGCCACGGCGAGTGCAAGTGCTGACGCGGCAGCGGTTAAATCGGCGGCGGCAGCGGGAAAGTCAGCGGCGGCAGTCGCGGGCCATGCCAAGAAGCATCCACCTCCCGGTCATGAAGAAAGGCGCGACAGCACGCTGCAGAAGATTGCCAAGCTCGACATCAGGGGCCGGATCACGCTGGCGATGCGCGGCAGCAAGGAGGACCGGTCGATCCTGATTCGCGATTCTACGAAGCTGGTTGCGATCGCGGTGCTGGAGTCGCCCAAAATTTCGGATGGCGAGGTGGAATCGATTGCGCTGCAGAAAAATGTGCTGGAGTCAGTGCTGCGCGCGATTCCGATGAAACGGCGGTTTGCGAAGAACTACAGCATCATGCGAAACCTGGTCTACAACCCGCGCACGCCGCTCGATCTCTCGCTGGGATTGATGAAGAAATTGCTGATTCACGACCTGAAGAATCTATCGGGGAACAAAGAGGTTTCGGACACGATTCGCAAGGTGGCGCTGCGGATGTTTAGGCAGAAGATGGATAAAAAGGGCTGAAGGGATCGGTCGCCAGTCGCAGTTCGCTTTGCGCTGATCGCTGTTCGTCGTCTCTAGCAGGCTCGCAATAAAACTTGGTTTCGTATCAGGGCATCGCTTTAGGCTGCCGAAAGTTCTTCCGCCTGTAGAGACGGGGCTTGTCCCGTCTCCGTTGACGCAGCAAGCCGCGTCTATACCGGGAATCAGACGCCTCTTCAGGGGCTGGGTATCCAAATTGAAGCAATCGGATCCGATTTACGAACTGCTATCGCGGGCGAAGACGATTGCCGTGGTGGGATTGTCAGAGAGTCCGATGCGGCCGAGTCACGGCGTTTCTGCGTACATGCAGGCGGCCGGATACAAAATTATCCCCGTGAATCCGCAGATTGCGGAAGCGCTCGGGGAAAAGTCGTATCCGTCATTACTCGAAATGCCGCTCGAAGTGACGGAGAAAATCGATCTGGTCGATGTGTTCCGGCGGCCGGAGTACGTGGATGAGATCGTGGAACAGGCGATCCAGTTGAAGATTCCGGCGCTCTGGCTGCAGGAAGGCGTGATCAACCAACGCGCGGCGGAGAAGGCGAGAAAGGCCGGAATCTTTGTGGTTATGGACCGGTGCGTTTTGAAAGAGCACCGGGCAAGATTCGGGTAGGCGATTTGTCAGGGAGGGTTCGGGAACGTGAATTCCTGGATGAGCGGCGGGTTCTGATCGAAGTCGCTGTAGCGAATCCACCTAGGCCTCACCACAAAGTACACGATTCCAGGCCACGCGAGCCGGGCTGGACCATCGGGCCAAGCTTGGAAGTACACCTCTTGGCAGCGTTTCAACTCCTGCCCTTGAAGTTCCGTAGCTTCGCCTTCGTATTGCACGGTTTGCTCACCCGCCCAGCCGATAACGAACGAACAGCGGTGCCTGGCGATAAGATTCGGATATTTCCGAGAGGTCTTGACCGTGTCGAAGACAATCTCGAGATTCGGGCTGACGGCGATGCCCACCAGGGCCGACTGGGGCGCGCCGGTCTCAGCGAGCGTGGACAACACGCCCAGCTTGCATTGCGCGATGAAGCGGTGAAGATCTGCTTGGGTCATGCGGCGACCTCGACGGAGCTTAGACTAGCCCAAGGTTCGGGCGACCGCCTACCAAAATCACCGTCGCATCGTCGCGCAGTCCGGTTCCATTTGTGAATTTCCTGACATCGGCGAGCAGACTATCCGGCGTAACATCGGGTGACTGCAACTGCGCGAGGAGGCGCTCAGCGCCGTATTCTTCCCCGGAATCGATTTCAGCCTCGGTGATTCCATCGGAATAGAACGCGATGCGCGAATGCCCGCCAATCGTTACTTCCGTCTCCGAGAACTTGCTGGCTGAGATTCCCAGCGGCAAGCCGTGCTCGTGATTGATCCAGCGGTGGCCGGAAGGCTCGACGAGCAGCGGCGCGAGATGGCCGGCGTTCGCGATCCGCAAAACGCGGCTCGATGGGTCAAGCTCTGCATATACCATGGTGACGAAGCGGCCACTGGGAAAATCCTCGATCATCATGTTGTTGAGACGCGTCAGAACCTCGGCCGGTCCCGAGCCGGTTTGCGCGAGCGAGCGCAGCATGCCGCGGGTGGCGGACATGAGCAGCGCCGCCGCCGTGCCCTTGCCGGAGACATCGGCGAGAACCAGGCCCCAGCGTCCGTCTGGCAGCGGAATGAAGTCATACCAATCGCCGCCGACCGAGCCCGCTGGAATCGAAAGCCCGGACACCGAGAACCCTGGGATCAGAGGAGAGCTACGCGGCAACAGAGCCTGCTGGATCGAGCGAGCTTCCTCGGCCTCGCGACTCATGCGCTCCCGCTGTTCGCGCTCATCGCCAAAGCGCCGGGCGTTGTGCACCGCGACGGCGACATGAGCGCACAATCCTTGCAGCAGCCGCAGTTGGTCAGGACAGAAAGCGTCGAGCTCGCAATGGGAAGCGGTGAACACTCCGACCAGATCGCCCTCGCGTTGTAGCGGGATGGCGACTTCGGAACGCGTATCCGGCTCGCAGGCCATGTAATAAGGGTCGCGCGTGACGTCGGGAGCGTAGTGCATTTTGCGAGTGGCCGCGACGTGCCCCACCATTCCAAGACCCATTTTGATGCGATGGCCCTTGCCGTGAACGGTGCAGCCGCGAACCCCGGCCAGTACGAATTCAGGCTGTTCAGGATCGCGGAGAAAGATGTTGATCTCGACGCAGCCGAGCGACGCCCCGAGCTCATCGACGATTCGCGGAACGAGTTCTTCGATGTCGAGAGTGGAGGTGATCCGTTGCGCGAATTTCTGCAGGCGCACCAGTTCCGCGAGCTTTTGCTCGGGCGTTTCAGGCAGAGGCTGGCCGGAAAAGCCGAAATCCGTGAGCGGGCTGGTGGCCACGACGAAACCCTCCTTCCGGTTGATTGCAACTGGTCTATAAGATTGTGAGAATCAGGTTTCAGATTCTCTTTTTGTGCGACTCGCTGTCCGGTTTGACGTCGGCCGCTTGAGCCGTTTGATTTCTTCCAAACGTTCGCGAATCCGCTTTTCGACTCCTTCGTTGGTTGGGCGATAGTACACGCGGTCGCGGAGGCTGTCGGGCAGGCACTGCATGTCGGCGACCTTGTTTTCGGTGTCGTGGGCGTATTGATAGTCCTTGCCGTAGCCGAGGCCTTTCATCAGGCTGGTGGGGGCGTTGCGCAGGTGCAGAGGGACGGGCTCGGCGGCGGTTTGCTCCACGTCTTGCTGGACGGCGCCATACGCGGTGTAAAGCGCATTGGATTTCGGCGCCACCGAGAGATAGACGACCGCTTGCGCGAGAGCTAGGTTGCCTTCGGGCATGCCGATGAAATCGACGGCGTCACGAGCGGCCATGCACAGCGCGAGGGCGTTCGGTTCGGCGAGGCCGATGTCTTCGACTGCCATGCGGACGACGCGGCGGGCGATGTAAAGCGGATCTTCTCCCGCTTCAAGCATGCGAGCGAGCCAGTAGAGGGCGGCGTCGGGATCGCTGTTGCGAACCGATTTGTGCAGCGCGGAGATGATGTTGTAATGTTCTTCGCCGCCTTTGTCGTAGAGTAGAACCCGCTTCTGGACGGCTTCCTGGATGGTTTGATCGGAGAGGGTATTCACTCCGGCCTGTTGCGCCAACGAGGCGGCAACCTCGAGGACGTTGTAGGCATTGCGGGCGTCGCCGCTCGAGTACGCGGCGATTTTGCGGAGAGCTTCGTCAGAGGCTTCGAGATGCAACTGGCCGAGACCACGCTCGGTATCGTTGAGCGCGCGGCGCAGAAGAACGACAATCTGATCTTCGCTCAACGGGTTCAGCACATAGACGCGGCAACGCGAGAGCAGCGCGGAGTTGATTTCGAAGGACGGATTTTCGGTGGTGGCGCCGATCAGGCGGATGCTGCCTTTCTCGACGTGCGGGAGGAAGGCATCCTGCTGGGCTTTGTTGAATCGGTGAATTTCGTCGACAAAGACGATAGTGCGTGTGCCGTACTGGCGCGCGCGGTCGGCATCGCTCATGACCTGCTTGATTTCCTTGATGCCGGCGAGAACCGCGGAAAACTCGATGAAATCGGCCTTGGTGATGCGGGCGATGATTTTGGCGAGGGTGGTTTTGCCGGTGCCCGGAGGGCCCCAGAAGATCATGGATGTGGGGTCATCGCGCTCGATCTGCACGCGCAGCGGTTTGCCCGGCCCGACCAGATGCTCCTGGCCGACGAATTCATCGAGCGTTCGCGGGCGCATGCGGTCGGCCAGCGGGCGCGCGCCCTGGGCGGAGGGATCGTCGTTCGGGATGGGTGCGAACAGGTTCACAAATTTGTAATTGATAACTTGTGATTTGTAATTTGAAGGCGAAGGTTTTTAAATTACCAATTACAGATCACCAACTACAAATTCTCCTCTCACTTCCGATTTCTTGCAGCTTCATACAATACGACGCTCGCCGCGACTCCGGCATTGAGCGATTCGAGTTGCGCAGCTTGTGGGATCGCCAGGGTTTCGTCCATTTGGCGCGTGAGTTCAGGGGACAGGCCGGCGCCTTCGTTGCCGATGAAGATCGCGAGCGGCAGGGTCCATGAGATCTGGGGCAGCGGAGTTCCCTGGTGCGAGGAAGTTGCGAGCAGGCGAACGCCGCGCGCGCGCAGAAGGGGAATCAGTTCCGCGGAAGAGATCTGCAGGAAAGGTAAGCGGAAGATCGAACCCGCCGAACCGCGCAGAACTTTCGAGTTGTAAGGACTGACGGTCCCTTCGGTCAGAAAAATTCCGGCGGCCCCAAAGGCTTCGGCGGAGCGCAGGATCGTGCCCAAGTTGCCGGGGTCCTGCAGGCCGGCGGCCACAACGAACGGGCCGTCGCTCGAGCGGTCGAGCATTTGAACCAAAGAGAAAGTCGGCGGCTTGAGCAGGGCCGCCACGCCCTGGGGCGCGTCGCTCGGCAAGATCGATTTGAAGAGAGCATTCGGCAAGACGAGCGTTTCCGTGCGCGCGCTGATCTGGGGCAGAAGTTTTTCGGCGAGAGGGCGTGCCGATTCGCTGAAGAATACGCTGTCCAGATGCTGGCCGCTGCGCAATGCTTCTTCAAGCAGCTTGACGCCTTCGATGGCACACTCACCCTGGGCAGTCAGCTCGGCGCGGCGGAAGGCGAGCCGCAGTTCTTTCAGCCTCGGGTTGTGGCGGCCGGCGACGGGGCGCAAACGGTCGGCTGGAGTGCGAGTTCGCGCGGCCTTCGCCTCTTGCTTCATGGGTTGGTTCCAGGAACAGGATGTATGGTACATTTCATTGTTTGAGCCGACAATGTTCACGCCGACAATGTTCATGCCGGCAATCAGGAAGGGGCCAGTGTGCGCGCGGAAATCCTGAAAATTCATGCCGTAACGCCCGAAGTTTCGCTGATCAAGTATGCCGCCGAGCAAATTCAGGCCGGGCAGGTGCTGGGCATGCCGACCGACACGTTCTATGGCCTGGCAGCGGACCCGTTCAACCTGCGTGCGGTGGAGCGAGTCTATGAGATCAAATCGCGCTTACGGCACAAGCCGCTCTCGCTGCTAATCGAGAACGTGGACCAGGCGGAAGAATTTGCGCGCCCCTTGCCGGATGATTTCCATCTTCTGGCGCGGCGTTTCTGGCCGGGGCCGCTGACCATGATTGTGCCGGCAGCGTCGCACCTGCCGCTGAAGGTAACGGCGAATACGGGGAACGTGGCGCTGCGCGTGCCGGCGGCGGAAATCCCGCTGGCGGTGGTGCGGGCGGCGAAGATTCCGATTACGGCGACATCCGCCAACCTGAGCGGCGCTGCCGAATGCACGACCGCGGAGCAGGTGCAGGAGCAGTTGCAGGGCCGCATCTCGCTGATCGTGGACGGTGGGAAGTCTCCGCGGACAATTTCATCGACGATCGTGCACTTCAAAGGAGACGGTACGTGGCAGATTCTGCGCGAAGGCGCGATTCCCGCCAAGGATATTGTCGAAGCGTTGTCTTGAGTCAGGTTTCAATGTTTCAAGCTTGCAAGGTTTCAATGTTTCAGGGTTGCAATCTTTAAATTGGCACTCTGATTGGCCCTCCGACTGATCCTCCTTGAAACTTTGAAACCTTGAAACCTGGGTCTATATGGATGCGTGCCTGGCCGCTGTTGTTGCTGGCGGTGGTGGGAGCGCTGTTGTTATTTTTCGGCGTTATCGGGTCGCGCATCGTGCGCGCCGCCGCCGAAGAGCCCGCGAAAAAAGCGGACGTGATCGCCATTTTCGGAGCTGCCGAGTACGCGGGGCGTCCTTCGCCGGTGTACCGCGCGCGGCTGGATCACGGTTACGAATTGTTTCAGAGGGGAATGGCGCCGGTGGTGATCACGACCGGCGGATCGGGGCAGGATCCGGATTTCAGCGAGGGCGGCGTTGGCAGAGACTATCTTCTGCGGCGCGGTGTCCCGGAACAGACTCTGATCGCGGAGACGCAAGGCTCCGATACGGCGCAGTCGGCAGCGCGGGTGGCCAACATCATGCGCGCGAATGGCATGCACAGCTGCATTGCGGTGAGCGATGCGTATCATGTATTTCGCATTCGCGCCTTGCTTGAGCACGAAGGCGTGCAAGTGGAATTGGCGCCCAGGCCAGAGTCGCGACCGCACTCTCTGTGGGAGCGGTTTGTGGCGGTGATGCGCGAGGCAGCGAGCTACCTGGCGTGGAAGGCCGGCTTGCCGTGAAGATCGCAGCCGCCCTCCCTACCATCCCATCTTCTCTCGCAAGCTCGTGACATGCGCCGCGTGATGGCGTCCGTGCCAGGAATAGAGGGCGAGAGTTTTTTCGAGCGACATCGGTCCCAACTCCGGATGGCGGAAGGTGCGCTTCCATTCCGCGGCGGTGAACTCGCGGAGCATCAGCATCCAGCGCTGGTGCAGGGAATCGAGCAACGCCAGCGACACTTCGATCGGGGCGTGCTTGGCCTCGGGCAACTCGGCCCAGAGATTTTCCATGTACGGCTTGATGGTGGGCTCGTCTTCAGTGAGCGCCAGCTTGAAACGGATGTAAGAGTTCATGTGGCTGTCGGCGACGTGATGCGCCGCCTGGCGCGGCGTCCAGCCGCCGTCGCGGTAAGGAGTATCCAGTTGCTGGTCAGAAAGTCCGCGGAGGGCGGCACTCAGCCGGGCGGGAGTCTGCTCAATGTCAGCCAGGTATTGCTGTTTCTGTTCTGCCGTAAGCGGGCCGGTGTAGGAAAACTTTCCGATCGGATAGCGCAGGTCAGACATGAACTTTCCTCCGGATGGGTAGATGAGTTCGGAGTGAAATGTGGTGCAGAAAAAAGACGTCCGGCTAGCTACTAGCGACCAGCGAATATCGACTAGCGATCAGTGCACCATGGCGAGGATGCGGACCGGGGCCTCGCCAGGTTTCTTGTTCTTTGCCGGGGCGACGATGATGAGCGAACCGGTTGCAGGCAACGAGGTGAAGCGCACGGCTCCTTCCACCACGTAGCTTCCGTGGAGGGCGAGCTGCCGCGCCAGGGTGCGGTCGGAGGTCAAGTCCACGGGCGTCTCGAGGGCAAAGCCGATGGTGTAGCGCGCCTCGACCAGGAACATCGCCGCGTCGCGAGCGACCGGAAACGGCGTGGTTGACAGACCATTTGCTGACAGAAAGTTGAGAGCGCCCGGGCGGCGGATGGCGACGACGGCTCCTTGCGGAATCATGCCGTGGTGCGATTCCCAGGCGGCGATATCGTCGAGAGAAATCTGCGGGCTGCCCTCGGGCGCCGCATTCAAATCCAGCACTACCAACGGAGCCACGAGGCGCTCAGGCGGAATCTGCCCAGCGGCCCATGTCCCAGGAATGAGCGCAGCGGGAGCGATGATGCGGGTTCTGGATTCCACGGCCGTGACATGCGGTGCCGTGGCATTCTGCCCATCGGTCAGGTCGACCACGTGCGAATAGCGATCCTGGTGCGTCGAACCGGGGCGCCGGTCGGCGAACAGCAGAATAGCCAGCACGAGCGCGTAAGCGATGATAAAAGTGCGAATCCGCATTCAATTCCTTAGCCGGAAGTAAGTAGGACGCAAGTCCTGCCGGTATTGTTGCCCGTAGGGGGTGCGAAGTTCAATCCACGGTTGTACATGACCCACCGATTGGCTCCAAGTGCTTGCTGATGGAAGAGCCGGGCGACCCTGCCCAGTTGGACGGGCGAGGCGCCCGTCCCTCCACTTGAACCACCGGTATTCGAGTCGAAAACTTTCGTTTCCGGTTCAATATTTCGGGCACACGGTTGGCGGGTTAGAATAGAGTTAACGTTTCCGGTAGCTTCGGGCCCCATCGCAATCGCCGATTTCGATTCAGGCTGGGTGCCTATGCGTGCTGGCAGGAACTGAGGATTGATGTTCGGCCGCGAAGAAAAAGTTTCCGCCGTCCGGCTCACCGCCGTGCAGTACATCGTACTGTTCATTTTCCTGCTTCTGGCATACGGGCTATGGCGGCTACAGGTGATGCAAAGCGGCAAGTACGCGCAACTGGCGGAGCAGAATCGTGTTCGCAACGTGCCGATTCTGGCGCCGCGCGGCAAGATCCTGGATCGCGAAGGCCGCATCATTGTCGATAACTACCCCTCGTTTTCCGCGCTCCTGCTGCGCGATTCTTCGCGAGATCTGAACGCGGATGCGGACGCCATCGCCAAAGGCCTGCACTTGAATCCTGACGAAGTGCGGCAGCGCCTCAGGCGTACCTCCTGGATGCCGCAGTACCAGCCGATTTTTTTGAAGGAAGACATCACACCGGACGAGTTGGCGTTCATCGAGTCGCACAAGAACGAGCTTCCAGAACTTGAAACCATCATGGCGCACCGGCGGCTGTATCCGCGCAACGGTTTTATGGCGCACCTCATCGGCTATGTCGGTGAAGTGACCGAAGACATGCTCAACCAGCCGCAGTTCGAACTCTATAACCCCGGCGACGTGGTCGGCGTGAGTGGAGTCGAGAAGCAGTACAACAGCATTCTGATGGGCAAGAACGGATTCCGGCGCGCGATCGTGAATAGCCGGGGGCGGGAAGTCGGTAGGCTGGACGAAACGCCCGCGGAGCCGGGCAAGCAGCTCAAGCTGACAGTCGATCTGGATTTGCAGATTGCGGCGGAGCAGGCGCTCGAGGGCAGGAACGGCGCGGTCGTGGCGATGAATCCTCGCACCGGCGAAATCCTGGCGATGGTGAGCCGGCCGACGTTCGATCCCAACGATTTCGCAGTGAAGATTTCCCGGGACGAGTGGAACAAGCTGATCGACGATCCCGACCATCCGCTGCTGAACAAGGCGATTCAGGCGCAGCTCGCGCCCGGGTCGGTGTTCAAGATCATCATGGCGACGGCCGGGCTGCAGGAAGGCATTGCCCAAACCATGCATGTGACTTGCGGCGGCGGCCATAGTTTCTATGGCCGCTATTTCAAGTGCTGGGTGGTGGCCGAGCACCGCACGCACGGCGTGGTCGAGATCAGCAAAGCCATCTATCAGTCGTGCGACGTTTTCTTTTACACGCTGGCCGAGAAGTTGGGCATTGAGCGCATTGCCAAATACGCCACGGCGTTTGGACTCGGGCAGAAGACTGGTATCGACCTGCCCCAGGAAGTCAGCGGCGTGATGCCGTCGGAAGAATGGAAAATCCGCAACTTCAAGCAGAAGTGGTACGCCGGCGAGACAATTTCCGTGGGCATCGGCCAGGGGGCTGTGGCCACCACGCCGATCCAGTTGGCGCGTGCCCTGGGCGCGATTGCCAGCGGTGGGCTGCTGCGGCGTCCGCACGTTATCAATCCCACGGACTTGCCGCCGAATGTCGTCCCGGCGGCGAGCACGCCGGACGAGATCCGCGTGCCGCTGGATCCGAAGAACTGGGAGTTGATCACCGACGCGATGGCGAACGTGATCGCGCCGATCGGAACGGCGCCCAGTGCGCACCTGCAAGGCATTGACTTTGCGGGCAAAACGGGCAGCGCGCAGACCATCAGCAATGCGCTGAAGGCGAAGCTGGGCGCGGGCGGTAAGAAATTCAAGGACAATGGCTGGTTTGTGGGCGTGGAGCCGAGAAGAGATCCGGAAATCGTCGTGTGCACGCTGCTTGAAGAAGGCGAGCACGGTTATCTCGCCGCCAGAACCACGGCACAAGTGATCAAGGCCTACGTCGAAAAGCAGCGCCGCCAACCCACCAAGGTAGCGGGGTCGGGCAAGGGCAAAGTCGAGATCGGCGCAGTCTGGACCGATTCCGGCGGTACTAACGGAGACGGCAGGAACGCGAATGAAGGCCATTTGCGGGCGGGCCGGTTCCTGATCGACGTTGCGCGCAGGAGGGCCCCGCTGGCGGTGGCCGCCCTCGACATGCGTGACTGACAGCTGATAGCCGATAGCTGATAGCCGCTCGTGATACGTTAAATCTGAAAATGAAGACTGCTGCCCACCTCGCTCTGGACGCCGCGTCTGTGCGCAGCGTGACGTATGCCGACGCGCGCGTGGTGTCGATCCGCAACCGCTCGCTGACCACTAAGAACGGACGGGTGGGGCATGCCTCGGAGTCCGAGTCGCTCGGCATCGGTGTGCGTGTGATCGCGGGAGGCGCGTGGGGGTTTGCCGCGTCGGCGGATTTGAGCCGCGCCGCGGTGGAAGCGACGGCCGCGCGGGCAGTCGAAATTGCGAAGGCCTCGGCGCGGGTGAAGCACGAAGATGTTCGCCTAGCTTCCGAACCTGCGGCGGTGGCGGAGTGGACGACACCATTCAAGGTTGATCCGTTCACCACGTCGGTGGAGCAAAATCTCGATCTGTTGCTGAAGGTTGACGCGGAGATGCGCGCCGTTGCCGGCGTCACGCTCGCCGAAACCGGTATGAACTTCCAGCGCGAAGCGTCGTGGTTTCTTTCTTCCGAGGGCTCTGACATTCATCAGACAAAATATTCCACCGGCGCCGGATATACGGCCTATGCGTTTACCGGTTCCGAGATTCAGAAGCGGTCCTATCCGAACTCGTTCGGAGGGCAATGGCAGAACCGCGGCTACGAACAGATCGAAGAGATGAAATTGGTCGAGAACGCCCGGCGCGTGGCGGAAGAAGCCGTCGCCTTGCACCAGGCCGAGCAATGCCCGGAGGGTACGGCCACAATTATTCTGGATGGATCGCAACTCGGCTTGCAGATTCACGAATCCATCGGGCATCCGATTGAACTGGATCGTGTGCTGGGCATGGAAGCGAATTTTGCGGGCACATCGTTCCTCACGCTGGAAAAGCTGGGAAATCTGCGCTACGGCAGCGAGCTGGTCAACGTCGTGGCCGACGCTCGCCAGGAACACGGACCGGGCCTCGGGACCTTCGCCTACGACGACGAAGGTGTGGCCGCGCAGTCGACACCAATTATCACGAATGGGCGCTTTACGGGATATCTGAGTTCGCGCGAAACGGCCCACGCCATCGGCGCCGTGCGATCCGGCGGAACGCTGCGCGCCGAAGGTTGGAACCGGCTGCCCATGATTCGCATGACCAACGTCAGCATTCTGCCCGGAGACAAGCCGCTGAGTTTGGAGCAGCTCATTGCCGCGACTGATCATGGCATCTACATGGAGACCAATAAGTCCTGGTCGATTGACGACAAACGCTACAACTTTCAGTTCGGATGCGAGATCGCGTGGGAGATCAAGCACGGTAAGCGGGTGCGCATGCTGAAAAATCCTTCTTACTCCGGCATCACCACGGAATTTTGGAATTCAATGGACGCGATCTGCTCGCGCGATGAGTGGACAATCTGGGGAACTCCAAACTGCGGCAAAGGTCAGCCGCAGCAGGTCGTGGGCACTGGACACGGGGCAAGCCCGGCCCGGTTCCGGAATATTCGCGTTGGCTCGGCCTACAAGAACTAGTTCAGCACAGGGGGCACGGAGGGCCACAGGGGGTGAGGAGAACGGCTCTCGCCTGTGAGCCCCATTGGCCCCTGTGGTTAAGGTTTTTCGTCCATAGAGATACAGAGAATCTCGAAATGATGCTGACCAAAGAAAAAGCCGCCGACATCTTCGACCGAATTCGCCGCTTCTCGTCCGCCGACGAGGTCGAGGCCCTGTTCACTGGCTCCCGCTTCGCCCTGACTCGATTCGCCAACAACACCATTCATCAGAATGTGGAGGAAGAGAACTCCGTCGTTTCGATTCGCACGAATTTTGCGGGCCGGACGGCGCGCGCCACCACCAATCAGTTTGACGACGAGAGTTTGCGGCGGGCAGTTGCCGCTTCGGAGAATCTCGCGAGAGTGCAGGAACCGGATCCGGACTTGCTGCCGATGCCAACGGCAGAAGAGGCAAATTCCGGGGACAAGAACATCGGCGCAACACGTTTTTTTGACGAGACCGCAGCCATCACTCCCGCCGATCGCGCCGAGGTGGTCAAGACCATCGTGTCCATTGCCGGCAAACACAGGCTGACGACGGCGGGCATCTATTCGAACTCGGAATCACGGGAAGGAATCTTCAACTCGCGCGGATTGGCGAATTGGCATCACCAGACGTTAGCGGAGATTTCCATCACCATGCTGGCCGACGATTCTTCCGGCTGGCAGAAATTGAATTCGCCCGATGTCAGTAACCTCGGTCCTGCGCGGCTGGCGGAGACGGCTGCGCAAAAGGCGGCGGAGTCGGCCCATCCGCGAGAGATTGCGCCCGGGAGATACACGGTAATTCTTGAACCGGCCGCTGTCCTCGACATTGTTGGCTTCATGTTCTGGGACTACAGCGGCGTGGCGATTCTGGACCAGCGATCCTTTCTCAACGATCGCATCGGCACCCAACTGTTTGGCGAGAACATCAATATCTGCGATGACGCCGCGCATCCTCTGCAGGCGGGTTCGCCGTTCGATGGTGAGGGAATGCGGCGCCAGCGCGTGCAATTGGTCGAGAATGGCGTGGTGAAGCGCGTGGTCTATGCGCGCGCCACGGCACGGAAAATGAAGAATTCGGAGTATGCGGGCAAGGTCGGCCCCATCGAACCCACCGGCCACGGATTTCCCTTGCCGAACGAAATGGGCGAGATGCCGCTGAACATTGTTTTTGGTGTACCAGAAAAGCCGCAAAGCGTAGAGCAAATGATCGCTTCGACCGAGCGCGGCATACTGATTACGCGTCTGTGGTACATCCGTGAAGTGGATCCGTACGAGAAGATCGTGACCGGCATGACCCGCGACGGGACGTTCCTGGTGGAGAAGGGCAAGATCCAGTGTGGTTTGCGCAATTTCCGTTTTAACCAAAGCCTGATCTCGATGCTGTCGAATGTCGAGGCGATGAGCGCCCCGGTTCGCGCCAGCGGAGAGGAATCGTTCGACATGGTGGTGCCGGCCATGAAGGTGAAAGAGTTTAACTTCACCGAATTGACGAAATTCTGAGCATTCAGCACTCAGCATTGAGCACTCAGCATTCAGTTCCCCTGCCGATCAGGCTGCTTAATCTTAATGAGACCAGCCAGCATTCTCCCAAAAGCTGGCACGGGAAAAAACCAGAGGGCTGACTGCGAGTGCTGACCGCTGAATGCTGAATGCTACCATTCAAATACGCCCCTAAGTCCCTGTACCAGCGGCACTTCGCCGCCTTTGTTCCATGACTTCCGTAACTTTGCATTGGCGATGCTGGGGTGTAATCTCGCCCTGAAATGTGCACATGCTCACTGGGAGCGGTGCACGGCACCAACCGGAAGGAAGGTCGACGCAAACGTGTCTGAAGCCGCCAAGGGAACCGTTGCTGAAGTCAGCAGGAATCGAAGGGGTTATACGGACGTGCAAGGGGCGCCGCGCTTTCCTATCAAACTGCCGGTGGCATTGAAGTCGGCAGCCAACCAGCCTGAAGTCGCGGGAAAGACGGTGGAGACCGAGAACATTTCCGCCAATGGCGTCCTGTTCCGCATGGATGCCGATGTGCCCGTGGGTTCGGCCGTCGATTTTGTGATTTCTCTTCCCGCTGATGTTGTGGGCGCGGAAGCCGATGTGCAAGTGGACTGCCGCGGACGAGTGGTGCGCAGTTTTGCAGATGGTGGCCGGCGTGGAGTCGGTGTGGTCATTGACGAGTACCGTTTTGAGCGCAGGTAGTTTGCGCGGTTCTGCCGTGAAAGAACGGCCGCGCCTGGTAGGGCGCGAAAAGAGGACGGATGGGCAGCACTTCGGTCAGCACTTCGGTCAATGTCGAGCCAGGCGAAGTTGTTCAGCCTGAGGACGGCAAAGGTACGATCCGCGTGATTGTGGCGGATACTCAGTCCATTTTCCGCGCCGGGCTGCGCAAGATCTTTGCACTCGAGGACGACATACGCGTTGTCGGCCAGGCCGAGAGCCTCGATCAGACCGTTGCCGCTATTCAAAAGTTTTCCGCCGACATTGTGATCTTCGAAGCGGCCCTGGCCCCGAATCCAGCGGACGCTGTTACCGATCTCCTCCGGCAAAGTACGAGCTGCCGTTTGGTCATCGTGCTGCAGGAGCCCGACCAGGAGATGACGCTCGACTTATTCCGGCGCGGCGCCCACGGCATCGTTTCGCGCGAAATTGAACCGGAAATGCTGGTGGAATGCCTGCGCAAAGTTGCCCAGGGTGAACCTTGGCTCGACAGCCGCGCCGTCGGGTGGGTGATGCAGGCCTATCGCACGCAAGGCATGCGTCCCGCAGGGTCGCGTCCCAAAGTTTCGCTCACGCCCAAAGAGTCGCTCATCGTCTCCTGCGTTACGCAGGGGATGAAGAACAAAGAGATTGCCTTACGGGTTGGCACCACCGAGCAGGTGGTCAAGAATTATCTCCGCAAGGTCTACGACAAGCTGGGAGTGGCCGACCGTCTGGAACTCGCGCTCTATTGCCTGAATCACCGTGTGGTTGAGGGCGTGGGTCAGGCAAAACCCGCCGCCCGGCCAACCAACGGCCACGCTCCGGCGGCGCCGGCAACGCCGGCAACGCCTAACGCCGCCTCCGCTGCTTCGGGATCCCGCTCCTGATTCTTTTCTTCTAGTACAATTCTCTGTCGCAGACTGATTGCCGACCCGATTGCTGTGGGCCGGAGAATTTCAGGTGCACAAGTTCAGTTTTCAGTTCTCAGTTGGAACGGTTGAGATTTCACTCACCGGGAACTGAGAACCGCGTACTGAGAACTAAGACCTGTCCCCATCCCAAGAGAGGCAAACCATGAAAGGCGACGCAAAAGTCATTGCCATTCTGAACGAAGTGCTCAAAGCCGAGCTCACCGCCATCAACCAGTATTTCCTTCACGCCGAGATGTGCGAGAACTGGGGCTATGAACGGATGGCCAAGCACACCCGCAAGGAATCCATCGAAGAAATGCAGCATGCCGAAATTCTGATGGAACGCATTCTGCTGCTCGATGGCGCTCCCAACATGACCGACTATTTCAAGATCAATATCGGGCAAACCCTGAAGCAGCAATTGGAGAACGATCTGCAGCTCGAATACACGGCCGTGAAACGCCTGAACGACGGCATCAAGGCCAGCGTGGCTGCTGGCGACAACGGTTCGCGCGAGCTGATGGAGAAGATCCTGCTCGATGAAGAACACCACATCGACTGGCTGGAAGGGCAACTGCACGCGATTAAAGAGATGACCTACGAGAATTACCTGGCCCAGCAGTTGCACAAGCCCGAGGAAAGGTAGCAACAGCAGGCTCACAGAGCAGGCTGACAACAGCAGCCCGTCCTCTCAGTTGTCATCTCGACCCTGAGCGAAGTGGAAGGGGAGGGATCGGCAGTTCGCGGGCAGTCCCGCAGCGCTGCTAGAATCAAGACAATCACTTCGCACGGCGCCGGAGAGATGGCCGAGTGGCTGAAGGCGCACGCTTGGAAAGCGTGTTTACTCGAAAGGGTAACGTGGGTTCGAATCCCACTCTCTCCGCCAGTTTTTTGTTGATGCCAATAGACTTA
>Ga0310038_10000801_pt1 | contig 25138 bp, 24 predicted proteins | sample Sb_taG_6_FD_200461 | JGI IMG/M metagenome (GOLD analysis project Ga0310038, IMG submission 200461) | Peat soil microbial communities from Weissenstadt, Germany - Sb_50d_4_PS metaG (v2) (version 2) | ecosystem: Environmental > Terrestrial > Soil > Wetlands > Peat | place: Germany: Weissenstadt... | reverse complement strand
GCACTCCGTCAGGTGGTCGACACTGACCGGGCGCCCGTGATGGAGTGCCAGGATCTTGAGGAGCGTGCGCTGCTGGCGACGGCCGAGTTCGGCGGGGTCACATCCCTCGACCTGGAGCTCACCCAACAGCCGCACCCGCAGGCTCTGCACGCTTCCATCCTGACCGGTGGGCCGGAGAACCGCAGGTGCCGATCGGGCATGGACCCGTTGCCGGCAGCGCACCCCGCGCGACGCCGGGATAGGGCGCCAGGCGCCCTAACGTGCGACGCCGTGGAAGGACGGTTCCTCCAGGCGGACGACGTGGCCGGTCTCAGGGCACAGGCACTCGGGGCCCAGGAGGCCGGCGCGGGCGCAATCTTCCTGGGTGAGGGGCCGCTCGGCGACCCGATCGTGCTGGCTGCCGGCCTGAGCCCATCGGTCCCCGACGTGCTCCTGGGTGCCCGACTCGCCCTGGCACCCGAGGGTCGCCACCCCGCGATGCTGGCCCGGGAGCTCACGAGCCTCGACCTCGTCTGCGGCGGCCGGAGCGTCCTGTGCTTCACGCCCCCCTTCGACGATCGCCTCGCCGAGGCCATCGCCCTCTGCCATGCCCTGTGGCGGGACGGGGAGGCGGAGAGCGAGGGCCCCCACTTCCCGGTGGAGCACGCCGTGAACCTTCCCCGACCGGCCGGTGCGGGGAGCCCGCTGATCGCCCTGGACCTCACCGGGGGAGAGAAGCTGCCGGGCCTCCTCGCCGGTGCGGCCGACCTGCTCCTCCACCCGAGCGACGACGCGGCCGTGTGCCGCGTGGAGCGCACGTGACGGACGCGACCCTCGTGCACGAGCTCCCGGGCACGGAGGCGAAGACGACGGCCGTCACCGGTCACCATCTGCCCGCCCTCAACGGCCTGCGGGCGCTGGCGGTCATCGGCGTCGTGGCGTACCACCTCCAGCTCGGCTGGGCCTCCGGCGGCTATCTGGGGGTCGACCTTTTCTTCGTGCTGTCGGGGTTCCTCATCACGACCCTGCTGCTCGAGGAGTGGGGGGCATCGGGCCGTATCAGCCTGGGCGCCTTCTGGGGGCGCCGGGCCCGTCGCCTGCTGCCCGCCCTGTTCCTCGTCGTGGGCGCCCTCGGCCTGTACCTCGTCGCCAACGCCGTGTGGGGAGGTCCGGGCGCCAACGGCCTCGTCGACCTCTCGGACCTGCGCGGCGACGCGATCTCGACGCTGCTGTACGTCAACAACTGGCATTCGATCTTCGCCCACCAGTCGTACTTCGCCCAGTTCTCGACGCCCTCACCGTTGCAGCACACCTGGTCGCTGGCGATCGAGGAGCAGTTCTACCTGCTCTGGCCCCTCGTGCTCCTTCTCCTGCTCCGCCTGGCGCGGCACGGCTGGCGGCGGGCGGGCATGCTCCTCACCGTCACCCTGGGGGTGCTGTCGTCGGTCCTGATGGCGATCCTGTTCCACCCCGGAGCCGATCCGACGCGCGTCTACTACGGGACCGACACCCGGCTCTTCGACCTCATGGCGGGCGCCACGGTGGCCTTCGTTGCCGCATCGCGCCCCCAGCCTGGCCTCCAAGCGCGCCGGGCACTCCACGTGGTGGCCCCGCTGGCCGCCGCGGCCCTCGCCGTGTTCTGGGTCACGGCCGGCACACCAGGTGGCCTGCCGACGAACTTCATGTTCGAGGGGGGCTTCTTGATCTGCGCCGCGCTCGCCGCGCTCGTCGTCGCCGATGCCCGCCTGACCGAGCCGGGCGCGTTCTCCCGCGCGCTGGCCTGGCGACCGCTCCACTTCATCGGGACCATCTCCTACGGCATCTACCTCTGGCACTGGCCGGTCATCGTCTACCTCAACGGGTCACGCACCGGCCTCTCCGCCTGGCCGCTCGACCTCCTGCGCATCGCGGTGACGCTGGCGGTCTCGACGGCGAGCTACTACCTGGTCGAGCGGCCGATCCGCCAGGCCCGCCGGCGCGGCTGGGTCCGCTGGTGGGGTGCGCCCCTCGCCGGTGTGGTGACCGCCGTGCTCATCGTGGTCGCCACCATCCCGGCCGTCGCCGACCCGTCGGCCGTCGTCGGGACCACGCACCTCCCCGCCGCGACCGCCGGCGGCGCGGCGGCAACCACCGTGCCCGGCTCGGGTGGCTACGCGGGTCAGAAGCCGATCCGGCTGACGCCGGCTCCGACGCCGGCCGATCCGCTGCGCGTCATGATCCTCGGGGACTCGGTCGTGCACGATGCCTCCTACGGCATCACCGCGGCGCTGCAGGCCACCGGCGACGCCACCGTGGCCACCCGGACCATCGACGGCTTCGGGCTGACGACGGCGACGGACTGGCCCACGTCCATCCCCAACCTCATTCGCCAGACCAGGGCGCAGCTCATCGTCGCCTCGTGGAGCTGGGACCAGTACGGCCCGACCACGCCCAACGCCCTGCACCAGCCGGCCCGCTACACCAGGCTCCTGCGCAGCGCCGTCGCCACCATGCTGACCCCGGGGAACGGCGTCGAGGGGGTCATCTTCACCCAGTTCCCCCAGTCGGGCGTCATCGCGGCGGCCAACCCGGCCGACCAGGCGGCCTACAACACGGAACGTTGGGACGGCGTCGAAGCCTGGAACGCCATCGCCGCCAAGATGACCTCGTTCTTCCCGGGCCGGGTCATGTACTTCCCGCTTGCGGGCTCCGTCCTCTTGGACGGCAAGGTCTCGGCCTGGCTGCCGCCCGAGGGAGACGCGCACGCGCCCAGCGACCAGTGGATCCGGGTGCGCAAGCTCGACGACGTCCACCTCTGTCCCGAGGGCAGCGCCCGCTACGCCGACGCGCTCCTCTCGGACATGACGTCGGTCTTCGCGCTGAGTCCGGCGGCCGGCGATTGGTCCCAGGGTTCGTGGACGTCGGACCCCAACTTCAACAACCCGCCGGGCGCGTGCCCCGACGACCATCCACCCGGCGCCTGAACCGCGCGGGGACCGGGCTGACCCTCGCGGACGCTACGTTCGTGTGCCATGCCGATCGGTGCCCACGTCCGCGCCGGTGGTGACCTGGTGCCCGCCTTGCAGCGGGGGGGCGAGATCGGCGCCGACGTCGTGCAGGTCTTCACGCAGAGCCCGCGGGCCTGGAAGCCCACGCAGTACAGCAACGAGGTGCTGCAGGGGTACCGCGAGGCCCAGGCGCGCGACACCCGGGTGACGCAGACCTTCTGCCACGCCACCTACCTCATCAACCTCGCCGCCCCCGACCCCGAGGTGCTGAAGCGGTCGCGCGCCTGCCTGCAGGCTAACTTCGCGGTGGCCACCGCCATGGGCGCGCACGGGCTGGTCCTCCACGTCGGCAGCCACCGGGGCCGGGGCCTCGACGCCTGCCTGCCTCAGGTGGTCGACGCGCTGCTTCGGACCCTCGCCGCCCAGCCCGAGGGCGACTGTCCCATCGTGCTCGAGAACGCGGCGGGCACCGGGGACACCGTCGGCCGCACCTTCGACGAGCTCGCGACCATCCTCGAAGCGGCAGAGCCCGACGGCGGGGGCAGGCTCCGGGTCTGCCTCGACACCCAGCACCTGTGGGCGTCGGGCGTCGACTACGCGTCGGTCGACAAGACGGACGACGTCGTGGCGCGGTTCGACGCCGTGGTCGGCCTGGACCGGCTCGTGTGCCTCCACCTCAACGACTCCAAGGTCGAGCTGGGCGCGAACCGGGACCGGCACGAGAACGTCGGCGAGGGCAGCATCGGCGCCGAAGGCCTCGGGGTGTTCATCTCACATCCGGCACTCGTCGAGCTGCCCGCCATTCTCGAGGTCCCCGGGGACGGGCACGGGGCGAGGGCCGAGGACGTGGCGGCGGCGCGGTCCGCCCTGGCCCGGGGGCTCGACCTCCGGCACCGGTCCTAAGCTGGCGGCCGTGACCAGCACACGGATCGAGAGCGACAGCATGGGGGAGATCGAGGTCCCCGCGGACCGGTACTGGGGGGCGCAGACGCAGCGGTCGCTGCACCACTTCGACATCGGCGTCGAGACGATGCCCAAGCCGCTGATCAGGGCCTTCGGGATCCTGAAGGGCGCGTCGGCCTCGGTGAACCGTGATCTGGGCAAGCTCGACGACGCGCTGGCCGGCCTCATCGAGCAGGCAGCAGGGGAGGTGGCCAAGGGGGCCCTCGACGACCACTTCCCGCTGCGCATCTGGCAGACCGGCAGCGGCACCCAGACCAACATGAACGCCAACGAGGTCATCTCCAACCGGGCCATTGAGCTCGCCGGCGGCGTCATGGGCTCCAAGACGCCCATCCACCCCAACGACCACGTGAACATGTCGCAGTCCTCGAACGACACGTTCCCGACGGCCATGCACATCGCAGCGGTCGAGGAGATCGTGCACCGCTTGCTGCCTTCCGTGGCCGCGCTGCGCGACGCACTCTTGGACAAGGAGATCGAGTACGCCGGGGTCACGAAAATCGGGCGCACGCACCTCATGGACGCGGTGCCACTCACGCTGGGCCAGGAGTTCTCCGGCTATGTGGCGCAACTGACGGCGGACATCGACCGCATCGAGAGGACGCTCCCGGGGCTCTACGAGCTGGCGGCCGGCGGCACTGCCGTGGGCACCGGACTCAACACGCACCCCGAGTTCGGCCCGCGCGTGGCGAAGGCGATCGGGGACATGACCGGTCTGCCGTTCCTCACCGCTCCCAACAAGTTCGCCGTGCTGGCGGCCCACGATGCGCTCGTCTTCACCCATGGGGCGCTGAAGACGCTGGCCGTGTCCCTGATGAAGATCGCCGACGACGTGCGCTGGCTCGGGTCCGGCCCCCGCAGCGGCCTGGGCGAGCTGGCCCTGCCCGAGAACGAGCCGGGCTCGTCCATCATGCCGGGCAAGGTCAACCCGACGCAGAGCGAGGCCATGATCATGGTCGGGGTCCAGGTGATCGGGAACGACGTGGCGGTCACCACGGCGGGCAGCCGGGGCAACCTGGAGCTCAACGTCTGTAAGCCGGTCATCGCCTACAACGTCATGCAGTCGATCGCCCTGATGACCGACGCCTGTCGGGGCTTCCGCGAGTTCTGCGTCGAGGGGCTCAAGCCGGACCTGCCGCAGATCCAGCGCCACCTGACGAACTCGCTCATGCTCGTCACCGCCCTGAACCCGATCATCGGCTACGACAACGCGGCGAAGGTGGCCAAGAAGGCACACAAGGAGGGGACGACCCTCAAAGAGGCGGCCCTCGCGCTCAATCTGCTCACCGAGGAGGAGTTCGACGCCGCAGTGCGCCCCGAGGGCATGACGCACCCGTGAGGGAGCCTGTGCTCACGGAGTCGGACGTCGACGCCGCCCTCGACGAGCAGCACCTCAACTGGTCCCGGCAGGGCGACGTCCTGGTGACCACGGTCAAGTTGCACGACTTCGCCGCCGCGCTGGCCTTCGTCAACATCGTCGGGGCGGCCGCCGAGGCGGCCAACCACCATCCCGACATCGACATCCGCTGGAACACGGTCCGCCTGGCCCTGACCACGCACGACTCGGGCGGGATCACCCTGCTCGACCTGGCGCTCGCCGGCGCCATCGACCGCATGCGCCCCGACGTCCGTAGCGACGACGACGGGGACGGCGGCTAACCCTCCGGCTCGAGCAACCCGGCCCGCAGGCCCTCGACCAGTCCCGGCCCCGCGCCGATCCCGGCGACGTACTCGTCCACCGACCCGTAGCGGTCGCGGAGGTGGTCGAGCAACAGCTCCATCTGGGCCGGGTCGGCGGAGAACACCTCGTCGAGGTTCTCAATCGCGTCCCGGCCGTCGGGGTACTTGAGGATCAGCTTGGCCCGCAAGCGCTCCATGGCCTCGCCGCTCAGCGCGTAATCGGCCACCACCGTCGGCTCGTCCACGCCCAGCAGCGACAGCACGATGGCCGACAGGACCCCGGTGCGGTCCTTGCCGGCGGTGCAGTGGAACACCGCGGGGAGCGCGTCCGGGGCGGCCAAGACCTGCAGCGCCGCCAGAATCTGCCCGCCGGCGTCGCTCAGCATCTCCTGGTACTGCGCGCCGAGGAGGCCGGGTCGGCGCTCGAACGCCTCCGCGTCAGGCAGCTCGTGAATGAAGGGGAAGTGGTGGAAGGCCACCGGGTGCGCGTCAACGTCGAACCGCCCGCGTTCCAGCTCCTGCCCTGAGCGCAGGTCGATGACCGTCCGGATGCCCAACGCGCGAAGCACGGAGAGGTCGGCCTCGGTCAGTTCGCCGAGCCCGTCGGCCCGGAACAGCGTCCGCCAGCGCGTCCGCAGACCCCCACCGGCCACGTACCCGCCGAGGTCGCGGAAGTTGACCGCTCCTTGCAGAGCGACCAGTCGCTCGACCGCCTCCGTCATGTCACGTCACGCGACGGGCATGTCCCACATGGGGAACCAGCGTGAGAGGTCCGACTCGACCGGCAGGTCTGCCCCCACCATGGTCCGGATGCGCAGCTCCAATTCGGTGTCCCGGCGCTCCTGCTTCACGTCGACGGGGGCGAAGGGGTAGAACGTGCCGCGCTTGAAGAGGTAGACGAGCCGGAACGCCCTGGCGTCGCCCGGCGCGTCCGGCCCGGGGACGAAGCCGAACACCGAGCACAGCAACTGGGGCCCCCACCCGTTGTCCTGGAGCGTCGAGTTCGCCATATGGATCTTGGTCACCAGCTCCTCGAGGTCGGGGTCGTCGAGCAGCAGCCAGCCATAGTCAAAGGCATCCGCGGCGTGCCCGAAGCCGTCGCCGACCAGCTCGGAGATCTCCTTCTGGGCGTCGGCTGCCGCCTGGCCCGGCGGCGGCTTCCAGCACACCCCGGCGTGGCCCGACGACACCAGGCCGCCGGCGCTCTGCAGGGTCAGGGCCGCGGTCGGCAGGGCGAACAGCGCGTCGAGGTTGGCCCGCACCGGTTTCGTGCGGCCGAGGATCGTGTCGAAGAGGCCCACCGCTGCGGACTCCGATTTGAGCCGGGCCAGCCGCTCAGCTGGCCTGGCCGAGCTGGTGCTCCAGGGCGTCCAGCTGGGCGAGGCGGCGCTCGAGGGTCGGGTGCGTCCGGAACAGGTTGCCGAAGCTGAAGCCCCCACCGCCACCCTGCGTCGCCCCGTTTGCCACGGCCGGGGCGAAGAAGAACGCGTTGAAGGGCTCGGCCGCCCGCAGGTCCTTGGTCGGTATGCGCCCGATCTCCCCGGTGATCTTGACCAGCGCCGAGGCCAGCAGCGAAGGCCGGCCGATCAGCAGCGCGCCGGACCGGTCGGCCGCCAACTCGCGGTAGCGGGACAGCGCCATGGTCAGGAGGAAGCTGACGAAGTAGACGACGACCGACACCAGCAGGACGACCATCTCGATGAGTGCGGCCTGGCTCTGCTGGTTGTTCCCACCGCCCCGGCCGCCGCCGAAGATCTCCGAGTAGAACATCACCCGGGTCATCAGACCGGCGATCATCCCCAGCCCGCTGGCGACCGTCATCACCGCCACGTCGCGGTGGGCGACGTGGGAGAGCTCGTGCGAGAGCACCGCCTCCACCTCGGGCTCGTCCAGCCGCCGCAGCAGCCCCGAGGTCACGCAGACAACGGCGGACTTGGGGCTGCGGCCGGTGGCGAAGGCATTGGGGATGTCCGTCGTGGCGATGGCCACCTTGGGCTTGGGCATGTCCGCCAGCGCGCAGAGGCGGTCGACCACGCCGTGCAGCTCGGGGGCCTGCTCGGGCGTGACCTCCTTGGCGTGCATGGCGTACATGGCGATCTTGGCGCTGAACCAGTACTGGCAGAAGATCAGCGCGAACGCGATGACCAGGACCAGGGCGAACTGCACGCCCACCGCGATCAGGATGCCGACGACGAGCCCGTACAGGAGGACGAGGAAGAACCCCGTCATGAGCATCCGGTAGGTCAGGCCCCGATCCGGCTTGATGTTGCGTGAGATCGCCATCAGGCGCTCTCACCTCCAGCTCCACCCTGATCGGCCCTCGGCAACGCGGCGGTGGCGTCCGGCCCGTCGCCGCCCGTTCCCAGCTCGGCCTTCAAGGCGGCCAACTCGTTGTCGACCTGCGACGTGGACGACACCTTGTCGAGCTCCTTTTGAATGTCGTCGACCGGGTGGGTGAGGTCGTCGAGCGCGCCCGATGCGAGGAGCTCGTCGATGGCGCCCGCTCGCGCCTGCATACCGGCGATCTTGTCCTGGGCCCGCTGCATGGTCGCGCCGGCGGAGCGCGTCGAGTCGGAGATGCCCGACACCGCTTCGCCGACCTTGGTCTGCGCCTCGGCCGCCGTGTACGACGCCTTGAGCGTCTCCTTCTGGGTGCGGAACCGCTCCACCCGCGCCTGCAGCTCCTGGGATGTCTGGACGAGCTTCTGCTCCTGCTCGCTGATCTGGTCGTGCTGGGTCTTGAGCTCGGCCAGCTGCTCGCCGAGCGCGGCACGGCGGGCCAGCGCCTCGCGGGCCAGGTCCTCGTTGCCCTGCTGCAGGGCCGCCTTGGCCTGTGCCTGCAGCTTGTCGGCCTGCTTCTGCAACCCTTGGGCCTGCAGCTCGATCCGCTTGCGGGCCGTCGCCACGTCCGCCACGCCGCGCCGGACCTTCTGCAGCTGCTCCAGCTGCTTCTCGTAGGACAGGTCCAGCGTGTCCCTGGGGTCCTCCATCTTGTCCAGAGCCTTGTTCGTCTTGGAGCGGAAGATGTCGGCGATCCGACTGAACATGCCTGCCATGGACAACGAGCATATGGCCAAGTGGGGGAGCGGTGGCACCGGCTGCCCTGGCCAGGCACGCCGCTAATCTCGGCACGTGCCCGATCGCCTCTGCCTGCTCTGCGTCCACGCGCACCCCGACGACGAGGCCTCCAAAGGTGCCCCGACCGTCGCCCGCTACCACGCCGAGGGGGTCCGGACGGTGCTGGTGTGCTGCACGGGGGGCGAAGAGGGCGACATCCTGAACCCGGCCATGGACACGCCCGAGGTACGGGCCGACATCGGACGGATCCGGATGGCCGAGCTCAAGGCGGCCACGGACATCATCGGCTACGACGAGACCGTGCTCCTGGGCTACCGGGACTCGGGCATGCCGGACTCGGAGGCCAACACGCGGCCCGACTCCTTCGCCCAGGCGCCCCTGGACGAGGCCGTCGGTCGCCTGGTGACCGTCATCCGGCGCGAGCGCCCGCAGGTCATCGTCACCTACGGCGACAACCAGTCGGAGTACCCCCACCCCGACCACCTCCGGGTGCACGAGATCTCCGTCCTGGCCTTCGACGCCGCCGGTGACCCGGACCGGTTCCCCGACGCCGGGCGGCCGTACGCCCCGGCCAAGCTGTACTACTCGGTGTGGTCGGGGGAGCGGTTCCGCCAGATCCACGCCAAGTTCGAGGAGCTCGGCCTGGAGTCGCCCTTCGACGACAAGTGGCTCGCCCGCATGACCCGCACGGAGCCCTTCACGACGACCATCGACGTCACTGGCTTCACGCACGTGCGGGGCGAGGCGCTCAAGGCGCACGCCACCCAGGTCGACCCCAACTCGCCGTTCTGGTTCGGCCTGCCGCCCGAGGTGATGCGTGACGTCCACCCCGTCGACGAGTTCCGGCTGGCCCAGAACCGCGTCGGACCGGTCGACGTGACCGAGGACGATCTGTTCGCGGGGGTGCGCCCGTCCTGAGGCCGGGTCAGGCGGTGGGGCCGAGGAAGCCCCAACTGATGATGCCCGCGCTCTGCAGCAGCACCAGGGTCACGCTGGTGGCGAGCAGTCCCAGCAGCACCACGGTGACGACCGTCTTCCACGGCTTGCCGTCGTTGTGTTGCCGGGGCCGTTCGGACCCGGAGGGGTCCTCTGCGGGCACGGCATCCGGCGCACCGGTCGGGGGAGCAGGCTTCACCGCGGGGGCGGGTGTCGGCGCGACGTCCACCGCCGGCAGCGTAGGCGGCGCGGCGCCCGTCGAGCCCGCCGTCAGATCGCGCAGCAGGATCTCGAGGTCGTCGGGCGTCCATCCCGGGACCGTCAACGGTGTCGCCGCGCCCTCGCCGCGCAGGGTCAACACCACGTACCCTTTGCGTTCTTGTATGTCCCACTGCGACACCCTGGCCCACGACATGAGCCGGGCGGGCCGGCCGGCTCGCCGGATCTCGATGCCATCGGGCGACAGCGCGAGGTCGAAGGAATGGCTGCTCCGCCGGCCCTGCTTCGTGAGCAGCGAGACGCCCCGAATCGTCGTCGTGGTCGTGGCGGCCATCGCTCCTGCGCTCAGCCGCCGGCCCTCGCCAGCTCGCGCAGCGGCCGGAACCCGATCAGGGTCGTCCCGGCCTCGTCGAGGGAGCGACGGACCCATTCCTCTTGGCAGATCATGCGGTGGTCGTCGACCCGGGCCTCCCAGTCGTCCGTCGCCAGCGACCGCAGCTCCGCGCTGTCGACGGCGGGGTGCAGGTGGAGCTCGGTGACGCCGGGCCGCAGCGTCAGGAGATCCTTCTCGAACATGGCCCGGGAGCCGACGCCGGGCACGAAGCGCATGTGGTCGGTGAAGACGGCACCCGCCTCCGCCGCCACCGCGCGAGCGGGGAATCCCACGTAGCGCTCCATGGAGGCGCTCACCATCCGCAGCGGCAGCCCGAACTCCACCGCCAACTCGAGATAGACGTCGAAGAACTCGGGCCGCAGCTGCATCGTGCCCATGTGGGCGTCGAGATGGCTCACATCGAAGCCCCAGAGGATGGCCCGCTCAATCTGGGCCCTGCACTCGCGGCGGACCTCGTCCAGGTCGGCGTGGTCCCACACGTCCTCGACCGTCCTCGGGAATCCCCCGTCCCCGCCGAGCAACGAGGGTGCGTGGGTGATCGGGCCCCAGCGGTACAGCTCGTACTCCGCGTTGATGGTGAGGTGCACGCCGATGTCCTCGCCCCGGTAGCGGCTGCTCGCCTCGCGGGCCCACGGGCACGGCACCATGAGCGTGGCGCTGGTGACCGTCCCCGTCGCCAGGCACTCGAAGACCCCGACGTTGGCCGAATGGCAGGAGCCGAGGTCGTCGGCGTTGATGATGACCAGCTTGGCGTCGGCGTTGTGCCCCAGGCGCTGGGCCAGGTTCGGCTCAGCCATCTTCCGTGGCACCTCCGGACACTGCCCCGTCGGACACCGCAGCATCCTGGGCACGGGCGTCGGACGCGATCTCCTCTTGGAACGCCTTCATTCTGGCCGTCAGCTCCGGGTCAGCCACGGCAAGGATGCGCACCGCCAGCAGTCCGGCGTTGCGGGAACCGTTCACCGCCATGGTGGCCACCGGCACGCCCTTGGGCATCTGCACGATGGAGAGCAGGCTGTCCAGGCCGTCGAGCTGCGACAGCGCGACGGGGACGCCGATGACTGGGAGGGTGGTCACGGAGGCGAGCATCCCGGGGAGGTGTGCCGCGCCGCCCGCCCCGGCGATCAGCACCCGCAGGCCCCGGCCGGCCGCCTCCTGGCCGAAGGCGATCATCTCGTGCGGTGTGCGGTGGGCCGAGACCACGCGCACCTCGTGCACGACGCCGAAGCGCTCGAGCAACTCGACGGCGCCCTGCATGACGGGGAGGTCGGACGAGCTGCCCATGACGACGGCGACGACGGGAGCGGCGGGAGTCACCGTGCCACCCCGGGCGGGAGCGCGAGGCCCTCTGGCACGGGGGTCCCGAGGGCGAGCGCGGCCGACCAGGCGCAGGCCCGCACCAGGTCGGGGTCGTCGCCGCACACGGTCACGTGCCCCAGTTTGCGCCCCGGGCGCGCGCCCTTGCCATAGAGGTGCACGTGGGCGCCGTCCACCGCGAGGCCGCGGGCGAGCATGCGCGCCGGGTCCTCGCCTGCCGGGCCGCCGAAGATGTTGACGCTCGCCACCTGGGCGTGCTGCGGGGCCGTGGAACCGAGCGGCAGGTCGAGCGCACCGCGCACGTGGTTCTCGAACTGGGAGGTGACGGCACCCTCCATCGTCCAGTGCCCCGAGTTGTGGGGCCGCGTCGCCACCTCGTTGACCAGCAACCGTCCCCCCGACCAGAAGAGCTCCACGGCCATGACGCCGACGGCGCCGGCGATCTCGGCCACCTTCTGGCCGAGCGCCGAGGCGGCCTCAACCACATCGGGGGCAAGCCGCCCGGGCACCAGCACCTCCCGGCAGACCCCTCCGACCTGGGCCGTCTCGACCGCCGGCCAGGCCGCCGATGCACCCGAGGGACGGCGGGCCACCATGACCGCCAGTTCGGCCTCCAGGGGGAGCAGCTCCTCGACGACGACTTGGCCCGCCACGTGCGCCAGGATCGCCTCCGCCTCGGCCCGGTCGCGCACGGGCCAGACGCCCCTGCCGTCGTAGCCGCCCCGGGCGGCCTTGAGCATCACGGGCCAGCCGTGCGCCTCCCCGAAGGAGGCGACGGCCTCCGGTGCGTCGGGCCCGCCGTCCACCACGAGGTACGACGGGACGGGGACGCCCGCTCCGTCGAGCACCGTCCGCATGTGCGCCTTGTCGACCGCCAGCTCGAGCGTCTCGGCACCGGGCCGAAGCACGGCACCGCCGGCCGCCAGCGCGGCCACGATCCCGAGGTCGACCTGCTCGTGGTCGAAGGTGACCACGTCGCACCGCTCGGCGAAGGCGCGGAGGTCGGCCGCCACGAAGGGCGAGCCCAGCATCACCTCGCTGGCGACGCCGCAGGCGGCATCGTCGGGCCGCTCGGCCAGGACGGCCATGGAGAGGCCCAGGGCGCTAGCTGCCTCGCCCGCCATGCGGGCCAGCTGGCCCGCCCCGACGAACCCGATGGGGTGCGTGCTCAGCTCGCTCGCCCCCGTCCGGGGATTGGCCTAGACAGTGGGGCGGACACAACGGGCAGACTACGCGAGGAGCACCAGGGACATGGCCAAACCGCTGCGGATCGGGAGCATGCTCGATGTCGACAAGCCCCTGCCCGACGTCGTTGCCCAATTGCGGCGCTCCGCCGACGCCGGCCTCGACCATGCCTTCGCCTCACAGATCTTCGGGCCTGACACGCTGACCCTCCTCGCCGTCGCCGGCTCGCAGGTGCCCGGCATCGGCCTGGGCACGGGCGTGATCCCCGTCTACCCGCGCCATCCCATGATGTTGGCCCAGCAGGCCCTCACGGTGCAGATGGCGACCGGCGACCGGCTCATCCTTGGCATCGGCCTCTCGCACCAGGTGGTGGTCGAGGCCATGTGGGGGATGAGCTACGACAGGCCGGCCCGCTACATGAAGGAGTACCTGGCCTCGCTCATGCCGCTCCTGCGTGGCGAGACGGTGAGCAGCCCCGGTGAGCGCGTCACCACGAACGCGTACACCCCCCTCGACATCCACGGGGTGACGGCTCCGCCGGTCCTGGTCGCCGCGCTGGGTTCCGCCATGCTCAAACTGGCGGGCACCGTCGCCGACGGTACCTGCACCTGGATGACCGGCACCCGGACCATCGGCGAGCACATCGTGCCCACCATCCGTGCTGCGGCGGAGGAGGCCGGGCGGCCCGCGCCTCGTGTCGGCGTTGCCCTGCCTGTCTCGGTCACCAACGACGCCGACACCGCCAAGGCGCGGATCAACGAGGTGACGGCCATCTACCCGAACCTGCCCTCCTACAAGGCGATGCTGGACAAGGAGGGGGCTGAGGGCGCGGCGGACATCGCCTTCGTCGGCGACGAGGAGTCCGTGGCTGCGTCCATCTCCAGGCTGGCCGAGGCCGGGGCCACCGACTTCGTGGCCTCCATCATCGGCGACGCTGAGGAGCGCGACCGCAGCTTCGCCCTCATCAGCGATCTCGCCCGATCCTGATCTTCGTGTCGGGCGCCCCGGGCTCAGTGGGACAGTGACGTGTGCTTGAACTCGTTGAGGTCGGGCATCGTCTCGAAGAGGTCGAGCACGCCCTGAATCGTGCGGCGGGCCAGCGCGGCGTCACCCTGCGGTCGGCTCATGAGGCGGACAAAGACCGCACGGTCGTCGACGACGAAGGTCGGGACGCCGAACACGTCCAGCTCGTTGACCGCCTGCTCGTGCGCGCGGCGGATCTCCTGCACCGCGCCTGACGTCGCGACCTCGGCGACGATCTTGTCGCCCGGGAGGCCCACGCCGTCGAGCACGCCGGCCACCACGTCGGCCAGCCGCAGATCGAGCCCCTGGTCGTGTCGGGCCGCGAAGAGTGCGACGTGCGCGTCGAGGAATCGATCCGGGTACTGGTCGCGCACCACGACACCTGCCGCGAGGGCGAGGAGGTCGGGCGCCTTGGCCGGGTCGTCCCACACGGGTGTCCCGCCCTCGGGCACATGGACCTGGCTCAACGAGAAGGGGAGGAACGTGACGTCCCAGTCCGCCCCGTCGGCGAGTGCGACGGCGAGGTGCTCGTGGGCGTTGCGTGCGAAGGGGCACCGGTAGTCCCAACTGACGGCGAAAGGCTTCATAACTCCTCCAACACGACCTCGGTGCGGCCCATTCCCGCACCGTGCGACCGGCGGCGGCCGCCGCGGCGACGCCCCTTGCTCCCGGGCGTGACGACGTCGACGATGGGGCGCAGCCCCAGCCCGAGTACCGAGCCGATCACGGCGCCGCCGATCACGTCGGTGGGGTGGTGGGCGCGCAGGTGGATGCGACTGGCCGCAACGGCGGTGGCGAAGCCGACGTTGGCCGCCGTCTGGGTGTCGGAGTCCCCCAGGATGAAGGCCGTGCAGTACGCGGCAAGGGTGTGGCCGCTCGGGAAGCTGCTGCTCGTGGGAGTCCGGACCGCGGCGGCGAGATGCTCGTCGGGCCGCTGGCGTTCGACGGCCCGCTTGACGACGCGGCTCACGAGCAGCGACGAGAACCCGGCGACACCGAGCGCCACGACGGCGCGGCGCCGATCTGGGCCACGACGGCGTGCCTTGACGCCGGCCAGGAGCACCCAGATGAGCCCGTAGTCGGCCAGGTTCGACACGACCGCAGCCGCCCGGTCGATGCCAGGTCGGCCCCGGAGCGGCTCGAAGGCGGCGTCGACCGCTTCGTCGATGGTGCTCATCGTCTGCTCACGCGGCGAAGGCCGGGCAGGTCGGCTTGAACGTGCAGTAGTCGCACAGGGGGCCGACGTTGGGGCGGAAGTCCTCGGCGTCGCAGGCCCGCTCTATCGCCGTCCACACGGCCAGCGCCCGCCTCCTTTGGCCGCGTATGGACTGCTCGGAGGCCACCGCGGAGATGGCGATCGGCTGGCGCAGGTACAGAAGCCTGACCTCTGCGGGCGGGCGGCCCAGCACGCTCTCGCACAGCAGGGCGTAGGTCTGGACCCCGCCCATGCTGCCTCGCTCGAAGCGCTCCGAGGGTGCCCGGCCGGTCTTGTAGTCCACGACGATGAGGCTCCCGTCCGACGCGACGTCGAGCCGGTCGATGATGCCGCGCAGCCGCATGCCGTCGACCAGCGTCTCGACGCCGAGCTCTATCCCGACCGCACGGGCTTCGTTGGGGTCCTCCAGGCAGAAGTAGTTGTCGACGAGGGTCCGCGCATCACCGAGGAACGAGTCGGCACCCTCCGAGTCGAGCTCCAGCTGGACGAACTCGTCGTCGGCCTGCAACTCGTCCCAGGAGCGCTCCAGCTCGGCTGCCGCGGCGGCAGGTGTCCGGTCCCCCGGAGGGTGGTGCCAGAAGAGGCCTTCCAGCGCGGCGTGCACCAGGTTTCCCTTGACAGAGGGGGGGGACGGCGGCTCGGGCCGGTGCTCAATCTGGGAGTACCGGAAGGCGAGCGGGCAGTTGGTGAAGGCGGTGACTTTCGAGGGCGTGAGGGTCCGCGGGGGATCGAGCGCCATGCACGTCAGGATACGTGGGGATGCGGTCGTCACGGATCATCCCCCGGAGGCGGTAGAAAAGGGAGTGATGTCCCGCCCCGCCCATGGCTGACCTCCGCCGCTCCACCCGATGGGCCGGGCTGCAACCCGGAGACCCGGTGCAGGTCGACGGCGCGCGCCTGCGTGGCGCGTCGTGGCAGTTCGTGGCACACGTGACCAACGGCGAGACCGGCGAAGCCTGGGTCGAGGTCGTCGGGGGGCGCGGCGGGGACCGGGCCGTGCGGTCGTTCCGGCCGGACCAGCTCTACGCGCCCTCGGCACGCCCCGGGCACGACCTGTCGCTGGCGGACGCTCCCGGGCTCCCTCTCGGCTGAGCGGCTGCACGGGTGATCCGATGGGCCGTCCGGGAATTCCCACGCTGACCACGCAGCGGCTTGTGCTCCGGCCGTTCGTGGCCGCCGACGTCGACGAGCTCGCCGTCATCCACGCCGAGGAGTCGTTCTGGTGGTACCCGCGGCGGGCGGCAATGACGGCGCAGGAGACCCACGGGTTCCTGACGACCGTGCTCGAGCGCTACGAGGACGACGGCTTCGGGATCGAGGCGCTGATCGACCGTGCCAGCGGGCGGATGATCGGGTGGGCCGGCCTGGCCGTGCCCCACTTCCTGCCCGATGTCCTCCCTGCTGTCGAGGTGGGATGGCGCTTGTCCGGTCCCTACCGCCGGCAGGGCCTGGCGACGGAGGCCGGCCGTGCCGCCCTCGAATACGGGTTCACCGACGGTGGGCTCGAGTGCATCGTGAGCCTCTACGAGCCCGAGAACGTCGCCTCCGGCCGGGTCATGGAGCGGCTGGGCTTCACGCACCGCCTCACCACGGTCGGGTCCCGCGGGGAGGACGTCGCAGTCATGGAGCTCACCCGCGAGCGCTGGGAGGAGCGGCGCTCCTACTCGGCCGAGTAGCCGTCCATGCGGGCGAGGATGCGCAGCATCACCTCGTCGGCTCCGGCACCGATGGAGTCGAGGCGGGTGTCGCGGAAGTAGCGCGAGGTCCAGGTCTCCTCCATGTACCCCACGCCGCCGTGGAACTGCACCGCGTAGTCCGCCACCTCGCGCTGCAGCCGGGAGCCGAGCAGCTTGCCGATGGTGGCGTAGCGGGTGGCGTCCTCACCGCGCAGGACCGCGTCGGCGGTGGTACGGGCGTAGTGCTTCAACACGTCGTGACGGGCCGAGAGCTCGGCCAGCACGAACTGGAGGTGCTGGTTGGCCAACAGCGGTGCGCCGAAGGCGCGCCGCTCGCGCAGGTAGGACTTGGTGCGCTCGAGGGCGAGCTCAATGGAGCCGACCTGCTTGTAGAAGGTGATCAGGCGCTCGGCCTGGAACTGCACCATCTGCTGCTGAAAGCCGCGTCCGATCTCACCGATGGTGTTCGAGACGGGGACGCGCACGTCGGTGAACGACAGCTCCGCCGTGTCGCTCGACCACATGCCGAGCTTCTCGAGCTTGCGCGAGACCACCACGCCGGGGATCGCGGTCGGGACCACGATCAGCGACATGCCGTGGTACCCGGGGTCGTCGGAGGTACGGGCCAGGAGGCAGAGCCAGTCGGCTTGCGTGCCGTTCGTGATGTAGAGCTTGGTGCCGTTGATGACCCATTCGTCGCCGTCACGCACGGCCCGGGTCCGGATGCCGGCGACGTCGCTGCCCGCGTCGGGCTCGGTGACCGCGATGGAGGTCACCACCTCGCCGCGGATGGCGGGTGCCAGATACTGCTCCTTCAGCTCGTGCGACCCGTAGCGGGCCAGCGCCGGCGTGGACATCGACATCTGCACCGCCATCGCCATCGGCACGCCGCCGCAGCTGATGCGGCCCATCTCCTCGCCGGCGATCATGGAGTACGTGTGGTCTGCCCCCATGCCGCCATAGGCCTCGTCGTACTCGAGTCCGAGGAGGCCGACGGACCCCAGCCTGGGGAAGAGGTCGTGCGCAGGGAAGGTGCGGGCTGCCTCCCATTCGTCGACGTGGGGCTGAATCTCCCGCTCGAAGAGGTCCCGGAGCGTCTTGCGGAACAGCTGATGCTCGTCGGTCTCGATCACCGGCGAACGATACCACCGGCTTTTTTCCCTCCTTCGCCGGGCACCCCCCTACACTGCGCCCCGTGACGGATGCGTTGGTCGGTGTGCAACACAACGGCGGCATCCGGACCCTGACGCTCGACTCCCCGGCCAACCGCAATGCGCTGTCGTCCCGCCTCCTCGATGAGTTGGAGCAGGCACTGCGTGACGCAACGAGCGACCCGGAGGTGCGCACCATCGTGCTGACCGGATCGGGCCCGGTGTTCTGCTCGGGGGCCGACCTCTCCGAGCGCGGCGTGGCGGCACCCAACCGCATGCCCGACATCCTCACCGGCATCGTCGAGAGCCCCGTGCCGGTCATCGCCCGCGTGAACGGCCATGCCCGAGCGGGCGGCCTGGGCCTCGTGGCGGCCTCCGACCTGGCGGCCGCAGTCGAGGGGAGCACCTTCGCCTTCAGCGAGGTGCGGGTCGGCGTTGCACCGGCCATGATCATGGTCCCGGCGCTGCGGGTGGTCGAGCCCCGCTTCCTCGCCACCGTGACGCTCACGGGCGAGTCGTTCACCGCACGCGAGGCGGCCGCCGCGGGGCTGCTCTCCGCCGTCGCCGATGACGAGGCGGCGCTGAATGACTGGGTGGCGGCGCGGACGTTGGCCATCTGCAAGTCCGCCCCCGGCGCGGTGCGGGCCACCAAGGCCCTGTTGCGGACGCTCCCGGCCCAGGGGTGGGCCGACGGATTGGCGTCGGCCGCGGCCACCTCGGCCGAGCTCTTCGCCGGTGCTGAGGCAGCGGAGGGGATGGCGGCGTTCCTCGAGAAGCGCCGGCCCGCGTGGGACGCGACACCGTGAGCACGCCCATCCGGTCGCACCTTGCCACGGCGGGCGAGGAGTTCAAGGACAACGCGGACGCCATGGGCGCGCTGGCCGAAGAGGTGCGCGTGCTGCACGACGAGGTGGTCGCCGGAGGCGGCCCGCAGTACGTCGAGCGCCACCGCGGGCGCGGCAAGATGATGGTGCGGGAGCGGCTCGAGGCTCTCGTCGACCCGGGCACCCCGGTGCTCGAGCTGTGCCCGCTGGCGGGACTGCACACCGGCGACCCGGTCGGCGGTGGCGTCGTCGTGGCCCTGGCGGAGGTGTCGCACACCCAGTGTCTGGTGATCGCGAACGACCCGACGGTCCGCGGCGGGACCACGAGCCCGACGACGATCCGCAAGCTCCTGCGCGCCATGGACGTGGCCGAGGAGAACCGCCTCCCCCTGCTGATCCTCGTCGAGTCCGGAGGGGCCGACCTTCCCCACCAGGCGGACGTCTTCGTGCCCGGGGGCGAGCAGTTCCGCCGCCTGACCCAGCTCTCGGCGCAGGGGATCCCGACCGTCTGCCTCGTGTTCGGCTCGTCCACCGCCGGCGGCGCGTACCTCCCCGGCATGAGCGACTACACGGTCATGGTCGAGGATCGGGCCCGCGTGTTCCTGGGCGGGCCGCCGCTGGTGAAGATGGCCATCGGCGAGGAGGCGGACGAGGAGGAGCTGGGCGGCGCGCTGATGCACGCCCGGACGTCCGGCCTGTGCGACTACCTGGCCCGGGACGAGCCCGAGGCGATCCGCATCGCCCGCGGCATCGTGGCCCACCTGCACTGGCGGCGCCTCGGGCCGGGCCCCGCCGGCCCGGCCGACGAGCCGCTCTACCCGGCCGGGGAGCTGCTGGGCATCGCGTCGGTGGACGTGCGGGTGCCCTTCGACGTCCGCGAGATCCTGGCTCGCGTCCTCGACGGCTCCCGCTTCGAGGAGTTCAAGGAGTCCTACGGAGCGCAGCTGGTGTGCGGTTGGGCGTCCATCGGCGGTTACCCGATCGGCGTGGTGGCCAACAACGGCATCCTGTTCTCGCCCGAGGCGCAGAAGGGCGCCCAGTTCATCGCGCTGTGCAACCGGACCGACACGCCCATCCTGTTCGTCCAGAACATCACCGGCTTCATGGTGGGCACCCGCTACGAGCAGGGCGGCATCATCAAGGACGGCGCCAAGCTGATCAATGCCGTCTCCAATTCGAAGGTGCCGCACCTGACCCTGATGGTCGGCGCCAGCTACGGGGCGGGGAACTACGCCATGGCGGGCCGGGCCTACGACCCCCGCTTCGTCTTCACGTGGCCGAACCACCGCATCGCCGTCATGGGGCCCAAGCAGCTGGCCGGCGTCCTCTCCATCGTGCGCCGCAATGCCGCCGAGGCGGCGGGCCGGCCGTTCGACGAGACGGCCGACGAGGAGCTGCGCCAGGCCACCGAGAACCAGATAGAGGAGGAGTCGACGGCGCAGTACGCCACCGGCCGGCTGTGGGACGACGGGATCATCGACCCGCGCGACACCCGCACCGTGCTCGCCATCGCGCTCACCGCGGTGCACTCGGCACCGGTGCAGGGGACAGCGGTCTTCGGGGTGGTGCGGCACTGATGGCACCGGCGCCGCACCCGATCCGTCGCGTCCTCGTCGCCAACCGCGGCGAAGTCGCCTGGCGCCTCATCAAGGGCGCCCACGATGCCGGCTGCGAGGCGGTAGCCGTCTACGCAGCGGACGACGCTGCCAGCCCGCACGTCGGCGAGGCAGACGCCGCCGTGCTGCTGGCCGGTTCGACGCTCGCGGAGACCTACCTCAGTCCCGCTGCGCTGGTGCATGCCGCACAGGCCGCGGGCGCCGACGCCCTGCACCCGGGCTACGGGTTCCTCTCCGAGAACCCCGCCCTGCCCGAGGCCTGCGGCCGGGCCGGCGTCGTGTGGGTGGGGCCTCCGCCCGAGGCGATGCACGTCATGGGCCACAAGGCGCGGGCGAAGGAGGTCGTGGCGGAGGCCGGCGTCCCCGTGCTCCCGAGTGTCGTGGTGGCGCCCGGGGCCAAGCCCGAAGAGCTGGCCGCCGCCGGGGAGCGCGTCGACTACCCGCTCCTGGTCAAGGCGTCCGCCGGGGGAGGGGGGCGCGGAATGCGCCTCGTGCACGGTCCGGGCGAGCTGGCCGACGCCGTGGCGTCGGCGCAGCGCGAGTCCGCTGCCGCCTTCGGCTCCGACGAGGTGTTCCTGGAGCGCTATCTCGCCACCCCCCGCCACGTCGAGGTCCAGGTCTTCGGGGACACCCAGGGTACGGTGCTGCACCTCTACGACCGGGAGTGCTCGGTGCAGCGACGGCACCAGAAGGTGCTGGAGGAGGCGCCCGCCGTGCTCGTGCCCGAAGCGACCCGCCGCCTGATGTGGGACGCCGCCGTGGCTGCGGCGCGGGCCGTCGGCTACGTGGGGGCCGGCACCGTGGAGTACCTCGTCGATGCGAGCGGGTTCTACTTCCTCGAAATGAACACCCGCCTTCAGGTCGAGCACGGCGTGACCGAGCTGGTCACCGGCCTCGACCTGGTGGGCCTCCAGCTGGCGGTGGCCTCCGGCCGCCCGTTGCCCTTCGGCCAGGCCGACATCTCGGCGACCGGCCATGCCGTGGAGGTACGCCTGTGCGCCGAGCGCCCGCGGGAGGACTACCGGCCCACGCCGGGCACGGTCACGCACGTGTCCTGGCCCGAGGGTTCCGGCCTGCGCACCGACCGCGCCATCGAGCCAGGCAGCGTCGTCAGCCCCGCGTATGACTCGCTGGTGGCCAAGCTCATGGCACACGGGGAGGATCGCGATGTCGCAATCGCAAAGCTCTCCCTGGCCCTGCGGGCGCTGGAGCTCGACGGCCTCGAGACGAATCGTGATCTGCTGGCCGCCGTGCTCGACGACGACGCCTTCTGGCGCGGCGAGGCGGACATCCACTACTTGGAGCATCGCCCGGACCTGCGCGACGCCCTGCTGCCCGATACGGTGCGGCGCCGCCACGGCGCCGCGGTGGCGTTCTGCCTGACCGACGAGCGGGCAGCCCGCGGCCTGGTCCCCGTGCCCGCGGCGGGGTGGCGCAATGTCGGGCGCGCGCTCCATGCCGACGAGCTGACCGACGCCGCTGGCACCATGGCGGTGCGCGCGGACGTACCCGGCGAGCCAGCCCACGTGCTCGTCGACGGCGAGTGGCAGGCCGTGGGCACGGCCACCACCCAGGGCGGCGTGGTCGACCTCGTGGCGGAGGACGGGCTGCGGCGGCGCTATCGGGTACGCCACACCGTGCACGCGGCCGACGTCAACGGCCCCGAGGGCCAGTCGACGTTCGCCCTGCGGACCGAGGACGATCCCGACGAGCGCGGCGGCATCGCCGGCGAGTGCCGGGCCCCTCTGCCAGGGGCCGTCACCAAGGTCCTCGTCGCGGTCGGCGAGACCGTGGCCGAGGGCGAGGGCCTGGTGGTGCTCGAGGCGATGAAGATGGAGCACACCCTGCGCGCGAACGGCGACGGGACCGTGGCGCAGGTCCAGTGCGTGCCCGGCCAGCAGGTCGACGTCAACGACCTCCTGGTCGCCGTGGAGCCCGCGTGAGCGCTCCCGCCGCCCGGCCGCCGGCCTTGCTGCGCGTGGCGAACTGCAGCGGCTTCTTCGGGGACCGCCTGAGCGCGGCGCGCGAGATGGTCGAGGGTGGGCCCGTCGACGTGCTGACCGGCGACTGGCTGGCGGAGCTGACGATGTACATCCTCCACAAGACCCGGGAGCGCAGCGGCGGCTACGCGCGCACGTTCCTGCGCCAGATGGAAGAGGTCCTTCCGACCTGTGTCGAGCGGGGGATCACCGTCGTGTCCAACGCCGGCGGCCTCCACCCCGAGGCCCTGGCGGCCGCGGTGGGGGAGCTGGCCCGCCGCCAGGGGCTCGAGGTGCACGTGGCCTCCGTCTCGGGCGACGACATCACACCGAGACTCGCCGAGCTCAGGGCGGCTGGCGAGGCCTTCGTCAACCTCGACACCGGCGAGCCCCTCCCGGCGGAGACCGCAGTGGTGACCGCCAACGCCTACCTACGCGCGCGCCCGATCGCCGACGCGCTCGCCGCTGGCGCGCAGGTGGTCGTGACGGGCCGGGTCACCGACGCCGCCCTCGTCGTCGGTCCCGCGCTGCACGCCTTCGGGTGGGCGGACGACGATCACGACGCCATCGCCGGCGCGGTCGTGGCCGGCCACGTCATCGAGTGCGGCGCCCAGTGCTGCGGCGGCAACTACGCCTTCTTCGAGGAGGTGCCGCGCCGGGAGCGGATCGGCTTCCCGCTGGCCGAGGTGCATCCGGACGGCTCGTCGGTCATCACGAAGCACCCCGGGACGGGCGGCGCGGTGACCGTCGGGACCGTGACCGCGCAGCTGCTCTACGAAATCGGGAGCCCGCGCTACCTGAGCCCGGACGCCGTGGCCCGGTTCGACACCATCGAGCTCTCGGCGGATGGGCCCGACCGGGTGCGCATCGCGGGGGTGCGCGGCGAGCCGCCGCCACCCACGCTGAAGGTGACGGCCAACCTCGACGCCGGCTGGCGCAATTCCATGACGCTCGCCCTCACCGGCGCCCGGGTGGCCGAGAAGGCACGCTTCGCAGCCGACGCCGTGTGGTCCGGCATCCCGGGCGGGCGCGGGGCCTTCGCCGAGACCGCCGAGGACCTCTCGGGCGACCTTACGGGCGGCGGGATGGCCTACCTGCGGCTGGCGGTGCGCGGCGACGACGAGCGGGTGGTCGGTCGCGCCTTCTCCGGGGCGGTCGTCGAGACCAGCCTCTCGAGCTATCCCGGCACCTTCTTCACGTCCGCGCCGTCGGGGGCGCAGGGCGTCGCCCGCTACTGGCCGACCACGGTCGCGGCCGCGGCCGTCGAACCGCGGATCGAGTGCGACGGCGACGCGGTGCCCGCCACGCCGCCGGGCACCGTCCACCCCGCACGCGATACCGGGCGGGCGCCGGCCGGCGGCACGGAGCGGGGCACGGGTCCCGAAACTCCGGGGGAGGGTTTGGAGCGGGTGCCGCTCTGGGTGCTCGTCGGGGCGCGCTCGGGCGACAAGGGGGGCGACGCCAACGTCGGGGTCTGGGCCGACGACGAGGCCGTCGGCGCGTGGCTCGGGCAGCACCTCAGCACCGAGGTGTTCAAGGCGCTCCTGCCCGAGGTCGAGCCCTACGCGGTGAGCCGATATGCCCTCCCGAACCTGTGGGCCGTGAACTTCGTCGTCCACGGCATCCTCGGGTGGGGCGTCGCCTCGAACCTGCGGCTGGACACGCAGGCGAAGGGACTGGGCGAGTTGCTCCGGTCACGCCTGATCGACGTGCCCTCGTCGCTCGTGGCGAGCGGCCGACCGGCTGCACGGTACGCCTCTCTCTGACGTCGACCCCGGGGCGCGAACCTAGGCATCTGGCAGGATGGCGCAGTGGAGACGATCGCTCGACTGGTCGCACTCGTCGCGGGCATCGCCATCGTGATCCTGACGGTCTGGAGCGTGTTCACGTCGCTCGTGCTCCCGCGGGCGACGTCCTCGCGCATGATGCGCGGCCTGGCCCGCACCCTCGGCGGTACGGCGCGCTCGATCGCCCCTCGGCTCCCCAACTACGAACTGCGGGACCGTGTCCTCTCCTTCGTCGGCCCCGGCGCGGTGGTGGCGCTGTTCGGGATCTGGCTGTGCCTGATCCTGCTGGGCTTCTCTCTGATCATCTGGTGGGACAGCGGCGCCGACTTCCTCAACGCCATCGGCATCGCCGGCTCCTCGGTGACCACGCTGGGCATCGCGACGGCACGCGGGGCGGGCGCGCGGACGCTGGAGATCCTGGGGGCCGGTATCGGCCTGGGTGTCGTCGCGCTCGAGATCGCCTACCTTCCTGCGCTCTACAACGCGTTCGCCACCCGGGAGACCGAGGTCACGCTGCTCGACGCGCGGGGAGGCGCCCCGGCCTGGGGTCCCGAGATCCTGGCCCGACACCACTGGCTCGACACCATGGACGAGCTGCCACCGCTGTACTCCGACTGGGAGCGCTGGGCCTCCGCCGTGTCGGAGAGCCATGCGAACTACCCCGGGCTCATCTGGTTCCGCTCGCCGGTCTCGTCGCGCAGCTGGCTTGTCGGGCTGGTCGCCATGATGGACTCGGCGGCGCTGTTCCATTCCGTGAGCCCGCAGCTGAGTCCGCACGAGTCACGGCTCTGCCTGTCCATGGGGATCCGTTGCCTGCGTTCCATGGCCCGGGCGCTGCGCATCCCGTTCGACGCCGATCCGCTGCCGACGGCGAGCATCCGGCTGACCAGGCAGGAGTTCGAGGACGGGTTCCGGAGGCTCGAGGAGGTGCACTTCCCACTCGAGCGCGACCTGGAGGAGTCGTGGCGGCATTTCCAGGGGTGGCGGGTGAACTACGAGCCGATCGTCGACGCGCTGACACGGCTGGTCGCGCCCCCGCCCGCCCCGTGGTTCCTCGCCCGCCCCGAGCTCGGCGCCACGGAGTGGCCGCTGATCCGCAACCGCACGCCGGACGAACCCGAGGGCGCT
>Ga0310038_10000794_pt1 | contig 25176 bp, 24 predicted proteins | sample Sb_taG_6_FD_200461 | JGI IMG/M metagenome (GOLD analysis project Ga0310038, IMG submission 200461) | Peat soil microbial communities from Weissenstadt, Germany - Sb_50d_4_PS metaG (v2) (version 2) | ecosystem: Environmental > Terrestrial > Soil > Wetlands > Peat | place: Germany: Weissenstadt... | reverse complement strand
ATCCTGTTCGGCAAGCTTCAGCTCCCCGGCGGCACCAAGACCAAGACCGGGCAATGGGCGACCGGCGCACGGGTCCTCGACGAACTGGCCGAGCAGGGCCACGAATTGCCGCAAAAGATTCTCGAATGGCGGCAGGTGTCGAAACTGAAATCGACCTATACCGACGCACTGCCGGGCTACGTCAATCCGACGACGCATCGCGTGCACACCAGCTACGCGCTCGCCGCCACCACCACCGGCCGGCTGTCTTCATCCGAACCCAATTTGCAGAACATCCCGATCCGCACCGAGGACGGCCGCAAAATCCGCCGCGCCTTCATCGCCGAGCCCGGCATGAAGCTTGTTTCCGCCGATTATTCGCAGATCGAGCTGCGGCTCCTCGCCGAGATCGCCGGCATCGAGCAATTGCGCAAGGCGTTCCGCGATGGCCTCGACATCCACGCCATGACGGCGTCGGAAATGTTCGGCGTGCCGGTGAAAAACATGCCCGCCGACGTGCGCCGCCGCGCCAAGGCGATCAATTTCGGCATCATCTACGGCATTTCTGCCTTTGGGCTGGCCAACCAGCTCGGCATCGAACGCGAGGAGGCCGGCGCCTATATCCGCAAATATTTCGAGCGCTTTCCCGGCATCCGCGACTACATCGAGGAGACCAAGGCGTTCGCGAAAAAGCACGGTTTTGTGGAAACGCTGTTCAAACGCAAATGCCACTACCCGGACATCGGCGCTTCAAATGCGTCGATCCGCGCCTTCAATGAGCGCGCCGCGGTCAATGCGCGGCTGCAAGGCACCGCCGCCGACATCATCCGCCGCGCCATGATCCGCATGGACGGAGCGTTGGCGAAGAAAAAGCTCAATGCGCAGATGCTGCTGCAGGTGCACGACGAACTGGTGTTCGAGGTGCCCGACGCCGAAGTCGACAAGACGCTGCCGGTCGTCACCAGCGTGATGGTCGAGGCCCCGCTGCCGGCACTGTCACTCTCGGTGCCGCTGCAGGTCGAGGCGCACGCCGCGGATAACTGGGACGACGCGCACTGATGCAAGCAACTTTGACCATCATAGGCATCCTATTTCTGCTCATGGGCCTGGTCTTCATGGGGCAGGGCTCCGGATACTTTCCCTATCCCGCCTCGAGCTTCATGATCAGCGAGAGTCGATGGATTTATTACGGCGGCGCGATCGTGGTCATCGGGCTTATCCTGATCGTCGTCGCCCGGCGCTGATCGCCGAACCAAATCTCAACGCGTGCGCGCTGCCGCATCGACTACGATCTTGTAGGCCGCTTCGACCGTCGGCTTTGCTTTGGCGACCTCCGCCGCGCCGGCCGCGAACGTCTTCATCAGCTCCGCCTGCTCATCGGCCGGCAGACTGATCAATTCGCCGCCGGCATCGATCCAGCCCTTGCGGGACTTGGTGACGATATCGCTTGCGGTCGGTCCGATTGCGGCCTGGCCTGCCGCCGCGTCGCTGTCGACGAGCTTCTGCAGGTCCGGAGGCAGCGAGTCGTACCAGGTCTTGCTGATCTCGGCGATGGCGAAGACCGCCGGCTGGCCGGTCTCGGTGACGTATTTCGCCGCGTCGTTAAAGTGCATCGGCGTCCACACCACGATGCCGCCGACGGCGCCGTCGATGGCGCCCTGCTGCATTGCCGGTACGACGTCGCCGAGCGTCATCGCCACCGGCGTCGCGCCGAGCCGCTCGATCGGCACCGTCTGAAACTTCGAGGCGAGCACACGTATCTTCTTGCCCTTGAAGTCGGCGACGTGGCGGATCGCGTTTTTTGCGATCACCGAGGACGGCGCATTCATGAACATCGCAACACCATGCAGCCCCTTGTCGGCGCCGAGGCCGAGCATCACCTTCTTCACCTCGGGATCGGCGGCGAGGCGCTGGCCGTGATCCATGGAATCGACCAAGCCTGGCGCCGCCATCAGCTCGAAGCGCTCGTCGACGCCGACGAAGAATTCAGGCGGAATGACCGCGCATTGGATGGCGCCGAATTGCGTGCCCTCGATCTGCCGCGGGATCGCGCCGAGCTGGCTCGCCGGATAGATTTCAGGTTTGATGCGGCCGCCGGAATCCTTCTCCAGCGCCGCCGCGTAGCTCTTGGCGAAGAAGTAGCTCGGGTCGTTCAGCGTCGGCAGCGTGATCTTCATCGTATAGGTCTTGTCCTGCGCCGACGCCGCATTGAGCGACAGCATCAGCGCCACGCCGACAGCGCCGAATGCCACAGCGCTTGGCGCAGTCAAATTCCGTTTCCTGACGTTCATGTTTCCCTCCCGCTGGGTTTCCGGTTTTTCGGCCGTTACTTCTGCGGCACCACCGCGATCGCTTCGATCTCGTACAGCGCCCCCTCGCGCGCCAGCTTGGAGATTTGGATCGTCGTCGAGGCCGGCGGCGCCTTGGTGTCGACGTAGCGGTCGCGCACTTCGAAGTAGATCGGCAGGTGCGCCATGTCGATGAGATAATTGGTCACTTTCACCACGTGCTCGAAATTGGCGCCGACCGCGGCCAGAGCATGCTTCAGGTTCTCGAAACATTGGGTGGCCTGGGCGCGGAAGTCGCCCGCCGCGCCGGCGAATTTGCCGTCGGCCGTCATGCCGAGCTGGCCTGAAATGTAGATGGTACGGCATGGGCTGGTGGTGTCGACCACGTGGGTGTAGCCGCGCGTCGGCGGCATGGTCGAAGGATTTTCGAAGCGATGGATGGCCACGGTTGACTCCTCTCCGGTGGGGCACGCTGCCCGCGCCGCCATAATGCAATTGCCGCACGGCCGTGGCAAAGTCCCGGCCGCCATGTACGTACGCCTCATCGCCCTTTTCGCCGTAGCGGTGTCGATGCCTGACGCGGCCTACGCCGCGGGGCTTGATGGCGCGACATTGAGATGGCCGTGGGCGCTGCCGTTCGCCGGCATCCTTTTGACCATCGCCTTTGCGCCGCTGGTCATCCGGCGCTTCTGGCATCACCATTACGGCAAATTCGCCTTCGCCTGGGCGGCACTGACGCTTGCCCCGCTCGCGGCGCTGCGCGGTGTCGATACCGCGCTGGCGGCCTTAGTCCACGAGCTCCTTGGCGACTATCTCGGCTTCATTGCCATCCTGTTCGCGCTCTACGTGGTCGCCGGCGGCATCGTGGTCTCGGGTACCTTGCGCGGCACACCGCTGGTCAACGGGTTGACGCTGCTGTTCGGCACCTTGATCGCCAGCATCGTCGGCACCACCGGCGCCGCCATGATCCTGATCCGACCGCTCATCCGGGCCAATGCGGCACGGCTGCACAACGTCCATGTCGTGGTGTTCTTCATCTTCCTGGTCGGCAATATCGGCGGCGCGCTGTCGCCGCTCGGCGATCCGCCGCTGTTCATCGGTTTCCTCAACGGCGTCGATTTCTTCTGGCCGCTGCAAAACCTCTGGCAACCGACGGCGTTCGTCGCCGGTTGCGTGCTGGCGATTTTCGTCGCCGTCGATCTGTGGTTCTTCCGTCACGACCGCCGGGTCGCGCTGGTCGATGAGGCGAGCGTGCCCTTGCGCGTGCACGGTATTGTGAACCTCGCGCTGCTCGGGGTCATCATCGGCGCCGTTATCGTCTCGGCGTTGTGGAAACCGGGCGTCACGTTCACGGTCTACGGCACGGCGCTGCCGCTGCAGAATCTGCTGCGCGACGCGGTGCTCTTTCTCACCGCGCTCGCCTCGCTGTGGCTGACGCCCGACGAGCACCGCGAGGCCAACGGTTTTTCCTGGGAGCCGATCGTCGAAGTGGCGATCCTGTTCGCGGCGATTTTCGTCTGCGCCGTGCCGATCCTGGCGGCGCTCGAAGCTGGCCGTGACGGCTCCTTGGCATGGCTCTTGGCCGCGGTCACGGCGCAGGACGGCAGCCCGCACGTCGTCGCCTATTTCTGGCTCACCGGCGTGCTGTCCGCGATCCTCGACAACGCGCCGACCTATCTGGTGTTCTTCCAGCTCGCCGGCGGCAACGCCGCGACGATGATGGGTCCGTTGGCGCCGGTGCTCGTGGCGATCTCCATGGGCGCGGTCTATATGGGCGCGCTGACCTATATCGGCAACGCGCCGAATTTCATGATCTATGCTATCGCCACCGAGCGCGGCGTCAAGATGCCGAGCTTCTTCGGCTATCTGGTATGGTCGGTCGTGGTGCTGGCGCCGGTGTTCGCGGCTTTGACATATCTCTTCGTCCTGCCGCGCTGAAAAGTTTCACTCGCGCTGCCGCAGATATTCCGAGGTGGGCGGCGGTCCCCACATGTCGTTGGGCGGCGGTCCCCAGACCTTGGGAACCTGCGGATGATCGCGATGCCACGGCCGCGGCTCGAAATAGCCGAGGCTTTCATCCAGCATCTTGTCGAGTTCGGTGAACATTTCGATGATCTGGTCATCGGGATTGCGGTGATAGGTATAGATATTATGCCCCGGGCCGTGGCGGCCCGGGCCCCAGATGATCGGAATGTTCTTGCTGCCGAGAAAATCGCACGCCGCCTGCACCTGCGGCCAGTCCTTCAGTTCGAAGGCGACGTGGTGCATCTGCGTGCGCTTGCCGCGCACGAAGTTGATGGTGTGGTGGTCCGGACCGCAGCGCATGAAGACGAACCAGTCCTCGATCCAGTCCGAGACGCGGAAGCCGAGAACCCGGCTGTAGAAGTCGGAAAATTGCTTCGGCTCCGGAACGACGAAAGCCAAATGGCCGAGCTTTAGCGGCCCGATGCCGGCGACCGTTCGCGGCTTGCAAATCGGCGTCTGCCCCGCGAACACTTCGCAGACGGTGCCCTTGGGATCCTCGAACGACAGCATTTGCGCGATGCCCGGGGCCGGATCGTTGCGCGCGTGACAGCGCAAACCTTCGGCCTCGATGCCGCCGCGGATGTCGTTGAAGTCGGTCTCCGGCGCGACCTGGAACGCCAATCTGGCGCAGCGCGCCCGCTCGCCGTTTTCGAGCTGAACCACGAGGTCGCCGTGCTTGGTGGCGAGATAGGCGCGGCCGTTTTCCCGCTCCGCCAGGACTAGGCCGGCGACTTCCGTGAAATAGGCGATCTGGCGCTCGAGATCGGATGTCTCGAAGGTGACGTGGCCGAAGCGCTTGGCCTTGATCATGGCGTTCTCCGGATTGTGGAATTCATCGGTCTCGAACTCGCGGGTGCGTCTGACGGTGCGCGGGGGTTGCGATCAAAACCTTCAGGCATCGCGCCACGGTTGGCAAGGCGGATTCGCGATGCAGCTCCCATGACGCAATAGCTGGGACTTTTGGCGCATGCATTGGGGCAGGATGTACGCATTTAGAATTTCTTAGCCATGTTCGGGATTTTGGCGCTTTGCCGCGGCATGCGGGATTTCGTCATCCGATGTTGAATTTTTTCGCCCATGTTTGCGGCCGAGCGAGCCGAGAACGATTGAGCCCGCGGCGCCGATATCGCGCCGCTGCGAGGACATGCCGTGGTGCCTGCGCGTCACATCAAGCCGCAGTATTGGCACGTTGCCGCATTGGCCGCGATGTTCGCGGCGATGCTGATGGCGCTGCCGCGCCCGGCGCACGCCGGAGGGCTGCTCGATTTTCTGTTCGGCGGCTTTGAGCGCCAATCCCCGCCGGCCAATGTGAATTCCTATGCCGAGCCTCCGGCCTCGATCGGCCGCGTCGCGCCGGCCACGCCGAGCGGGACCGAAGACGTGCGCCAAGGCAACGGTGCCATCGGCCGCACCGTGGCGTTCTGCGTCCGCCTGTGCGACGGCCGGCATTTCCCGCTCGAGCACATGACCAACGCGACGCCGATCGAGACCTGCCGGGCGATGTGTCCGGCGAGCAAGACCAAGGTTTTCTTCGGCGGCGAGATCGGCGGCGCCGTGGCCAAGGACGGCCAGCGCTATGCCGATCTCGACAACGCGTTCGTCTATCGCAAGCAATTGGTGGCGAACTGCACCTGCAACGGCAAGGATGCGTTCGGCCTCGCCCCGTTCGACATGTCGAACGATCCGACGTTGCGGCCCGGCGACATCGTCTCGACCAAGGACGGTTTCGTCGCTTACAGCGGCGCGCGCGGGCAGGGCGCCGCGTTCACGCCGATCGATTCGGCAAGTGTCGCCGCGCAGCTCAATCCCAGATCGGCGCCCGTTCAACTGTCGCGTCGCACCGAAGCGCCGCCGGCCGACGACGAGCTCGGCACCATCGTGCCGTCTCAGTCCTTGAGATAAGCCACGACGTCGTCGGCCAGCGCCAGCGACGAGGTCAGCCCCGGCGATTCGATGCCGAACAGGTTGACGAGGCGCGGCAGGCCGTGCGCCGGAGGACCAGCGATCATGAAATCGGCCTGCGGCTCGCCTTGGCCGGAGAGTTTTGGCCGGATGCCGCAATAGTCCGGCACCAGCGAACCTTCCGGCAGGCCCGGCCAATAGGTGCGGATGCGGGCATAGAAACTGTCGGCGCGGCGCGGATCGACGGCGTAATTCTCCTCCGTGATCCACTCGACGTCGGGGCCGAAGCGCATGCGGCCGGCGAGATCGAGGGTGACGTGGACGCCGAGCCCGCCGTCGATCGGCGTCGGATAAATCAACCGCGAAAACGCCGGCCGCCCGGCGAAGCCGAAATAATTGCCTTTGCCGAGCACCAGCCGCGGCACTTTGCCGGCCGGATAGTTTTCGATGCGCCGCGCCAGCGCCTGCGCGCCTAGGCCCGCGGCGTTGACCACGGCGTCGAACGGCATGACGCCTGAATCGCGGCCGCCGAATTGCACCTGCCAATGCGGCGCCTTGTAGGTCATGCGCTCGACCGGCGTCTCGAACGCGATCATGCCGCCGCGGTCCTCCAACTCGCCCCACAGCGCCAGCATAAAACCGTGGCTGTCGACGATGCCGGTTTCCGGCGACCACAGCGCGCCGATGCAGGATAATTCCGCTTCCATGGCGCGCGCCGCGTTGCCGCCGATCATCTCGACGCCTTCGACGCCGTTGCGCTCGGCCTGCGCCAGGATGGTTTCGACCTTGGCGAGCTCGGCGTCGTTGGTCGCCACGACGAGCTTGCCGCATTTGCGGTGGCCGACGCCGTGGGAGGCGCAGAACTCGTAGAGCATGCGCCGGCCGCGCACGCACAGACGGGCGCGCAACGTGTCGGTCGGATAATACAAGCCGGCGTGGATCACTTCGCTGTTGCGCGAGGATACGCCGTTGGCGATGCCGCCGGTGATCTCGGCAATGGTGACGTCATGACCGGCGAGCGCCGCGGCGCGCGCGACGGCAAGTCCGACGACACCGGCGCCGACAACAAGGACCTGCATCAGTCGCGCTTCCATGGAACGACGATGCGCTCGAGCTCGTTGAGCATGACCGTGAGCACGAAGCCGATGATCGCGATCATGAACAGGCCGACATACATCTGCTCGACGGAAAACGTCTCCCACGCAGTCCAGATCATATAGCCCAGCCCGCTCTTGGCGCCGATCATCTCGGCGATGGCGATCAGAACGAGGCCGATGCCGATGCCGAGCTTGAAGCCGGTCATGATCACCGGCAGCGCGCCGGGCAGCGCGATGGTCCAGAACGTGTTCCAGCGGCTGGCTTTGTAATTGCGTCCGACGTCGAGATAGATGCGGTTGATCTCGAGCACGCCGGTCGTGGCATTGATCACCACCGGAAAGAACACGCCGACCGCGACCATGAAGATTTTCGAGCCTTCGCCGAGGCCGAAGATCAGCAAAGCCAGCGGCAGGATGGCGCTTTTCGGAATCGGATAAGTCGCCGCCACCAGCGGATCGAACACCGCGCGAACCCAGCGATTGAGTCCCATGGCGATGCCGAGCACCAGCGCCGGGCCGCCGCCGATCAGAGTGCCGAGCGCCAGCCGGCGCAGGCTGACCAGGGTGTTGGTGACGAGCTCGCCGGAGCGCAGCATCTCGATCATCACGGCGATCACGCTCGAAGGCGCCGGAAAGAAACGGGTATCGATGAAGTGAAAGCGAGCCGCCAATTCCCAGACCGCGAGCAGCAAGACCGGCGAGGCGATGCCCAGGATGCGCTCGCGTGCGCGCATGGAGAGGGAAAAACTTTGCGCCGGGCTGCCGGCGATCGCTTGCGTGCTCATGGAACGACGTCCTTGTTTTCCTGCTCGCGGGCGCGCTGCACTTCGTCGCGCAATCCCGACCAGATGCGGTGCACCAGCTCGCCGAATTCCGGGGCCTTCTGCAGTTCGATGAGATTGCGCGGCCGGGCCAGCGGCACCCGCACAAAGCTCTTCACCCGGCCAGGCTGCGCCGTCATCACCATGATGCGGTCGCCGAGAAAGACCGCTTCGTCGACGCTGTGGGTGATGAACACCACGGTCTTTTTCTGCTCGTCCCAGATGCGCAGCAACTCCTCTTGAAGCAGGAGCTTGTTCTGGGCGTCCAGCGCCGAGAACGGCTCGTCCATGAGCAGGATTTCCGGATCGTTGGCAAAGGCCCGCGCGATCGAGACCCGCTGCTTCATGCCGCCGGAAAGCTGATGCGGGTAATAATCGGCGAAACGCGTCAGCCCGGTGGCGTCGAGGTAATGGCCGACCCGCTCCTTGATGACGGCGGCCGGCGCATTGCGCATGCGCAAGCCGTAAGCGGCGTTGTTCCACACCGTCATCCAGGGGAAGATCGACTCGCCCTGGAACACCATGGAATTTTCCGGACGGTCCGAGCCCGCCGGTGTGTCGGTTTCGATGGTGCCCGCTGTGGCGGTTTCCAGACCGGCGAGAATGCGCAACAGCGTGGTCTTCCCGCAGCCCGACGGGCCGACGATGACGAAGAATTCGCCCGGCTCGATGTCGACCGAGACGCGGTCGATGGCGATAAGCGTGCCGAACGACTTTTGCAGGTCCTTGATCCGGATTGCCGGCCGCGCCGCTTGCGGACGACGCTCCGCCGGCTCGCCGACGGCACGCAGATTGGGGGCGCTCGCGCTCATGGGTGGACGGCATTGTGCCGGGCAATCGGCCCGATCACAACTCGGCAATGGCTCAGAACATGGGCTCAGGAATTGCAACGAATTCCCGCCTCTCGCTATAACTGGCGGACTTGACCGCATGCGCCGCGCGGTTTTGTGTCGCAGCGTGAAGAGAGGGCCACAGCGGCCCAGCGAAAGTGAGGGGATAGCCATGGCGGATAATGTCGTCCGGGTCTGCGCGCAATTCGACATCGCGCCGGAAACGGTGAAGGCATACGAGGTCGGCGACAAGCGGCTGGCCGTCTACAACCTCGAAGGTCAGTATTATGTCACCGACGACGAATGCACCCATGCGTCCGCGAGCCTGGCCGACGGCTTCCTCGAGGACGGCATTATCGAGTGCAGCCTGCATTCCGGCGCCTTCGACGTGAAGACCGGCGCGGTGAAGTCGCCGCCATGTTCGTTCGCGCTGCGCACCTACAAGGTCGTGCTGCAAGGCGACGATGTTTTTGTCGATCTTGACAAGGACGCTGCCGGAGAGCCGGCCTGATGGCAAAAACGCCGGGCGCGCCGCTTGGCCTTGCCATTGCGGGTCTCGGCATGGCCGGCGCGGTCATGGTGCGTGCCGCGGCCGCTCATCCCGGCGTGAAAGTCGTTGCCGCCGCCGATCCGCATGACGCACCCCGCAACGCCTTCGCGCGCGACTTCAATGCCCGCGCCTATGCCGACATTTCCGAGCTTTGCGCGGATCCCGCAGTCGAAGTCGTCTACATCGCCACGCCGCATCAGTTCCACGCTACGCATGCAGCCCTCGCTGCCGGCGTCGGCAAGCACGTTATCCTCGAAAAGCCGATGGCGCTGACGCTCGCCGATTGCGACGCCATTATTGCGGCAGTCGAGCGTGCAAAAATTCATCTCATCGTCGGCCACACCCACGCCTTCGACCCGGCAGTGCGCGAAATGCGGCGCATCGTGGCGAGCGGCGCGCTCGGCCGGCTCGGTATGATCGCGGCGTGGAACTATACCAATTTCCTCTACCGGCCACGGCGGCCGGAAGAGCTCGATACCGCACTTGGCGGCGGCATTCTGTTCAACCAGGTGCCGCACCAGATCGACATGGTGCGGCTGATCGGGGGAGGCCGGCTGCTTAGCGCGCGCGCCCAGGCTACGCGGCTCGATCCGGCGCGGCCGACCGAAGGCAGCGCCATCGCGTTCCTTGAATTCGAGGATGGCGTCGCCGCCTCGCTGGTCTATGGCGGCTACGATTTCTTCGACAGCGATGAGCTGCATTTTTGGGTCAACGAGCGCGGCGCGCCAAAACCGCCGGACCAGCACGGCGCGGCGCGACGCACCTTGGCTGCGAACCAGGCCGAAGAAGTGGGCCTGCGCGTGGAGCGTTACGCCTACGGAACGCCCGCCGGCCCGCCGCCGAATCACCAGCCGCATTTCGGAGTGATGGTCGTGACCTGCGAGGGGGGCGAGATGCGCGCTTCCGCCGATGGACTTTTCATCTATGACGCCAACGGCAAGCGCGAAGTGGCGTTACCCAAAAGTGCCGCCATGCCCGGCCGCAGCGAAGTTCTCGACGACATGATCGCCGCCATCCGCACCGGCCAGCCGCCGCTGCAAGGCGGCCGCTGGGGCAAGGCCAATGTGGAAGTGACGCTGGCGTTGCTGCAATCCGTGCGCGAGCGGCGCGAAGTCTTGCTGGCGCATCAGGCATCCTGACCGGTATTGGACGCCAAGCCTCGATTTTCTATATAAGTATCGAACCCTTGGAGCGGCCCGAAATGAACTACCAGCCCTCAGGCCACGATTTCGTCGTCGAGAACCCGGAAGCGAAGACGTTCTTCGTCAACCGCGAGGTCTTTGTCTCCGACGATGTTTTCGAGCGCGAAAAGCGCGCCATTTTCGACCGCTGCTGGGTCTATGTCGGCCACGCATCGGAGATCAAAAATCCCGGCGACTTCAAGACCCGACCGGTGGCGGGGCGGCCGATCATCTTCTGCCGTGACCGCGAAGGCACCGTGCGCGCGCTGATCAATTGCTGCCGCCACCGCGGTGCGCTCGTCTGCCGCGAGCGCGAGGGCAACGCCCGGCAGTTCTACTGCATGTATCACGGCTGGACCTATCATCCCGACGGCCGGCTCAAATCGGTGCCGGGCGAGGATGCCTATGGCGAGGCGTTCGACAAAAGCGAGATGGGTTTGGTGCCGGTGCCGCGGCTCGAAGCCTACCGCGATTTCTATTTCGCCAATTTCGATCGCGAGGCGATCGATCTCGATTCCTATCTCGGCAAGGCCAAGGACTATATCGATCTCGTCATCGATCAATCGCCGTCCGGAAAAATGCAGATCATTTCCGGGACGCAAGAATACGACATCAGGGCGAACTGGAAGCTTTTGGTCGAGAACAGCGTCGACGATTACCATCTCATATCCACCCACTCGACCTGGCTCAACTACATGCGCAATTCGGGCGTTAACGTCACGCCGCCGAAGGGCGAGCTGTTGCCGACCCGCGGCTTTGGCAAGGATTTGGGCAACGGCCATCTGACTACCGACAATCCGAACTATCGCGGCCGGCCGGTGGCGAAATGGATTTCGGTCTATGGCGAGGATGCCAAGGCCGACATCGATGCGCTGCGCAGTGAGCTTGTGGCGCGGCTTGGCTCGGCGCGCGCCGCCCGCGTCGCCGACACCAACAGGAACCTCGCAATCTTTCCCAACCTCGTCATCAACGACGGCTCCTCGGTCACTGTGCGGCACTTCTATCCAGTCGCGCCGGGCCGCATGCACGTGACCGCTTGGGCGCTCGGGCCGGTCGAGGAGACCGAGGCGCAGCGCGCGCGAAGGCTGCACGCGTTTCTCACCTTCTACGGGCCGGGCGGCTTCGCCACGCCCGACGATGTCGCCGCGCTCGAAGCGGCGCAGCTCGGCTTTGCCGCCTGGCGCGAGGTGCCGTGGTCCGACCTGTCGCGCGGCATGGCCAAGGCCGGCGACCAGCAGCTCGCCACCGACGAGGGCCATCTGCGCGTGTTCTGGCGCAAGTGGAACGAGCTGATGGAGACGCGGGCATGAACGAGCTCGTCGCCTCGACCGTCTCGCGCGCCGAAGTCGAGGATTTGTTCTATCACGAGGCGGACTTGCTCGATTCCTGGCGCCTCGACGACTGGCTTGAACTCCTCACCGACGACGCGGCCTATTACGTGCCGCCGAACGATAAGCCCGACGCCGACGCGCGCTTCGCGCTGTTCACCATCGCCGACGACATCGTGCGGCTACGCGAGCGGGTGATCCGGCTCAAGGATCCGAACTGCCATGCCGAATATCCGCTGTCGCGGACGCGGCGCATGATCGGCAATGTGCGCATCACCGCCGTCGACGGCGACGTGATTGCGGCGGCGGCGAATTTCATCATCCATCGTTACCGCCACAACGATCTCGACCGCGTCTTCGTCGGCCACTACCGCTACAAGCTCAAACGCCTGGGCGGCCGGCTCAAAATCGCCGAGCGGCGCGCCATTCTCGATGCGCAAGAGCTTGGCCTGCTTGGCTCGGTGAGCTTCATTCTGTGATGTCGGAACTCGACAAAGTTTTTGGCGAACTCGCCGGCAAGCGCGCGCAGCAGGACCAGGAGCGGCGCGAACGGCTCAAGCTCGCGGCCGATTTCCTGGCAGAATTCTACGAACAGGACATCAAGCCGTCGCAGACGCTGAAAACGCGCGGCATTGTATCGAGCCTGATCGATCACAAGCTTGTCCTGCACCGGCCGCAATCGGGCCACTACGAAGAGCCGCTCCATATCGTTGTCGGCGAGCAGGGCGAGATCGACATCGCCGGCCGCTCGCTCGGCCGCTATCAGCCGGCCGAAAAACTCGCAAAGAAGCGCGAGCTGATCGGCGAGATCATCTCGTTCTTCGATCTGTAATCCACGCCGTCTGCGGACGTGTTGCGGGGCGTTTCAACTCCAAGTATAACCATTACGGCTGTCAACCAAATTGGGCGTCGCGCCGCAAGGGCGACTCGACCAGTGCTCGGTTTCGGTCTTTTCAAAACGTTTGCATCGGAGAACCGTCATGCCTCTCAAGAATTATGGACTTCTCACCGGAACGTTGGTGGATCACGGCCCGCAACATGGGGGCAACCCGCATTATCTCCTCGTCGTCCAAGCCGGCGCGATTCGTTATCACGTCGCCTTGAACGTGACGTCCACCACCCCGCGTGGCGATGACCCGTCGCGCTTGCAATTTCAGGTGCGCGACGATCTTGCCGGCTCGAAGCTGGCAAAGAGCATCACCAATCACGGCAACTTCGTCCTGCGCGATCAGGACGCATCGCACCCGAGCCTGGATTATATACGCGACGGCGTCCTCAACATGGCAAAGTTCACGTTGCTCCAGCCCAGACAGAGCCGCAATCCCTTCCTGTCGCAGCTTGCCGCCACGGCAGCGAAGGCGAAGGGCAATGCCAAAGCCTTCGTCGCGGTTTTCGGCACCGGCTACCCCGACCAGGACGATCGTCCCGCCGGCCGCAGCCAGAATCCGTTGCGCGCCGCGGCGGGATTTTCGGGCATCGACAACGTGCATATGAATCAGGGCAATCGGTATCGGATCGGCCACCACACCAACCCGACGTCGAAGGAAAACGGCATTCATCAGGACGGCGCGGTCGTCTTCTTCCTCGCCGATAAATCGGTGGTCGGGTTCTTCGCAAAATTTGAATCCCAGGCATCGGAGACCGACGATTTCGGCAACCCGAAGCAAACCGGCATAACGGAATTGGATTCGCTCAAGGCCATTCCGCAGAAGACCCGCAACAAGCTGCTGCAGAACCGGCCGTCGGCAAAGACTTTGCTGAGCGCTCCGAAAGCCGCGAAGGCTTCCGCCAAAGGCAAAAGCGCCAAAGCCGGGAAAAAGTCGGGAGGCAGCGCTCCGGCTGCCGCAGGCGGCGTCACTGGCGCGGCAACCCCGGTGTCCGGCACATCCGGGGGCCAGGAGGCGGTCGGAATGACATTTGCAGATGCGCAACCTATCAGCGATCCCAATCGGCCGTTCAAGCCGGATGACGACAGCCAGTATCGCAATTCGCAATTCGTGAACAACTTCGCGGAACTGGGAACGCCGGAACCGGTGCCATCGTCGCGCAACGGGGTGTATCCGGTCATGAAGCTGCAAGACGTCATCGGCAGCAGCGCCGTTGCCGCCATCAAGGCGAGCAAGAAAATCGTCTTTCACTCGGTCGGGGATACCGGGGCGCCGGTGCAGTCGCAATACGCAGAGGAGGAAAGCGTCGCCGACCTGATGGTCAAGGATTTTGCCGCCGGCTTGCCCGCCGCGAGCCTGCCGTCGTTTTTCTTCCATCTCGGCGATGTCGTCTATTATTACGGCGAGCAGGAATATTATTACGATCAGTTCTATCATCCATATAAGGATTATCCGCGACCCATCTTCGCGATTCCCGGCAATCATGACGGCATCACCCATCCCGACGGTCCGGTGTCGCTGGAGGGGTTCATCAGCGCATTTTGTGACGACAAACCGCGCTATTGGCAGGAAGCAGGCGGCATCAAGCGCACCACAATGACGCAGCCGGGAGTCTTTTTCACGCTCGATGCTCCGCTGGTGTCCATTATCGGCCTCTACAGCAATTGCGACGAATACTACGGCTACCTCGACGACCAACAGAAGCTGTTCCTGCTGAGCGAATTGAAGCGCCTCAAGCCGCTGCGGCAGAACGGCGATATCGCCGCCGTGCTGCTTGCCGTGCATCACTGTCCGATGTCGTTCAGCGTTGGCAAACCGGCGTCAGTGACCATGCGCGCCGACATCGATTTGGCTTGCCAGCAGGCCGACTTTTACCCCGACGCGGTCTTTTCAGGTCATGCCCATATCTATCAAAGGATGTCGCGACAGATAACTGTCGACGGCGAGGCTTGGCAAATTCCTCACTTCATCGCCGGCAGCGGCGGCTACGCCAACAAAGCCAGCCAGGAAGTGAACAAGAACGACATGAAGACGATGGACGTATCGGATCCGGAATTTCGCCTGCACAATTTCAAGATGGGATATGGCTACCTCCTCGTCACCGTGGCGCAAGGTTCGCCCTCGACGTTGCGGGTCGAGTTCCACAATCCCGACGCCAATAACGGCATGCCCGACGACGTCTGCGTGTTGAACCTCGATACTCATCAATTCATGTGAGGTTATGACCGAGGCCGCCAGGCTAGTGCGGCGCGACGGCTTGCCCTTGATCAATTCGTCCCAGGCGTGGCATTGGGGACGGTGCCGCGGGCGCGGGCGATTTCGGCGGTCGCGCGAGGCGGCGACGGCAGGACACGCAGCGGGTCGTTACGATGGTCCGAGGTACGGTCGCGATCGTCGGCGGCGGCATCGGCGGGCTGGCCGCGGCGTTGGCGCTCATCCGGCGCGGCATCGACGTCGATGTCTACGAGCAGGCACCCGAACTGCGCGAGCTTGGCGCCGGCGTGCAGATCAGCGCCAATGGCACGCGCGTGCTTCATGCGCTTGGGCTCAAAGATGCGCTGGAAAAAGTCCAGGTGCTGCCGGCCGGCAAGGCGATCCGGCTGTGGAACACCGGGCAGAGCTGGAAGCTGTTCGATCTCGGCCTGGAATCGGTCGAGCGCTACGGCTTTCCCTACATCACCATCCACCGCGGCGATCTGCACGGCGTGATCGCGCAAGCGGTGCTGCAGGCAAAGCCTGGTGCCATTCACCTGAGCCGCAAATGCATTGGCCTCTCGCAAAGCGCCAGCCACGTCGAGCTGCGCTTCGAAACCGGCGCGCCGGTGACGGCAAGGCTCGTCGTCGGCGCCGACGGCGTGCATTCGGTGGTGCGCGAAACTTTGTTCGGCGCGGCAAAACCGCAGTTCTGCGGCATCATCGCCTGGCGCGGCGTGATTCCGATGGAGCGCGTGCCGGCCTCGATCTCGCGCACCATCGGCACCAACTGGGTCGGCCCTGGCGGCCATGTCGTGCACTATCCGCTGCGCGCCGGAAAACTGCTCAACTTCGTCGGCATGGGCGAGCGCGATTGGACCGTCGAGGGTTGGAACGTGCGTGGCACTACTGACGAGGTGTTGCGCGATTTTCGCGGTTGGCATGCTGACGTGCATGCGCTCATTCGCAATATCGACGTGCCGTACAAATGGGGCCTGGCACTGCGGCCGCCGATGGAAGCGTGGAGCAAGGGCCGCTGCATGCTGCTCGGCGACTCCTGCCACCCGATGGTGCCGCTGTTGGCCCAAGGCGCGGTGATGGCGCTCGAAGACGGTCTCGTACTGGCGCGCGCTTTCGAAAAATATCCGCACGACCACGAAGCCGCGTTGGCTGCTTACGAGGCAGCGCGCCGCGACCGCGCCAACAAGGTCGTCGCCGGTTCTGCCGCCATGATCCCGCGCTTCCACAATCGCGCCATGGTCGACGCCGCGGCGGCGCAGGCCCACGTCGATCACGAATGGCAGGAGGATCGCATCCGGGAGCGCTACGACTGGCTGTTTACCTACGACGCCACCGCCGCGCCGGTGTGAGCCTTTGGCCTGTTTCGCCCAGCGCCGAAAGTTATTATAAGCGCCGCAGCAGCGCCGAGGATTCCCGAGAGGAAGCGACCATGTATTCAGGCCCCGGAGTGAAAACGAGCCCGGATTTTCCGATCCCGGACAGCATGAAAGCCTGGGTGCTGGGCAATCCCGGCGAGTTGAAACTCGCCCAAAAACCGGTGCCGGTGCCGAAGCGCGCCGAGGTACTGGTGCGCATCGACGCGGTCGCGATCTGCGCTACCGATCTCGAGATCATCGATCACGGCCCGCCTGCCTCGATCCAGGGCGGCATGCCGTTCAACAAGAATTTTACGCCCGGCCACGAATATATGGGCACGGTCGTGGCGCTTGGACCCGGCGTTGACGAGCATCGCATCGGCCAGCGCATCACGGTCGAGATCCACGCCGGCTGCGGCCAGTGCAAGCGCTGCCGCGAGGGCATGTACACCGCCTGCCACAACTACGGGCTCAATTACGGCGACGTCGACAAGGGCCATCGCGCCAACGGCTTCACGACGGACGGCGGCTTCTGTGAATACCAAGTCAACCACATCAACACCCTGGTCGCCATTCCCGACGCCATGTCGGACGAGGAAGCGACGCTGGTGGTGACGGCCGGCACCGCGATGTACGGCCTGACCGAGCTCGGCGGCCTCGTCGCCGGCGAAAGTGTCGTCGTCACCGGCCCGGGGCCGATCGGGCTCCTCGGCGTCGCGGTGGCGAAGGCGCTCGGCGCCTCGCCGGTGATCCTCACCGGAACGCGCGACAACCGGTTGAAAATCGGCCGCGAGCTCGGCGCCGATCACGTCGTCAACGTGCGCAACGAAGATGCCGTCGAGGCGGTGCGCCGGCTCAACGGCGGCAAGGGCGTCGATTATGTGGTCGAGTGCTCGGGCGCGCCGAACGCGGTGAACGACGCCATCCGCATGGTCAATCGCGGCGGCAAGGTCTGCCTCGCCGCGTTCCCGCACCAGGAAACGCCGGTCGACGTCGCCCATATCGTGCGCAACAATATTTATCTCTACGGCATCCGCGGCGAGGGCAAGAGCGCGACCCATCGCGCCGAGGCTTTCATGTCGCAAAAGCGTTTCGACGCCACGAAAATCCACACCCACACATTCCCGCTCGACGATCTGCCGACCGCGATCCGCTACGCCAAGGACCGCGTCGACGACGCGATCAAGGTCGTGGTGAAGGCCAAAGGCGTGGCCGCGCACCGGGTCGCGGCCGAATGAGAAAATACGTTGCGCTGATTTGCGCCGCGCTTACTGCTTCATTCTCCTTGAGTGCAGCCCCGGCCACGGCCGAGGATTGGCCAAGCCACCCGGTCCGCATTGTCAACACGTTTGCGCCGGGCGGCGCCGCCGACGTTCTCGCTCGCATGGCCGCCGACCAATTGACCAAGGCATTCGGCCAGCAATTCTATGTCGAGACCCGCGCCGGCGCCGGCGGCGTCATCGGCGTCGACTTCGTCGCTCACTCCGACCCTGATGGCTACAATTTCGTCATCACGACGTTGTCGCTCACCGCGATCAATCCGCTGATCAATGCCAAGATCGGCTACGACCCCTTCAAAGATTTGACTCACGTCGCCTATCTTGCCGGCTCGCCTATCGTCTTCATCGTCAGCGCCAAGGGCGACACCAAGACGCTGAAGGATTTCGTCGCCAAGGCCAAGGCGAGCGGCAAGCCTTTGACCTACGGCGTGTCGGGATTGGCCAGCGCCGGGCAGATGGTTGCCGAATCTTTCGCCCAGGAAACCGGTGTGAAATTCCAGGTGGTGCCGTACAGGGGCGCCGCGCAAAGCCAGCTCGACGTGGTGGCGGGCAATATCGATTTCGCCACGCCGACGGTCACCTCCGCTTCCCCGCAACTGCAGGGCGGCACGGTGACCGCGCTGGCGCACACCGGCAGTCAGCGCCTGCCGGACTATCCTGACGTGCCGACCTTCAAGGAGCTCGGCTACAAGCTCGAAGCGACCAACTGGTTCGGCCTCGCCGGCCCGGCCGGCCTTTCCCCCGACATCGTCCGCAAGGTCAACGCCGCGATCAATGCCGGCATGGCGCAGCCGGACAACCAGGCGCGCATCCGTCAGGAAGGCATGATCATCGCCCCGATGGATGCCGACGCCTTCAACGCCTTCGTCGCCCACGAGGCGTTGCGCTGGAAGCCGGTGATCCTCAAAGCCGGGCTGAAGATGGAGTGATCCCCGTCGTCCCCGCGAAAGCGGGGACCCATAGTCACAGGCCGAGCAATATTTGCTGAATGGTGGTTACGGATTCCCGCCTACACTGGAATGACTGATAAATAACGATTTGTTTTACAAGCGCTAAAAGCCGCCAAAGTGAATCGCCAGGCTCGTTATCAGAATTCCACTGTCTAATTATGCCCGTTTCTCAGAAAGTCAGCATGCACGTAGGCAAAGGAGAGAGCCGCCAGCGCGGCCCTCTCGTGAGTTGCGGTGCTTACGCCGTTGCCTTGTCGGCACTTCGCGCAACAGCGTCGGCAGCCATGCGTTCCAGTAGACCGCCGCTATCCGATGGTCAGGATGTTTACGACGCGTTTGAATTGCTTTCCGATGTGAGCCGCAAAAGCTGCTGACGCCGCGCTGACACTTCCGATCTCGCTTCCGCTGTCGAAGTCATGGGCGCCGTGAAGGGTGATGTTCTGGGGCGGCTTCTCGCCGAGGAAAAACAGCGTCACCCATAGTTGAGCAGTGTTCTGCTCTGTTGTTCCGCAGCTGACCCGCTTGACGCTGGAATAGTTGCCAACTTGCTTATCCTTCTCCAGCACCATGCCGCCTTCTATCTGCCAGCGGATGCCGGGATCCTCCACATTATTAAGGCACTGTCGATTCAGGGTGTAAGTGAGGATTGCCATAGCGATACTCCATTGTTGGCCACTCGCGCTCACAATCTTAAGACGAAATAAGATACAACGCAACTGCTGGGAATGTCTTTTGAGGGTCCGCCGCTACCTAAGGAGAAATATCATCTCCGTCACACCGGCATGACGGATAGCTAGCGTTTCCGAATGCGGAACGTCAGCAGCCGTTTTTCCTTGCGCGTGGCTTCGAGCGTGTCGCCGGTCTGTTGGAGCAAATTCGGGATGTCGATGCCGGCGAGCGGGTCGGTGCATTCCACGATCAGGATGTCACCCGCCGCCATTCCGCCGAGCGCCTTCCTGGTGCGCAGCGCCGGCAGCGGGCATTTGAGGCCGCGCAGATTGAGGGACTTTTCGGTCATTCCCAGTGTCATCGTCCGCGGAGGCGGACGATCCAGTAATCTCGGATTGTGAGGATGTATACTCGGTTTTTGGTGTTTACTGGATGCCCGGATTCGCGGGCATGACATAGAAAGAATGGCCATCGATTCCAGCATCCAGCGCATCACGCGCCTGACCCCGCTCAGCGCGATCCTTGCGCTCATTGACTCGCGGGTCGGCGCAGTCGAGCCGCAGAAATCGGCGCTCGGTGCCGCGCGCGACTTTACCCTGGCCGAGGATGTGGTGTCCTCGGAGCGGCCGCCGCGCCCGATTGCGCTGCGCGACGGTTTTCCGGTGAATGCCGCCACAATCGCCGATGCCGGACCTTTCGCGCCAGTGCAGTTGCCGCTGACAGTGCGCCGTATCGACGCCGGAGAAGCGCTGCCGAGCGACGCCGATGCGGTGCTGCCGCTCGATGCTGTCACACTGCGCGGCCATCGCGCGGAAGCCGTCGCCGCGGTCACGGCGGGCGACGGAGTTTTGCCTGCGGGAGGCGACGCCACGCCACGCACGCCATTGCGCCGCGCTGGGCAGAGCGCGCGCGCCATCGACATCGCAGTCATGGCAGCGGCCGAAATCAAGGATGTGACCATTCGCGCACCGCGCATCCACATCGTCTACGGCGGTGAGGCAAGGTCATTGGCGATCGGTGTGGCGCTGACGACGCTTATGCGTATCGCGGGTGAGGCAGGAGCAGTGGTTACCGGGAAATCGATCATGCTCAAACCTGCGCTCGGGGATGAGGAAACCAGCGCCGTGATTGCCGTCGGCGGCACCGGCAGCGGACAGCGCGATGCCGCCGTGCATACGCTGGCGCGGCTCGGCCAGGTCGAGGCGCACGGCATCGCCGTATCGCCAGGCGAAACCGCTGCGTTCGGGTTCGCCGGCAAACGGCCCGTGTTGCTGGTCCCCGGACGGCTTGATGCCGCGCTGGCGATCTGGCTGCTGATCGGGCGTTATGTTGTGGCCAAGCTTGCCGGCGGCGGCGTCGCGGATTTGCCGGTGACACTGCCGCTCAAGCGCAAGGTTACTTCGACCATCGGACTGACAGAACTGGTTCCGGTCAGTTGCGCCGGCGGCGTGGCGGAACCGCTCGCCTCGGGCTATTTATCTTTGGAATCGCTGGCCCGCAGCGACGGCTGGATCGTCGTTCCGGCCGAGAGCGAAGGTTTTGCTGCCGGGACGCCGGTTGCCGTGAGATCATGGCCATAAATCCGAAATCCAGCGCACGCGGTTCGGCGATCCTCGACGCCGTCAAGCAGGCGGCGCGGCAGGAGCAATTCCTCGAAGTGGTCTCCGCCGATGAGGCGCGGCGCCGTTTCGATGCCTGCATCGATCGCTCGCCGCTCGGCGGTGTAAGCCTAAAGCTCGACGCGGCAATGTCGCGCGTGCTCGCGGCCGATGTCGTCGCGCCGGTCGATGCGCCGCCATTCGACCGCTCCAACGTCGACGGTTTCGCGGTGCGCGCGGCCGACACCGCGGGCGCCAGCGGCGGCGCGCCGAAGCGTCTTGCGCTCAATACCGAAGTGATCGCCTGCGGCGTTCAACCTGCTATCGAAGTATTGCCAGGCACGGCGACGGCGATTGCCACCGGCGGCGTTATTCCGCGCGGCGCCGACGCCGTGGTGATGATCGAGCACACCGACTTGATCGAAGACGACGTCGCGCCGGCGATCGATCTGCGCCGCGCCGCGGCCAGCGGGCAACTTATTTCATACGCCGGCTCGGACATCGCGCGTGGCGAGATCTTGCTGAGACGCGGCACGCGCATCGGCTCGCGCGAGATCGGCATGCTCGCGGCATGCGGGCTTGCCGCGATCGACGTGGTGCGACGCCCGCGCGTCGCCGTGCTCTCGACCGGCGACGAATTGGTCGAGCCCGGCCGGCCGCTCACACCCGCCGGCGTCTACGACAGCAACGGCGCCATCATCGCCGCCGCGATCGTCGAGGCTGGCGGCGAGCCGGTGCCGTTCGGCGCATTCCCCGACGAGGAGGTCGCTCTCGAGCTCGCCGTGCGCGCGGCGCTGGAATGCTGCGACATGGTGGTGCTGTCCGGCGGCACCTCGAAGGGTGCCGGCGATCTGTCCCACCGCATCGTGTCGCGGCTCGGTAAGCCCGGCATCCTGGTCCACGGCGTCGCGCTCAAGCCAGGCAAGCCGCTTTGCCTCGCGGTGATCGGCGATAAGCCGCTTATTGTGCTGCCGGGATTTCCGACCTCGGCGATCTTCACCTTTCACGCCTTCGTCGCGCCGGTGATCCGCGCGCGCGCCGGGCTGGCGCCGGAAACGGCACGGACGGCGACGGCGCGCGTGCCGGTACGCATTGCTTCGGAGCTCGGCCGCGAAGAGTTCGTGCTCGTCTCGCTCGTTGCCGGCGAAGACGGTGCTATCGCGTTTCCGACCGGCAAAGGCTCGGGCGCGGTGACGGCATTCTCCCAGGCCGATGGATTTTTGACCATCGATCCGCTGGCGAGCACGCTCGATGCCGACACAAACGCCGAAGTCACGCTGATCGGCGACCCGGCGCGCGCGCCCGATCTCGTCATCATGGGCAGCCACGATATCGCGCTCGACGTGGTCGTGGGTGCGCTTGCCGAACGCGGCTTCAACGCGCGGACCATCGCCGTCGGCAGTCTCGGTGGCGTCGCGGCGCTCGGCCGCTGCGAATGCGATGTCGCGCCGGTGCATCTCGTCGATCCGGCGACCGGCGTCTACAATAAGCATTTGCTGGCGCCCGGTCTGGCGCTGGTGCCCGGCTGGCGGCGCATGCAGGGTTTTGTTTATCGCCCGGGAGACGCACGGTTCGCGGGCCTCTCGGCCGACGCCGCGTTGAAAGCCGCGCTCGCCGATTCCGCGGTGCTGATGGTCAACCGCAATGCCGGATCCGGCACGCGCGTCCTGATTGACAGCCTGCTCGGCCGCGCGCGGCCGCCCGGCTATGCCAACCAGCCGCGCTCGCATAACGCGGTCGCGACTGCGGTTGCGCAAAACCGTGCCGACTGGGGCGTCGCGATTGAGCCGGTGGCGCGGATGTACGGGCTCTCCTTTCTGCCCATCGCCCCCGAGGACTACGATTTTCTGCTGCGCGAAGCGCGCCGTGCGCGGCCCGCGGTGCAGGCTTTCCTGGACGTATTGCGGGACAAAACCACGCGTCAGCGCATCCGCGCGCTCGGCATGGAACCGGCGGGCGAATGACGCTACATAAGGCTCATGCGCATCATCGGTCTCGCAGGCTGGAGCGGCTCCGGCAAGACCACACTGGTCACCAGCGTGATCCCGGTGCTGGTCAAGCGTGGCCTGAAAGTCGCAACCGTCAAGCACGCGCATCATGAGTTCGACACCGATCAGCCGGGCAAGGATTCCTGGCTGCACCGACAGGCCGGCGCCGGCGAAGTTGCGATCGTGTCCAGCCGGCGCTGGGCCATCGTGCACGAGTTGCGCGACGAGCCCGAACCGCCGCTTGCCGATATTTTGGCGAAGCTGAGCCCGGTCGATCTGGTGATCGTCGAAGGTTTCAAGCGCCATTCGCATCCAAAACTCGAAGTTTTTCGCGCCACGGTCGGTAAGCCGCTGTTGCATCCCGACGACGATTGCATCGTTGCCGTCGCCACCGACGCGCCGCTGCCCCAGGCGCAGGTGCCGGTGCTGATGCTCGATGACTTCGACGGCATCGCCAATGTGTTCGAGGCTGAAGCGCTGCCGCTCGATCAGATCGGGCCACCGCGGAGCGAAGCGTAATGGCGCAGCTCAGCGACGATTGTTTCGCCTTCAACGGCCCGCTGCTGCCGGTCGCCGATGCCGAGCGGCTGATCGGCGAGCGCGTCGCGCCGGTGAGCGACTCCGAGACCGTGACATTGCGCGAGGCCATCGGCCGCGTGCTGACCGAGGACATCATCGCCCCGGTCAATGTGCCGCCGTTCGATAATTCCGCCGTGGACGGCTATGCGGTGCGCGGAGCCAATCTCGACGCCAAAGGCGAAACGCGCCTGACGATCGTCGATCGCGTCGCCGCCGGGCATGACGCCACGCACGCGCTTCACGCCGGCGAGGCGATCCGCATTTTTACCGGCGCGCCGATGCCCGACAGCGCCGACACGGTATTCATGCAGGAGGATTGCCGCGTCGAGAATGGCGCTGTCATCGTGCCGCCGGGACTGAAGATCGGCGCCAACCGTCGCCTTGCCGGCGAGGATATGCGCGCCGGCGCGGTCGCATTGCCCGCCGGCCGCCGTCTCGCCGTGCAGCACGTTGCGCTCGCGGCCGCGCTCGGCCTCACCGCGCTAAAGGTCCGCCGGCGCGTGCGGGTCGCTTTGTTCTCGACCGGCGACGAGATCGTCGAGCCGGGCGCCCAACTGTCGCGCGCCGCGCTTTACGATTCCAATCGCTACCTGCTCGCGGGGCTTATTACGCATCTCGGCGCGCAAGTGACCGACCTCGGCATTCTCAGCGACGATCCGCAACAGCTGGCACGCGCCATCGCTAAAGCCGCCGAGGACCATGATCTCGTGCTCACTTCGGGTGGCGTCTCGACCGGCGAGGCCGATTATGTGCGCAGCGCCATCGAAAGCATCGGCCGCATCGTTTTTTGGCGGGTCGCGATCAAACCCGGCCGGCCGGTGGCGATGGGCGTCGTACCGTCAACCAAGAGCGGCGAGGGCGCGGCCTTCGTCGGCTTGCCGGGAAATCCCGTCGCGGTCTTCGTCACCTTCGTGCGCGTGGTGCGGCCGTTGCTGTTACGCTTGGCCGGCGCGCTGCCCGAGCCGTTGATCGCCATGCCGGTGCGCTCAGCCTTCTCCTACAAGAAGCGCAAAGGCCGGCGCGAGTATGTGCGCGTGACGTTGCGCCCGGCGGCCGATGGCGCCATCGAGGCGTTCAAGCACGCGCAGGACGGCGCCGGCGTCATCACCTCGCTGACCGAAACCGATGGCTTGGCGGAGCTGGAAGAGGACGTGACCGAGATCGAGCCGGGCGCGACGGTCCGCTTTCTGTCCTACGCGTCGCTGGTCGGCTGACGCGGCCTCTGCTCGTCGCCGCGAAAGCGCGTGTGACCCGCCCGCCGAAGCGCCGAGCGCGAAAGTGGCAGGCGTCATCCGCCGCCTCGCGGCGATCGAATGGCGGATGACATTCAGCTACCGCGAAACTCAATCCGAAAACCCGCGCAATCGACGCCCGGCGCCTCATCCATTCCGGTTGTGCCGGGCGTCAATGGCAATTTGTCCGCGATTTGTGTTATCCTTCAATGCACGCGGCGTGCGTTAAGAGAAATTGGGGAGCCTCAAATGCCATCTTCTAATCCCATCGGCGACATGCTCGACACATTTGATCATGTCGTAGTTCTGATGCTGGAGAACCGGTCGTTCGACAACTTGCTGGGATACATGTACCCCAACGGAGTTCCCGCGAACGCTCCCCTTGGCAAGACCTTCGAGGGTGTGACGGGCCAGAACCTCTCC
>Ga0310038_10000793_pt1 | contig 25248 bp, 24 predicted proteins | sample Sb_taG_6_FD_200461 | JGI IMG/M metagenome (GOLD analysis project Ga0310038, IMG submission 200461) | Peat soil microbial communities from Weissenstadt, Germany - Sb_50d_4_PS metaG (v2) (version 2) | ecosystem: Environmental > Terrestrial > Soil > Wetlands > Peat | place: Germany: Weissenstadt... | reverse complement strand
GACCGTGGCGGCGATCGAGGCGTTTCGCGGCTTCTACCTGCCCGACCGCCCGCAGCGGTTGTCGCGCATCCTGGAGGCGCCCGACCGACTGCAGCCGGTTCCCCCAGAACTGCTCGCCTCCTTCGCAGCGCCGGTCAAGGCCACCGGCAGCACTTCGCCTTCGCCGGGGTTTGACCCAGCAGCGATCCGGGCCGAACTAAGGTGGCTGGAAGGCAGCGGCCGGAACACAGACCCGGTCACCTGGGTCGAGCAGTTCCTGCAGAGGCACGACATCGAGGTGCGGCAGTTCAAGGAAAGTAACGGCAAGTGGAAGCGGCGCTGGGTCCTGGAGCGCTGCCCCTTCTGCCAGAGCGAGGACACGGCGGCGGCCATCACCCTCGACGGCAAGGGTAAGATCGGCTTCCGCTGCCAGCACAACCGCTGCACCGAGCCGAAGAAACACTGGGCAGACTTCCGCCGGCACTTCGAGCCGGGCCCCGCTGCGCTCGCGCCCCGGAAGGGAGGGACAGGTGGCAGTGTGGGGAAGTCGGGAAGGCTCGCCTGCCTTGTGCAGCACGCCGCAGCGCAGTGCCGCTTCTGTTGCGACGACGCCTCCGAGGAAGCCCTCGTCGGCATCCCCGGCCTCGGCTGGCGCCCCGTGGAGAGCCGGGCCTTCCGCACCTGGCTGGTGGACTCCTTCCGGCAGGCGACCGGGGACGTCGTCCGGGGCGGCGACCTCTCCGACGCCCTGCTGAACGTCTCGGCCGGCTGCCGGGAGCGCCGCCAGACCTACCATCGGGTTGCATCGTTCGACGGCAGCTTCTACCTGGACCTGTGCCGGGGCGACGGCCAGGCGGTTCACGTCACCGCCGAGGGCTGGCAGGTCGTCAGCGACCCGCCCGTCGTCTTCCTCACCAAGCAGGACATGGCCCCGTTGCCTGAGCCTCTGCCAGGCGGAAGCATCGATGAATTGCGGGACTTCGTGAACGTCACCGAAGAGGACTTCAGCCTCTACCTGGGCTGGCTGCTCGACGCCCTCAAGGGGCGCAAGCCCTACGCCGTCCTGGTGGTCAACGGCGAGCAGGGCAGCGGCAAGAGCACCTTCTCCGTCCTCAGCGGCGACCTCATCGACCCCTGCAAGGAGGCGAAGACCAAGAACCTCCCCAAGGACGTGCGGGACCTGGCCGTCCTCGCCAGCAACCGCCACCTGCTCGCCTTCGACAACATCTCGTGGCTGTCGGAGGAGATGTCCGACGCCCTGTGCCGGCTGGCGTCGGGGAGCGGCATGGTGCTGCGCTCGCTCTATTCCAACGCCGACGAGCAGGTCTTCGGCGGCGCCCGGCCGGTGCTGCTCAACGGCATCCCCGAGATCGGCGACCGGAGCGACTTCCTGGGGCGGACGGTGAAGGTCACGCTGCGAGCCATCCCCGAAGAGGATCGGCAGGGCGAGAAGGCGCTCCTGGCCCGCTTCGAGCAGCGCCGCCCTTGTATCCTGGGTGCGCTTTGCTCCCTGCTGTCCAACGGCTTGAGGAACGAGGGCCAGGTGACTGCTGACAGGATGCCCCGGATGGCGGACACTTTTTTGTGGTTGAAGGCGTGCGAGGCGGGGGCGGGGCGGAGGCTGGCCGACGCCTTCGCCGAGAACCTGCGGGAGAACGTCAAGGGGCTGGCGCTGGAGACGCTGCTGGGACGGTCGCTGGTGGACTTCTTGCGGGACCAGGCCAAGAACCACGTCTGGAGCGGCCCGGCGAACGAGTTGCACGATTACTTGCGGGTCTACTGGGAGCAGGCGTGCGGCGGCAGTCATAAAGAGATGGACCGCTACCCCGGCAACGCGCGGGCGCTGTCAGGGAGGCTGACCGAGATGATGGCCTCGCTGCCGGAGAACGGCATCGTCGTCGAGAAGGGGCGGACGGGGGCGGGGCGGACCGTCGCCATTGACGCCCGAGGCTACTTCGAGAGGCCAACTCACCCGGCGCTCGGAGCGGCTTGACGGGCTCCGGACCGCCGACTGTTCTCGGGCTTGCAGACGAACGGTCAGCGACCGTTGTAGTATCAACCACAAATAGAGGAGATTAAACACCATGAGAAGCGTTAGACCTGCTCTCGAAGAACTTGAGCGTGCCTTTGAAGTATTTGCCCCGTTGTTCCAGGTTGCTTTCCCCAAGCCTGTCATCGCCATCCAGACCAAAGGCAAGAAGAACGCCCTGGGCTGGTTCGTGGGTGACAAGTGGGAGAACGCCGTGGACAAGTCCATCGCCGAGATTACGATTGCCGCGGAACACTTGAAGGGCGAACCCGAGGACATCGCCGAGACGCTCATCCACGAGATGACCCACTATGCCAACAACCTTGCAGGCGTCAAGGATTGCAGCAGTTTTCAGTACCATAACAAGCAGTTCAGGGAGCGTGCGGAGTCGGTAGGTCTGGTGGTCGAAAGGGGGCCGCGGGGCTGGGCTTACACCAAACTGGGGCCGGAATTGCTGGAGAAGGTCAAGAGTGCTGCGCTCGACCCACAAGCGTTCAGTTTGTTTCGGACGGGCGTCAAGCCGCAGAAACAGCCGACCAAGATGAAAAAATGGTCTTGCGGCTGCACGAACATCCGGGTGGCGACCGCAGTGGAGGCGGTTTGCCACCACTGCGGTCAACCCTTCCTTCTCGTTTGACCGCCGCGATGACACCCCGTGCGGATCGAGAAGGAAGGCCCTTGCGGCTACGCCATTGACTGACTCGGTCGGCAGAGGGCGTGTGATGCCGAGGTGGTCGCAGGGCCAGGTGCCCCGTTGACGCCTACGGGCGGGCGGTTTGTGGCGACGTGCGCAAACGGCCGGGAGGCTCTCTCCGACCCGAACGCGCCGTAAAGGTGTTGCACCTGAACCCTCGGCCACGGGGGGCGTGACCCCGTTTAAACCAGAGAGTACAGGCCGCAATTCTCCGCGCCCCCGACCGTCTGCGAGCGCATCGCCATTAGCTTCGGCGGATGAGCCCAAGAGGTGCATCTCGTGGGGTGGGTTCCGGCCGCGACGGGGTGGGCAGTGGCAGCGTTTTTTGGAGAAAAGCCTTGCAAGCGCACCTTCGGGTCGATAGTTTCAGCCATTGGCGTCGTGGCCGCGCCCTGGAGGCGGGCCATCTGGGAAAGATCGGGTGAAGAAGGCGTCGAGGGCACGGCCGAGGCGGTCGTCGTTGAGACTCTGGGCGGGGATGTCCCAGAGGAGGTCGGCGGCGGTGGCCTCGGCCCAGGTGGGGACGTTGACCAGGGCGGTAGGTTGGCAGAGGCGTGCCGCGAGGAGGAGGCTGAGGACGCGGCCGTGGGAGAACTCCAGTTGCGGGTCGGGTGGCAGGTGGCCGTCGATGATGTCGGCGATGCCGAGGCGCTGGAGGAGCGGGGCGATGAGGGCCAAGGGTCCGAAGGCGCGGGTTTGGTCGGCGACGGTGGCGTCCTGCCAGGCGAGGGCCATAGGGCCTCCTCGGAAAAGGTGTGGGAGGGATGGCGGCCACAGGGAAGTGATCTCGGAGGAGCAACCCCATCGTACGGACGGCGTCAAGTTGCACGAAATGCCGGGAAAAATGGGCGGCCGTTGTCACGGCCGGGCCAGACGGGCGTAGAATCGGGGGGCAGGTCGCTGCTCGGCGTCACACCCGTCGAACAACAAACGGGCGACCATCACATACAAGGGTGCGGAAAATAGGGTTAACCCAATTCCTGTTCGGCGCGGGGGTCGAGTTGCGGTGAGGTTCTGATGCAAGACGTGTTTTGTACCGGTGGCCCCGATGAGAAGTTGCGGCTCGGCTTCTCCCTCGCTTCTGGTCGTCGAGTCTGGGTGACAGGATTCTTTTTCGAGGCCACGTATGACTCCCTGCTCTTGGGGCGTCCAGACGAGGACCTGAACCGGCACATCGTCGAAGAAACGCCCGTCAAGGCCCGCGAGTTGTTCCGTGAGACGCCGTATTTGATTAAGCCGGACCTGCGACAGGACCCGAAGGGAGCGAAGTGGTTGCCTCCGATCCGGTACATCGCGAACCTCATGTCCACGCCAGTCGATCAACGGATGCACGGGTCAGTTTTGGTTGTGGCCTGGTTCGGTCAGCCCATTTTCGATCGTCCGCTTGGGGAAGGCATCCCGGAGGCATTGGTGGCGGTTCCATGGGAGCAGCACTGCCGGGACTTTGAGTTTTGACGGTCAGAGCCGAATGGATGTTCGGCCCTCGGAGCAGTCATGCTGGAGTACCGGGTCACGAAGTACAATCCGGCTTACCGCGATCCCAGCGGGGCGTTCCTGGTGGTTGAATGGACCTCCGCCAGCGACCTTGGCCACTCCTTCGGCGACGGCGTCCTGACTCCGGATGAGTACCGCCGAGTTGAGGATGCCTACGTCGCCGTTGCCCTCAGCTTCCTCCGCGAGTCAGGGCAAATGTCGCTGACGGTCGCAGCGCTTGAAAACAAGCGCAGGTACCCAATCAGATTCTCGGACGGTAGTGCCATTGGCTTGGAGCAACTCGGGTCGGTGATCCGGCTAGTTCTCCGCGAGGAGATTTGGTGTCGGTTGGACGGGCCAAGCGGTTTCTTGCACTTCGGCTGGGACTACTACATGTACATCGGGGTGTCATACCCATGTCCGGAGTCGCAGGAGTTGGCCGAGCATTTAGGGCTTTTCGTGGAAGAGTTCCCTTCGCCGTACAAGGGTGACGGGGCGGGGTAACGGGCTGGAACTCTGTCGGTCACAGGGGCAGGTTTGGCCAGGGAAAAAGGGACTTAATTACCACATTCACCCTGCCAGCCGAACAGGAGAACGACCCCCGCCCCTGGAGAAGCATCGAAATGAGGGCGGTCTGTGTGCGACGTAGCGGTCGTGAGAGCGGCACGACGACCCCTGGGACCACTTTGCTCACTAGAGTTGACGGTGGCTGGACGAGTTACTTGCCGCGTCCGAGAATGGTTGGGAGCATTCCCCGAAGGAGGTTGCCGGTCTTATGCCCGACATCCGCTTGACCCGCGACGAGGAGCGAGGAGCCCTGCCGGAGGTTTGCATGTGCTGCGGCCAACCCGCGGTCACCGGGGTCGAGCATACCTTCATCCTGCGCGATCCTCACGTCGCTGGCCCGTCCGTGTTCTGGGAAGTGTTCGCCATACGTCTCCTCATTGCCTCGGCACAGGTTCCGCGGATGCGTCTGCGAACCACATTCTGCGAGCAGCATCGCAATTACTGGACCTTCCGCTCCTTCCTCCTGTTCGGCGGACTGGCCAGGCTGGGGGTGATCGTTTTCGGCGGTCTGCTAGCCCCAAACGATTGTTTTTACCGGAGACAAAACGTATGTGACGGCAAGGGTGGATGAAAAATCACCGTAGAAAACGACGGTCACACGCGAGGCCCGGATTGCAACCACGCCGAATTCGGCCGAAAATCAGCATTTCGGGAATTCTTGAACGCTTTTCGGGACGAGACCTTGCGTAACGGGCCGATTTCACGGGCTTTTTCACGCACCTCAACCTGGACGAGTTTTTAGAGTCGAGAAAACAATCGTTTGGTGCTAGGATTTCTAAGCTAGTGTTATGGTGCCCCCCGGTGGCCGGGCCTACGCGGGCACACCAACGGAGAGGACTGATGGATAATCAGCTACAGACGATTCGGACCGAGCCGGAGTCCCTCGAGAGCGAATCGCCCCAAGACGCCCTGCTCGTCCAAATCTACCCGACCGGGTCGGAGATCGGCACGCGCTACGCGGTAGGCAGCAAGCCTCTGTTCATCGGCCGTGGCAGCGACTGCGAAATCCAACTCAACGACTACTCCGTGTCGCGCCGCCACGCCCTCGTGCAGCCCAATGGAGACGGTTGGACCATCACCGACCTGGGCAGCACCAACGGCGTCTTCCTTGACGACCGGCAGGTGACCAAGTCCGCCCTCGAAGACGGCATCTACGTGCGCATCGGCAGTTGCCTGTTCCGCTTCCTCACCGGCGGCAACGTCGAGGCCGACTACCACGAGGAGATCTACCGGCTGACCATCATGGACGGCTTGACCGAGATCCACAACAAGCGCTACCTGCTGGAGTTCCTCGACCGCGAGCTGGCGCGCTCCCAGCGTTACCAGCGGCCGCTTTCCCTGGTCCTCTTCGACATCGACCACTTCAAGCAGGTCAACGACGACCTGGGCCACCTGGCCGGTGACGCGGTCTTGCGCGAGCTGGCGGGCCGCCTCAAGGAGACGGTGCGGAAAGAGGAGCTGTTCGCTCGCTACGGCGGCGAGGAGTTCGTCGTGGTGCTGACGGAGACGCCGTGCGAGGACGCGGTGACCTTCGCCGAGCGCCTCCGCGAGGCGGTGGCGGCCCACCCCTTCGCCTACGCCAGCGTGACCTTCCCGGTCACGATCAGCATCGGCGTGGCGGGCCGAATAGCCGTGGAGGGATTCACGCCGCAAGAGCTGATCCAGCGGGCCGACAAGGCGATGTACCGGGCCAAGCACGCGGGGCGCAACTGCGTGCGCGTCTGGACCAACGACGACCCGCCGACCACCCGCGTGTAGCCGCCAGCGCTTCCAAAGCGCTCGCGGCTGCACGGGGCCGGTGTGCGGTGCCGAGCCGGATGGGTACGATAGCAGCACGCCCGCCCCCGGCAGTCCGGCTATGTCCATCCCAGCGTCTTTCCGCGCCGCCGACCGCGCGGCGCTGTACGACCTCATCGAGCAGCACGGCATCGGCGCCCTCGTCACCGTCCTCGACGCGGTTGATCGTTTCCTTGACGTTGGGGACGGGGTCGGCGGCGGCAGCGACCATCGGCAGGACGATCAGGGTAACGATGGCGGAGAGGCGACGCATGGCGAATCTCCCGGCCGGGGTGGCTCGGATCGACAAGCAGGAGGATGGCAGGTACCAGGATGATTCTATCCTGCCGGAACGCGCGCTGCCAGAAAGCAGTCCGGTTTTCCGCGAGTGCCTTCCTACGGCGGCTTCAGGCGTTCAGACAGAAAGGGCAGTGGTCCGGCGAGCAGAAGGTACAAAGCTGCCCTGGGCAACACGTCCCTGGCGGCCAAAACTACATAGACCCGCTGATGAGCGAGGCAGGGCTCAGCCGGTCATTCCGGATGTAGTGTCAAGCCTCGCAAGCGTTTGCGTCTTCCATCACGAACTCCGCATCTGTTTGGCACGCCAGTTGCTACTCTTGTCCACAGCAAACAACAAGTCGGGCTGTTCCCCCGGCCCGCTCAGCACACCCCCTATCCTGTCCCCCGGACCCATCCATGAGGGCCAGCAGCTTCCCCGGCTGCTGGCCTCTTCTTGTTTCCTGTGGCTTGGCGCGCAATGCTCCCGCGCCGTGCAGGCGCTGTCAACCACGTGGCGGTCCGTAAACTCGAGGGTACGAACGTCGCCGTGTGCCGGCCCAAGGAGAAGGAGTGATGGGATTGCCTCCAACGGGTGAGATTGTGGCGCGGGTGATGCTGACGCGGGGATGTGGATGCCTTCAGGAGTTCCAGCACTACAAGATTGATAAGTACCGTGCGCAGCGGCAGGCCAAATTCCAGAGTACCCGTTGCCCCGCCTGCGTCGCTCAGCTCGTCGAGGAGCAGCGGAAAGCGTCACCTCCTCCTCGGAAGGGCGAGATCCTCAAGCAACTGCCGCCCGGGACACAGGTGACGCTGAGCAGAGCGGCGGACGGGTCGTGGGGTGGCACGCTTTCGGCCGATGGCACAGCGGTTGAGGTGGTCGGGGTGGCCAGGAAGGCCGGGCCAGGAATGCAGGCGGTCGCCGTCGAACTTGCGCGGCTGTGGATTGCGGCCAAGGAGAAGGGCAAACCACCCGCCTGAGCGAGCGGCCAGTGCCGCACGGACGTGAGGAGGCCCGGCTGATGGACCAGTTCGTCAACCCAGCCCGGTGCTGCCCAGAGTGCAGCAGCCGCGAGTACATCGTCCGCGGCCGGAAGAAGGTGACGGCCGAGGCAGGCAAGGAAGCGGCCAGCGAGACGAAGCACATGTGCAAGGTGTGCGGCTATGTTGGCGGGAGAGGGTGGTGGTGAAGGAGGCAGGGTAGCTGAGCCTGTACGAAACGGCCATATTAGGCCGCTGGAGCGGAATAATCACTGTTTCGGCGGCGTGGAGGTGCGTGATGAGGGCTTGCGGCAGAGTGCTGTTCACATGTTGCCTCGCTGTTTTCGTCTTGGGGTGTAACTCCGACAAAAAAACCTCGGACTCAGGCAAGGCACCTGCGGAACCTGAAGCAAGTGGGCTGCGAGCCAAGGATCTTGTAGGCAAATGGCGGCTTGTTCGCGCGGGCGGAGAACCGCCCATCGAGCTGTACATCAAATCGCAAGAGATTGACATTGCCGCTGACGGAACCTGGACATCGAAGGTTGAAATTCAGCCGCCGGATCGAGCATTGGACAAGTTCAAAGGGCAGGGAACCTGGCTACTGGCTGACGGTGTTGTGAGTTACCAGTATACCGCCCAGGGGGGGATGTTGGTCAGTGGCTCCGGGCCCAACTCGGGCAAGTCATCGGTCAGGCTGGAATCGGGGCGGCTAATTGTTGACCCGGACTTTTTTATGCAAGCCCGCAAGAGAGGGACAGATGCGGTCGCTGGCGAGTACGAGCGGTAGCGCCGAATCTAATCAGCCTCACGACTGATGGCTTTTCAAGCCTCACTCACTCCCGACGCGCTTACCGGATACATCGTTCAGTTCTCGGGCGCCGCTTGCTCTCGGTATGCCTCCAATACCAGGGCCTCTGCGGCTTCATGGTCGCCGCGATCCGGCAGCACCGACTGCCGATGGCATTCCTCCAGCCGCTCCAACCCTGCTTCCAGCATCTCCGCCACTTGCTTGTAGGGCAGTTCACCCTTGCGGATCGCCAGCAGCAGATCGGCCTCGGGCCTGGGGTAGGTGATCCGGGAGGAGGATGTCCTCGGCGGGAATGTGGACCGCCTTGAAGTCGAGGTCGCTGGTCGGCAGGCTCGTGCCGTAGACGTAGCTGCCGGACTGTATGCGGATGATGGTTCGGGCCGGGGTCATGTGGCCTCCTTGTTCGCTGCGGCGTCCCTCTCCCGCTTCCGCCTGGCTCTTGACCGGCAGGTGGCCGAGCAGAACCGCAGCCGCTTCATGCCGCAGGTCGCCGCGCCGCAAGTTTCACACCTGCCTAGCTTTGCGGCGATTGGCTTCTGGCAGCAGGGGCAAGGTTTCATCGGCACGGAGAATTGCACGATTTTCGTGCGGCGTCAAGCGGTTTCTCGATCCTGGGTCCGGTAGTCGGCGGCTCTTGACGGCGGCATGTCCGCGCGGGAGGATGTCTTGGGATTTCTCAGGTCCGAAGTTCAAAGGCAGTGTCATGGGCGAACTTTCTACGGGAGCGTTGGTGGGCATTGTTGCGGGGATCATTGGCGGCATCCTCGGCCCTTTGCTACTGGTTCTGCTAATGCCTCGAAAAAAATGTCCTGATTGCGCCAGTCCTCGACGCGGCGATCGAGGGCCACGCGCGCTGGAAAATGCGGCTGAGCGCCGCGGTGAACTCGGGAGACGTGCCTGACCCGAAGACTGCTTGCATGGACAACGCATGTGCGCTGGGGAAGTGGATCTACGGGGATGGGCAGAGATACCAAGGGGACCTGCGCTTCCAATCACTCAGGGAGGAACACAAGGCGTTCCACAAGCAAGTCGGTCAAGTCATCAACCTCATCCGAAGTGGGAAATACGAAGAGGCCAAGAGTGAGTTGCTTGAGGGGGACTACAAACGCATCTCCCAGGAAGTCATCACTTCTCGTTATGCCCTGAAGGCGGTCCAGCTCACAATATGCATCACAATGCTGGTCCCGTGATGTGCTTCCTCAATACCCGAATCTGGCTGCGCAATTGGTACAAGCAGGGCAGCAGAACGGGGAGGCGATGACGCGGGTGAATGTGCAACCTGACCACCCGTACGTCGTGCGCTTCCGCGGCCGGGACTATCCGCTATCTCTCATCAGCTTCAACTACCATGTCATCAGCGGGGAAGGGAAAATGAAGTACAGCGAGTACCAACTCACACCTCCCGATGGGTCACCGATTGTCCTGCAATGTGCCAAGGTGGAAGTGGGAAGCAATAGAATTACCATAATGATGCCCAATGGCATGAAGTCGGATCAGATTGTGATAAAGATCAATGACAAGTCTGCGGTCGCGCAGAAAAAGGTCTAGAAGATTCCAAATTTGGCTTGCACCGTTGTTGTTGCTTTTCTCCGTCGCAGCCCTCCGCTATGCTCCCCTCGGCCCTTTCGCAGTGCCGGGTTTCGCCCTGTGAGGCGCATCGAAAAGGGTCTTCCGTTTTTAAGTGCAAGCCAAGGAGAACAAAACGCGGAAGCCTGCCACCAATTCGTGCATCTGGCCAATAGTAGACAGCACAATGTCTCCGGCCCGATTCAGATCCAAGATCAGCCGGGTCCATAAGCTGTCAGAAGTCGGCCCGGCGGTCGCAACGAGCGAGAGCGGGCTGACCCCACTTGCGAACAATCACTAACTTTCTAACCATTCGATTGCTTCGATGTCATCAAGTCCCGCCTCTGGGGACTGCAACCAGTGTTGCTGGTCGGCGAAATACCACACGCCGTTGTTGCGGGCCTTGCTTGCGGTCAGGTCTTGGCGCCGGGCCATTCTCCTGATGCGCTGCGCCCTTGCTTCTGGCGGGATCAATTCCATCTGTTGCCGTTTCAGTTCAATCATTTGATACTCCTAATATAAACAAAATTAGATTGCCTTCTCCGGAAGCCCAAGAACCGCCCTGGCCTCCGCCTCCTGCCGCTCCTTCCATTGCTTGGCCAGCGCCACGACCTCTTGGTACGACCAGCGCTGCTGACCCCCCCCCCCTGGCGTGTAGTAGGTCGTCAGCCCCCAATCCTGGGAGTGATGCCACAGCAGCCACTTCGTTGTTCCCAGGAGGTCGGCGGCGCTCCGAACCGAAAGCAAAGGATTCTTTTTCATAGTTGCCTCTCTTTTTTCTCAATTAATACTATAATAGTATAGTAACCTTTTATTTAGTTAATACAACACCATTTTTTCAGAAAGGCACAATCATGTTTGATTTGGATGCGATCCAGCGTGAGGTAGATCGGCTGTCGTAGCGAGAGTGAAGCGTGAATTATAAAATATATATACCCGTTTTTGTCTATAATCCGGCGGACTTCGACCCAGCACGTCTTCCCGAAGAGTTGCGGGACGGCGCCAGGGTGTTCCTGGACGCCATCGGCAAGGAGTTTTACGCCAGGGACCGCGACGACCTGCCGGAGTTCGTGCCCTTGAAAGCGGCCTACTTGCGGGAACTCATTGGCCGCTTCCCCGACCCGCAGCGTTACATCAAAGTCAGGGAGGCGCTGCTGTCGCTGGGCATCATCGAGACGGACGGTTGGTACGAAGAGGGCAAGAAGTCCCTCGGCTTCCGCGCGACCAGTAATTGTTTGTGGGTGAGGACGTGCCTGGAACATCGGGAAAATGAGGACAGGGTGAGGGCGGTAAGGGCAACCCTCACGCCTCGACTCCGGAAGCCTCACCACGTCAAACTCAAACAACACCTTGACCTGCTCGACCTGGACTACGAGGGCGCCATGAGACTGATGAACTGTCCGCCCTGTTCCGGGTCGCTGTCGCTCCCCTCCGCAGGGCAGACATCTGTGCTTCCCACGATAACGAATTTGGGGGAGTTGACTCCAGGCCAGCGCCTCAACTATCAACTCTCGCTGGAAAGAATCAGGAACAAGGAATGGACGGTGAAGGTGGACCGTCAAGGCCGCGTCCACACTAACCTCACCAACCTCAAAAGCGAGTTCAGGCGATTCCTGTCCGTCAAGGGGAAACATCTCATTGCCCTGGACCTGAGAAACTCTCAACCTCTACTATTCTCTCTGTTACTCAAGAACTGCTTCTCCTCTCCTCCCTCCTCTCTCTCCCTATACGATGTCAGGGCATCATGGGAAAGTGACGAAAAAGCCTACAAATTACGGAGAAAAGTCGGTTTTCAGTGTCTGCCAACCGATGACGCCAAAACCTTCATCGAGTTGTGCGAAAGAGGCACCTTTTACGAGTGGGTGATGAGCCATCTAAGGGTGCCGCAAGAGCAGCGGGACACCTTCAAGCCGCACTTCTTCGGACGCATCTTTTACTCAAAGAGAAAGGGACTCAATCGGGAGCAGAAAATCTTCCAATCCCTCTTTCCGACGCCGTGGAAGTTGCTCCGGCACCTCAAGCGGGTGGACCCCAGAAACGCGCCCCTGGAGCTGCAACGCTTGGAGGCCGAGATAATCATTGACGGGGCGACGGCCGAAGTGTTCCGGCGCTTGCCGGAGGCGCCGGTCTTCACTATCCATGACGCCATCCTGACAACCGACGACTGGATCAACCACGTCGAGGTAATCTGGCGCGACCAGTTCGCCCGCTACGGCATCACGCCAAGTTTCAAGAGACAGGCATTACAAGCCGCCTAATTTCGCTCAGGACGCATCGAGAGGCGACGAGGCGACCTGACGCCCCACTCTCGCCGTGAAGAAGGCCAGAGGGCAAATAAACGCGAATCCTCAAGCAGGGCGGCGCCAAGCTCATGCGACCGCTACCGGCGAGATCGTCTTCATCCCTGCGAGCCTGACCACCCGAGAGCGCTCAATTGCCCCAAGGACACAGCGAAGCCGCCAAAGACGTTCGGACGCGCCTTTCGCGAGATTTTGGGATGCCCAGGACTCGTCGGGGTTGTTGTCCCGCCCACCGCCCGACAACTCCCTGCACCTTCCTTTGCTCGACCCCGGTCACGCCGCCAGCCGGCTCTTTCGGCGAACTTCGCTGCACGAGTTCTTGCAGCATTTTCCTTTCTCTCGCGAGAATAACGAAAGTTGTTGCATAGATATTTTCATGAACGATACAAAGTATCTTTTGCTCGGCGACGTGGCCCGCCTGCTGCATCGTAGGCCGCACCAGATCGTCTACCTCCTGTCCAGCCGCCAGGTGCCCGAGCCTTCATTGCGTCTGGGCAACCGCCGGGTGTTCACGGCCGAGGACGTGGAGCGAATCCGACTGAAACTCAACAACAAGAAAGGCATTATCGATGAGTGATTACTGGACCATGAAGGAGATCGGGGAAAAGCTCGGGCTGACGTCCCACCAGGTGGGGAAAACGCTGAAGGAACTGGGCCTGCGGACCCCGGAAGGCAAGCCGAGCCAGAAGGCGTTCCGGCGAAGGCTCGTGGCCCAGCGCTGGGCGGAAGACGGCGAGCATTACCTCTGGGCGTGGGACAGCGAGAAGACGCTGCGGTTCCTCGCCGACGAGGGGGGACGGGCACCCTCCTCATAGGAGACGGTACGGCGCCCTCTTGTGAACAAGCGCCGAACAGCACCGCCCCGCCAAAAAGCCCGTACTTCTTCTAGCAAAACGACGTAAGCCCCTGCAACATAGGGAAAATGTCAGGGAACGGGATGCAGTGCCCCTACTTACTCGGTTTCGAGTGCGTCGGCGGTTCCTTACTTGCCGACGCCGAGGATGCGAGCGACTCCTTCGGGAACACATCCAGGCGGCACCTACGGCCAGGGGAGGTCGGGCTGGCTCGTTTGGCTTGCGCATCATGCCTCGGCCTCCGAGGAGATGCCGGTCCACATCTCCGGCCGCCGGTTCTTTCGAGCCTCAGCCGGTTCTTGTCGGCTTCGCGGGCGCAAGGGCCAGGCGAGATGCAGCCCCACTGCCGGGGAGAGTCGCCGCGGGGGGCGCGAAGCATGAACCCGACCGGTGCCAAGAGCGACTTGCCATCATGGCGAGCTGGCGCTCAGCACAGGCACAGACCGGCCGGCGTCGAGGTGATGGCGAAGGTTCCAGGCGGGCGTGATGCCGACGTCCGGGTGGGGAAGCTGTAGCATGGCTCTCACGCCGCTGAACTCCATTCGCCAGTTGGGCGCCTTCGCGTCTGTAGTGCGCCCCGAAAATGAGACCAGCGACACCCGCTTCTTATGGTACGACCGTCACTGTCCCGCAAAGTCTGGCCACGCCCCGCGTACACGATCGCAGAACTTTTCGTTGACGGGCTCACCCCCCACCTGCTCTAATGAGCCTGCACGTGGCGCCCACTGGCCGCCCGCACCTTCCCGGCCGCCCCTGAATCCGGATGACTCCGCCATGGCCCTCGACAGCACCGCCCGGCGCCTCCCCGTCTACCTGCTGCTCGATTGCTCCGGATCGATGGCCGGCGAGCCGATCGCCGCGATGGAGATGGGCCTCAAGGCTCTGCTCGGCGATCTCCACAACGACCCCAACGCCCTTGAGACCGCCTGGATCAGTATCATTACCTTCGCCAGCACCGCCGAGCAGCTCGTCCCCCTAACTGAGCTGAACGCCTTCCACCCGCCTGAACTGACCGCCTCCGGCACCAGCGCTCTGGGTGAAGCCCTGGAACTGCTGGCCGACTGCATCCGGGCCGACGTCCGCTTCACCGGCCCCAACGGCAAGGGCGACTGGAAGCCGCTCGTCTTCATCCTGACCGACGGCGAGCCGACTGACGAGTGGGAGTGCGCGGCCGAAAACTTCCGGTTGCAGGGTCTCGCCACAATCATCGCCTGTGGCGCCGGCCCCGAAATCAACGACGTCACCCTCGGCCGCCTCGGCGACAAGGTGGTGCGCCTCAAGGACACGCGCCCGGGCACCCTGGGCGCCTTTATGCGCTGGGTCTCCGAGTCGGTGGCCAGCACCACCCGGTCCCTGGGCACCCGGACCGGCTCCGACGACCGCCTGCCGCCGCTGCCGGACGACGGCACGATCCGGCTTGTGCAGTAATCCGAAAGGACCGCCCATGAGTACCGGCCCTCCCTCTGAACGCCCGCCTGGCGCGCGCCGCTCTTCGCTGGTGCGCCTCCTGTGGGGCTGGCTCTTGCGGCGTGGACCGGGGGCGGCCGAGCCCGCCTCGGACGACTTCTTCGCCGCTGTGGGGGCCGGCCGGGAAACGCTGCCAACCGTCCTGAAACCGTCCTCCTCGTCGGGGCCGCGCTCGCCGCTGGCCGCCGCCTACGCCGCCCCGGTGGCCGGCGCCGCCTCCCTGCCCGAGGCCGCCAACGCGCCGCAGTGGAAGGTCCTCGAGCCGCCCGACGGCGCCGACCCCGTGCCGCACCAGGAGTGCCACCTCAACCGGCGAGACGATGCGTGGAGCCTGCTCGCCGCCAGCGTCCGCGGCCGCCTGCACGCCCACCAGGCCCGCTGGCGCGACGACGCCTTCGCCCAGACGCTCGCCGACGACTGGAGCTGCCTCGCCGTCGCCGACGGGGCCGGGTCCGCCCCGCTCTCCCGCGTCGGGGCCCGCGTTGCCTGCGCGCGCGGGGTGGCTGCGCTCGCCGCCGCCCTCACCGGCTGGCGGCCGCGGGTGGACGACAGCGGGGCTCCCCCCCAGGATGACCTGCAGCGGTTGCAGGCTGCCCTGGCCGGGGCGGCGCGCGCGGCCCGCGACGGCGTCGCCGCCGAGGCGGAGCGCCGGGGCGCCTTAGTGCGTGACCTCCATACCACCTTGCTGCTGCTGGCGCACACGCCATTCGGCGACGCCGACCTTCTGGGGGCCTTCCAGGTTGGCGACGGCGCCATCGGCCTCTACTCCGACCCGGGGCGCTGTCTCCCTCTGGGTATAGCCGACCACGGCGCGTTTGCCGGCGAAACCCTCTTCCTGACGACGCCCGGCCTGGAGGACTTCGAGCGGCGCACCGCCTTCGCCCTGCCGCGCGGCCTCCGCGCCGTCGCACTGATGATCGACGGCGTGGCGGACGACTTCTTCCCCGCGGCCCAGCGCCTCGTCCACCTCTTCGACGGCGACCCCATCCCTGGCCTCGAGACCCCCGGCGGCGGGCCCCTCCGAGGCGTCCTCCTCGCCGCGGTCGGCGACCCGCGCGGGGGGCAGGCGCTGGCCGAGTGGCTCCAGTACGAGAAGCGCGGCTCGTCCGACGACCGCACCCTCGCGCTGCTGTACCGCCACCACGATCGGCCGGGCGGGCCGCCCCCGACGGGAGACGGCCCATGATCCCCCTGACGGCTACCCTCAGCGACGGCCGCACCATCCCCTACCTCCCGGAAGTCATCGGTGAGGGGGGGATGAAGCGCGTCCACCTCACCGCCGACCGGCGCTCCGTCGTCTGCCTCTTCAAGGACCAGGGGCTGCGCACCGACCCCAACCGGATGGCCCGCCTCCAGGCCATCCTCGGCAAGTTCAACCCGACCACCGACCCGGACACCGGAGCTTATTTCCGCGACCTGTACTGCTGGCCGACCGGCATCGTGGTGGCCCCCGAATTCGGCGTGCTGGCGCCGGCCTACCCGAAGAACTTCTTCTTCGCCACAGGGACCTGGCAGGGCAAGGAAAAGGAGGGCAAATGGTTCTCCAGCCCGAAGCTGCGCAAGATGCTGCCAGCGGCGGAGCGCGGTTGCTGGCCGGACTACCTGAACGTCGGCCTGCTCATGGCCCGGGCCGTGCGCAAGCTGCACCTGACCGGCCTGGCCCATTCCGACCTGTCCTGCAAGAACGTCCTGATTGACCCGCCGGGCCGCCGCTGCGCCGTCATCGACATCGATTCGCTCGTCGTCCCCGGCGTCTTCGCCGCCGACGTGCTCGGCACGCCCGGCTACATCGCCCCGGAGGTGCTGGCCACCCAGCACCTGGCGCTCGACGACCGGCGGCGCAAGTTGCCGTCGAACCTGACCGACCTGCACGCCCTCGCCGTCCTCCTATATGAGTACCTGCTGCGGCGGCACCCCCTGCGCGGCCCCAAGGTCAACGGCCGCACCACCGAGGAGGATGAGCTGCTGTCGATGGGAGCCAAGGCGCTGTTCATCGAGCATCCCACCGATCCCTCCAACCACGTCGCCGGCCTGGTGATCGGCTGCGACCGCCTCGGGCCGTACCTGGCGCCCCTGGTGCGGCGCGCCTTCGTCGAGGGGTTGCACGACCCGCCCGCCCGGCCGGGGGCCGACGACTGGGAGAACGCCCTGGCCAAAACGCTCGACCTGCTGCTGCCGTGCGGCAACCCCTCGTGCGAAGAGAAAGGCTTTCTGTACGCCGAGGGCGAGAGGACGCACTGCCCCTGGTGCGGTTGGGTGTGCCCCGAGCCGCTGCCCGTCTTCGAGTTCCACTCCGCCCCCGGCGGGCGTCGGGGGCAGTTCCGCCCCGAGGGCCATCGCCTGGCGGGCTACGACCGGCGCCCGCTCTATCCCTGGCACGTCAGTCGCGCCGTCCGTCCGGGCGAGGGGGTGGCTGAGGAGGTAGTCGCGTCGATCGCCCGCAACCAGGGGCGCTGGGTCCTCGTCAACCACGCCCTGAGCGGACTCGTCTCGCCCGGCGGTAATCCGGTGCCCCGGGGGCAGGCGTGCGAACTCCGCGACGGCGACGAGTTGCTCCTGTCGCGCGAGGAGCAGGGGCGCCTGGTCACGGTCCGGATCGTCGCATGACACACGACGGTCGGGGCCGGGGCGTCGGCGATGCCCTGGCCCCGACCCCACAGGAAGGGCCCAATGAGTCGCAAGAGCTTGCAAGAGTCTCTGGACGAACTGCACGCCGGCGAGACCGTGAAGCTGGACCCGCCGGGCAACGAGTTCAAGGGGCCGCTGGTCATCCGCAAACCGGTCGTTATCGAGGGCCGAGGGGGGACCATCTGGGCGGTTACCGGGCCGGTCCTCCAGGTGGAGTCCGGCGGCGTGCTACTCCGCGACCTCGCCATCGAGATCACGAGCCGCGACACCGCGCTGTCCGGCGAGGACGCCTGCGCCCTGAAAGTGCGGGCCGGCTTGTCGGTGGAGTTGGACAACGTGGCGGTGCGCGGCACGGTCGTCGGACTGGCCCAGCAGGAGGGCGAATGGCACTTCCCCCGCGTGCTGGCGCTGGGAAGGCTCCAGCCCGCGACCGCCCACGACTTCCGCCTCGAGGTGGTCACGCCGGTCTCCTGCACGCTCGCGACGGACATCGACGGCCTCCAGGTCCGGCCGCACGAACTGCCCGGTGGGCCGGGCGTGGTGTCGCTGCGGCTGGATGCCGTGCCCGCCGGCACGCGCCTGCGCGGTACCCTGCTGATCCGCACCCGACAGATCCTGCGGCGGATCGAGGTGAACGGCCAGGTCGCCGACGGCGGCACAGTGGGGACCGGCCAGGTGCTGTGGCGGCCGAAGGGCGACGCCGGCGCGCGGGAAGTGCCCGCCGCCACTTCCTCACCGGTGGCCGCTGCGCCCTCTCCCGCCGTGACCCCGGGGACGGAGATCCTCGTCGTGTCGCCCTTCGACCCGGCCGACCATCGCACCATCGGCGAGGCGCTGGCGCGGGCTCGGACCGGCGCCCGGGTGGTCGTGCGGCCGGGCATCTACCGCGAGTCGCTGACGATCGGCCGGCGGGTCGAGATCGTCGGCGACGGGCCGGTGGACGAGATCGTCGTCGAGGCCCCGGAGGGCAACGCGCTGCTGATGAAGGGCGAGATGGCGCGCGTGCGCGGCCTGACGCTCCGGGCCGTGGACCGGTCCGGTCGCCCCGGCTACGCCGTCCACGTCCCGGCCGGCCAGTTGATCCTGGAAGAGTGTCACGTCGGCTCCGAATCGCTGGCCTGCCTGGCCGCCTCCGGCGCGGGCGCCAACCTGCTGCTGCGCCGCTGCCAGGTGCGGGGCGGGGCGTCCGCCGGCGTCCTGGTGCTGGATCGCGGCCAGGCCCTCCTGGAGGATTGCGAGCTGCGCGACCATGCCGGCGCCGGCGCAGAGGCCCGCCGCGGCGGCGCCGTGACGCTGCGCCGCTGCCGCATCGCGTCGTGCGCCGAAGCCGGGGTGCTGGTCCACGAACAGGGTCAGGCCGTGCTGGAGGCGTGCGACGTCCACGGACACGCGGGGGCCGGCGCCGAGTGCCGAGAGGGCGGCGACCTGACCCTGCGGCGCTGCAAGGTCCGCCAGTGCCAGGGGGCGGGCGTTTACGCCCACGGGGATGGCAAGACGGCGCTGGAGGACTGTGAATTGGCCGAGAACGGGCTGGCCAACCTGGAGGCCCGCCTGGGTGGCAACCCGATCCTGCGGCGCTGCCGCCTGCGCGGCGGCAAACAGGCGGGCGCCCTGTTCGGCCGCGACGCCCAGGGTCTGCTCGAAGATTGCGAGTTGGAGGGCAACACGCGCGCCGCTGTCGAAATCCGTGGCAGCGGCAACCCGACGCTGCGGCGCTGCACCGCCCGCCGCTGTGGCGACGTCGGCGTGATGGTACACGACCGCGGCCGCGGGACGTTCGAGGACTGCGACCTGGCGGAGGCGGCCTGGGCGGTGCTCGTGGTCCGGCGAGGGGCGGCCCCAGTACTCCGCCGCTGCAAGATTCACGACGGCCTCAAGGCCGGCGCCCTCCTCGCGGCCCGCGGCGGCGGCCTCCTGGAAGAATGCGAGGTCTTCGCCAACGCCGGCCCGGGTGTCGTAATCGGCGACGACGCCAACCCGATGCTCAAGGGCTGTCAAATCCGAGACAACGGCCAGGCCGGGGTCGCCGTCGGCGAGAAGGGCCGCGGGACGCTGGAACAGTGCGCGATCAGCGGCAACGGCCTGGCCGGCCTGGTGATTGGCGCGGGCGCCGCGCCCCAGGTCAGGGGCTGCCGTATCGAGCACAATCGCGACGCCGGCGTCTGGGCGCGGCGCGGGGCGGCGGGCAGCGTCGAAGGCTGCGACCTGACCGACAACCGCGAAGGCGCGCTCGACCTGGAGTCCGGCGCCCGCCTCCAACTCCGCGACAACCGCACCGGCCCCTGAAGGCCGGCCTGGAGCGCGCCGATTCTGGGGTCATGAATCCCCACAAATGGGTCGCGAAATAGCGCCCCCCCCCCCTTCAGAAAGGGCGCCAAGACCGATCCCGACACTATGTTTCCGCGCCGCCGGCGGAATTTCGTTGCGTCCGCACAGGGCGCGGCGGTATGAAAGGTCTACCAGTCCTGCCCGCCGGATCGCGGCCATCCGGCCCCGGCGCGGGCGCGGGTGCAGCTCCCGGTCCCACGCGGGTCCCGTGTTCGTCAACACCGAGGTGCCTCATGCTCAGCCCGAATTGGAAACGGCTCGCCGCCCTGCTCCTGGGCGCCGGCCTCCTGGCCGGCAGCGGTTGCGGCGGCTCGCAGCCCGCGGCCCCGGGGCAGCCCGCGACCGAACGACCGCCGCTGGAGGGGGCCAGCCTCCGCAAGGACGACGTCAACGACCTGGTCGCGGGCGACGTGCTGCAGGTGCCCTACATCCTCTGGGGCGGCGACGTGGCCACCTTCCTGGCCAACGGCGGCGAGACGACCGCGGCCGGCAGCATCTTCGACAAGCACGGCCTACACATCAAACTGGTCCGCGGCGACGACTTCGCCCAGCAGGTCAAGGACTACAAGGGGGGCCAATCGCCCTTCCTGCGCGGCACGCTCAGCATGCTCGGCCAGGTCTCCGACGACATCGGTGGCGACGGCCGCACGCGCCCCATCGTCTTCCTGCAGCTCACCTGGTCGGCCGGCGACCATCTGGTGGCCCGCTCCGGTCTGCGCACGCTCAACGACCTGCCGCACAAGAAGGTCGCCCTCCAGAAGGGCGGCCCGCACGTCGGCATGCTCAACGACATCCTCCACACCGCCCGCCTGTCCTGGAAGGACGTCACCGTCGTCTGGACCGACGACGTCACCGGCGACAAGGGCCCGGCCGAGGCGTTCCGCAAGGACCCGAGCCTCGATGCCTGCTTCGTCATCACCCCAGACATGGCGGCCCTCACCGGCGGCTTTGACAAGACCGGCGACGGCAAGGACCAGACCGTGCCGGGCGCTCACGTCCTCGTCTCCACGGCCGACATGAAGCGCTCCATCGCCGACGTCTACGCCTGCCGCAAGGACTTCTTCGACGCCCACCGCGACGTGGTCGAGAAGTTCGCGGCCGGCTACCTCAAGGCCACCGAGGAGCTGGTCGCCATCAAGAACGAGGTGAAGGACAAGCCAACGGAGCGCTACGCGGCCGTCCTGCGGCTGGCACGGCAACTGTTCGGCAAGGATCTGGCCAGCGACGCCGACGCCGACGGCTTGATCTCCGATGCGGTCTTCGTCGGCCTGCCGGGCAACTACGCCTTCTTCAAGGACAAGGGCAACCTGAGCGGCTTCGAGGTGAAACAGACGGCGGCCCTCGACCTGGCCCTCAGTCTGGGCGACGCGCGCGTCCGCCGCGAGATGCTCCCGGCCGATTTCGACTACGCCCGCCTGAAGAACCTCGGCGACCTGACCGCCCTGGTGGACGCGCCGCGGGCCGCGCGATTCGCCGACAACCCCAAGGAGAAGAACACGATCTACTCCTTCCACGTCTACTTCGAGGGCGGCCAGTCCACCTTCTCCGAGGAGAAGTACCGCGACGTCTTCCAGCGGGCCGTCGAGCAGGCGTCCCTGTTTGGTAACGCCATCGTCTCGGTGAAGGGCCACGCCAACCCGCAGGACCTGACCTGGGGTTTTCGCACAGTCGCCCTGGAGCGCGGCCTGCTGACCGAGCGGCAGGGCAAATTGTTCCGGAAGGACGGCAGCGAGTTCGCGATGGACGACATGAAGCAGATCATCGCGATGATCGACAAGGAAAACCTGGGCGACGTGAAGGTGCCGATGGTTGGGGCGGCGCCGATGGGGATGAACGACCAGCTGAAAATGCTGAAGGACCTGTCGAACGAGCGGGCGGCGGCGGTGCGGCGGGCAGTGGTGGACTACGCGGCGCGGCACGGCTACCGCCTGGACCAGAGCCAGATGAAATCGGCCGGGCTGGGCGGCACCGAGCCGGTCCTGGTCTTCCCGCGCGATTACAAGGAAGGGGGCCAGAACCGCCGCGTCGAGTTCCGCATCATCCAGGTGGGGGTCGAGGCGATCGCGCCGGAGGCGTTCGACTACTGACGGCCCGCAGCCGCTTGCGGCTTAGCGTTCGCGGGATGATGGGATGACGCGTCATCCCATCATCCCGCGAACGCTAAGCCGCAAGCGGCTCCTTACGGTGCCGCCTGGAAGATACCGATCGTGACGATCGGCTCGGGGGCGGACTCGGTGCCCTCGGAATCGACGGCGTCGCGCGGGACGGCCCTCAGGCGCTGGGCGGGAATACCGCCTTGCTCCTGCAGCCAGCGCAACACGGCCCGCGCCCGCGTCAGGGCCAACGCCTCGTCCACTTCCGTGTCCTTGGCGTGGTGGCCCTCTATCTCCAGGTAGTAGTTGGGCTGTTCCATCATAAGTTCCGCGAGCCTCCGCAACACCGGCTCGCTCTCTTCCCGGATGTCCGACCGGCTGCGGGCGAAACGGATCGGCTCGAACTCCGGCTTGTTCACCGGCCGCAGCTTCAGCCACACGTCCCCGGGCGCGCGCGCCCAGGACCGGTCGCGCGGCATGAAGGCCTTCTTCTGCAGCTCGGCGCAGATTTCCTTGTCAACGAACTGTTCCGGCGACGTCGTCCGAGAGAGCGCCTTGGTCTGGACGAGTACCGTGCTGATGTTCTTGATCATGTCGTCCACCGTCTCGGAGACGCCGACCGGCATGCCGCGGACGAGGTCGAAGTGGCCGTAGTTTTCCTTGGTCGTCTTCCACCAAATGCCCTGGACGATCTGCGCCGCTTCCTCCTCGGTCAGCCGCGGCACCGGCTTCCCTTTCGCCGCCAGCCGTTTCGAGTCCTCCAGCACCAGCTTGACCATGTTCCGGGTCGTCCGCTGCGTCGGCAGCGTCTCCAGGTACGCCTCGACGACCGCCCGGACCTCCTCGCGGTGCTCCTTGAGGTACTTCTTCTGGACCACGAGGACGTCCACGATGTAGCCGCTGAACCGGGAGCTGTCGGCCAGGCGGTGGGCCTGCGGAAACTCCTTGAGCAACTGCGAGATGTACGGCTCCCAGAGCACGAACACCTTGGGGTCCGTCGGGGAGGCGGCGCGGAACTGCTTGATGACGTCGTCCGGGCTGTCGGCGGCGACGAAGCATCCTTCCGGCACTTTGTTCAGGTTGAGCTTGGTGCGGACCACCCGGGCCAGGGTATCGCTGGGCGAATCGGGGACGCCGATGATCTTCAGGTCGGGGCGGTTCAGGGCGTCCAGGTTGGGGAACGCTTCGCGATAGCTGAGGATGGCGTCGGCTCCCTGGGTCTCGTCGAGCAGCAGGACAATGCTGCCGGGGGGCGCGTCGCACAGGGCGCTGTTGTTGATCAGAGCGTCTATGGTGAAGACCGCCAGGGGAGTGTCGCCGCGCTCCAGGCTCTTGATCCGCTTCTTGTAGTCGGCGTCATCGTCCACCAGGTGCAGCACCAGGGTGCTGTTCTTCTTTTCGAGGTTCTTGCGGAACTCGGGGGAGCGGAAGACGCAATAGCCTGAGAAGGCATCGATGGCCAGCTTGACGCGCGGCAGCTTTTTGGTGAGCTGTTGGTCCGCCTGGTCGAGCTTTTTCCGCAGCTCGGGCCTCTCCAGGAGCTGCTTGTGGACGTGCATGGCGGCGAACGTCTCCGGGACGGGGGTGTCCTCGAACTCCTGGTAGGCCGTCAGCCACTCGGCCCGGAACAAGCGATCCAGCTCGGTGGTGAGTTCCTCCAGCTTGGCAGCGTATTCGGCCTGGTGTTGCTCATCGACCTTGGCGATCGCCTGGCGAACGTCCCCCTGGTACTCCTGGGCGACGTTCGCCACCAGCGGATCGGCGTCGGGCCTGGGCGCCGTGGCGACGGCCTTCAGCGTGGCCTGCCAGAGCTTCTCGTGGTAAGCGGGCAACTTTTTCAGATCGACCTCGGAGAGTTTCCTGCGCAGGACCGACTGCCGGCCGAGCGGCGAGCCCTGGATCAGGGCGTTGGCGCTGGGGGGCGGGGCGGCGCCCACCGCGTCGGGTTTCTGCGGGTCCCCCAACGCAGCGTCCCAGGCCTTTTCGTGGTCCTTCACGACGGCCCCGAGTGAAATACGGTCCTTGGCGATCCACTCCTTGTAAAACTTGGAGCCGACGAAGCCGACCGCGATGACGACGGCCCAGATGAGAGCAGTATATAACCAGCGCACGACTTCCTCCCCCCGGCCTCAGGGCCAATCGGTGCGTGCCCCGCGACACAAGCCTGCCACAGCGATCAGATGGTCACTTGATCGTGTACGTGGGGGGAGACCGGGACTTCGACCGGCCTCCGCCAGAGCAGCAGGCGGATCAGGTTGACACTCCCCCAGATGACTCCCGCCGCCAGGAAGAGGCAACCGGCCAGGCAGAGGATCTCACCGAGGTTGTCCGTGTTCAGCTCGTCCTCGGGATTGATGGGGAAGAGGAAGAACTCCCCCGCCAGGCAGCTCACCCCCAGGATCAGACTGAGCAGGCAGAGCGACAGGCTGCGCAGGATCGGCTTCTTCTTGTGCGCCTTGGCCGGCCTCTTGTCCCTGCGGATGTAGGCCGCGATGATCGCCAGCGTCCCGCCGATGACCGCCGCGAGGATTTCCTTGTTCTCTTTCACGAAAGGGGGAATTTGCATCGAAAACCTCTTTCCGTGGAGAGCGCCTCACGGGAAGCGAGCAGCGGAATCGATCCCCGCTCCCGCGCTTCGAGCAATAACTCCTCGACCACCCAAGAAGGTCGGCTGTGTCGGGAAGAGGGGTTCGCCTCAACGAATGGTATTCGGCCGGGCGGGGCAGAAGCAAGCAAAATCGGGCGGGCATTTTGCCCGCCCCAGCAGGGTGACCCGGCTCGCCTACCGCAGCAACCGCATGCGATGAAAGCGGTTGCGCCGCAAAGCGGGGTCGGGCGCTCACACGGGCCACTGTCCCCCCGGCGCCGGCTCTTGAGAAAGTCCCCAATTTTTTTGTTGCAACCACGAATAACAAAGGGTGTAATTCTTTGCGGGCACCAATGGTCGTCGGCCCGCTCGGAGCGGCTGCGACGAGGCACCTCCCCGTCGTTCCCCGGCGGTGGTGATCCTAGTCTCTCTGGGGTCCGGCACCGCCCGGCCGGGCGCAGGTCCCCTCGGACAACCGTTGATCGCGACAGCGGCTGAGCAATCGTGTCGGCTCTCCCGCACGCGCCGGCGCCCTTCCCGGATCGGGAATGGGTTGGCTTGCGCACTTACTCTCCTCAACAGAGGTACATCATGAATGGCGGCGGGTCCAAGGGCTGGCTGGCTGGCTTGATCGTCGCGGCCGTGCTCGTCGGCGGCGGCGTCCTGATTTACAAGAACATGAAGACGGGGGACAGCGAGAAACCCGATGACACCGGCCGCGACGCGCCGCTCATCGACCCCGACAAGACGATCGCCAAGGACACGGTCGTCGATGTCCCGTTCATCTTCTGGGGCGGCGATGTCGCGACCTTCCACGCCAACGGCGGCCTGGAGACGCG
>Ga0310038_10000792_pt1 | contig 25304 bp, 16 predicted proteins | sample Sb_taG_6_FD_200461 | JGI IMG/M metagenome (GOLD analysis project Ga0310038, IMG submission 200461) | Peat soil microbial communities from Weissenstadt, Germany - Sb_50d_4_PS metaG (v2) (version 2) | ecosystem: Environmental > Terrestrial > Soil > Wetlands > Peat | place: Germany: Weissenstadt... | reverse complement strand
TCTGCGACCAACTGGCCGAATTCGTTGCGCTGCTCGTCGGTGATCGTGGTGCGCAGGTACTGGACTTCGACCAGTCGCTTGCGCACGAAGACGACCTGGGCGACATCGGCGATGCCGGTCATCCAGGAGTAGCACACCAGTTGCGGATCGAGAGCCAGCAGGCCGTCGGGTTCCTCGGGATAGCGGCTGGAGGTGGTCTTCCACTCGAGCAGGCAGCGGTTCCCGTCCAGCTTGCCAATCGCGTCCACGTAGGCGACGAAGTCGTTCGTGTTGGACACTGGTCGGGTGAACTTGATCTGCAGGCTGCGGCGGGGTTGGCGAATGCGGATGCGGTCGTCCTGGCAGAAGCGGTCGAGCAGCATGATGCCCTGCTGCAGCATGCGGTCCCAGCTGTCGCCGGTCGAGTAGTGCAGATGCTGGTCCTGGTACACAGCCCATTCGCGGAACATTGCTGCGGCAGCGTCCTCCCGGAGGAAATAGGCGCTGAGAGCGCGTTCGAAGGCCCTTCCGAAGAGCATGGCGGCGCGGGTGTCCTTCTCCTGCCAGCCGTCCAGGTAGCGATGCCGATAGCGCTTCGGGCAAGTGAGGTACTGGCTGATCTGGGTGTAGCTGTAGGTCATGGCGCCACCTCGGTTTGAGAAGTGCTCGCAGGAACAGTGCTGGACAGTTCTTCCCACCGGCTGGCGGGAGCGAAGCCGTCAAGGTTGAGCAGGGAAGTGCCGGTGACGACGGTGTGACTGATCTTGACGACCCCGCAGAGCCCGATCAGGCTCTTCTCGTCGATCTCGTCTCGTCCGAGCAACTCGGTGTCGTAGCCGAAGTCACGCAGGAACCAGTTGAGCTTCCACAGCGCGCGCGGCGTACAGTAGATGCGGCCGGCAAAGGAGTGTCCGGCGAGTTCTTTGGGTTCGAGGATCGAGAAGCGGACGAGATAGAAGGGCTTGCGCGAGTCCCAGCAGTGGTGGGCTCTCTCGACCCGAACCAAGAGCAGTCCATCACGAACCCGGCTTGCCGCAGATTGGTCAGCCTCGTGTAAACCCTGAATGCGGCGTCTCACGCGGCACCTTCTTTCTGGCTGAGATAGCTGTTGAGCTGACAAAGCAGGGCGTTACGATCACTCTGCGCCCACTCCGCGAGGTGGGCGACGAAGTTCTCGACCTGCTCACGGGTGGCTTCGCGCAGGGTCTTCACGCCACAGAAATCGGTCGCGTAGGACTTGACCAGGGTGGCGTCGAGCTGATGCTGGCGAATCAGCTGGCAGAGGCGATCGCGGACGGTGCGACCGCCGTAGTTTCCGTTGCCATTGGCGGGCTGTGGAGGAAGCTTCCTGGACTCGCGAGCCGAGTCGGACTGTCCGGAAAAAGATCCGATCTCCTCGACCGAGCAGATACCGATGCCGTAAGCCTTGCGGAGGGCACGGTTGACGGCCCGAGTTTCGGCCACGCGCATCTCGGCGCCGTGGACCAGCGCAGATACGTTCGAGGGATCGGCGTCACCGAAACCAACGAACCCGCGGCAACATCGGGATTTGTAAACCGTAGCCTCGAATGCCCAACGCTGGGAGGAAGGGTCACAGAAGTTGGAGACAGGCCGAACGTGAATGCCAGCGCACCGGTTGCGTCGCGCGAGTCCCAGCAAACCTGTGTGGGTCACATACCAGCCGTTCTCTAGATAAGTCAGATCGCCAGCCGGAACGGAGAACTTGTGCTGCTCTATGATTTCCCTGAGCCTGCTTAGCGCTTCCCGGGAGAGGTTGGTCCAAATCCGTCGCGCCATGCGAATGGAAGCTTCAGTCCTATTAGTTGGTCTCATTTCTGGCTCCTTCGCCGCGCTGCTTGTTCAGCCAGGTGCACTTCCTGAGCGCAAAACTCAGGCTCTTGTGGCGAGAGATGGGCCTGCTAATGCCTAAAGCAACAATGCGCCAGGGATATTGCGCCTTCCCTGTGGGGAACACCTGGAACTCAGGTTGCGATTTGACGTAGGTTAGCGGCGGGAACGGCCGCACAATGCGTGTGAACAACTGATGAGAGAGCCTTACATGGGGATTGGCAGATTATTCCGGGATGGCACATCCTGACCAACGCTTGCTTCGATCCAATTGCCCAATTTCCTTCCAGCCATTTGACCATGGTCGGCATCTAAGATTGAAGCGCGTGTTTTGCTGGAAGATTTCCAACTTGACAGCAAATCTTGTGATTTGCAGCTGCGTGCGATTCCGACGACGGACGATCTGGGGTCGGCGTCGCAGAGGGAGAAAGGGCGGGCTGAAACTGAACCTGAACCTGAACCTGCGGCAGCCTCTGAAGGCAGGGGCCATCCTCAAGCCAAAGAGCCTTTGCGAGCTTAGGCGGGGGAGTTTTGGGGTGGCGGGAAGGGCGAGCCCTGCAGGAAGCCGTCAAGGCATATAGCTTCTGTCATGGCTAAAACTCCAATAAAAGACCGCTTGGGATGGCTTAAGCGGTCAGGAACTCGAAAGCCATGGCAAGCCATACCGAGGTGAACTTGGCTTGTTGATGGACTCGAACGGCTTGCAACTATTTTCCTGCCGGGTGTGGGCTTCTCCTTTGTTGGAGAACAAAGCGTAAGGCTGTGGGATTGGGAGCGCAATTCTTCAACGTGCTCAATCACCCCAACTTCGACGATCCGTCGGGATATGTCCAACGTGGCTCAGTTCGGTCAGATCACCCACGACCTGAGCACGCCGACCAGCATTCTGGGATCGTTCCTCGGGGCCAATGCGGACCCGCGGTTGATCCAACTGACGGCGAGTTCAACTTCTAAACCAGCATTTGCTGATAGCAAGGCAGGTCTCGAAAGAGACCGCCTTTTTTGTTGCGACCAAATGAAGTTCAGCGGAGTGGATCGGGGCCGATTGCATCGCGTAACTGTTTGGATAGTTTTTCGATCCGCTTCAGCTTGCGGGCGAGTTCGCTCGGCTTGGCTTCGCGCATTTGCTGGACGTCTGTGGGTACGGATTGCCCTAACTGGGAGAGTTCGTCTGCATGGCCCATCGCTTCCATGAACGACATGCGAGGCGGAGCCAAGTCAGTGGAGTCCCGCTCCAGCGCTGATTTGCTCTCCAGTTTCTGGACGCTGAATCGGCTTCCAGCGCTCCTTTGCGCCTGAGCCGGCGAAGTGAAGCACAGCAGGACTGCGCCTGCGATGCAGGCATAGCGGGCGTTCATAGACCACCCCACGGGGAGAATCCCCTTTGAGGCGGAATTGTATGCCTAAATCGGCGATTTGGCTGAGACTTTTTTCGGGTACAATGACGCAGCCGCCACCTAAGCCAGGAGCCTCGGCATGAAAACCTTCCTTTTGATTTGGAGCGCGAGCCTGGTGCTTTGCGCTGCGTCCGTCGGGCAAAACTCGCAGGCCCAGCCCTCTTCTGCTGGCCAGGCAGGAACTCAGCAAACGAGCGCAGGCGCGGCACCGCCGGCCGATCAGGGCGAGGCGGCCAGACGCGAGCAGCGTCGCCGTATGGCGGAGGAGTTGGCTGCGCTGACCAAATCCATACCGGCAGACATCGACGCTGCGAATAAAGGACTGTTGCCTAAGGATATGGTCGAAAAACTGAACCGGATCGAGAAGCTCTCCAAGCAACTGCGCAAAGAGTTAGCGGCGCACTGAAGGCCGCCGCTGTCTCATGTCCTGCAAGTTACTCAGACTCTACCGTCCGCCGAAGCTGTAGCCCAGAGAGAGCCCGTAGCGGACCACTCGGCCGGAGCTGAACTCGGCATTGTTATTAATGAAATAGACCCGCGCCTCGGGGCGCACAAAGGCGTTGTGCCAGACGTAGGCACGAAGGCCGCCGCCGAAGTCTCCCATAAAGTGGTTGCTGCTGGCATACGTGGTGCAGCCAAAGAAGGCACTGCAGTTGAGGAACCCGTAAAATCTGAGATCCTCACCGCCGATGCCGCCCATCACCTCAGCGGTTAAGCTCTTCCCCAGTCGCGGGGCCCAGATGGCATTGAACGAATAAAAGATGGGGCGGTAGGGTTCATAGCCACCGTAAAGCGTCTGGCTGGCGCGCCAGGACATCTCGCCCTCGAGCCCGAAGCGATGGTGAACCAGGAAATCGGCGCTGAACCCGGGATAGGTGCCACCGCGCGCGGATGGGAAGAAGAGTCCGTTCACGGTCGTCGGCCCACTTGAGGTGAGGGTGCTGATGCCGAAGGCAGCGTCAAACTGCTGGGCGTGCGCGCTGGCTCCAAGCAAGCAAAACAAAAGTGCAATCGCAACAACAGTCAGTTTTTTCAAGGCTTTCTCCAACGGGATATACGGAAATTTGGATGTGATTGGAACCGGTAGAGTTGGATACGATCCGGCTCTTTACAAAGCGATGTTTTGGCGAAAGGCGTTTCCACCGGCTCTATTCTCTTATTCAACCATGGATCCGGGCGAGCACGAGGGCGCGCTAAGACCAGCGAACAAAATTCGTCATCCTGGCACCTGGACCCTGGAATTATCTCTCGACTTAAACCCGCCAGGATGTATGGAAGTTGCGCTTAAGGATAGTTTGGCACAGATTTTGTGGCTGTGGTTACTAAAGTTACCCGCGACCTCTTGGCTATTTCGAGGCGGTGACATACCGTTTATCCAGTGTCTTTATGACCTTTCTGGATAAAATTCCCACCGTCCTGACGGTGGCGGTGCTGGTAGGAATCTTTGCGGGGTTGAAGCGTCACAGCCACGCGGCGCGGCTGCAACTGTGGCTAAGCGCGTGGTGCCTGATCTTCACCCATTTTGTAGTGCAGATGCTGGAGCCCGCGAACGGGCCAGTCAGCCCGCTGTTGCTGGCGCTGGATCTCGGTTCGCTGCAGGCGTCTGCCATAGCGTTCATCGTTTCGGTCTCAGCCGTCGCGGAAGACAAGCTCAAGCGGACGCTGATGCTGCTGGCGACCGGGATTCCTGCGGTTGCCTATGTGGTGCTTGATTGTTACGACGTGCATGTTCGCTGGCCGTTCGTGTTAGCGTTGGCAGCGAGTTTTGGTGGAGGGCTGTTCTTTCTGTTCTGGGTGCAGAAGAGGTTTTCTCCTTACGTCGCGTCGCTTGCGGCAGTGACCATCGCGGTTGCTGCCTGGGCCATTCGCGCCGCTCTGCACGGTTCCTTCGACCAGGGAATCACCGCACTGCTGGGGCTGGGATTCGCCTTGCCCGGGGTGCTGATCTGCAAGAACTATTGGCGGCCTTCGCCGGGCGTTCTCACCATGGTTGGAGGCTTCTTTTGCTGGGGCGCGGTTTTTCCGGTAGGAATGTTGCTCGACCAGTTTGCGCCCAATCTCCACGTTCCGGCGGAGCTCTGGAACACGCCGAAGCTGTTCGTTGCCTTCGGCATGATCCTGGCGATCGTGGAGGACAAGTCGGAGTCCATCGAGATCATGCAGCGCAAGGAACGGGCGCTGAATTATCAGTTGGAGCGCTTCTCGGCCATCACTTCGCAGCTGCTGGGCGGTGCGGCCGTGGACCAGCTCTGCGGCGAAATCGCCTCCGCGATCACTGACGTCAGCAATTTCCGGCGCGCCGCGATCGAACTGGAAAACGGCGGCCATTTGCGGGTGGCGGGATCCAGCGGGATTTCTCCCGAGGCCTTGGCCATGCTGCGCGATCCGGCCCGCCGATTGACGACGGAAGATTTGAAAGATCTTTGTGCGCGCGGACAGAAGGTCGGGCAGAACTCGTTCCGGCTGTCGGCAGAGGAAGCCGCCCAGTTTGCACCAGTCAAGAGCAAATTGAACTACGATCCGAACCAGCGCTGGAACACCGGGGACGAACTGGTGATTCCGCTGTGCTCGGCGCGGGGCGGTTACCTTGGTTGTATTTCGCTGGATGATCCGCGCGATGTCGAGGCAGTCAATGCGCGGGAGCTATCTCGCATCGAGTTGCTGGCCGCGGACCTGGCGGTAGCGCTGGAGTTGAAATCGCTGCAGGGTCAATTGATCCGTTCAGAAAAACTGGCTGCGCTGGGACAGCTGGTGGCTGGGGTCGCGCACGAACTCAATAATCCGCTGACTGCGGTCATGGGATACGGTGAGCTGTTGAGTGAAGACATCCCAACCGGGCCGATGCGGGAGCGGATGGACAAGCTGGTCAACGAAGGCCGGCGGATGAAGCGGATCGTGGAGAACCTGCTGCGATTTTCCCGCCAGAAGGCAGTCGATCGTCAGTCGCTTGATTTGCCCCCGGTTGTGGAAGAGGTGCTGGCGCTGCGCGAGTATTACGTGCGCACGCACGGGCTGGAAGTCGTGGTGGAGATCCGCCCTGACCTGCCGCGAGTGGCCGTCGATGAAGACCAGTTCAAACAGATTCTGCTCAACCTGATCAACAACGCCATTGACGCGGTTGAAACAGAAGCGGGGGCGAAGCGGATCATCATCCGGGCGCGGTCGCAAGGCAACCGGGCCATCATCGAAGTGGAGGACACCGGCCCGGGATTTGCCGACGTGAACCGGGCGCTCGATCCTTTCTACACCACCAAGCCGGTGGGCAAGGGCACGGGGCTTGGCCTCAGCATCTGTTACGGAATCATCAAAGAGCACGATGGTGAGATTCGGCTGGAAAATCTGAAGCCCCACGGGGCGCGGGTGACGGTCGAATTGCCGCTGGGCGAGACTGCATCGGCGAGGGTCGGCGCGATGGCGGCGGAAGCAGGGTAGGCCAGCCGGGTAGTACGTAGTGTCCGCGCCCACGTAGTCCGTCCCCGCAAATTATTGCTCCGCAGAGGTCTTCAAAAAGAGCTACAATTTGCAACTGTCATTGAGGATGGCCGTCCGCCGTCCCCTTCGCGCTGCCTGGTCAGCGCCGCATCACACCCGTTCTGTTCCAGACCTGTGCGCAGGTCTTGATTGACGTCCAAAGGAGAAAAAGACATGGCAACAGCTTTGAAGATCGTTCCCCCAGAAGAAAAAGTTACAAGTTTTGTGTCGCGAAAACACAAAATGCTGATTAATGGCAGGTGGATCGAGGCCGCTTCCGGAAAAACATTTCCGGTCTATAACCCGGCCACGGGCGAAGTAATGGCGCAAGTGGCAGAGGGTGACCGCGAAGACATCAACCGCGCTGTGAGTGCCGCGCGCAATGCCTTCGAGAACGGCCCGTGGCCGAACTTGACCAGTTCCGAGCGCGGCCGCCTGATCTGGAAGCTGGCGGATCTGCTGGAAAAAAACCTGGAAGAATTTGCCGAACTGGAGAGCCTCGACAACGGCAAACCGCTCGCCATCGCCCGCGCGGCCGATGTTCCCCTGGCGGTCGACCTTTTCCGATACATGGCGGGCTGGGCGACCAAGATCGAAGGCAACACCATTCCGATTTCTGTGCCTTACACGCCCGGCGCCAAATACCTGGCATACACGCTGCGCGAGCCTGTGGGCGTCGTCGGCCAGATCATTCCGTGGAACTTTCCGTTACTGATGGCGGCGTGGAAACTTGGCCCGGCACTGACCACTGGGTGCTGTGTGGTGCTGAAACCGGCGGAGCAGACGCCGCTTTCGGCGCTGCGTTTGGGAGAGTTGTTCCAGGAAGCGGGCTTTCCCGACGGCGTGGTCAACATCGTTCCGGGATACGGCGAGACCGCTGGCGCTGCACTCGCGGCGCATCCGGACGTGGACAAAGTCGCATTCACCGGATCGACGGAAGTCGGCAAACTCATTCTGCAGGCAGCCGCTGGGAATCTCAAGAAAGTGTCGCTTGAATTGGGAGGCAAGTCGCCCAATCTGGTTTTTGCCGACAGTGATCTGGACACCGCCGTCGCCGGCGCGGCGAGCGCCATCTTCTTCAACCACGGACAGTGCTGTTGCGCCGGCTCACGGCTGTATGTCGAAAAGAAGATTTTCGACAGGGTCGTGGATGGCGTAGCGGAGAAGGCTTCGCAGATTCGCGTTGGCCCGGGATTCGATCCTTCGACCGACATGGGTCCGCTCGTGTCCAAAGAGCAGCTTGATCGCGTATGCGGCTACCTGGAGTCCGGATTCGCCGAAGGCGCGAAGGCCGTGGTCGGCGGCAGCAAGATGGGCGACAAGGGTTATTTTGTGAAGCCCACCGTGTTGGTGAACACGAAAGACAGCATGAAAGTCGTGCAGGAGGAAATCTTCGGACCGGTGGTGACTGCGATCCCGTTCGAGGACCTCTCCGACGTGATGCCCCGGGCCAATGACTCGATGTACGGCCTGGCAGCCGGAATTTGGACCAGGGACATACAGAAGGCGCACCGCGTGGCGGCGCAGTTGCGTGCCGGCACAGTGTGGATCAACTGCTACAACATTTTCGATGCGGCGCTGCCCTTTGGTGGATACAAGCAATCCGGCTGGGGCCGCGAAATGGGCCACGAAGTACTCGAGCAGTACACCGAAGTGAAGGCGGTCTGCTCGGCGTTGTAAATTTTGTTGACTTCTAAACCGGCGCCCGGGTCTTGATGGACTCGGGCGCTGATTCTTTGGATGAAAACCTTTAACCGCAAAGTTCGCTAAGGTTGCGCGAGGCTCGCGAAGAAAAGCCAATATCGCAAGCGATCCAGCCCGACGAGGACGCCCGGCCTCCACGAAAAAGGATTAGAAATCGGCCATCTGCTGGATAGATTTCGGCAGCCGGGATTCAAACTGCTTCATGCTCTGCGGCTCGTGCTTGCGGAAGATGCGCTTGAGGTCGGGCGTGAATTCGCGCAGCAGTTTCGAGGTTGCATCTGAACTCAAACCGCCGGTGAATCGGCTCATGGTTTCGTTCCAACCGCGGTTATAGCGCGGATAGTACGCGTTCTGCAGGGAAGTGGCGAACAGCGCACCCAGCACTTCCGAACTGTTGAAAGTCTCGCCTCCACTGTCTTTCTGTGTGATCAAAACCCGGCTTGCCGCGTACCAGGCGCGAGCGATCGGATTCTTCTGCGTGCAGTAGAAATAGCGCGGGTCCTGGTGAAGGACGCTGGATAGCAGGAAGGTCTGGATAAACCTGCGCGACTCGGTATCGGCCACAGTTGCGCCCAGGCGCTTGCCCCAACCCTCCATGCCGCCTCCGTACTGGTACCACTGGCCAGTCATCTGGGCCGAAGTCGCCTCGTAAGCGAAGGCCACGAATGTGTCCAGCGAGTGGGTGCCGCGCATAGCAAGGTCGAACTTGTCTCGGGCGGAAAGTGGCTGGTAAGCCAGGGGAGCCGCGGTCACCTGGGGCTGAAACGCCGCGACTGGCGCGGGGTTGGGGGAAGGCGAAGGATCGGGAGCCGGGGACGGTGAGGTGAAACTGTTTGCACTCTCGGGCACAGCAGTTGCGCCCGCAAAAATCACCTCATCTGGATCGGCGAAAAAGGTGGCGGATGGGGCTGGCCCAGAACTCTGCGCTGCCGAGAGGGATACGGCCAAGAACAGCACGCCGCCTGCGCAAATCTTGTGGACCATCCCGCAGAGCCGTCGGTTGCGACGGCACCCCAGCGGAGTTTGGATGCACGCGGGATGCCAGGGTGGCCCGCGTCAAGACGGGCTTCCCTACAGTCAATCACCTACCACACGCGGCACTGGTTGGCGTGGACCATGGGTTGCCCCGCGTGGCAACTGAAAGCATGAGCAAACTCCGGCATATTGGCGACGACGTTGTTCACGCGATAGCGGTTGAGTGAATGTCCTTGTGTCATCACGGCGGTGCGCGCCGCCTCGGGGCGGTTTTCTCCGCACCAGATGTTGGCAAAACTGAGAAAGAAATTCTGCAGTTCGGTCAGGCCATCGCCGGCCGGAGTATCGAGGCTTTTGCCTTGCGCCGCTAGAGTGTTTTGCAACGCCGCCAGAGTGAGGTGAATGCCGCCGTTATCGGCCGTGTCTTCGCCGGCCGAGAGCTTGCCGTTCTGCGTCACGCCGGCTTCCGGGACTTCCTGCGTATATTCGTCCTGAATACACTGGTCACGCTGGTCGTAGTTGGCGGCGTCGGCGGGGGTCCACCAATCTTTGAGATTGCCGTCGGCGTCGAACTTGCGGCCCTGGTCGTCGAAGCCGTGAGTGATCTCATGGCCGATGACCATGCCGATTCCGCCATAGTTGACCGCGTCAATTTCGGTGACATCGAAAAAGGGCGGCTGAAGAATTCCAGCAGGGAAGTTGATGGTGTTGGTCTGGGCGTCCTCGTATGCGTTGACCGTCGGCGGCGTCATCCCCCACTCCTGGCGGTCGGCTGGCTTGCCAAACTTGGCGATGCGACGTTCGATCTCGAAATGCGCCGAGCGTTCCTGATTGCCCAGAAAATCGGTGCGCTTGATTTCAACCGAGGAATAGTCGATCCAGTGGTCGGGATAACCGATCTTGTCCACTTGCGCGGACAGTTTGACATGCGCGAGTTGCTTGGTCTGCGGAGACATCCAGGTGGCAGCGTCGATGTCCTGATGCAGCGCAGTTTCGATGGCTTTCACCATCTGCAGCATGCGTTCCTTGTTTTCCGGCGGAAAGAACTTGGCGACGTACGCTTGGCCGACAGCTTCTCCGAGATCAGCATCGGCATTCTGCGAGCAGCGGCGCCAGCGCGGCTGGATTTGCTTCGCCCCGGCAAGTTGCCGGCCGAAGAAGTCAAAGTTCTCCTCAACAAAGGGCTGGCTGAGGAACGCGGCTTCATTGGTGAGAGTGGAGTAGCGCAGATAAGCGCGCCAGTGCTCGGCAGGTTCCGACGAAATCAATTTTTCCATGCCGCGGAAAAAATCCGGCGCCAGCACCAGGTACTGCGGCGAAGCCGGGGCGTGCATGGCGGCAAAATAGTGGCTCCAATTGAAGGACGGCGTGAGCGCCTGCAGTTGCTCCATGGTCATCTTGTTGTTCTGGTTCTTGGGATCGCGACGGGCGACGATGTCCATGGCAGCATTGGCGAAGCCGGTCTCAATCGCCAGCACGGATTGCGCATCAGTGGCGGCTTGTGCCTGCGGTTCGCCGCTGAGTTCGAGCATTTTGGCAATGTGCTTGAGATACAGGCCGCGAATCTCTTTCGACTTGTCATCATTATTGAGATAGAACTCGCGGCCCGGCATGCCCATGCCGGATTGATCGAGTGCGGGCAGGGTCACTTGCGCGTTGTCAAAATCGGGCCAGGCGTAGAGGCCGAAAAGAACTCCCTGATACTCTGCGTCGATGAAATTGAGATTTGCCGGACGAATGATCTGATGGATGGACGCGACGATTTCCAGGAGTTGCGACTTGTCGCGCAACTTGGCGATGCGATCGAGTTCGGGTTGGAGCGGAGCAATGCCGGCTTTGTTGATGGTCGCTTCGTCCATGCAGGAGGCGTAGTAGTCGCCGACTTGCTGCTCCACCGGCGTGCGATTCGAAGCCTTTTCTGCGCCCTCTAGCGTGCTGCGCACAGCTGCAACGTTCCAGATAAACAGCTTGTTGAACGTGCCGGAGCCTGCCTGGTCGGGCGGGATGGGGTTGGCCTTGATCCACTTGCTGCAGGCGTACTGAAAAAAGTCGGAGCAGGGATCGAGGGTCTTGTCCACCTGATCGGGATTAAAGTGCTGGAGCGTGGGCATCTCGTCCGGTGCAGAAGCCGGCGCAGCCTGGCCAAATAACGAGACACACAACAGACACGAAATGGCTGTAATAGTGAGGAGTCGCATGGGCAGTCCTTTCCCCGAGCTGAATGGCTTAGACGTAAGGCGAACGAAATGGTAAGCGGGCAAAGGTGCAATCTAACAAGGAAGCGAGCCAAACGCGCGATTGTTCGGTCCTCCCACCCTTTCGCAAAGAACGCGAAAGAATGGGGCACCAGCTTCCGGGTGACGCCCGGCCTCCGTGCACGGCCGGTCTCCACTAGTTAATCCGTCTCGCGAACGTCGCTCCCACCGGTTTTTCCTGACGCCCCCTCACCGTGCTGCTTTTGCCAGTCCTCTTCGCTGAGCAGCGAAATTGCTTCCATTTTCTTTTTCTTCAGGGCGGCATTGATGGCGGGCAATTCCGCATCGGTGAGTTTATGGAAGTCGGCGATCACGTCGTCGAGTTCGCGTGCCAGAGAATCGGACCGCGCAGCTTGATAATCAGTCGGCCGGCCTTCGTAGCCGTTGACATCGCCGTAGAGCTGCCCGAGATGTTCGCGAATCCGCTCTTCGCCGGTGATGGCGCCGCCCTCCTTGGTAGCCACGATCTTGGAGCGCAGCTTGTCAGATTCCTCGGACAGATGTTGCAAACGCGCCCGAAGCGGATCTTTCTCCGGCAGTTTGGACGCGCTGGCATTGGCCGCATCGCGGACACCTGCGATGGCGCTCACTCCGTAGCTCATGTGTGCGAACGTTTTGATCAGTTTCGTCACTAGTTCAAGCTGCGCCTTACGGTCGTCCACTGTGTAGGTGGCGCGAGGATCAAGCACGACTTTGAGCGGCTCGGTGTAAACATTGTCGCCCTTGGTCATCTTGACGGTGTAGGTCCCGGGCAAGACCCGTGGACCCTGGGCCGCCCCAAACAAGAGGCTAGCTGCAGGAGGAACGATCGGGGGCTTGAGCCGCATCGACCAGGTGGCCCGGTTCAGGCCGCGGTGTTTGCTGCCGGCAACCGTATCCATCAGCTTGCCGTTCTGGTCGAAGATTTCGATTTTCAGGTCGCCGAAAATGTGGCGTCCCTTCTGATAGTAGGTAATGAAAGCGTCCGTCGAGCGACTGGGGCCGTTGAAGCTCTCATCGCCCTCGGGCCAACCGCCGTTGGCATTGAAGTATTGGATGGTCGGCGGGCCCTCGATAAGCGTGGCCTCTTTGGACATCAAATCGGGAGTGAGGGACCGCAAGGGCGAAATGTCGTCGATGATCCAGATACCGCGCCCGTGCGTGGCCAGAACGAGGTCAGATTCACGAGGCTGGATTACGATGTCCCGTACTGCGACTGCCGGAAAGTTGCTGGCTTTGTACGGCGCCCAGTGCTGGCCTCCATCGTAAGAAATCCAGAGACCGAATTCAGTTCCGAGAAATAGCAGATTGGGATCGACGGTATCTTCCTGGATGACGTGCGCATAACCCACAGCGCCGCTTTCCGCCACATTCAAAGATGTCCAGGTCTTGCCGTAATCGGTGGTCTTGTAGGCGTAGGGCTTCATGTCGCCGAAAGTGTGACGATCAAACGTGGCGTAGGCCGTAGCTTCATCGAAGCGGCTCGCCTCGACGGTAGAAACCCAGGAGAACTTGGCCAGTCCGGTCACATTGCCGACGACGTTGGTCCAGGTTTTGGCGCCGTCGCGGGTGATCTGCAGGTTACCATCGTCCGTCCCAACCCAGATGATCTGGCTGTTCTTCGGAGATTCGGAGATCGAATAAGTCGAGGTGTGCATCTCCGCCGAGGAGTTATCAACGGTGACGCCGCCGGATTCTTCCTGCTTCTGTTTTTCGGGATCGTTGGTAGTGAGATCGGGAGAGATGCGCTCCCAGGACTGTCCATGATCACGCGAACGGAACAGGAACTGCGCGCCGATGTACACCGTGCCCTTTTCATTTGGGCTCATGTGAATCGGAGTGTTCCAGTTGAACCGCAGTTTTTTCTCGCCGTAGTTGGGGAGCGGCTTAATGGGGCGGGAGTCCAGGCTGTGCCGGTTTACTCGTCCGATTTCGCCACCCTGGTATTCGGCATAGATGTAATCGGGATCGGCGGTATCTTCAAACACCCAGAAACCATCGCCGTTGTAAACGTTCTCCCAGCGGGAGTTGGTCACGCCGCCAGGATAGGAAGAGTCTCCCACCCAGCTGCTGTTGTCTTGCAAGCCGCCATACACGTGGTAGGGGTTCGCATTGTCCACGCTGACGTGATAGAACTGCGAAGTCGGCAGATTGAGCTGGTGTTTCCAGCGCGTGCCTCCGTCTTCACTGCGCCACAGTCCGCCATCGTCACCCACGAACACCAGGTTGGGGTTCTCCGGATTGATCCAAACGTCGTGGAAGTCACCGTGGGCGTTGGCGACACTGCTGAAACTTTTGCCCCCATTCACGCTCAACAACAACGGCCCATCTGGTTTGAAAATCTTGTTCTCATTCTTGGGATCGACGATCAGGTTTCCGAAGTAAAAAGGCCGCCAGATCATGAATTGGCTGGCATCCATGCGGTTCCAGGTCTGGCCGCCATCGTCAGAGCGAAAGAGCGCGCTCTTCTTCGATTCGATCATGGCATAGACGGTCTGCGGCTTGGACGGAGCGACGGCCAGCGCGATGCGTCCCCAGGGTTTGTCGGGAAGGCCTTTGCTATTGCTGCTGTTCAGTTCGGTCCAGTGATCGCCGCCGTCGGTGGATTTGTACAGGCCGCTGCCGGGACCACCGGAGCGGAAAGTCCAACCTTGGCGGCGGAAGTCCCACATGTCGGCGTAAACAGTTTTTGGCTCCTGCGGGCTCATCGCCAACATGCCGCAACCGGTCGAACCGTTGGCGCCGGCAAGAACTTTGTTCCAGGTCCTGCCGCCGTCGGCGGTCTTGTAAACGCCACGATCGTCGCTGTCGTCCCAGACGTGGCCGGTGGCGCAGGCGAGAACCGTATTGCTGTTCTTCGGATCGACCAGGATCTTGGCGATGTGCTCGGAGTTCTTCAACCCCATGTTGGTCCAGTTCTCACCGCCGTCGGTCGACTTGTAAATGCCGTCGCCGATGGAAACGCTGTTTCTCGTCCAGGCTTCGCCGGTCCCAACCCAGACGATGCTGGGATTGGATTTGTCGATGGTGACCGCGCCGACCGATTGCACGGACTGGCGGTCGAACACGGGTTTGAAAGTCGTTCCGCCGTTGACCGACTTCCACACCCCACCGCTGGCCGAACCCACAAACATTGTGAGCCGCCCGTCCTTCTCGATGGCATCCACGGCCGCGACCCGTCCGCTCATGGTGGCCGAACCAATATTGCGAATCGGCAGGCCGGAGACAGTGGCCGCGTCAAACCGGACGGGTTGCTGGGCGGAGGCAGCCAGGGACAGGCAAAGGCATACAGGGCCTGGCAAGAGCAGTGACTTGAATAGCGTGTGCGCGCAGCGGGCAAGAGCAGTCATCATTAGAAGTCCTTAGAAGTCCTTTTTGCAAGAGTGTTACCGAACAGACCCAGCTCTGGGTTGCACCAGATTATTGCTTCGGCGCTTCTTTCTTTAGTGACGCTGGAACGGCGAAATCGGAACTCTCCACCGGTACATTGGCCTCGATCTTGTCGATGTTGGTCGTCTGCCACGACGTGGGGTCATTTTTCGGCCCCGAGGACAGGGAGAAGGGATACATCACGCCGGCGACCGGCTTGTACGCTCCCATCTCGCTCGCGGTTTCTCGCACCGAGCCGCGAATGAATTCCTGGGTCTCGGTGCGGATCTCCAAAAAAGTGTCGGGATCGAGGTAGTAGTAGATAATATCGCCGCTCTTCAGCGTGACCTTCAGGCGGAGAGCGTCGTCGCCATCGACGATGTCGTGGCCAAGGTACTCGACAGTATTGCCTTTTTCCTTGTAGTCCACCAGCGGACCATCAAAGTCGGAAGCGATCACCAGGTCGCGCACATCGTCTTCTCCCATGTATTCGGGATCCTTGCGCCCGCCGAACGGCATGATCTGCCAGCCGACAGAGCCGTCGTAGGCTTGCACCGCCGTCATACCTTGCAGGGTGAAGGTCTGCCGCAGCAAGTTCGGACGCATGCTTTCCTGTCCGGCCTTCGCCTTGAACCCTCCCGGGAACACGACTTCGCCGGACATACGCAGGCTTTTGATGGCTTTGATCTTTTCCATCCCACCTTTGGCCTGGATGTTCTTGCTGACCAATTCGTCGGCGGTTTGAGCGGAAGCGGAAAGGCTGAGAGAAAGAACTGCGAAACAAAGCAACAGGCGATAAGCCATGCGGCGTGCTCCTATCTAAACGAGACAGAGATATCCCGAGGAAAAGACACTGTACGCCGATTGGACGCATTTGCCAAGGGTTGGTGAGCAGAATTTATGGGTGGGTGCCCCATTCTTTCGCGTTCTCAGTTCCCTCGACTTCGCTCGGGATTTCGGCAGCGGGCTCAGACGCCCGCTAGTCGCCTCAACTTTGCGAAAGGGTGGGAGCCGACGGCGCCACTAGCGTACCAGTTTTGACTAGGAAGCCGGTTGTCGGGTAGCCTGTTCGTCCCGCATGAATTCGACTGCGCCAGCGATTTCCGTCCACGGCCTGAAGAAGTCCTACGGCGAGGTGCACGCCGTCAAAGGAATTGACTTCGAGATCCAACCCGGCGAAGTTTTTGGCCTGCTGGGTCCCAATGGGGCAGGAAAGACTACGACGGTAGAAATACTGGAGGGCTTGCGGCCTCGCACTGCAGGCCAGGTCGCGGTGCTGGGCTTCGATCCCGATGTGCAGCGCAGGCAGCTTAAGGACCGCATCGGCGTCTGCCTGCAGGCCACCAATCTCCCCGACAAGATTCGCGTCCACGAAGCTCTGGACGTGTTTTCCGCGTTCTACACTCAGCATGCAAACCTGGGACAATTGCTGAAGCGATTGCAACTGGAAGAGAAAAAGGACGTCTTTTATGGCACGCTTTCCGGCGGCCAGAAACAGCGGCTGGCGCTTGCCCTGGCCCTGGTGAACGATCCCCAACTCATTTTTCTGGACGAGCCCACCACCGGCCTCGATCCGCAGGTCCGGGTCGAAATCCATTCGTTGTTAGAGGAACTGAAGAACGAGCGCCGAACCATCCTGATGACCACTCACTACATTGAAGAGGCCGAGCGTCTTTGCGACCGCGTGGCGATCATCGATGAGGGGCGAATCATCGCGCTGGATTCGCCCAGCCGCCTGCAACAGAAAAGCGGTACGGCTTCCAGCATTGTGGTCACCTGTGCGACGCGGTTTCCGGAAAACCGTCCGGCATGGGCGGAGGCCACGCAGAGTGCCCTGGATACAACTGGCCGGACGCTGACCGTGCACTCGAAGCGCCCCGCAGCAACGCTAGTGGATCTAGTGAAGTGGATCGATCAGCAAGGACTGGAACTGACCGACGTGCACCTCAAGCAGCCGACCCTCGAGGACGTGTTCATCGAGCTCACGGGAAAGAGCCTGCGCGAATGAAAACCTACAAAGCACTCATCGCACTCGACCTGAAGCTGGCTTTGCGCCAGAGGTCGGTCATCTTTTTCAATTATATGTTTCCGCTGATTTTCTTCTTTATTTTTGCGCAGGCGTTTCATGCCGAGCGCGGCTCTGCCATGACCATCGTGATCGCCATGGTCATCATCATCGGCATCCTCGGCAACGGGTTATTTGGCGCGGGCATTCGCGCGGTGCAGGAGCGTGAGGCGAACATCCTGCGCCGTTACAAAGTCACCCCCATCGGGCCTTTACCGCTGCTGGTCGCCGCCACCGTAACCGGTTGGATTGTGTTCATGCCATACGTTTTTCTGATGTTTGCCCTGGCGCATTTCATCTATGGCATGCCGTGGCCGGCGACTATGGGATCGATTCTGATCTTCGTGACGGTGGGAATCGTAGGCTTCCGCGCCATCGGAATGATCCTGGCATCGGTGGCGAATTCAATGCAGGAAAGCCAGATTCTGGTGCAGTTGGTCTATCTCCCGATGCTGTTCCTCAGCGGCGCGACGTTTCCGCTTTCCATGTTCCCGCCGTGGCTGTTGGTGGTCACGCAATTTTTGCCTGCCACTTACCTGGTGACGGGCGTGCAGGCCATGCTGCTCCGAAACGAGGGACTGAGCGCAAATCTCCAGCCGGTCGGGGCACTGATCCTCACCACGGCGGTCGGCCTGTTCATTGCGTACAAGCTGTTTCGCTGGGAAAAAGAGGAGAAGATAAAAAATTCGGCCAAGCTCTGGCTGGGTGCGGTGATGCTGCCGTTTCTGCTGTTGGGCGCGTGGCAAATGCACACCCGCACCGGTGTGGTGAAGACCAAGATTTTACAGCGGCAACTCGCCCGCAGCGAAAGCTTCCTGATTCGCAACGCGCGCATTATTGTGGGCGATGGAAAAGTGATTGAGAACGGTGCTGTCCTGGTTCGCGGTGGCAAGATCGCGGAGGTCTATGAGGGCGCGGGGCCGGATCCGAAAGTGGTTAAGGCGGAGGCGGTCGAAGCCGCCGGCAAAACCATCCTTCCCGGCCTGATTGACGTGCATGTGCACCTGGGTGCACCGGGCGGCATTTACACGGACATGAAAGATTTTGATCCCGACAAGACCTTGTTGCGCAATCTGGCGGCTTACCTATACAGCGGCGTAACTACGGTGCGAAGCGTTGGCGACGTGCTCGACAGTGTTCTGAAAGCCCGCTCCACCGTGAACAGCGGAGAGTTGCTGGGATCGGAGTTTTACACTTGCGGCCCATTGTTCACCGCGCCAGGCGGACACGGCACTGAAATTTTCAAGGACCTCCCTCCGGTTATTCGGGACAACCTCAACAAAGGGTTCCTACGGCTTCCCGCTTCTCCGGAAGAGGCCCGCCAGCAAGTGGATGAACTGAAGAACCGCGGGGTCGACTGCATCAAAGCGATTCTGGAATCGGGCGGCGGAGGGCGCGTGTTCAACCGCATGGATACTGGCCTGTTTGATGCCGTGGCCCAGGAAGCGCACGCTGATAACCTGCCACTTGCCGTGCACACGGGAGATGCGCGTGATGTAGCCGATGCCGTTCACGCTCACGCTGACTCCATTGAGCACGGGTCGTTTCGCGAAGTGATTCCCGATGCATTATTCGAGCAAATGGCGACTCAAGGGACCTTTTACGATCCGACTCTCAGCGTGGGCGAGGCATTCAAGGATGTCGCGGCAGGGAACACCGATTTGCTGAAGCGCTCCCTGGTACAGCAAGTGGCCCCACCTGCGCTCTTGCAGGGAACGGCGGAGGCGTTCGCATCGAAGGAGGGCGAGTCCATTCGCAGCTCGCTGGCGAAGTATCCGATCGACATGCAGATCGCTACCGACAATCTGAAACGCGCCTATCAGCACCGAATCTTACTTGTGACGGGCAGCGACGCGGGCAATTTGTTGGTCATGCACGGTCCGACCGTGCAACATGAACTCGAGCTCTGGGTGCAGGCAGGGATTCCGCCTGCGGTCGCGCTGCAGGCTGCCACTTTCAACGCAGCTCGGCTGTTGCGAGCGGAAACCAAGATTGGTTCCATCCGTCCGGGCAATGATGCCGATCTCCTGGTCGTAGACGGCAATCCGCTGCAGGACATCACCGCGACGGAACGGATTTCGATCGTAGTGTTCAAGGGCGAACGCATCGATCGGACGGAACTGTTCGAGCAGCACTGATTAGCAGCGAACGTCAACCGATCCCCAGCTTGTTTTGCATCTCTTCCAGCGTGAGCGCCTTGGTTTCCGGATACACGAACCACACCACAAAGAACTGCAGCACCATCATCGCGGAAAAGAAGACAAACGGGTAGCCGCTCGCAGACGCCGCCAGGAGCGGAAAGACCAGCGAGATGAGAGCATTCATGAACCAGTGCGAGAAGCTGCCCAGGCTCTGACCCTTGGCCCGTACGTTGTTGGGAAAAACCTCAGCAAGGTACACCCAAATGACGGCGCCTTGCGAAAATGCAAAGCAAGCGATGTAAGCGATCAGCAGCCAAAGCAAGCGATCCCGATGGCGACCAGTGAAGAAGATTGTTGCCACTCCGGCCATGCAAGCGGCCATACCCACCGCGCCGATCAGCAACAGTACCTTCCGGCCAATCTTGTCGATGACCGACATGGCAATGATGGTGAACAGCAAATTGGTGCCTCCGACCGCGACGGCTTGAAGATTTCCGGAGAGCTTGCTGAAACCTGCCTGGGCAAAAATGTCGTTCAGGTAGTAGAGAATCGCGTTGATGCCGGAGAGTTGGTTGAACATGCCGACCGTGACCGCCAGGAAGATTGGCAGAAGATATCGACGGGAAAACAGGGTTTCGGCGGCGTGGCGTTGATCCACATTGATGGACTCGACGATCTCCTGCAACTCGCGCTCGGGATTTTCCGCTCCGGTCCACTGCAGGACAGTTTGGGCTTCGGCAAGACGGCCTTTTTTCACCAGCCAGCGCGGGCTGCGCGGGATTCCGAAAAGTGTCACGAAAAATAACGCCGCTGGAACGGCGGTTACGCCCAACTCCCACCGCCATTCCGATAGCCCGAAACGCTGCAGACCGATCAGATAGTTGGAGAAGTAAGCCAGGAGGATCCCGAAGACGATGTTGAACTGAAAGACCCCCACCAGGCGGCCGCGCAGCCGGGCGGGTGCGATCTCGGCGATGTACATCGGGCCAAGCACGGAAGAACCGCCAATTCCCAGGCCGCCGATGAAGCGAAAAAATACCAGTGCATCCCAGTTCCAGGCGACGGCGCAGCCGAGTCCGGAAATCAGATAAAGGACCGCCATTAGCCGGAGGCTGTCGCGGCGACCATAGCGCTCCCCGGGAAATCCGGCGAACATGGCGCCCAGGATGGTTCCCCAGAGCGCGCTCGCGACGGTAACGCCCAGCAAACCCGGTGAGAGATCGTAGCTCTTCCGCAGAGTGTCGATCGCGCCGGAAATCACGGCGGTATCAAACCCAAACAGTAAGCCGCCGAGCGCGGCGACGATCGTAGCTCTGACCAAATGTGCGTTCAGCTTCATGTGGGTTTCACAGTAAGCTCAGGGTGCCGCTGCAGGCATCGAAAACTGGATTTTCACCGTCTTGATCTCGTAAGGCTTGGTGTGCACGATGACGGCATCATCGTGGACAGAAAGAGGTGCGACCGGTTTCTCCATCAGGTCGACTTCCGATGCAGATTGCGCTCCCGACAGCAATTGCACTTTCACTTCTGATTCCTTTCCCGCCCACTCGTAAAAGCGCAGGACCAGCCCATTGTCATCTTCTGCTCGCTTGAGTGCAGTGAGCATTACGTTGTCAGGGTGCAACTGCAGGAAGGAGTGTTCAGCAGGAAGCGGACCTTGGTGCCCGCCGGTTGGCATGGCGATCAGCGGATAGTTGAGGTCATATCCGCGGCGCACGGTCTCGGCATCGCGCCACGTGCCGGTATGCGGATAGAGAGAATAGGTGAACTCGTGATGGCCTTCATCGGCGTGCGCGTCGGGCCATTCCGGCGAGCGCAGCAGCGATAATCGCAACACGTTGCCTTTCGCGTCGTATCCGTACTTGCTGTCATTGAGCAGGCTGAAGCCGTGCTTGGCGTCGGAGAGATCGGCCCAGCGCAGCCCCGGCACTTCAAACTTGGCCTGCTCGGCCGGAGTGTTCCGCGTGGTCGGACGCTCGATCGAGCCATACGGAATTTCGAATGTTGCTTTGTCAGTGTGGACGCTCACGGGGAACGCAACCTTGAGCAGGATGTGTTTTTCCTGCCAGTCCACGCTCATCTTCACATCAACACGCGGCACGCCGGCGTACATGGTGATGTCCTGCACGAAAGTTGAGTTCTGAAAATGCTTTTTCACGCGGACTACCGCCCGCAGCGGACCGTTTTCCACCAGCTTCACTTCGTCGGCTTGTGTTAGGTCCCAGTGTTGCTTCTCGAAATCAGAGTCGATGTTCCAGGCGTCCCAGCGCTGAGGTTTGTCGTAGAAGGTCTGCAGCAAATTGCCGCAGGCAAAGGTCTTGGGTCCGCCCGTGTCGGTCTCGGCCGGAGCGAGAGCCTCGGTCTGGCTGCGCTTGTCAAACAGGCTGGTTATGCAGCCAGTTTGCGGATCGATTTTGACCCGAATGAATTCATTCTCCAGGGAACCGGAGGAAGCTTTCAGCGCTACATCAGTGCGGCTTGCCGTTGCCGCCGGGCGCACGAAGTAAGTCGCGTAACCGATTGCGGGAACGTTTGCCAGCACCAGCAAGCGCATGCGGTTTGTGCCAGCTTCCACGGATAGCAACTGCGATGGAACCGGTTTTCCTGATGAGGCATCGACAACTTCGACTTGCTTGGCCAGCACCGGAAGCTGGCCTTCGATTTCAATCACTTCACGGCGCGGCCAGGACAGCGAATTTAACAGCACAACCGGCACGCCATCGCCTCGAGTGTTGATATGCGCCAATATCTCTGCCAGCGCGCTGTGAGTGATCTGGCGATCTACTCGCGCTACATCCTCCAGGTTTCGCTTCGCATCGAGGTAGTTCACCGAAATGCCGGACCCGGGCATGATGTCGTGAAAATGGTCAAACAGCAGATTCTTCCAGGCGAGTTCAAACTCCGGTTGCAGATAAGCCGACCCAAAAAGCGACGCCAGCGACGCATATTTTTCCGCGTCAAGCGTAAGTTGTTCGTCACGGCGAATTCGCTTTTTGGTTTCAGACTGGCTGGTGTACACGCCGCGGTGGTACTCGAAGTAGAGTTCATCATTCCAAATAGGTACGTTCAGTTTAGGAAGCTCGGCTTGCAGGTCAGCGAAAAATGACCCGGCCGTGCTGAACTGGATTCTTGGGAAGACGGTCTCCGAGTCTCGGAGGCGATCCGCGCGGTCGAGCATAGTACGCGTAGGTCCGCCGCCGTGGTCGCCGATGCCGTACAGGTAGAGCATCTGGGGCTGGTCACTCGCCTTCGGCCCGTAAATGAGCGGCGCATAAAGCGACAAATCCTGCGTGATCTGCTCCGCTTCGAACTGGTTGGCGTACTCATGCGGAAAGTAAGAGAGCAAGCGGCTTCCATCCGGCGCCTGCCACCAGAACAGCCTGTAGGGGAAGCGGGTGTAATCGGTTGCCCAGAGCAGCTTGCTGGTCACGAAGTAATCGATGCCGGACTTCTTGTAGATCTGCGGAAGTTGCCAGTTGTAGCCGAAGGAGTCCGGATTCCAGCCGATCTTGACGTCCACGCCGAAATTTTTCTGAAAATATCGTTTGCCGACAAGAATCTGGCGTACCAGCGACTCTCCGTCGGGCATATTGAGGTCAGGCTCGACCCACATGCCGCCAATGACTTCCCAGCGGCCTTCTTTGACCCGCTGCTGGATCTGCCGGAACAAATCGGGATATTTTTCCTGCATCCACTCATAAGTTCGGGCAGAAGACATTGTGAACTTGAGGTCGGGGTATTCCCGCATCAAATCCAAAACGCTCTGAAAGGTGTTGCGCACCACTTCCACGGTTTCGGTCCAGGGCCACAGCCAGGCCATATCGATGTGCGAGTTGCCGATGGCGCGCACGGTGAACTGCTTCAACCAGGGATTCAGGCTCTGCAATTTGGCCTGGGATTGGCGCAAGGAAGCATCGAAGCCGGCCTGGTCACCTTTGTCCAGCGCAGCAAAGTCGATAGCTCGGATAGCAGCGTCGAGGGTCTGTTCACGCTCAGTTCGGCCATCTTCATAAGTGGCGATCATGGGTCGAGCAGCGAGGATTTCTGTTCGCAGCAAGGCGGGATCGGGCCGGCTGGCTGGCGATTCGATCAACAACTGCGCGCGCTGGAAAGTTGTATCCGCATCGTTTGAGACAACCCGCACGGCGATCAGAAATTTCTGGTGAGGTTGTGCGTTGTCCGTGAGCGGAATCGGTTGCTGCATGTCGTCATCGCCGCGAGATATCAGCGATCCGTTGGAAAAGATCGTAATCGTGACCGGCCCTTTGTTGTTCCAGGGGAAATCAAAGCTGGTGTCGAGTTTTATCCGCGAGCCCTGCACAGCGTAGCCGTTGCCTTTCTCCGGAATCTCGATCCAGCGGCGCAAGACGCGTGGCCCCGTCCATTTGCTGCCGACCGACACAGCATCCCAAGCCGACTCATCGAGGGAAGGATCCTCCGGGTGGGCGACGTCGGCATGAGCGCGCCAATCGGCCAGAGGCAGCGTCGTCAGTGATTGGAGATGGTCGAGCGTCGACTTGTAAGGATCGGACTGGTTAACCTGGGCAAATCCGTGCGCGGCCAACACCGGGACGAGAACTGCGATAACCGCCAATCGCTTCATGCCCATGAATCCTTCGAGCATCGAAGTGCTCACTTGGTCGGGCCCAGGTACTCCGCTGGGATGGGATTCTGCGGAGTTTCGTGCTGCCACTGTGCGCCGCTGATCCACCAGCGTTTGCCATCGTTCATCAATTGAATGCTGTTGATGCCGCGCGTGACCTGAGGATCATCGGGTGTGCGGCGCGATTCATACGAGCTCCAGATGTGGGCGATGTTGCCGTACACCTCGACCCGCTCGGCTATCTCGTGCTCCACATGCCCGTCTTTGCCGACGCTGCCTGTAATCATGTCAGTGAACTCCTTCACCGTCCGAGCGTGAGCTGAAGCTTGGCCATCTTTTGAACCTACGCTTACGAGTTGGGCGTTGGGCAGGAAAAGCGAGCGAAAGCGATCGAGATTGAGCATCTGGCCCGGCGGACCTGAAATGGCAGCGTACGAGGCTTTGACTACAGCGGTGGGTGAAGTCACGTCTTCGGGCTTGGCCTTCGGCCACGAACTCTCCTGCGCCAGGGTTGTTGCGGTGAGGGCCAGGCAAGACAACAGAAAACCTATCTTCATTATTTCCTCCGTACAAGAATGTGCCAGACTCGCTGTTCGTCTGGCGCGAGACAGATTACAACAAAGGTGTGCTGTTATGCAGGGTACCATCGGAACCGGGGTCGGGCGATAATACCTGGCACATGATTGCGGATTGCATCGGCGCAGCGTCGCTCGGCATTTGGATCTGGCTGCTTCTGGCGCGAGGCGGATTCTGGCGGATGCACGCCGACGATCCTCCTCCAGCCGCGCAATCCGCACCTCCGCGGAAGATCGCCGTCATCGTGCCCGCTAGGAACGAAGCTGAGTTTGTCGGCTTGGCCGTCAGCTCTTTGCTGCGGCAGGATTACCCCGGACAGGTTCATATTTTTCTTGTCGATGACCAGAGTCTTGACGGGACCGCGCAGATTGCCTTGCAGGCTGCGGAACAGGCTGGTGGGTCGGGGCGACTGACGGTGGTTTCTGCCCGATCGCTGCCTCAGGGCTGGAGCGGGAAATTGTGGGCGATTTCGGAAGGGCTGGCGGCGGCAGCCTCGTTTCAGGCTGATTATTACTGGCTTACCGATGCGGACATCGTTCATCAGACCGACAATCTGCGCGGCCTGATTGCACGCGCTGAGAGTCAAAACCTCGACCTGGTTTCGCTGATGGTGAAGCTGCGCTGCGAGTCGTGGGCTGAACGATTGCTGCTCCCGGCATTCATCTTTTTCTTCTTCAAGCTCTATCCTCCGGCGTGGGTCGCACGGAGCGACCGGCGCACGGCGGCTGCGGCTGGTGGTTGCATTCTGATCCGGCCGGCAGCTCTGGCGCGAATCGGAGGCATCGCTGCAATCGGCGACCAACTCATCGACGATTGCGCCTTGGCCCGCGCAGTAAAACCGGGTGGACGCGTGTGGCTTGGCCTGACTACGAAAGCAAGCAGTCTACGGAGCTACCGCAGTGCGACGGAGATCGGCCGCATGATCTCGCGCACGGCCTTCAC
>Ga0310038_10000790_pt1 | contig 25324 bp, 34 predicted proteins | sample Sb_taG_6_FD_200461 | JGI IMG/M metagenome (GOLD analysis project Ga0310038, IMG submission 200461) | Peat soil microbial communities from Weissenstadt, Germany - Sb_50d_4_PS metaG (v2) (version 2) | ecosystem: Environmental > Terrestrial > Soil > Wetlands > Peat | place: Germany: Weissenstadt... | reverse complement strand
GGCTGATTTCCAAGCCGAGGTCCCGTTCCAGAATCATGCTCTGCCGATGCAACGGTGTGTGATCACAATACTTGCTGACGACCGTCTCGATGACGATCCGGTCACTCGCCAGGCACTTCTCGATGATCCGTGGTGGCAGTGGCGATGCGACCACTCCGAGATCCTCACAGGCCCGGCAGGCCCGTTTCTCTCGTTTCGTGACCAGTACGAAGTACTTCGCCGGTTCCACGTCCAGTTGGGAACTCTCCTCGTAGCCGATCACCACTGTTTCTTTTCCGCAGCGTTTGCATAGGCGCTGATCTAATGCGCAGGGCAGAATCCGCTCCACGCGAGGAAGATTCGCTGGCAACTCCTGGCGACCCGGATGCTTGACGGATTTCTTGGTCGAGCGATGCACCGGCGCGTACTCGCGCTCCGCCTGCTCGATCATTTCACCGACGACAGGCTCCAGCTCGAACAATTGCATTTGCGCCTGCGAAAGTTTTTCTCCTCCCGCGCCATACTTCTCGATCCGCAGCAGCCGTAGTCGCTCTTCCAGCACACGAATCCGCAACTCCGCGTACTGTAGCTTGCTCTTCAGTTGTGCGATGAGTTCCAGATCGGCTGGTGCTGAAGGAATGGAAGCTAAACTCACAATGAGTTAATGATTTACCAGAGTGGATCGAAAGGTTCAAACCACCGAGCAACTTATGCGGCAGCGTGTCCCTCGGGGGAAGCCTTCCGGTACCAGCGCTTGTGCTTGGTTTTGGTCAGATCGATCCCACCCAACAACAGAGAAAGCTCTTCGTGACTCAGGATGACCTTGCCCTGCGCATCGCCGGATTGCGGCCAGGTGAAACGCCCTTTCTCCAACCTCTTGGCACAGACCCAGAGTCCGCTTCCGTCCCAGACGAGGACCTTCAACCGATTGCGCTGGGCGTTGCAGAACAAGAACAGGTGCCCGCTCAGAGGCTCACACGACAATCGGTCTCGGACAAGACCGTACAGCCCCTCGAAACCCTTGCGCATGTCGGTGACCCCAGCGGCCAGATAGATCCGTGTGGCTGGGCCCAATCCAAACACGGCTTACGCCCGCTCCAGTGCATTCACCAGTCGCTCGAACGTATTCGCATCAAAATCAGGATGCACCTCGATCCGGCGCCCACCCGGCAGCACCACGGCCAGCCCACAACTCGGTTCGTGCTGTGTCGGCCATTTCTTGGCGGCCAACTCCACCGGCACCAAACGACCGGCCGAGGAAATTGGCATATGCCTTCTCTTCCAACGCCGTTTCTTCAGATGGCGATCCAGCGTGCTGAAGCTCAAACCTCGACTCTGGCAAAACTCGCTCTGCCGCATACCGCTGCTCACAAACTCAGCCACCAACTTCTGAACTTCCGCTCGGGAACGTCGCTTGGGCGCTGACAACTCTGTTTTTGCGGTCATCCGGACACTTCAACACAGACCCCGCCGGTCGAACAGGTGTCTTGGCCAAACGCTTACGCGTAAGTGTCAGAGCAAACACACGGTTGACCGGTTGACCAGAGCAAACACATGGTTGACAGATTGAATCCGCAGCCAGGGTGACTTCGCCACTTGATCGGACCGATCTTGCCGACTGTTAAGCGGCTTTCAACGATCCGGCATTGGCTCTCAAAGTCCGCTTACATACGGGGCGTTCGCGACTTCACAACGGTACAGCGAAGACAACGCGAGCGAGTTGTAAGCATGAGTATAGGAAGCGCGGGTGCGGGGAGCAGATAGAAAAGCGACCAGCAAGATGAAATGCCCGACAAGGACTGGACCGCGAGCGGGCCTTCGAATCCCGGGATTCTTTTCACGATTTTTCCTGTAGACTAATACGAACTCGCCAATTCTCTTTCTTGTTCCACAGTTTTCTCGTTTGGAGGTTTTGCTTCTTGAAGACTATCGTCGTACTTTTGTTTTTTTCTGGCCTCTTTATCTTTGCACCTGTCATCGTCAGCAGTTCCAGCCGCGCTGCCGATTCCTCCGCCTTGCAGGAGCATCATCTTCGCCTTTATCACACGCATACTGGGGAGCACATTGACATCGTTTACCGTCGCGGCGATCGTTATTTTCCGGAGGCGGAAGAGCAGCTCGATCGTTTTCTACGCGACCATCGTACCGGCCAAGTAAAGCACTATGATCCTCATGTTTTCGACATTCTTTCCGATCTCGCTGCCGCTGTGGGTCGTCCGGATGCGGAGATCGACATCATCTGTGGGTATCGCAATCCCTCGAGCAATGAATTCCTTCGTGCCCGCTCTCCTGGAGTGGCCAAGAAGAGCCAGCACATGCAGGCTCACGCGATTGACATCCGCATCCCAGGAATTGACACCTTGACGCTGTACAATGCTTCGATTGCGCTCGGTCGGGGCGGCGTCGGCTATTACCCGCGCTCGGCCTTCGTTCATGTCGATACGGGCCGCGTCCGCACGTGGTGTTACGGCTGCTCCTCCTCCCACACAAACGCTGAATAGCTTCCGGAAGTGGAAAACAAATCGCGGCGCGCTTCAATTTCTTGACGCGTAAGCCTGCTCAAACAGCTTTCCCATTGCTTTGTCGTGCCCGTAGATATCTTCGAAGAAGAATACCTCGCCATTCTCCTTGGCAATCGCCGTGCCATATACGATCAACACGGGAATCTCGTGTGCCAGATTTACCTGTTGTTGCTTTTCTGCCTTAAACGCCGCTTCAATCCGTTCTCGCGTCCATCCCGGATTATTTCGCAGCACCCATTCCGCCAAAGCCTTGGGATCTTCTACGCGAATGCAGCCATGGCTGAAATCGCGCCGACTCTCGCTGAAGAGCGACTGGGACGGCGACGAGTGTAAGTAAACGTTCTGATCGTTGGGAAAGATAAACTTGATCAGGCCCAGCGCGTTCTTCGGTCCCGGTTTCTGCCGCACCATCAGCTTCCCCGTGCGCAACTGTGCCAGCACCTCTTCGCTCACCATTCCATCGGTCACCACTTGTCCGGAATGCGTTGCCACTTCAAAATTGTTTTTCTGAATATACGCCGGATCCTTAGTGATCTTCGGGATGATCTCCGCGCGCAAAATGCTCGGCGGCACATTCCAGTATGGCCAGAAAATCAGATACTTCATGTCTTCTTCAAGCACTGGTGTCTGCGTCCGCAGGGCGCGCCCCACCACCACCCGCATCATCAGCGCCGGCCTCCCCGGCGCGTCGAGCGAGTCGAAAGCTCGCAGAACAAATTCCGGAATATTCACGAGGATTGGCGGCTGCGTGAAGTTGTCTGGTATCCACCGCCAGCGCTCCAGGGTTAGCCGAAGCGTTTCCACGCGCTCACTCATCGGCCGGTTCAGCTCCGTGATGGTTTGTGGTCCAAGCTTCCCCGACGCTTCCAACCCATGTCGCGTCTGAAACCGTTTCACGCCCTCGACCACATCGCCGGAATATGATTGCGAATTCTCCGGCACCTGCAGCGCAGCCGGCAGATCTCCCAGAAATTGCAGCCTGCGCACAAGTTTTCCTGTGCCTTGGTATTCTTGTCCGGGCGCGATCGGCTTTTTCACCTGCGGCAGGGGATCGGGCACTTCCTCCTTTGCCATCTGCATATACTTCTGAAGCGCCACCAGTGTCCGCTGGTAACCCGGGTACGGCGGTTCGATCGGGTCCACCACATCTTTTACGCTCTGCGCCCCCACCACGCTTTTCCAAAGGAATTCTCCCGCATTATGTTTTTCGCGTTCCGGGTCGAAATCCTTGTGCAAGATTTTGGGATCCACCTTTCCCAAGTGCAGGTCGGTACCATAACGAATCGCAGACACCGTCAGCGCCACGTCAAATTTCACCAGCGCCGATCCCGTCGCCCCACCCGGGCTTTGCAAAGCTTTCAACCGCTCCGGCCACTTCACGCCGTCATAGTCTCTACTGTCGAGTCCCTTTTGATCTGCCTTCTCCAAGATTCCAATCGTCTCTATGGCCTGTGGCGTCGGCTTCCCGCCACGGCTCCATCCCAGCCGGTCGCCTGACTCAGCGTAGAATTCCTTCACCGCCGCGCTGTTTTCCGAAAAATTGGGCCACTGCAGATCAGCTAATCTCCCGCTTGCCACGATGGCCCGCAACTCCTGCTCCCCCGCAGCGCTGAGAGACTCCGGTGTGCCCAAGTTCTGCGCTTCAAGCGTTCCTTTCTGCACGTTAGAGGAAACTGTCCCGCCAGAGCATGCGGTTAAGCCCAAGCCGATTGCCAGAAATAACACCAGCTGCTTTTTCATGGGATAGCTCATTCCACCGCTCCAGTTCCGGGACTGTATTCCACTGAGAGTTTACTCAGCTCTTGCCTTTTTGGACTAGTTCCACGGGCATTTGGCTCAGCTTGGCATAAGTCCGACTTCGTCGCAGGAGAGGCCACCAATCGTAAAGATAGATCTCCATCGGTCGCCACATGGCGACCCATCCGGCAATCGTAAGGCTTTCCCGCACTATGGCAGCCCAAGTGCCTGCTTCACGACCTAACAACATCTTGCTGAGAAGTAGGCACACGGCCAAAAACAGCAGTCCGATGAAAAGACTGGTGCGGCCTTGCCGCAAGAGCCGCTTGAACTCCAGGTCAGTAATTTGGGCACCATGGGCAAAGTGATTGTGGACCGCTGTCCTGATCAGTTCTTTGGGGTCTTCGGCCGGCCACTGGTCCAAGTAAATGCGCAATTTGACCGGAGCGTTATGGGGGAATTCTTGGGCCCAGCTTACGATGAACTCTTCCGCGTCGTCGTCGAGATCCTTTTCAATGAATGGAGAAGGGTCCATCGAATTGAAGAGCTGGTTCATGTCGCGCAGTTTCAGACTTATGGTGTGCGGATGACCCTGGTCCGCAGCGGCGGTGTGTGGTGATGAAAAAAGCATACGACAATCTTCGCTGTCTTCAGGTTCTACCAAGTACAACCGGGTCAATGAGTGCTATCGCGATGTTACGCCAACAAGATGAGTTCTTGCCGATCGAGTTTTAGGGTTTAGCCGGGGCGTTGTTAGGAACTTTCCGTGTCAACTTCCGGAAGAAAAATTCTTGAAAGATTTTGGTGGCGGCACTTATGCCAGTCCCGATGAGTGCATTTTCGAGCGTTAATCCCGCTCCATTGCGATTACGCGCTGGATAGTAGAGATTCGAGATGCCGCCCGCCGCAAGGCTTCCGATGATACCCGAGTAACTTGGCTGCCAGTGTCCGTTGTCGCCCTTGCAGATCACTGAATTGGCAATCGCATATAGAAACCGTGATCGCTTGCTCCCGATTCCCTTGTAGAAATAACGCGGATCTTGTTTCAGAAGCGATGGCAGTATGGCGCCTCCGATGAACGTACCCGTAACTGTGTCGGTGTACCTGGCGCCGAAGCGCTTTGCATAACCTTGCGCGCCTTGGCCATATCCGCTGAAGCGATTTTGCGCCTGCTCAATTCCCGCAAAGCCCGCCGCAAATACGAAAGTGAATGGATCTACCGCCGTCTTCCCGGCAAGCTTGAACTTTTGCTTCGGGGTGAGGGGAACTGCGCCGGGGATGTAGATGGTATAGAAATTTGGAACGATGCCAAGCACACGCTGCTTCTCTTCAACCTTGATCTGCTCCTCTGCAACCTTGATCTGGTCTTCTGCCACTTCGGTCGGCGAGAGTCTGACCTGCACCTCAGTTTTCTCAGTCGCAACCGCCAACGGCATCCACGGGACAATGTAGATCTCCCCTGGACGCAGGATTCCAGACGATATTTGCGTCTCGAAGCCCTCCGACGTAATGGTTAGCTGGAAAGGTCCGGGAGCGATGTTGGCAAAGGAGAATTGCCCATCGTTGCCGGATAGCACCTCTTGGTTTAGGGATTGATCTTCCCTAGTAAGCCTCACCCGGGCTCCGACGACGACAGCTCCACTTTGATCAACGATCGTTCCGCTGATGCTTCCGGGCAATTTCTGACCGGGCAGTTGTTCCCCGGCTGAAGCTATCCCCCGGCGTTCGGGACTAGGCACGGGCGTTTGCTGAGGGGTCTGTCCTAAGCAGGGCGACGTCCAACCCAGAGTGACAAACGCAATAACTATGAGCTCAGATTTGAACTGCAGGGCCATGAATAACTTTACTTTGGCGCCTGGACCAGTTTACCGCGGAAGCATAACGCTGGTTTTGTTGTTCAACAGTGAACGAAATCACTGGTGGTGCGCCACTTCTCGCCCATGCGCCGGGTGAATCTGGAAAAAGTTAGAGCGTCCCTCTACGATCTGGATTGCCCGCACTCCCCCTAATTGATGACCAGATGCAGCGTCGCGGAATTCCCGCTGATAGGACAGCCCGAACCCTGCGACCTTACTGAAATCTGCACACTGCTCCCCGCCGAGCCGCCAAACGACTCAAAGGTCTCCTGAATAATCGTGGCCTGAATGTGGTGTTCGTCTAGGAACGTGGTGTCCAATGTGCTTCCGTTCCACAGGATCAGCGATTGGGGTGTAAAACCGCTTCCGTCCACCGTCAGTGGAACTGAATTCGCGTCGCTTGGAACGCTACTCGGCGAGAGAGAAGCAATTTGGGGCTGCAGCGCCGCGCCTTGACAGCTGTGGAACTCAATGCTGCAGGTCCAGCCAGTAACAGCAGGGTCAGGACTGCAATGAGGGCAATGCGAATCGAGGGGGAAGGCTTACTGGGCTTAACAAGGGAAGAACGCATACTAGCCTCCCTATTACGAGCGGGTGATATTTTACACCCGAACATGCATGATGACATCGGTTGGGCGACATATTGTCCGAACGTTTTCAGCTGTCCGTTGCTGGTTCAGGTTTGCGGGCGTGGTTTAGCTGGTTGCTGTCACGCAGCAACCGAGCGTCAGGCTGGAGGATGCCAATGGCCTGATCCTCACTGGCAGGGTAGTTGTCAGTGACGATGGTAGGCTTGCCGTCGATGACGATGGTTCGAAGACCGGCATGGCCAAGTGCCGCCTCAAGGACGTGGAGATGGGTCCTGGACGAACACCCCAAGAGCTAATCAGTTTATGGACGCCTTCCACCAAGGACGGGACGTAGCGAACGTTGTAGGAATCACCGCCAGCACTTGCGCCTAAAAGAGTTGTGCCTGCCTGTCCCTTTGCTCTAGCTCCACGCGTGCCGCGCATTGCTCGTCGTCATTAGTTACGTGATTGACGCGAGCGCTTACGGGGTAGCAACGCATCAGTCGAGCGTCAAAGGGCTTCAATAGATCGGATGCCGCATCCGCGTTCGTCATTCCAGGATCAAGCCACACGTCGTAGTTATCCGGGTCAAGAATGACTGGCATCCTGTCGTGAACCGCCGAAGTCACAGCATTCGGCGTCGTGGTCAGAATCGAGCACGTCTCCAGGATCTTCCCGCCCGGATCTTTCCATCTCTCCCATATTCCCGCGAAGCCGAACAATTGAACCTCATTCACTTCAAAGCAGTACGGCTGTTTGGTCTTACCCGCTCTCTGCCATTCGTAAAACCCATCTGCGGGAATCAAGCATCGGCGCAGTTTCAGTGCATCGCGGAAGGCAGGTTTCGTCGCCGCCGTTTCCGACCTCGCATTAATCATGCTGCCCGCACCGGACGAATCTTTAGCCCACCAGGGAATGAGGCCCCAACGGACTAGCGATAATTCGCGGCGGGGTTCGTTTGGATTCTGGCGGATGATCGGAACAGGCTGAGTCGGAGCGACGTTGTAACGCGGTGTCCAGTCCTCGTCCCGAACACCGTCGAAATATTCTTCGATGAGCTGCTTTCGCCGCGAAAGTCGGTAGCGCCCGCACATGAAGAGATTATGGCAGATTCTCAATTTCCATTGCGAAACCGCTCTCCGTTTAACGAGGTGGGCAAAAAGAAGCGCAAGGGCTAGCGCTTTGCTGTCGGAGTACACTACCCCACAACGACTTGAAACGGAGAGATGCCGCATGAGTAAGGCGGTCGAGTGCATTCGCTGTCACGCGCAGATGGAAGTCGGCTATATGCTGGATGCCACCCATTCCGGATACCAGCAGCAAAACTGGTCTTCTGGAGAACCCAAACCGAGTTTTTGGATGGGCCTGAAGCTGGCAAAGGATCAAGTTCGGCCAGTTACAACGTTCAAGTGCCCGAGATGCGGTTATTTGGAGTCGTACGCAAACACACAAAGCCAGGATGGTGTCCTTGCATCAGTGAGGAATCCAAGGCAATGGCAGATGCTAGCTGCCCTGATGATTGCGCTTGGACTGGCATTATTGGGAGTTGTTTTCTTAATTCGGGTCAAGTGATTGGCTTTTCCGCGCTGGCGGTTCTTCGTGATCTTGCAACCTACGGAATTCGCCGTATTGCCGAAGACAATTGCCTCGCTTAATGCCTGATTTGAACTCTTCCGTATTTATTGACTTGCTCTATGTCCAGCCCTAAGATTTCAGGCGAAGTTAACGATCTGAAGGGGGCGGTTTGCCGACGGCAGATGAGTTTTGGTCCGCGGCGGGAGAAGTGGTCTCGGAGCGCGGTCACTTGGTGATTGGGTTTAGCGAAGGCTCGGAGCAACCCGAGCTAGGTTCAATGCTGAACAACGTCCTTGGCCTCAAGCCCGAACAGCCCATTACGGTTGTCGGGCTTACGGACTGGAAGGACTGGAAAGAGCAGGTGGAGGCATTCTATCTTGTACGGCCCGCTTGGGGCTTAGGACACGCCGGAGATCCCAATGCTACATATTACCGCATAAGGTTCTACGCGAAGGGTACACCATTTCTTCCTCGGGCCGCTGCGCGCATTATTGACTTCGTTCTTCTCTCATACCTTGTAAGCTTCTCGGCATGGCTCTTCGGTTTTTTATTAGCCACTGCAGCAGGCGGTGCCCCGCCCCGATGGGTCCTGCTTAGGATGTCGTATCACCGCCCGTTGCTAACTCTCGCCATCGCGCTGGGCTTTTTTGCTTATCAGACGATTTGCACGATTGTCCACGGGAGCACGCTGGGTAAGCTGCTGATCTCCCTGCGGGTTCTGCAAGATGACGGCTCGCCCTGCCGGCCTTGGTCCGCTGTGATCCGTGAGCTGGGTTATTTCGTGGATGTGATCTTCTTTGGCCTCATCGGCTACGTGGCGATGCAGCGGAATCCGCAGCATAAGCGCCTTGGCGATACTTGGGCACACACAGTCGTCGCCACGTATACCAAAGGGCCGCAAGAACGCAAGCGGAGTGCTAGCCGGTTTGTGCTGGGACTGATGCTCGGCATCATGGCGCATCTGGCGGTTCTGCTACTGGCCTTTTTGACCATGATAGTAATAAAACCGGATACGCAGCGCACGGTACTTGGCCCTGAGAGGAGCAACTTCGACACTGAAGTTCACTTGGCTCGCAGTGGTACGAAAACGAAATCCGGTATTGCCGTCAGCATCTGGGCACCCCTGCCGGGCGATACGGATGTGCCGCTGGGACGTTCGAAGGTTGTTGCAGCGCTGGCGACAGGTACGGGAACTAAGGAAAATACAGTCAAGTGGAGCATCTCCGGTTTTGGCTGCTCAGGAACATCGTGCGGCGAGATAATCAAAGATTCGTACCACGCACCCGCTATCATGCCTAGCTCACCCTTTGTCACTCTAACAACCGTCTCAACGGCTGACCCTTCTGCCGAGGCTTCTGTCACCCTCCACACCATCGACTCTAATCCTTCACACTAATGGTTGCACTCCGGGAAGCCTGTATTGCTACAAAGCGGGCGAGGTGGGCAAAGATTCGGGGAAAGAAAGCTGCCTGATTGCCGTCTCGGTCCGCCTGCTGCTACGGATGCTCCCCGATAAGAACAGTTATTAAATCTGGGTCTAGACCCGGCGAAACCCATGGAGCGTTCTTATCTTGGAATCCACGGTCAGCCGTCAATTTGACGAAGTCTGGGTCGAGCAGAGTCGGCATCTTGTTTAGTGACGGAGGCAGCGCCTTAGCGAGTCCATGCCCCAACACGTTGGCCGCCTCCATCGTGCTTTTTGAGGCGCGTTTACTGACAAACACTACTATCCCTTGCCCCAGTCCTTTGGCCGCTCCGCATCCTTCGGCAAAGTTAAGGTTGGTAGGAACAAGTTTCCATTTGGCTCCAGTGACGCCTGAGACGGTGTCGGCGTCTAGGATATTTGCAATAGCTCCCCAAGTGTCTAATGTTTCTTGGTCTGCCGTTCCTTGTTGCCCACAGACAAACACCTCTACCCTTTGTCCAGCGAATAACGCTAATTCCTTCGCAAGTCTTGGTGCAGCTTTGGCTATTAATTTCGCTCGTGGGCCTTGGTCAACGATGGCTTGTTCAACTGTGCCCAATTCCTGGATAACCGCAAGAGCGCTGAATGGCTTAGCACCAACAAAAATTTCGGCGTCTGGCGGTTTAGGCATTATTGAGCCAACAAATGTACCAGCAGACATTTGCGCCTTCCATTTTGGGTCGGTGAGCGCAAGCTTGCCTTCGATGTTGAGCGCATTCTTGAGACTGGTGACGAACGACTTGTTTGTGCCGGTTACCCAGATCCCAATGGGAAGATTGAGTAGTCCGGGGAAGGCGGTCGGAGAAAATTGGACTTCGACTTTTCCGAACTTCAGCGACGCCGTAATTAACTCTGCGAGCCGCATAGCCTCTTGGTCGTATGAGTACGTGCGAATGAGCACAAACTTGCCGGAGAATAGTTTCAGCACATCTCCGATGGCTTTCTGTTGGTCATCGGTTAATTCTCGCGGCTGGATCAATGCCAGCAAATCTAGATTGTCGTGCCGTAACTGCGCCGTTTCCCTTTCATTGGCCGATGTAGCGTTTTTTAACGACGCGATAGTTTGTTCGGCTCCCAATTCTTGCCTGTTCTCTAAAATGAAAGTTCTAGCTCCGAACACGAAATCTCCGGCGATCCCCACCACTACAAGAATAGGACCGAGGGTATGGAGCAGCAGCTTCTTGAGTGCGCAGACTTCGAATGGCGTTGCTTTTCGGAGCAGCCATTTACTGGATAGCAGCGCCAACAGTTTTAACTGGTGCCGATACTCAAGCACTGCCCCTAGCGTCAAAACGACAGCAGACACGGCGGCGGCCCATTGGATGGCAGTAAGGCTGTTCCAAAGTCCAGATACGGAGGACAAGGACTGCCAAGGAGCCGAAGTAGCAGCGACCGCAAAAAGTTGGTTCATACTTTGGCGGCTTTTCTTTTTTTTATTTCCCCCTCTTTTTGCTTTGAGCCTGTTTAGATTTTTCTTCTTGCTGCCGCTTTTCCTGTCGAACGAATGACAGGCCGCGTTTCAACTCTGCCGACAGATCCGTGCTTTCCGTGGTCACATGCACAGGTTTGCCAGATTCCCTTCCCAGCCAAGCGTTGAGCTCTTCGGGCGAAGTAGCTATGTATCGGCCCTCACGCTGGAGCGGCATTCCCTCTGACGCCCATCGTTGGACGACCGAAACAGGTTCACCCAAGAAAGCTGCGATTTGCTGCCAGCAACTCTGGGTTTTTCATACCACCAGTTTCCCACAGCCCAGACCTCGATTGCTACCCCTCGGTTTGACCCCGGCGATGGAGGCGGGAATCAGTGACCACGTTTGGAGCATCGAAGAACTGTGCGGGCTTCTGCCTCAATCGCTATCCTCAACTAGGCGCATTGAAAATGGCATGGTATTGAAAGCGTTCGGAGGAAAACAGCCATGAAAATATCGAAGGTCTTTCCTGACTTTAAGAAGATCACCACGCAATTTGAACTTCGTCGAACGTTGGAATTCATTATCGGTAGAGTTACGTACCGTGTCGAAGTTCTGTACTGTTACTCCAATCCTAAATCTCCATGGGTTGCTCAAGCCTACTCCGAAAAACGCAGCGGCTGGAAAAGCATCCCCGACTTCCCTTGGGTCGGCGAAAAGAACGAAGAGGCCGCAATTCGGACTGCTTTGAGTTTCCTACAAGACCTGCACTGACGCCTGTGGAAATCAGACTGACCGACTACCGGTTGACGGGGGTAGCTTTGGCTACGTGCTGGGGTTTTCGGAGAAAGACTTTATCCGTTCCGATAGCTGTTTCGATTCTTGGATTAATTTCTCAGCCTCGGCGATCAAATGCACGGTGTTCTTGTTCAGTTCCTCGATCTTGCATCGCAACAAGGCAGACTCTTCTTCATGTTGCGACCTGGGGATGACCTGCGTGCCGGTCAGCAGCATAAGGTGGCCTCCGATGCAGAATCATCAGATTGCACAAGAGACCGACGCCCCGAACGGGGCACGGCGGAGGGATGTGTAAAGGGACTCTTAGAGTCTACCACTCGGCTCAGACTAGGCGATCAGCCCGGCTGAGCTATCGACTACGACTCAGAAACTCGTAGGCCCATCCAACGATGGAAATCGCGATGAACAAGTAAGGCCACAATCCAACGATCCGCTTGAAGAACTCCGAGCGAACGCGGCCCCCACGGGGTAAAAGTTCCGATGCCGATTCACTTCGCTCCATGTCCAACCTCTACTCGGTAGAAGAAGGGGCGGTCGTGAGGGTCTGAACGTCAATCTCGGCTGACATTAACCCATGACCGCCCTAAACGTTACTTTCAGTCGGATCATACCCTCAAGAAATCGGCGGAACTGTTCAATGTTGCTCATTCTTCCCGCGCGGTTATTGTCTGACCCCAAAGAGGTCTGTTCCAACGCAATACGGCAAATCGGCGACGTTCGCCCGTTGTTGTCGTACATCGCCATATCACTCCTCGACAGGTCAATGAGCGAAATCGCCTGATTGCGACAGTTACGCTAAACTTCGAGGAGCGGTAATGGGAGTCGCTCATCGCGACAACCGCAAATCTCACCAATTTGATTTCCCCCGATGGGGAAGGCAGTCGGATAGCCCATGCAGGCTAATCAAAAGTCCGTGCCCCTTTCTGAGGACATTGTTGCGCAGTATTTGGCAATTTTGGAAGTCGCACGACTAGATTCCAGTTTGGCGGCGCTTCGGGAATTAGTGACCGCGCACCTCACTCGAATTCCTTTCGAAAATATTTCCAAGCTTTATTACCGCAGACACCTGGGATTGATGAACCTCCCCGACATTCGACTGTATCTGGAAGGAATCAAGAGATACCATTTTGGCGGCACCTGCTACTCGAACAACTACTACTTTCACCTGCTGCTGCGAAGTCTCGGGTACGAAGCAAGGTTGTGCGCGGCAGACATGAGGACTCCAGAAGTTCACGCTGTGAACATGATCACGATTGAGGGACGGGAGTACTTGGCAGATACGGGTTACGCTGCTCCGTTGCTGGACCCAATCCCTCGCGACCTGGATACCGATTACGAAATCACCCTGGGCCGAGATCGTTATGTGCTAAAGCCGCAAGATGCGAATGGCTGTTCACGCCTCGAACTTTATCGTGATGGAGCCTTGCGCCATGGGTACCGGGCGAAACCGGCGCCGAAGAGGCTTGAGGATTTCAGCAAGGTAATCGCGGGGTCGTTCTCTGCGGATGCCACCTTTCTGAATTGTGTATTGCTGGCGCGATTCGCTCGTGGTGGGTCCACGGTCATCCACAATTTCGCGCTGATTGAATCGGACAGGCGTAGATCAAGCGTGCATGCGTTGGCTAATCGTGACGAGTTAATAGCTGCAATTGAACAGCACTTTTGTATGCCACCGGAAATTGTCGCCGAGGCGGTGGGCGAACTCGCCAATTTACAGGACCCCTGGAGTTGACTGTTGATAAATCGTTAACACTCATTGACCCTGGGAAGGGGTTTTGAGTGATAACGCCTACTTACATCAACGATCCGGTTGCAAGCCGAAACCGGCGAACTCGCGAGGTCACCCTATATGCCCAAGCGCCGCAGAGAGCGTCCAGCGCGGTCACAGCCGCAACATTCAAGCGACGAGAAAGGGATAGACATTTGGAGAGAATGGCGAGTTGCTGAATGCGCCACGCAGCACTAGAATTTCCCGCGTAAAGGAGGCAGCCATGAAAGCGAAAGCGATTGTATTGACTCTGGCGCTGTGCTTTGTTGGAGTAGCACCGGGCTACGCCGCCGACTCGTTTATGGGCACTTGGAAGCTGAACGAGGCCAAGTCGAAGTTCGCCCCGGGGTCGCGCAAGAATAACACGGTTGTCTACGAGGCTGCGGGTGACAACGTGAAAGTCACCGCGGATGGCACCGATAGCGACGGTAAACCCGCTCACAACGAATGGACGGGAAGGTTCGACGGCAAAGACTACCCGGTCACGGGCGATCCCACTGCAGACACGCGGTCGTACAAAATGGTCAACGACCGTACGTTGAAGCTGACCGACACGAAGAACGGCAAAACTACCGTCACTGGTCGCATTGTCGTCTCCGCTGACGGCAAGAGCCGCACGGTGACCGTGAGCGGAACTGATGCGACGGGCAAAAAGTTCCACCGCACTGCGGTATACGACAAGCAGTGAACTATTCCCAGCCTTGGCCGGGCGACACAGAAGCCCTTCCGCCGGGAGTTCCGAGCGGAGGGGTTATTTCTAGGGGCACCTCAATTCCGCTGGATTGTTGGCGTAATATCGCCTTTGCACTCAATGACCAGCGGTCAAAACGTGTAATCGCCTGGTTACGTAAACTGACGCAGGACTGCCCCGGAAGTGTACCGTCTTTCGTTCCCGCTTCGTGATCTTGCGAAGCCGGTGGAGGGCTGCCAACATCCAGGTCATGACGTTATGAAGATCTTGCTGGTTGAAGATTCCCACATCGAACGACACAGGATTGGCGGTTACCTAACCGACTGGGGACTAAACTTCCTTGCCGTTGGTAGCGGCACAGAAGCAGTCAAATTGCTTGAAGGCCCCGAGCCTCCCAACATGGCTCTGCTCGATTGGATGCTGCCCGGTCTCGACGGAATCGACGTATGCCGCCACATCAGAACCCGCGGCGCGAGAGGAACGTACATCTACACCGTAATGCTAACGGCCAAGAACCGGAAGCAGGATCTCCTGCTCGCCATGGCAGCCGGTGCCGATGACTATCTGGCCAAGCCCGTAGATCCTTCGGAATTGCGTGCCCGCATCATGGCTGGCAAGAGGATTCTGGAACTTCAGCAGTCCCTGCGTTTCGCTGCCACTCACGACTTTTTGACCAACCTGCTAAACCGCTCGGAAATACTGGCAGCGCTTGAGAGAGAGTTGTCGCGCAGCAGCCGCGAACAAAAGGCCGCCACTATCATTATGGCCGACATCGATCACTTCAAGCGCATCAATGACTCGCTCGGCCACGCCGCAGGCGACGAGGTTCTGAAAGAAGTAGCCCGCAGGTTGAAGTCGGACTTACGTCCCTACGATGTCGTCGGTCGATACGGTGGCGAAGAGTTCCTGATCATTCTGCCAGGCTGCGGGCTCACCACCGGAGCCCGCCGGGCCGATGAAATTCGTAACTTGGTCGCGAAAGATCCGATTTTCACTCCTTTAGGCACCACCTCCGCCACTGTCAGCCTGGGAGTTACCGTAACCTCACCGGACCGCGCTCACTCGGTGTCGGATCTTCTTCACGAAGCGGATGTCAGTATGTACGCCGCCAAGAAGAACGGAAGAAACCGCGTCGAACTCTTTTCTGCGCGACAGAAGGGTGCTGCGCCGCGCTGACCGAAGTACCGGATCAAGCCTCTCTCGACAATTGCTCCCAAACCGCAGCACCCAGTTCTGGGTAATTGGCGAAACATCCCCATAACGCTCATTGAGGCCAATGAGTGGCAGGAAACTTGTTTCTGACTCGACCCTTCATCAAGCGACGCGTTGACTCCTATTGGCGAATAAGTTCATAATCCACAGCTGCCGCTACGTCAAAAAAAAAGTGAAAAATAAGGAGTGAAGCGAATGTGGAAGAAGCAGGATGATGCTCCGGGCAGGCAGCCCGATTCCTTCTCGAACCAGGTGCCGGACTTGACCTTGGAGTCGGCTAGCGAAACTCTGATGGAAGCTTACCGGAGCCGCCAGGCCGAAAAAGCGAAGTTCGGAGTCGGTGCACAAGAAATTCATGCGGGTCAACAACCCCTGCTGCCAACCACCATGGCGACCTACACGGAAGCGATGAACGAGTTTACCAAGAACGCCAATGCGTTCATTGAACAGCTGCCGCTTCTGAACAAGGCTCGGACTGCGTACGAGCAAGCGATGAGAGCCAACGCGGAACTACGGAAGCTCTTAGACACCGGCGAGGAGAACCTGCGAGCTCTCATGACCCGCTTGGAGCAGATAGTTAGTCCTGCTTCGGAGAAGAGAAGACCCGAACCAGCGAAAGTCGAAGCGATTCGGGGGACGGAGGAACCGTCCGGCGGGGTGCGGGAAGCATGATTCATAAAAGCGCGGAGATAATCGAGCCGCAAAAAAGCGAATGGAAGGCGCAAAGTTGTGACATCGCGTGTTTACATTGCTGAGAATTGAGTGGTCTTCTCCTGATCCGCTCCAAGCGGCTCGCTTCACGGGCACGTGAGCGTCGCCACGCCGTGGGTTCCAAAGCAGTCCGTTCCGCTCTCAAAGCACGCGATTGCCGCGTTGCACTGGGCGCCTCCCGATTGCAACGGCACGGTGGCGTTCACAAAGTAAGTGCCTGACGCTCCGGGTTTGCACTGACCCACCCCCGTAGCACTGACCGTGATACCGGCTGCCCCGCCGGTCTTGCTACAAGCGCCCCACTCACGGGAGTCGGCACCCCTGCGGACGAAGAGTCGTAATAACCAAAAGCAGTGAACTGAACCTGTCCAGCCGGATAGTCGTCGGCGTTGGCAGTCGCGGGAGTCACGGAAACTGACTTCAGGGGACCCCGTGAGCCGCAGGCCAGGGTGATTGCTGCGACAGCAACTAGGAGCAGATAAAAGTACTGAGGCCCAAACTTCATATTGCAGACCTCCTAATTTGGGCATTAATTTACTTGGCTCGACCTTTGTGCTAGACTCCCATCTGTCGCGACGCCTTTTTAATCGAATTGCGCATAAAGCGAGGCATGGGATTCGCCGTGAGAACCGGGCGCACAGAGGCGATTGACCTCTTTCGAAGATGGGTATCAGAAGCCACATTGCTCCGCGTGCACTTCAGTTTCTCGCTGTTTGCCCTTTCCTTTCTCGGGCGAATTAAAGAAGTGTCGGATACCCGGCTGTATTTCCTGTCAGACGACACGACCTCCGAACTCGAATTGCCTTTGCCTGACGACTTGGAATTCGGGTATGGCGATGATAGGCGTTTCGAAAACGTAGGCTTGGCTGGCATCGTCCTTATCTTTCCGCTTGCGGAGGCCCCAGAGCGAGATGCCATTTCATTTGCTGAAGTTGCAGATCGTCGTTGAGAGATTTTCGTCACGCGCAAATTCTCCTGTAAACTGAATTGTCGCGTGGATGTAACCGGGCGCGGACGCGCCCGATGAAGATCAGAAAGTTTGCATAGCTTTCGGCTCATGGTGTTTGCCCACCGCTGAAGCCCTTCCGCTGTGCGTAGTCGTAGTGTATCAAAAACACGATTACGGCGGAAAGGTGCGCGTGCAGTTGTCGGAGAAGATAGGCGATCACCCAAACACCGTGGTGCCCTATTCATGCAAGGGAAGATTTATAAAGGGGATTTCATTACGCTTCTTCTCAGATGGAACTAGCGGGATGATTGAGCCAAACATTTTCAATTTTTATGCCTTTGGTGCCGATATGAGGCCATTGCGCAATCTCGCGCCGAATACCAAACTGCGAGATAACCCGGATTTGATTCAAGCATTCCTAAACGCAACCCACGTTGCCGACTGGTTCGTGTTGGAAGAGTTTTGTAAGACCTACCTCCCGTCATCGGGCCGTAAGCTGGGCGAGATCAAGAATTATCTTAACCAAGGCTTTCTTCATCCGCCAGATGGAGTCATTCCGCATGATGTCTCCGAGCTTGACGCAAAAACAATCGGCGAGCAGGTCACTGAATTTGAAACTCTTCTTTCCGATGAGTTGGGCAGGCTGCCATTCTTTTGCCTAGAGGATGAAAAACTCGGCAACTTTTCAGTCCTAAAACTGCTCAAGGGGGCGGCGAAGGGATATCCGAAAAAGGTTCGTGATCGGCTAAGTGACGCCTGTCGGAATGAGATTGATGAAGCTGGGAAGTGTCTCGTTTTTGAAAGAAGCACGGCTGCCGGATTTCACATGCTGCGTTCGGTGGAACTCACAATCAGAGAATATCTGACAAAGATTCCTGGATTTGTAATGCCGCCTCTAAATCGTCAAAACTGGGGAGAATATCTGAAGCTCCTAAAAGACAATGGGGCTGCAAAAGAACTACTAGATCACCTTCACAACATCAAGGACAACTATAGAAACCCCCTGATGCATCCAGAAGATACGCTCGACATGGACGACGCGCTCAGCCTGTTTGGCCTCGCGCAGTCGATGAACGAGATACTGGTCAGAGATATGAAAAAGCGAGGATTCATCCCATGAAATCTGAGGCCAAGAAATTCGATGCGGTCGTGCGGACCCTGCTTTCCGTTTCGCATGAGGAAATTAAGAAGCGAGATAAGGAATGGCATCGCAAGCGAGCGCGGAAGAAACGGGCTAAGACTTCACCCGCCTCCCACGCTTCCGGCTCCAAGGCTTAGTGAACCGTACCGGCTCCCTCCTTGCCAGTCAGTTCCGCGAAGGTGAGGCGCTTGCCTATGATCTGCGAGACTGCGAGATCAAAGCGGCCCTTGTCATCAAGTTCCTTGCGATTATTGAATCGGAACATCTGCTCATCAAGGTATCGAAACAGGTGAAACGGTTCCACGCTCACGTAGGTTCCCGAAATCCCGCGCTTCAACAGCGACCAGAAATTCTCCATGCCGTTGGTGTGTACGCGGCCATCCACGTATTGCACGGCGTGGTCGATGACTTGATGCGCGTAATCCGTCTCCAACCCGCGATAGGCAACCCATTCGTCGCTGTAGAGCGCAGTGCCAGCCTGTACATGCTGCTTGATCTCCGGTTGCACGGTTTCCAGTTTGCGGTTCGGCATGACTTTTGCGCGAACGCGTCCACCGCGTTCCAGCATTCCGAATACGATGGTCTTGTCTGCTCCGCCAGTTCCCGTGATGCGGCGCTTGCGCTCGCTTAAGTGCATGTTTCGCGCTTTTCCGCCGATGAAGGTTTCATCCACTTCGACTTCGCCATTCAGTTTTGAGCCGAAGAAATCATCCTGCATTGCCAGTCGGATGCGATGCAGCATGAACCATGCCGACTTCTGGGTGACCTTCACGTCTCGCGCAATTTCATAACTGCTGATTCCGTTCTTGCAATTAGTGACCAGCCAAGTTGCAGTCATCCACTTATCCAGCGGAATCGCCGAATCTTCCATCACAGTGCCGACCTTGATAGAGAATTCGCGCTTCGGGTGATGAGTGGAGCAGGTCCAAGTGCGGCGTTTCTCGCTAAATTTTACTTTCGCCGATCCGCAAGTCGGACAGATCACCTTGCCGTCGGGCCAGCGCCGGATTGCGAGATAATCAATGCAGTTGTTGGGATTCGAGAAGTAGATGATTGCTTCCTGCAGGCTCTTCGGTTCGCGCATGGCCTTGTTCTCCATGCATGAACTTTAGCAAATTAACGTGGTCGAGTCAAGTAAATTATTGCCCTAATTTGTATCTGTGGCTTTGATTGTACCTCGGAACTCTAAGTTGCCCGACCGAAACTACAAGGAACCCGTGCCTTTTCTCAGTTGTTGTAACATCGCGATTTCACTCATCTTCCTCTGGGCCGGAGATTTTGAGCGTAAACGCTGTTTACAACGATTACTTCTGCACCACTACTTCTGCACCACCTCAAGGGCGTCGCCCGTCTGGTGTTCCGTGATTTGGAAACGGAAGAAGTCGTGGATGGCGGCAACCGCAATCGGGTCGTCAGACTTTATCCGTATTCTTCCGCCTGCTGGCGTTTCCTCGTACATGTAGTGAATGGCTGACTTCATCAGCTTCATCGTCGTTACACCGGGCGGCACTCCGTCGTGTATGAACATCGGCGTGGAGAAGTCCCCAGCGTCAAACATCATGGCGATATGGGTTAGGTGTGACCGAATCGCTTCCGTATTTCTCTTATCTTCGGGGTCATTCGCCGCTACTTCTATAGCGCCGCCGTCAGCCATCATGCGGAAGTGATGGGTCGTCTTGTCGTGTGGAAAACCCATCGCTTGGTCGCCGTGACTTTCCACGACGGCATGGTGGGCCGCGTGCTGGTCGTGCATTGGACAATCCTTCATCGAGTCATCGGGCTTGGCTTCTTGCGCCAAGACGGGCGACGCCAATAGAGACAACGAAAGAACGATTGCGAAACGATTCATGACCGGGTTCTCCTTTTGAGATTGTTTGATTTGGTTCTTGGCTTATCACCAAGCGAGTGAAGCAGCATCGCTTTAGAACCCGGCGGAGTGTTCTTCAGCTTTTTCCGCCAGTCGCGTACGAGCTTGCGCATGTAATCCTGCGTGCGCTGGAGGTCCTGAATCTGTTGCCCAAGGGACTGGAGTTTCTCCTCGGTAAGCTTGAGCACATGATGGCAAGGTGCGCCACCGTTATCACGTGTACGCAGGATTTCGGAAAGCTCTTTCAGGGAAAAACCGAGTTGCAAAGCTCGCTGTGCAAGCTGGACGCGCTCAGCGGCAGATGCAGGGAACATCCGATAACCGCCATTGGTCCTCTGTGATGTGGGCAGAATGCCGAGCCGCTCATAATGACGAAGCGTGTCAGCGCTGACGCCAGTCAGGCGGGCAAGCTCTCCCGAGCGCAAAGAATTGACACTCACGACATCAGTATGAACCCTTGAATCGGTTCCAGAGTCAAGCGCTTTTTCAATTGGCGAAATATCGCCATTACGCTCACCATGTTCAGAACGCGTCCACTTGAATCAGAACGGTGCAAGCTGGCCGATTTGTAAGCTGTTGTAGAATAGAGAATTTTCCAAACCGATCAGAACACCCTATGTGATCTTCAAAACCGGCGGTTGGCGTTCGCCTGGACTGTAATGAAATTGTAATGGTCGCACGATAAAAACGAATCATTTCCCAGCAGAACGGATCACATCGACCTAGTTGTAACCCGTTGAAAAGAGGAGTAGAGTAGAAAATTTTCCAAACGGTTCAGAACCCTCCTGTGTTTTCCTAAACCGTTGGTCGGCGGTTCGACTCCGCCCGGGGCCCCCATTCCATCCGACCAATTCGCTTCTGCTGGAGCTGCCGACGAATCACTTTGCCCAGCCCAGACCGTCCGCCTTCAAGCAGCGCTTCGCGCGGCGGCCTCTGCAATGTCTGCACCTTACCGCGGACGCGCGCCAATCCTCCCTGTGGGATATCGCGCTCACCAAGGGCCACCTCTGGCAACGCCGCTTTTACGACTTCGTCGTATTCACCGAGAAGAAGCGGGTAGAGAAGCTGCGCTACATGCACCGCAACCCTCTGGTGCGCGGTTTGATGCTGGAGCCGGAACAGTGGCAGTGGAGCAGCTTGGTCATTACGCCTTGGGCGAGGCGGGGCCGGTGCTCGTCAACGAAGCCCGGAAAGCGGAACTGCGCGTGTAGGGTTTGTTAGAAGCTCTAAAGAGCAATAGAGGCGCTCACGCAACTCACCACAGGCTTCTGGCGAAGGTTGGATCGTTGAACATATCCCAGAGCAGCCCTTCCGAAACCAAATAGACGTTACTCTGGTCTGCGTCTTGCCCCTTCCACACGTCGTCCGTGAAATCGGCTTCCGGGATAATGCGGGGATCCGTGCTCTCTCTTTCCTCGAAGTTATAGCAGGATTCGTGCATCGCCACCAATTCTCTTAGAGCTTCTGAGACACTACACAGGACAAGGTGAATAGGAGCGCGCCGGTCTTCGATTTGCTTAATGAAAGCGACGAAGCCCGCGCGCTGCGCTTCCATGTTGAGTTCATCGAATGAATGGATGACGAATGATCGAACTCTGCCAGATTGTGCCTCGAGCCGCTCGACAAGGTGTTTCTGGTTAAGACCGATGTCTCCGTGGATGAGAACGGTCATACCAGGCCTTCGTAGCGCCCAGTCGACGTCTTGAACCAGTTTATCGAGATCAATTTGTGGTTCGTGTTCCGGCTGCGAGACATGCGAAGGAGCGAAATGAACAGATACCACTTCGGAGTTTGCAATCATAGGCGCCTCCACACTAATTTTCAGCCTTAGCGAGCTGACAATCAGTGACCGCCATCACGGCCGCAAGGCAATTGAACGACCTGCCCGACGATCTGGCGGCCAAGATCACCATCCACTACTACCTTGATGCTCGTGATGCGTTGCTGAAGGCGTTGGCAACCTGATCGAATACACTCAATGCCTAGCTCGACCGTTGCCAGATGCGTTGCCAGATAACCGCCGTTTGAGGTGATCCAAATCCGATTTGGCCAGCCGAGTCCGACTTGTAAGTTGATGATCCGATTGAGGGAAGGATGGAAGCCCCTATTTCCTAAACCGTTGGTCGGCGGTTCGACTCCGCCCGGGGCCCCCATTCCATCCCGACCAATTCGCTTCTGCTGGAGCTGCCGACGAATCACTTTGCCCAGCCCAGACCGTCCGCATATTTGCCCGCATTGATCAGCTTCTTGACATTCCATTGCGCCAGATCGATCACCGCAACTTGTCCGGTCGCGATGCATGACACATACGCGATCTTGCCGTCAGGAGGGATCAAGATTTCCTGCGGCGTGCGCGCGACTTCGATGTTGCGCACCACTCGCAGGTTTCTCACGTCCACGACAGCCACCTGGTTCGTCGATGGGATCGCGACCAGCAACCAGCGGCCATCGGGCGTTGCGGCTGACCCATAGCCTACACCAGGGAGGTCGACCCACGTTTTCAGTTGCTTTGTCGCAGTATCGATGACGGCGAGCCTGGGCTTTGTTTGATCTGCGGTGAACACCAGCTTGTCGTCGGATGAGATTGAAATTCGCTGCACCTCGCCCGACACAGGAACCACTGCAACCGTCTTCCGGTCCACCATGTCGAGTACAGAGACAGTGCCAGGTCCAACGTTGGCGGTATAGCCGAGCCGCCCGTCGTGCGACAAGGCCAGCATGTGCGATTGCTCCTGCCCGGTGGGAACCGCGCCCACGATCTTCCCGGTTCGCGGATCGACCGCCGTCACGGTCTTATCCAACTCCGTCGTGACATAGATCAATCCGCTCGCCGGATCCAGCACTGCTTGATGCGGTCGTACGCCATGACCGAAATCGATGTCACCGACGATCGACCGTGATGACAGATCGATGACAAGCATCTCGTGTCCATCGATGCCGGGGTGTCCAAGGCCGGTGCTGCCATAGATGGGCATAAAGGCCGTGCGCCCATCCGCGGAGACGGCGATTTCATGACCATGGACTCCGGGAGTCTTCTCTGGGATCACGGCAATCTGCCGCGCAGACGCAGCATCGACGATGCTCAGAGTGCTGTCACCCTGATTAACGACCAGCAAGCTTTGCGCATGTGCGCTCGATGGCAGAAATGTTAGACAAACAAGTGGTAGAAGGAAGTGCGGGGAGCCGAGCTTTCGCATAAGCTGAAAGTATAACCGCTCGCCTGCGCGGAGTTGTGTGCCCTGTTTGTGCTTCACCGCATGAGTTAAAGGATGCGAACGCTTACGACGTGGAAGGCGTTGTTGCTCAGGTAACCGAAGAGGGCAACCCGGTGCGCATGGTGTCCACTCACGGTATCGGGGTTTTCAATGGGGACGATTCGCTGATCGTCATCTACGACGATCACGACATGCGCGCCCTTGGCCACACACTTTTCCATACAGTCGAAATGGCCGGAGGTGGCACCTTTAGTGGCGCAAATCGAATCCGAAATGTATCCGGTAATGGTGACGTCCTGGGCGGAGCTTGTAGCCAGACCGATCAACAAAATCCCGAGGGGAAGCCCGATATAAAGCCGGAGCATTTTCTTCATAAAGCGTCGCGACCTTCCTCGCAAACTCTCAACAGGTGAAAAGTATAGCACCGGCGCGCCCTCCAACTTCACTAGCAGGCTGCTGAAAAACTCAGCCGCAGCCTTGATTTTGGGTGGCGCAGCGCTTCAGCGCTGCGATAAGTGGCATGTTTTCAGCAGCGGCTTTAGCCGCCGACTGTACTTCTGACCAAGCAAATTGAGTTTTTCAGCAGCCTGCTAGAGAGCCCGTGTGTCCGAAGAGTTTGACCAACCATTTGCTCTTGGTTCAATCGGGATGCCTCTATAATGGTGCAATGAAGAGAAGGCGAGCCAGCTTGTTCTTGGGGAAGATGGCGTTGTCACTCGCCTTTGCCATATTCGGAATCGAAAATGCGGCTGCCGTCACATGCGAGAGTCTGGTCTCCCTTAAGCTAACAGACACAACGATAACGGCGGCGCAGTCGAAACCAACGATGCCGCCAACTTCGCGTGCAAGCGAGTATTACCCCGTGATTTCGATGAGATTGCCTTCGCTATCGGCGATTACGGCTTCGTAATATCCGTCGCCGGTCAACCTTGGACCGCTAATGATAGGAACTCCCGCTACTTCCATGGCTTTCACCAGACGATCCACGGCGTCGCGCGAGCCGAGAGAAATGGCAAGATGCGCGTGCCGGGGAGATTCAGCGGGCGATGCCATCAGTTCGAGACGCGTCCCCGAACCGAACGAGAGAAAATAAGATTGGAAGTCGCGTGTCGAGCTCTTGTAGATCGGGCCGGGTGTCGCCTTGAACCAGCGCTCGTAGAAGGCGCGGGCGCGCTCGAGATCGGCAACCCAGGCAGCGGCATGATCAATTTTTCCAACCGGATCTTTTCCAACAGAATCCAGCAACCCGACCCTCACAAGTTCCGTGCGGAGTGCAGTGGGATCGCTAAAGACGATTCCATGCATCCCAAGCGTGGTCGCAACCTCTGCATTCCGCCCCAAGTCGTCGATGTAAACGGAGTGGGCTGGGTTGACCGAAAAAGTTTCAAAGAAGAGCCTGAAGATCCGAGGATCGGGTTTGATCATCCGGACTTTGCCAGAAAGCAAAATTCCTTGAAACCACTGCAGAAATTCGAATCGCTTCCAAGCCGTAGGAAAGGTCTCTGCGGACCAGTTACTGAGGGCGTACAAACCAACTCCGCGCTCGCGTAACTCCGCGAGAATCGCAACGGTTCCAGAGATAGGTCCGGCGAGCATTTCTTCGTGACGCTGAAACCAGGCATCAATCAGTTCGGCGTGGCCGGGATGCTCCAACTTCAAAGAAGCGCAGCCTTCCGCGAAACTCCTTCCCGCATCTTGCTGCGTGTTCCAGGAAGATGTGCAGATGTTCGCCAGGAAGTGCTCCATGGCGGCATCGTCTCCAGCGAAGAGCTTTCGGTAGAGGTAACGCGGGTTCCAGTCGATCAGCACACCGCCGAGATCGAAGACCACAACCGAGCGATTCATCATCAGGGTTAAGGG
>Ga0310038_10000788_pt1 | contig 25372 bp, 20 predicted proteins | sample Sb_taG_6_FD_200461 | JGI IMG/M metagenome (GOLD analysis project Ga0310038, IMG submission 200461) | Peat soil microbial communities from Weissenstadt, Germany - Sb_50d_4_PS metaG (v2) (version 2) | ecosystem: Environmental > Terrestrial > Soil > Wetlands > Peat | place: Germany: Weissenstadt... | reverse complement strand
TCCCAATTTTCTCTGCGCTCTCAGCGTCTCTGCGGTATCCTCTTCGTCCTATGCTCACCTCACTTCGCCGTTGCACTCTAGCCATCGCGCTCGCCGCAGCTTTCCATTTCGCTCTGCTCGCCGCGCCGGCGCACGCGCAATCTCCCAAGCGCATCATCATTGACACCGATCCCGGCACCGACGACGCGCTCGCCATCCTCCTCGCGCTCAATTCTCCGGAAGTGCGCGTCGAGGGCATCAGCGTCGTCGCCGGCAACGTCACCGCCGACATGGGCTTCGACAACGCTCTCGGCATCACCGCGCTCGCCGGCCGCTGCGACATTCCCGTCGCCAAAGGCGCCGAGCGACCCATCAGCCGCAATCTGGTCATCGAGCCTTTCTGGAACGGCCCCGGCGGCCTCGGCGGCGCGCAGCTTCCCGCTCAACGCTGCAAGCCCGACGCCCGCTTCGGCCCCGACCTCATCATCGATCTCGTTCACAAATTTCCCCATGAAATCACGCTCGTGCCCGTCGGCCCGGAAACCAACATCGCCCTCGCCGTCCTGAAAGATCCCTCCATCGTGCCGCTGGTGAAAGGCGTCATCCTCATGGGCGGCTCCATCACCGGCGGCAACGTCAGCGGCGCCGCCGAATTCAATATCTGGGGCGATCCCGAAGCCGCCAGCATCGTCTTCAACGCCGGCTGGCCCGTCACCATGGTCGGCCTCGACGTCACCGAAATCACGCTGGTCCACGACCCCGACGTCGCGGAGCTGCTGAAAAATGCCGGGCCCGAAGCGAAATTCGCCGCGGCCGTGGCCAAATTTCAGATCGGCCTCTACCAAGGCAGCGGCTTCCCCGGCGGCGCCATCCACGACGCGCTAGCCGTCGGCGGCGCCATCGATCCCACGTTCCTGCAAACGCGTTTCCTGCACGTGGACGTCGAGACCGATGGCCGCTTCGCCCGCGGCCAAACCATCGCCAACCGCCACGGCACGGTAGACAAGAACGTCCAGGTCGGCGATCACTGGGAAACGGTAGGCATGACCCAGGTCCAGCCAAACGTAAACGTAGCGGTAGGCATAGACGCCGACCGCTTCATCAAGTTTTTGATCTCGCGCCTGCAAGGCAAATAAATCCGAGTAGCACAGGCACTCCTGCCTGTGGCCGTCTGCGAGCGACGCAACGTCGCACGCAGCCGAAGATCACAGCCAGGAGTGGCTGTGCTACTTTTGCCTCAGCGGGATTTTCCTCCTTTGCACCGCTTCGTTTGATTTGCTGTTTCGCGGCGGCTTTGAAATTCACTTCCCTTGAGTTTGTATCGATTAGAAGTGTGCCCGGTGGTTTGTTTTGTTTGGGTTACGAGAGATTCTAATTTTGGAATTGTATCGATTAGAATTTTTCCGCGGGTCGCAAAATCGGCTGCTGCGTTGAACTCGTTGGCCGGGATGATTTCCGCATTTGCCGTGGATTCGGCGGTTGGGGCAGGTGGTAGCGCTCTGCGTGCAGAGCTTCGCTTCTTGCTCATCTGTGTTGTTAGCTCATAGACGATCTCTTTGTGTCGGCCGACGGCCCTCAGCGGCTAAAGCCGCGGAAGTGCTGCGCTGGTTTCGGCGCGGTTAAAACCGTGCCCTGACAAATCGGCTCCGATCCCCTAGAAATATCTACGAGATAGCTTCCTTTTCGTTATTTAAATTTGTACGGGGCCGAGTTGCCTGGTTACAGAACTGCGGCTACTGGGTTGCGGCGGGGCCTTTGGAGAAGTGTAAGGGCGCGCGAGGAGGCGGCGGCGAAGCCCGTGCCGCAGACTACTTTCACAAACATACAGGTCAACCAGGACCGCAACCCCTGGCCGAAGGCAGAAGTGGGAGCGGCGATTGACCCTTCCAACCCAAACAACTGGGTGGTGATGACCAACGACTTCCGTCTGAATCTGGACCACGAGTTCTACCACGTCTCGACGAACGCGGGACTGAACTGGTCGGATGACGAGATGGTAGGAGGATCCGATCCGTTTACGGGGTTCGTTCCACTAACATTTCAGAGCGATCCGGGAGTTTCATTTGACGGCGCGGGGAACAGCTACATTTCAGCGATCACCGGCAACGAGATCATCGACTTCAACAATGGCTACGAGAACCTCGACCTCGAGATCGACGTAGCACAGGGTTTTGCCGGGGGCACCTACACTTCGCTCCTGCCAACGCCGATTGACGACCAGCCGTGCAACGGATTGTTCACCGGCGTGTTCAACTGCCCGGCCATTCTCGACAAGCCGTTGATCACTTCGGACAGCAATCCCAACAGCCCGAACAATGGAACCACGTACGTCTACTACACGATTTTCTGCAACGATGTGCCGTGCACGGATGGAAACGCCACAATTCCTCCATTCACCTCGGCGATTCTGGAATCGCATTCCGCCGGGGCCGGATTGCCGTTTTCGCCTCCGGCGCTGGTGAGCGGAGCGCTGCAGAACACGCAGTTCTCCGACATGGTGATCGACAACAATGGCACACCACACATGTTCTTCGACGATTTCACGAATTTCCCGGTGGTGAACATGTGGGAATCCACACTCTCAGGCGGTACGTGGGTGGTATTTGGCGGGCCGGTGGCCAGCTTCATTTATAACGGGTTGCTCAATTTGAATTGGGGCTTCCGGGATAGCGGAGCTGCGGCACCGGGATGCGGGATCCACAAGAATACGGCGTACTGCGCCTTTTCGGCGAATCAAGTGGCCGGGGGCAAGGCCGAGGGGAGCCCGAGCGTGTACCTTGCCGTGATCAACGCCGAGACGGGAGTGTCACACGTACATCGCGTGAACAACGATACATTCGGGGACCAGAAACACCATTTCTTTGGATGGGCGACGGCTACGCCGAATGGAAACGTTTATGTCGGCTGGTACGACGACCGCAACGATCCGTTTAACGCGAGGGTGCAGTATTTTGTCGGGAAGTCTACCGATGGCGGCAAGACCTTCCCTAAACAGATTGCGGTGAGCGACACGGCTTTCAACCCCTGCACCGGGTTCCCCGGCTGCGGGTTCTTCGGCGACTACGTGCAGTTGGTCTCCGCATCCGACGGCACCGTCCGCGCGGCGTGGTCGGACACACGCGATGGCGCGACGATGCAGGTCTGGTCCGAGACTATTACCTGGTAAATGCGGCCCGCTTGATAGGGCTGTGGGGGCAAGATGCAGCTCCCACAGTCCTCTCGGGCGAGATTCCTGGGGGTGCGTCGGGTGAACACGTTGTTGCGGATTTCTTGACAACTGTGCTTGGGCTTCGTTACCGTGAATTCAGGGTTTTTTGCGTCGGCAGTTTGCGCCGATGCCTGGGAGACGCACTTGTCGCGGCAAATTATCACACTGACTACCGACTACGGCACGAATGACCACCTGGTGGGGTCCATGAAGGGGGTCATACTGGGGATTAATTCGGACGTGCAGGTGGTGGATATCACCCATGCCGTGGCGCCGCACGATATTTTGGACGCAGCGTTGATTGTGAACGATGCGTCGCGATATTTCCCGAGCCGGACGATTCACGTGGTGGTGGTGGATCCGGGAGTGGGGACGGAACGGCGGCCGCTGCTGGTTACGGCGGGATCGCAGTATTACATTGCGCCGGATAATGGCGTGCTGTCGTTGATTTACGAGCGCGAGAAAGATGCTTTGACGGTGCGGCACATCACCGCAGAGCATTATTTCCTGCAGCCGTTGAGCCGGACATTTCATGGGCGCGACGTGTTTGCGCCGGTGGCGGCGTGGTTCTGCAAGGCGTGGCAGAGCGCCAGCTTTGGCGAAGAGGTGGAAGATTACGTGCGGTTGTCGGTGCCGAAGCCGAAGGCGGATGGGAATGTGACGAAGGGCGTGGTTTTGCGCGTGGATTCGTTTGGGAATTTGCTGACGAATTTGACGCCGGATGAAATTCCTGCGTTGATCACCAACGACGCCAAGGTGCGGATTAGAGTTGGGAATAAAGAGATTAATCATTTGTCGCAGACATTTGCGGATGGTGCTGGGGCCGAGCCGATTGCATTGATTGGATCGAATGGGGCGCTGGAGATTTCGGTGAATAAGGGACACGCGGCGAAGGCGTTGGGCGTGAATCGCGGGTCGGAAGTTACGGTTGAGGTTGGGTAGTTACTGCCGGTAGTTCGTTTCAATTGAAAAATTAGGGATTGGGCTGCGCATGCTGCGTGGAATTGTGCGCGGGCGTGCGAGGACTGGACGGCGAGATCCTTAGCTTCGCTCAGGATGACAACGTTTTTTTGCGTGCGTCACGCGAGGAAAGGCTATTTCAAATTTGAAATTTCAGATTTCAGATGAGGCAAAAGCGACGGCAAGAGGGCCGAAGGGCGCGGCCGAAACCCGGGCGTGGGTGTCAGCCGGCTCCTGCGACGGCGGGGCCGAATGGCAGGACCGTGCGAGTTCGTGCGCGCAGGCAATTGGCCCACGTTTTTGCAGGGGTTACGTCCGCGGGCGGAGCAAGCCCCGCCCCTACGGCCACAAATAATGACGACGGATGCGGAGATTAGCGGGCTAGGTCTGCTACGGCTAGTTGGCTGCGCATTCTGGGGTCTAGCCAGTCGCGGAAGGCGTCGCCTAGGAGATTGAAGGCTAGGACTGCGGTCATTACTGCTAACGCTGGGAAGATTACGAGGTGCGGGGCGTCGAAGAGGTGGCCGCGGGCGTCATTCAGCATGGCGCCCCAGCTTGGCATTGGGGCTAGGACACCTAGACCGAGAAAGCTTAGCGTGGATTCGGCTAGGATTGCGCCGGCCATGGCTATTGTGGCTTGGATCAGGATTGGTTGCAGGATATTTGGGATTAGGTGGCGGATCAGAATTCTGGCGTGGCTGGCGCCTAGGGATTTTGCTGCTAGGACGTATTCCATTTCTTTGGCTTGCAGGACTTGGGCGCGGGCCAGGCGGGCGTAGCCGGCCCAGCCTGTGATGGTTAGGGCGAGGATTACTTTGCCCAGGCCGGGCCCTAGGAACGCGGCGAAGGCTATTGCTAATAGGATTCCTGGGAACGAGAGGAAGGCGTTGATTAGGACTATGTTGACTATGCGATCTAGCCAGCCGCCGAAATAGCCGGCGATTGCGCCTATGGCTAGGCCGGTGATGCCGCTGCCCAGGACTACGCAGATGCTTACTAGCATGGAGACTCTGGCGCCGAAGAGGATGCGCGAGAGGATGTCGCGACCTAGTTCGTCGGTGCCCATCCAGTGGGACGGGCTTGGCGGGGAGAGGCGGGCTGGGAGATTTTGGGCGATGGGGCTGTAGGGGGCGATCCACGGGGCTAGTAACGCGCTTAGGGCTAGCAGGAGAGTGATTACGAGGCCCCATCTTGCTAGCGGGCTTTGGCGCCAGAATTGGCGAAGGGATTTCATTCGAAGCGCACCCTGGGATCTACTAGGACGTAGACGAAGTCGGTTAGCAGATTGACCGCTACGTAGGAGATGGCGATCAGGAGGATGCAGCCTTGGAGTAGCGGATAGTCGCGGGCTTCGATGGCGTTTACGGCTAAGCGGCCTATGCCTGGCCAGGAGAAGATTGTTTCGGTGACTATTGTGCCTGCTAGTAGTGTGCCGAATTGCAGGCCCAGGATTGTTAGTATCGGGATCAGCGCGTTGCGGAAGGCGTGGCGGAATAGGACGGCGGATTCGGAGAGGCCTTTGGCGCGGGCGGTGCGGACGTAGTCGCTGGAGAGTTCTTCGATCATGGAGCTGCGGACCATGCGCGTTAGGATCGCGGCTAGTGCGGCGCCTAGCGTTATTGCCGGAAGAATTAGATGAGAGATGCCGCCGCGGCCGCTGACTGGTAGCCAGCCGAAGATTACCGAGAACACCAAAATTAAGACTGGGCCTAGGGCGAAATTTGGGACGGAGAGGCCGAAGAGAGTTACTACGCTTACGGCGCGATCGGCTGGCTGGCCTCGCTTGTGGGCGGCGAGAATGCCGGCGGAAATGCCGATGGCGGCGCAGACTAGTAGCGCGATGAAAGCTAGCTCTAGCGTGGCTGGATAATGTTCGAGAATTACTTTTGTGACTGGGCGTTGATAGCGGAAGGATTCGCCTAGATTGCCGCGGAGAACGCCGGTTAGGTAGCGCTCGTATTGAACTGGGAGCGAGAGATCTAAGCCTAGTGCGTGGCGGAGTTGAGTTAGATCTTCGGCGCGGGCGCCTTCGCCCAGCATTTGTTGCACGGGATCGCCGGGGACGATGTGGGCTAGAAGAAAAACCATGGTGATGATTAGCCAGACGGCTGGTAACGCGAGAAGGATGCGAAGGGCTACGTGACGGAGGATTTTCACGAGCGGCTTCTGCGCGTCGCGCGGCGGGCGCGGGCCGGAGCTACGGTTTCCGGCGGCGCGGTTTCGGATGCGGCGGCTGCGACGGCGTTGGCTTCTTTGGCCGGTTTGGCGGGCTCGGTTGCGGATTTTGATTCCGGCGCGGGCGGAGCGGGTACTGCGACTTGCTTGATTTTAACGCGCGAGACACGGCGGCGCTCCATATCCATGACGGTGAAGAGATAACCATTGGCTTCGAAGCTTTCGCCGCCGCGGGGGAGGAAGCCTAGATGCGTTAGGACGAAGCCGCCTATGGTTTCGTAGGAGGAATCTTCCGGGACGGTGATGCCGTATTGCGAATCGAGATCGCGGACTTTTAGCGCGGCGTCGAAGATCAGCGAGCCATCGGGGAGACGCATGGGGCGCTCTACTACGTCGAACTCGTCGTGAAACTCGCCGACCATTTGCTCGAGGATATCTTCGAGAGTGACCACGCCTAGAATGCTGCCGAATTCATCTACTACCATGGCGATTTCGGTGCGGCGGGAGCGGAGTTCTACGAGGAGTTCGCTGGCTAGCTTGGTTTCCGGGACGATCAGAATTTCGCGCAAGTAACTCTGCAAATGAAAATCTGCCGGGGGCAGGCCTTCTTCGGCGCGGCGAGCGCGATCGAGTTGAATCCAGATTAAATCTTTGATGTGCACAAAGCCTTTGATGTGATCGAGTGTGCCTTCGTAGACGGGGATGCGCGAGCGTTGCGTGGTGGCGAAGGTGCGCATGGCGTCTTCGAGGCTGGCGTCCATGGGAAGAGCGTGAATATCGGGACGCGGAACCATGATTTCGCGGACTTGCAATTGGGCCAGGCCGATGGCGCCTTGCACGATTTGCATTTCGGTGGCGGGAAGGACGCCGCGCTCGCGGGCTTGCTCGATTAGGACTTGGAGTTCTTCGGGAGAGCGGACGAGAGTGTGGGATTGGGCTTCTTTTACGCCTAGGCTGCGGACGAATTTTTCGGCGATACCGTCGAGTAGATCGATCGCCCAACTGAAGGAATTTAGGAACCAGTGGAACGGGCGGGCGATGAGAAGAGCTACGCGTTCGGCGCGGGCCAGGCTGATGCTTTTGGGGACTAGTTCGCCGAGGACTACTTGAACGACGGTGAGTAGGCCGAAAGCGAGAACTAGTGCGATGCCGTGGGCGGCTACGGCGGCCCAGCGGCTGGGAATTTGGGCTACTAGCGGGCGAAGGATTTCGGAGAGAGTTAGTTCGCCGAGATAGCCGAGGGCCAGGCTGGCTAGAGTGATGCCCACTTGCACGCCGGAGATTACGCGGCTGAGATCGGCGAGGAGAATTTCTACGATGCGGGCGCGAGGGTCGCCGGCGCTGACTAATTGGCGGACGCGGGAGATGCGTACGGCGACGAGAGAGAATTCGGCGGCAGCGAAGAAAGCGTTCATGCCGACGAGGGCGAGGACTACGAATAGGTGGAGAGCCAGCATCTGAGGAAAATTCTAGCAAGATGGGGGGCGGAAGAGGGATTTAGTGTTGGTGGGAGGGCTTGGGCGGCAATTAGGATGGCGGGCGCTTCGTAAGTTCGGAGCGTAATGAATTAATGCCTGGGGCTCGCGGATGCGATACCAAAGGCAATTTCAAATTTGAAATTTCAGATTTCAGATGAAGGCCGGAGGAAATGAGGTGAGAACAGACACACACGGCGAAATCGTCATGGTGGGTGCCTCGATGGACATCGGCGGGCGCAGTCCGCCTAGGCGGACGCCCCTACGGGAGATTTAAACCATCGATTTCGAATTGTTGGTTGCTCCGCGCTCGATTCCCTCTTGATCGAGATACGTGGTCGTCGGATGCCGGCGGGGACGCCAGCGCTACCACGGCGGGTGCTGATGTGCGCGGCGGCGATTGATTGGGGGAAAAACGCCGACTCGCAGCCGTTCGAAGCTCAGGACGAGCCAGCGCTACGGGGTTGGCGTTGCGGCTCTTATCTTGCTGCGCTAGACTCGCGCGGGATTTCTTGATGAACTCACGCGGCGGAATGCATTGGGTGCGGTATGGCTTTGCTGGGCTCCTGCTGATTCTTGGCGGGGGCTTTTTGATTGGTTGGTGGATGATTTGGCGGCCTTTGCCTCAGGTGGATGGATCTTTGACTCTGCGTGGGTTGAAGCAGCCGGTTTTGGTGGATCGCGATGGATGGGGTGTGCCGTGGATACAGGCTTCATCTGTGGAGGATTTGGAGACGGCGCAGGGGTACGTGGTGGCGCAGGACCGGCTTTGGCAGATGGATCTTCTGCGGCGGGCGGCGGGCGGGGAGCTTTCGGAGATTTTTGGGGCGATTGCGCTGCCTGTGGATCGCGAGAATCGGACGCTGGGGTTGCGTGGTGCGGCTGAGGCTGCGGCGGAGCGGATGGATCCTGCTTCGCGGAAGATTTTGGAGGCTTACGCGGCGGGCGTGAATCGTTATATGCGCGAGAGGGCTGGGCGTTTGCCGATTGAGTTTACCGTGTTGCGATATAAGCCGCGTCCGTGGACTCCGGCGGATACTTTTTTGATTAGCGCTTACATGTGGAAGACCTTGACTACTACCTGGAAGGCGAAATTGAACCGGGGGCGGATTACGGAGATGGTGGGGCCCGAGAGGGCGCGGGAGTTGTTTGTGGAGGATTCGCCGCTGGATCATTTTATTGTTGGCGAGGTGGCCGGAAAAGGTGAGCGGCGCGGGCGGATCGCGCGGCCAGCTGAGAATCCCAATTCGACTGAGACAGCTGGCTTGGAGGGGGCGGCCGACGGGATTTCGCGGGCGGGTGTTCCGCGGTTGACGGGTGCTTCTGGCGAAGACGGCGGTCGTCAGATGCCGGCGGGGACGCCAGCGGTACCGGGATCCTGGGACGTTGCGCGGGATTTTCTTTCACAGTTCGAATCGCAGACTCGGGAGATTATTGGTAGCAATAATTTTGTTGTGAGCGGCGAGCATACGGCTTCCGGGAAACCGATTCTGGCCAATGATACGCATCTTGCGTTCAGCATTCCTGGGATTTGGTACGTCGTGCATTTGACTGCGCCTGGTTGGAATGTGGCGGGATTTACTTTTCCTGGGTCGCCGTTGGTGGTGATTGGGCATAACAACCGGATTGCCTGGGGATTTACGAACAGCAATGCGGAAGTGGAGGACCTTTACATCGAGACGTTCAATCCGGCGAATCCGCTGGAGTACAGAGTGAATGGGAAATGGATGAAGGCGGAGACGCGGCGGGAAGTGATTCACGTGCGGGGCCAGGCGGATGAGACGCTGGATGTGGTTCTGACGCGGCATGGGCCGATCGTGCGTCGCGATACGACTGAAGAAGGCGGGCGGGCTTATGCGTTGCGGTGGACGGCTGTGGAGCCGGGAGCTTTGGATTTTTCTTATCCTTTGATTGGCAGCGCGCAGAATTGGAATGAGTTTTTGCAGGTGATGAGCAAGATTGCCGGGCCGGGGCAGAATGGAATTTATGCGGACGTCGAGGGAAATATTGGTTACGTGATGGCGGCGCGGATTCCGATTCGCAAGTCGGGGAATGGGGATTTCCCGGTGGCCGGGGATACGGATGATTTTGAGTGGACGGGATACATTCCCTTCGACAAATTGCCGCAGGCGTTCAATCCGCGAGGCGGGATCATTGCTACGGCGAATGCGCGGACTGTTGGGCCTGCTTATAAATATTTCATCAGCGATCGCTGGGCCGGGCCTTACCGGACGGACCGGATTTATGAGTTGCTGGGAGCGCGGAAGGATTTGCGGCCTGCCGATGCAAACTCCGTTCAGAACGACATTGTGAGCTGGCCGGATAAATTCCTGGCGCAGCAACTTTATGCCGCCGGCCAGAACGTGCAGCCGAAGGATTCGCGGACGAGGACACTGATTTACGAGTTGAAGGATTGGGATGGGAAGACGTCGGCGGATTCGGTGCAGACTTCGTTTCTGGAATACTCGCGGCACGCGTTGATGGTGATGCTGCTGCAGCCATACATCGACGACCAGATGGAGAATTACGAATTGTGGGAGCCGGAGAGCGAGTACGACAGCGTTTGGTGGCGCGATAAGGTATTTCTGGCGAATGTGCTGCGGGATCGTCCGGCGGCTTGGTTGCCGAAGGGGATTTCGGATTACGATACGTTGCTAATTGCGGCTGCTGATGCGGCGGTGGCGCGGCTTGCGGAGGTGGCGCGGCATGGCGATCCTTTGCACGCGGAGTGGGGAGAGTTGCATCCGTTGGAGATTTATCATCCTCTTGGGCGTTCGGGAATTTTGCGGCGGATTTTGAGCATTGGGCCGATCGAGCAGGGCGGGACGATTGATACGGTGCGGGCTATGGGATACCGGCATGGGCCTGCTATGCGCTTTGTCGCTGATCTTTCGAATTGGGATTTGTCTTTGATGGAGATTCCGGCTGGGGAATCGGGGCAGTACGCGAGCGGGCATTACCGGGATGAGTTTCCGGAGTGGTTTGCTGGGAGGGGGATACCGGCGCCTTTTAGTGCTGGGGCGGAGGGACGAGTGAGAGTTAATCGGTTGCAGCTTTTGCCGGCGGTGGAGGGGGATGAGCGGTAGTGAACTTCAAGCCGTAAAGATGCCGCCCTGAAAGGGCGGCGCTACACGAACCGAGCCAGTGAACCACACGACTGGAGAAGTTATTGGTCGTGGGATAGAATGTCGGTTTGATACTTGGTTTGCGAGGATCGCTTGAGCCCTGCTGCTAATAAACCTGTGGAGCCGCCTAAGAAGGGGGATTTTGAGAAGTCCTTGGGGCGGTTGGAGGAAGTTGTTAAGCGGTTGGAGAGTGCGGAGCTTTCTTTGGATGAGGCTATGAAATTGTTTGAGGAAGGCGTGACGCTTTCGCGGGAGTGCCAGAAGCAGTTGGAAGAGGCTGAGGGGCGGATTGAGATTTTGTTGAAGAAGGCGGATGGGAAGATTGCAGCGCAGCCGTTTGAGGCGGATGAGGATTCGAATTAGTGGCTGGCGCTGGAGAGTTCGTGAGGAAGTTCGAAAGAGAATTTCAAATTTGAAATTTGAAATTTCAAATAGAAGTGAAAACCCTGCCTTTGGTCCCGACCATCTTGAAATTTGCCGGATATTGCGGTTGCGTTGTGCTGGCTGCTTCGATTGCGCTTGTGGCGGCTGCTTAAATTCCCGATTCCCTTCTACGCATGAGTCTCTCTGAATTTTTTGAGTTGGACCGGGCTGCGGTTGACGCGGCGCTGAATAAGTTTTTGCCGCTGGGGCGGACTGCGCCTGCTTCGATTCATGAGGCTATGCGGTATTCGGTTTTTGCCGGGGGGAAACGATTGCGGCCGGTGCTTTGTTTGGAGGCGGCGCGATTGTTTTCGGATCCGCCGGATGCGGCGGTGCCTGCCGGTTGCGCGATCGAATTCATTCACACTTATTCTTTGATTCATGATGATTTGCCGGCCTTGGACAATGATGATTTGCGGCGCGGGAAACCTACCTGCCACAAGAAATATGGCGAGGCTATTGCGATTCTTGCCGGGGATGGATTGCTGACGCTGGCGTTTGAGACTTTGGCGCAGACGCCTGTTGAGGCTTCGCGAGGAGTACGGCTGATCGCGGAAGTGGCGCGGGCGGCGGGAACTGTGCGCGGGATGGTGGGCGGGCAGGTGGCGGATTTGGAGGCGGAGAAGACGCGGGCGGATTTGGCGACGCTCGAGTACATACATCGCTCGAAGACTGCGGCTTTGATTCGCGCGGCTTGCGTGGTGGGGGCGATTGCGGGGGGCGCGGCGGACGCGGACGTGGAGCGATTGCGGAATTTTGGCGAGAACATTGGCTGGGCGTTTCAGGTGGTGGACGACATTTTGGATGTGGAGGAATCGTCGGCGGCGTTGGGGAAGACGGCGGGAAAAGATCAGGCGCAGCAGAAGGCTACTTATCCGGCGTTGCTGGGATTGACGCAATCGCGGGAAGTGGCTACGGAATTGGCGGCGAAGGCGATTGCGGAATTGGAGCCGTTTGGGGCGCGCGGGGGGAATTTGCGGCAACTGGCGGAGTTTTTGGTCGAACGGCGATCGTGATGCGCTGATGAGTGGGCGGGTTGCGAAGCAACGGCTTGATTTGTTGCTCGTGGCGCGAGGGTTGGCGCCTTCGCGGCAGCGGGCGCAGGCGATGCTGCTGGCTGGGGATGTGATTGTCGGTGGGCAGAGGGCTGGGAAGCCGGGGTCGCTGGTTGCTGAAGATGTTGCGATTGCGATTGCCGGGGATTCGCAGCGGTATTCGAGCCGCGGCGGATTGAAGCTTGAAGGGGCGCTGGAAGATTTCGGGATTTCGCCTGCTGGGAAGATTTGCCTGGATGCGGGGAGCTCGACTGGGGGATTTACGGATTGTTTGCTGGCGCATGGGGCGCGCAGAGTCTTCGCTGTGGATGTGAATATCGCGCAATTGGATTGGAAGCTGCAGCGGGATTCACGGGTTGTGACGATTGAGTGCAATGCGCGCTACCTGAAGGCCGAACAGATTCCTGAGCCGATTGATTTTGTGACCGCGGACGTGTCGTTTATTTCGGTGACGAAGATTTTGGAGGCACTGGTGCGTGTGGCGCGGGCGGGGGCGGATTTTTTGATTTTGGTGAAGCCGCAATTTGAATTGGAGCGGCGGGACGTTGGCAAGGGCGGGATTGTGCGCGATGCGGCCTTGCACGAGCGCGCTGTCGAGAGGGTGCGCGCGTTTGCTGCGGAGCATGGAATGGAGACGCTGGGCGTGTTTGCGAGCCGCGTTGCGGGAGCCGAAGGAAATCTGGAGTTTTTTCTCCACGCGCGGCGCAAGGGCTAGAGTACAATCGCGGCCTGGAAAAAATGATTCGCACTGTCGGGATTCTCTGCAAGCCTCGGAAAGAAGACCTCTGCTCGGTTTTGCCGCCTCTGGTGGAGTGGCTGCGCGCGCGGAAATTGAATGTGCTGCTCGATGCGAGCGCCGCGGAATCTTGCAGTTCGCTCGATAAGGCATCGGCGCGAGAGAAGCTGGCCAGCGAAGCGGATTTGCTGGTGGTGATGGGCGGCGATGGGACTTTGCTGGCGGCGGCGCGTTTGTTGGGCGACCGCGAGATTCCGATTCTCGGGGTAAATCTGGGATCGCTTGGATTTTTGACCAGCGTGACGCTTGAGGAATTGTATCCGCTGCTCGCGGTGACGCTGGCGGGGAAACACGAGATCAGTGAGCGGGGGGTGTTGCGGGCGCAGATGTTGCGCAATGGAGCTGCCGTTGAAGGTGCGCGGGCGCTGAATGATGCGGTGGTGAATCAGGCGGCGCTGGCGCGATTGATGGATTTTGACGTGCACATCGACGGCAATCATGTGGCGAGATATCGCGCCGATGGAATTATTGTGGCGACGCCGACGGGCTCGACGGCTTATTCGCTTGCGGCGGGCGGGCCGATCGTGATGCCGGATATTCATGCGTTTGTGATTACGCCGATTTGCCCGCATATGCTGACGAATCGACCGTTGGTGATTCCAGATTCCTCGCGGATCGAGATTGCGCCGGAGCAGCAGGGCGAGCCGGTTCATTTGACGCTCGACGGGCAGGTGGGATTTCAGTTGCAGCCGGGCGACCGAGTGGTGATTGAAAGAGCGAAGACGCGGGTGCAATTGGTGCGTGCGGCGGGGAAATCTTATTTTGAAGTGCTGCGCAGCAAGCTGGGTTGGGGCGAGCGGTAATTTCCTCTCTACAGTGTGATTGCAAAGGAGCTGGCGATGAATTTCCGATTGCGGACGGCGGTCGGTGCGGCGGCTTTGCTGGCATTGGGTACGGCGCCACTTCTTGCGCAGAAGCATAAGAAAGCTGCTGAGCCGAAATCGGATACGCCGAATTATCCGATCAATGATGGATTCGTGGATGTGAACGGGTCTTCGCAAGGTTATGTGGATGCTGAGGGGATGCTGATTTATTACATGACGGTAGGGCGCGGCGAGCCGTTGGTGATCGTGCATGGCGGGCCGGGCGGATCTCACGATTATTTTTTGCCTTATTTGCTGCCTTTGGCGCGGCAGAACAAATTAGTTTTTATCGATGAACGCGGCTCTGGGAAATCGCAGAAGCTGGAGGATCCGGCTGGATACACCGTTGAAAATATGGTGGAGGATGTGGAGGGAGTGCGGCGGAGTTTGGGGCTCGGCAAGATTACTTTGATGGGTCATTCGTATGGCGGAGTTTTGGCGCAGGCTTACGCGTTCAAGTATCAGCAGAATTTGTCGCATTTGATTCTGGCGAGCACGTTTCCAAGCACGAAGCAGATGAATGAAGTTTTTGCGCAGCAGAAGGCGAAGATGGCGCCGGAATTGCGCGAGCGAATCGAGAAGCTGGAAGCGGACGGATTGTATGGGCACGGGAAGGACTACGAGAAGAGCCGTTATACGAACGACTACATGATTGCGGCTTGGGGAGAGGGATACTTTCCCTATTTGTATCAGAACCGGCCTGATCCTAATTTTGATCCGATTGCGATGGGGGTTACTTCGTGGGATTTGTACCGGCAGATGTGGGGATCGCATGGGGAATTCGTGATTGATGGGAATATGAAGTCGGTTGAGTATGTGGACCGGCTGGCGGATATTCATGTGCCGACTTTGATTTTGGTTGGGGATCATGATGAGTGCGATCCTTCTTTATCGAAGGAGATGCATGAGAAGATTTCGGGGTCGCAATTATTGATCTTGCCTAAGAGCGGGCATATGGCTTTTGTGGATCAGACGAATCTTTATCTTGGGGCGATTGATAATTTCTTGCATCCGGAACGGCATCGGGCGCACCGATAGGAACGCTTCGGCGGTGATTGAGCGCGCTGGGGTCGGTCGCTTAGATCCTTAGGGTCCGGAAAGGCTGGACCCGCAGGATGACAATACGTTGCGATGCGCGCCGAAGAAGATTTAGTCGGTTCGAGTTATTCGCCGCGGACGAGGTCGACGCGGGATTCGCGGCGGCGGATTAATTGCGATTTGCGGCCGTGTACCAGGATTTCGGCGGGGCGTGGACGCGAATTGTAATTGCTGGATTCAGCGAAACCGTAGGCTCCTGCGCCCCAGAGGGCTAGTACATCGCCCGGTTGTACGTCTTCGATTGGCCAATCTTTTAGAAAACAATCGCCGGTTTCGCAGACTGGGCCGACGATGTCGGCGCGGATTGTGTTTGCGCGCGAGGCAGGTTGCTTCACCGGAGTGATGGGATGGACTCCGCCGTAGAGGGCTGGGCGGAGAAAATCGTTCATGGCGGCATCGACGACGATGAAATTTCTGCCGCGATTGGATTTCGTGTGCAGGACGCGCATCAGCAGGACTCCGGCCGCGCCTACGATGCTGCGGCCTGGTTCGAGGAGTAGGCGGCAGCGGAGCGGCTTCACTGCTTTGATTATTGCGCGGGCGTAGTCTTCGATGCGGAGCGGACTTTCATTGGCGTAGCGGATGCCGAGGCCGCCGCCTAGATCTAGATGTTCCAGCGAGACGCCATACTTTCGTAGATCTACGCAGAATGCGGCCATGCGGGCTGCGGCTTTGCGGATTGGCTCGAGACGGAGAACCTGAGAGCCAATATGGGCGCTGATACCCTTCCATTCGAGCCAGCGCGAATTCCGATGTGCTAGATAGAGGCGGCGGGCATCGCGCCAATCCATGCCGAATTTGTGGCGATGATGGCCAGTGGCGATGTGACGATGGCCGCCTGCTTCTACATCGGGGTTCACGCGGATGGCGGCGGGGGCGCGGCGGCGAGCGCGGCTTGATTCGTCGAGCAGGAGATCGAGTTCGGATTCGGACTCGATATTGAAGCAGAAAATTCCGGCGCGCAGCGCTTCGCGGACTTCTTCGCGCGTCTTCCCTACTCCTGAAAATATGGCGCGGCGCGCCGGGATTCCTGCGCGGGTCAGGCGATAGAGTTCGCCGCCGGAGACGATGTCGAAATTGCTGCCGAGCTTTGCGAGAAGGCGCAAGACGGAGAGATTCGAATTGGCTTTCACCGCGTAGCAGATCGTTGTGGGGAGACTGCGGAAAGCGCTCTGATATTGGCGATATGCGTTTTCGATGGCGGCGCGGCTATAGACGTAGACGGGCGTCCCGAAGCGGGCGGCTAGATCCGCGAGTGCAACGACCTCGGCGAATAGCGAGCGGTTGCGCCATTCGAAATGCGGCGTGAATTTTGTGGGATCGATTGGCTGCGCGACTTGAGAACTCTCTCCGCGCGCGGCCATTGCGCGCGTTAGAGCACCTTCAGGACGACCAGAGTCCGATCGTCGAAGGCGTGGGCGGTGCCTGAGAAAAGTTCGACTTGCTCGAGGACGCGATCGGCGATGGCGGAGGCCGGTTCGTGCGCGTGCGTCCTAATGAAATCGATGAGCCGGTCAGTGCCGTAGAATTCCTTTTCAAAATTCTGAGTGTCGCTGATGCCGTCGGAATAAAACGCGAGAACGTCGCCGGGATCGAGGACCATGTTCACTTCATCGTAGGTCACGTCCTCGAACATGCCGAGTGGAAAGCCCGCGAGATTGATCTTTTTGCACTCGCCTTTGTGGAGGAGGATGGGCTCTTCCTGTCCGGCGTTGGCGATGCGCAGCTTGCGCTTGCCGCGGTGCCAGGTGGCGAAGCACATGGTCATGAAGCGGCCTTCGATGCGGCGCTCGACGATCAATTGATTCATGTCGTGGAGCATTTGCGCGGGAACGAGTTTGTTGGGGCCGAGGCTGCGCATGATGCCGATGGCGGCGGCGCCGTAAAGCGCGGCGGCGCTTCCCTTCCCGCTGACGTCGCCCATGGCCATGGCTAGCTCTTGCGGGCCGTAGCGCAGGAAATCGTAGATGTCGCCGCAGAGTTCGCGCGAGGAGACGACACGGGCTGCGATATCGAGGCCGGAATCGGTGCCGGGCATGCGAGGCAGCAGAGCGCCTTGCAGCCTGCGCGCGGCGTTCAAGTCGCGCTCGAGACGCGATTCATCGCGGGCGAGTTGCTCATACAAGCGGGCGTTTTCGATCGAGACGGCGAGGCTCGCCGCTAGAATCGAGAGCGCTTGGACGTGATCCGGCGTGAAGTAGTTAAGTTGCGGGCTCTCGAGATCCATCACGCCGATTACGCGCCCTTTGCTTAGGAGCGGCACCGCCAGCTCGGAGCGCGTTTCCGGATTGACCATGAGATAGCGCGGATCGTGCGAAACGTCTGGAACTACGACGGCGCGGCCTAGCGTGGCTGCTGCTCCTACTATTCCTTCGTGCGCCGGAACGGCGTGCTTTTCCTGGATGCGCTGGCCAAATTTTACCGTGACGCGGTGGCGGAAAACTTTGTCGGCATCGTCGTAAAGCAAGATGCTGAAAATTTGATAATCGATGATTCGCTTGGCCAATTCGGCGGCGCGGCGCAGGACTTCTTCCACTTCGAGAACTGAGCTTGCTTCGCGGCCGACTTCGTTGAGCAGAAGAAGCGTGTCGGCCTGATTGCGGACGCGCTCGAAGAGGCGCGCGTTCTCGATGGCGCTAGCGATTCGCGTAGCGAGTAACGTGAGGATGGATTGCTGCTCGGGCGTGAAATAGTCGACCTCATGGCTCTGAATGTCGAGAACGCCGATGGCCTTCCCGCCTACCATCAAAGGCACGGCAAGTTCCGAGCGCACGGCTTCGACGGCGTTGAGATAGCGCGGATCTTTTTGCACGTCGCCGACGCGGACGGCGCGGCCCGTGGCGGCGGCTGTGCCCGTGATTCCCTCGCCCCAGGGAATGCGCCAGTGCTCCATCACTTCGGGGCGATAGCCGATGCCGAAGCGGAAATGCAGCTGATTGGTGCCCTCTTCAGGGAGGAGGACGGCGAAGATTTCGTAGTCGATCAGCTTTTTGATGAGCTGCGCCGCTTTCGCCAGAACCTCATCGAGGTTTAGCGAGGTGTTGATTTCCTGGCCGATCTCGACGAGGGTCGAGAGGGTTTCGGCGGAAATCTCGGTGCCGGGTTTGATTTCGACTGGATCCATGGCTATTTTTGCGCCGGGCGGGCGAACTTGCGCCCGCAGGGGCACATTACACATGCATATCAGAAAACACAATTATAACAGCAGCTCTGCGGCTTCGGGATGGGATCTGACTAGTTTGGGCGCGGATTTTTTTGCGTTGAAAGATCAAATTGGCTTGTGAATCTTGAGTTTGGGATTGGAGCGGATCACCGCAGAGACGCTGAGGGCGCAGAGTTTTGGGAGACTTCGGGATTTAATCGGCGGCGAGGCCGCGGGCTTGTTCCAGGATTTTTACACTGGCGCTGGCGCCTACGCGAGTGGCGCCGGCGGCGACCATTTTTTGGAAGTCGTCGAAGCTGCGGACGCCGCCCGCGGCTTTTATGCCGATTTCGCCGCCGACTACGGCGCGCATGAGGCTGACGTCTTCAGCTGTGGCGCCGCCGGTGGAGAAGCCGGTGGAGGTTTTGACGAAATCTGCGCCTGCATTTTTGGCGGCTAGAGAGGCGCGGACTTTTTCTTCGATGGTCAGCAGCGCGGTTTCGAGAATTACTTTGCAAATGGCGCCGCCGCGATGGCTGGCATCTACTACGCCGCGGATGTCGGCTTCGACGGTGTCGTCCAGGCCGGATTTCAGGGCGCCGATGTTGATGACCATGTCGATTTCCTGGGCGCCGAGTTTGATGACTGCGTCGGTTTCGTAGATTTTCACTTGCGGGAGCGTGGCGCCGAGGGGGAAGCCGACCACGGTGCAGACTTTTACTTCGCTGCCGCGGACGAGCTCGGCGGCTTGTGCGACGTTCCAGGGATTGATGCAGACGGAGGCGAAGCCGAATTTCACGGCTTCTTCGCAGAGCTTACGAATTTGCTCGCGCGTGGCGTCGGGCTTGAGGAGCGTGTGATCGATCAGGTGGGCGATCTGCGCGTCAACGGAGGCTACCTCGCCGCCTGCGGAAATGCGGGCGGCACCGGCTTCAATGGCTTTTTGCGTTTTGTGGACGCAGAGGTGGGAGCAGCGCTCGTTGCATTCGGCGCAATAGATTTCGGCTAGTTCGACGCCGCGAAGATTGCCTTGTTGCGCGCCTAGATAGGCGAGCATTTCCTCGGTGATGGCTTGGATTAGTTTTTCGAGTTCGTGGGAATCCACTTTTACTCCACTTGGCGCGACCACCCAAAAGGCCGGGCCAAACTAAAACCAGGCCTGACGAACGCGTGCGAAGTCGATAACAAAACCTCAGCGGCTAAAGCCGCGCAGATTTCGCGGCATTTTCGGCACGGCTGAAGCCGTGCCCTGACAAACCACTGAGCATCTCACACAGACTCTCGAGACCCTCTTATGACGGAACCACCTTCACGCGCTCCTTGGCTTTAGATGCCTGGACTCGATGGCTAGAATCTTGTTTATTCGATTTTGGTGACGGCCGCCGGCGAATGGCGTTTCCAGCCAGACGGCCAGAATTTCGCGGGCGGTTTCCTCGGAAATCATGCGCGCGCCTAAGGTCATGATGTTGGCGTCGTTGTGTTCGCGGCTGTTGCGCGCCGAGGCTCGATCGTAACAGAGCGCGGCGCGGGCTCCCGGGACCTTGTTGGCGGCGATGGAGGAGCCGATGCCGGCGCTATCGACGACTACGCCGCGCCAAGCGTCGCCGCGGGCGATGGCGTTGGCGACAGCTTCAGCGAAGTCAGGATAGTCGACTGCTTCGGTGCTTGAGGTGCCGAGATCGAGGGGCGTGTAGCCCCAGTCGCGAAGGTAGGTCTTCAATTGTTCTTTCAGCGCGAAACCGCCGTGATCGGCGCCGAGGGCTACTACCTTGGCGTGGTTCGAGGAAGCCGCCTCGGATTTCGGCTGCTCCACGCGGATGCGAATTCCGCGTTGATCGGCCGCATCGCGAGCGAGCGGAGTGATCAACGTATCCGGGGCGATGGCGATTTCGCCGCCATCCGCGATGGCATCTAGATCGCGCGCGGTTAGGACGGGACGTGGCACGATTACTCCGGCGGGAGGGAGAGTATGCAAACGTCTTTGAGATTGCGATAGCGCTCGGCGTAATCGAGGCCGTAGCCTACGACGAATTCGTTCGGGATTTCGAAGCCGACGTAATCGGCTTTAATGTCTTTGATGATTCTGCGCGAGGGCTTGTCGAGTAACGCCGCGATTTTGAGAATATGCGGGCGACGCTGGAGTAGAACGCGGCGGAGATAGCTTAGCGTCAGGCCGGTATCGAGGATGTCCTCGACGAGAATGACGTTCAGGCCTTCGATGCTGCTGTCGAGATCTTTATTGACGCGGACCTGGCCGGACGACTGCTTGCCCTTGCCGTAACTCGAGACGGCGATGAAATCGAGCGAGACTTCGAGATCGATCTCGCGCACGAGGTCGGAGAGAAAAATGCAGGCGCCTTTCAGGACGCCGACGAGATGAAGGCGTTCGCCTTTGAAATCTTTGGTGATTTGGTGCGCGACTTCGCGCACGCGTTTTTGAATCGCGGATCGGCGAATCAGTGTTTTCAGGTGACTGCGTCCCTTGTCGGCCATTCCTCTCCGCCTTCAGAGCGAGAAGGCGGCTACTCTATCGCAGGGGCTCGCGGCTGACAAGGCGGCTATTTTTTGGTCAATTCGATTGATGCGCGTGTGTTCTCCCACTCCATGCTCATGGTGCAGGTATTTCCGGTCGGCGCGAATGAGATGGTGAAATTTTCCATGGACGTCGAGAGCGCGGTGACCTTCATGTCCACGCGGGCGAGATCGTTGGCTTCGCCGGGATAGTCGGTGCCCCATTCGCCGGTTTTCTTGCTGATGATGAGAGTCCATTTGTCGGGGTTCGGAACGGCGAAGAGAGTGTAATCGCCGGCGGGCACTGTCTTGCCGCCTGCGGTTAGGTCCACGTCGGTGTGAAACGCCGTGGCTTCATTTGCGCCGGCTCTCCAGACCAGGCCATTGGGGACCAGGCTGCCGAAAATCTTGCGGCCCTTCACGCGCGGGCTGGAGTAATCCACTTTGATTGCTTTGCCGGCCAGAGTGCAACTAGCGGTCGCCGGCAGGCTCGGGCGCTTGGATTTGTCTTGCTGGGCGACGCTTGGAGTTGCCAATGCTGCCAGCGCAATTGCCGCGACGCCGATCATTGCGATGAAGTTCTTCATGTTTTCCTCCTGTTGAACGGTATTTGTCTGACGAAAGCCTCAGCGGCTAAAGCCGGATCACTTATGTGTCGCTTGCGGCACGGCTGAAGCCGTGTCCTGACGCTGCTTTGGTGTTCCGCGAAATATCAAGGAGCTCCGATTCACGGAAGCCATCGACGCCGATCTGTTCCGCTACAACGTGAACCGTGTTGCGTTTTGCGTACCAGCAGGGATTGTAGCCGTAATGCGGGAAGAGCGCGTGAATGCATACTTCGTTTTCAGGTGATTCGAGGTAGATGTCGAGCTTGCCGTTTTTGAGTTTTGTTGCCGGATAGAACTGCACGTTGCCGAATGCCTCCGAGGAATTTGCGCCCGCCATTTTGTGCCGGATATAGAGAGAATCGCAAATATAAGCTAGCCCGGCGGCGAGCGCCGCAACTGCGAGCGTCCAGCCTGCGATTGCGCGCGCCATTCTCACCGCATTTCATCTTAAATCTTCGCGTCCGCTTGGCGCCAGTGATTTGGCTGAATCGATGCGGCGACTTACCGATTGCTTGATTCCGTGGTGCTTCGTGCTAGCGTTGAGGCAGAGCTGAATGTAGAACAGGATGGATCGCATCAAGAACCACTGCATGGTGAGAGTCGTATGAACCCCGCGACGAGCGAAGTGCCGGCTGTTTCGAGCACCCCCCCCTCATCTTCGATTCGACCGGCAAGCAGCGGCTCAGACCGCCGCAGGAGGAGTCGCCGGGCCGACGTGGCAAGCGAGCGTGGGAGAAGTTTGCTCGTCGCGATTCTCGCGATCGTAGCAATCGCGGTCCATCTGATTTTACGATTCGGATTCCGGACTTCTCCTCTCGTCTACAACCTGCTGCTGTTTGTGGCGCTGGCCTTTGGCGGCTTGCCGCTCCTCATTGATTTAATTCGCAAGGTTTTTGCGCGGGAATTTGGCTCGGACTTGCTGGCGGGAATTTCGATCGTCGCGGCGGTGCTGCAGGGCGAGTATTTGGTGGGAACAATCGTCGTCTTGATGCTTTCCGGAGGGACGGCGTTGGAAGAGATGGCGTCGCGACGCGCGTCTTCGGTGCTTGACGAGTTGGCGAAACGCCAGCCGCAAACGGCACACCGAAAGCAGGAAGGTGGAATTGTAGACGTGGCGCTCGACGACGTGCGCGTTGGCGACATCCTCGAGATTTTCCCGCATGAAATTTGCCCTGCGGACGGCGTGGTGGTTGACGGCCAAGGGATGATGAACGAGGCGTTTCTCACGGGTGAACCGTTCGAGATGCAGAAGGCGCCAGGAACGCAGCTGATCTCGGGAGCCTTGAACGGTGACGCTGCCCTCGTCATGCGCACCGAAAGGCTGCCGGTGGATTCGCGCTACGCACGCATTATGCGCGTAATGGAGGAGACGCAGCAGCAGCGGCCGCGATTGCGGAGACTGGGGGATAAACTCGGAGCGTGGTATACGCCCATCGCTGTAGGACTTGCCGTTCTGGCGTGGGTGTTCACGCGAAATCCCCATCGATTTTTGGCGGTTGTGGTCATCGCGACGCCGTGCCCATTGCTGATTGCGATTCCGGTGGCAGTGATCGGGGCGATTTCGCTTGCGGCGCGCCGCGGCATCATCGTTAAGAATCCTGCGGTTCTCGAGCAGATCGAGACGTGCCGCACTTTCATCTTTGACAAGACCGGGACGCTCACATACGGGCGCCCAACGCTAACTGATGTCGAGTGTTCACCTCAATTTCAACAGAAGGACGTGGTGCGCTTTGCCGCCAGCTTGGAGCGTTATTCAAAGCACCCTTTGGCGCAGGCAATTCTCGACTACGCGGCGAAAAATAACGTGCAGGCGGAATCCGCGTCGGAAATTCAGGAGCAGCCGGGCCGCGGATTGCGAGGCACGATCGGCGGTAGAAAAGTGCTGCTGACAGGCCGCGACCGCCTCGGGGAAGAAGTGCGCGAATTGCCGGGCGCGCGATCGGGATTGGAATGCGTGCTGTTTGTTGACGGCCAGTACGCGGCGCTGTTTCGTTTTCGAGACGCGCCGCGACAGGATTCCGACGTGTTCGTAAAGCATCTTGGGCCGCGGCACAAGGTGAACCGGATTCTGCTGGTGTCGGGAGACCGGCTGGAAGAGGTGCGCTACCTGGCCGCGGAAGTCGGAATTTCTGAAATTCACGCCGCCAAGAGCCCTGAGGAGAAGGTTGCGATTGTCCGCGAGGAGACGCGGCGCGCGAGGACGTTGTTCGTCGGCGACGGAATCAATGACGCGCCGGCGATGCAAGCGGCGTCCGTTGCAGTTGCGTTCGGGCACGACAGCGAGATCACAGCGGAAGCCGCCGATGCCGTGATTCTAGAATCATCCTTGGGGAAGGTTGATGAACTGATTCACATTGGCCAGCGTATGCGCTCGATCGCGCTGCAAAGCGCAATTGGCGGGATGGCACTGAGCATTATCGGCATGCTGGCGGCTTCCGCAGGTTATCTGAATCCCATCGGAGGAGCGATCGCGCAGGAAATCATTGACACCGCCGCGGTTCTGAACGCCGTGCGCATGGCGCTTCCATTCAAAAATCTTCGCGACTTTTGAAGAATTCGGCTCCTAGGGAGTGTCGGCGTCGAGATTAGTCGTGGAAGGGGGACGATCCTGCGCGGCTTTATGCTCCGGAGCGGCTGGGAGCGTCGCGACGCTAATTTGCATCGCGGTGTTTTTTGGAAAGACGACGTCGTGGCCGCGTGCGATGAAGTGCACATAGACCGACATGCCGGCGCCGTAGGCTCCCATCGCCGCGCCGAAAGCGCGCGAATGAACCGTCACGCCAAGAATAATCCCGATTAGTTTGAAACCCCCTGCGCCGCCTGCCACGCGATTCGATGTGTTGCCCGCCGGATTGCTACCGCCGGGCGCGTCGCGATCGCCACCGAAGGAGGCAGCCGCGAGGCCGACCGAGATCGCCGTCATCGCGTAACGCGACTTCGAAGATGTGGCTTCCGCGCCGCCTTCGGAATCGAGTTTCACGTCCTGGCCCTTACCGGCCTGAATTCCTTCGAGACTCGTATCCACTTTCTGTTGCACGCCATCGGGAAGATCCAGTTCGTGAAAGACGATTCGCAGCCTGCCGTTGCGGCTCATATAGCGCGCGGGGGCTGCTTGGACCACTGAGCCTTTCAGATGGCTGCCCTGCGGAAGAATCAAGTGATCGCCATCGAACAAGGGCTGTGACAGTACAGCGTCCACTTCGGCGCCGTTCGGGGTGGTGGCTGAATTCAGCGGCGTCACGAGGCGGGTACGGACGAAACTGGTCTTTTGCAAAACGCCGAGCGTCGAAGCCTTCTCCGGCGTGAGAGCTTCACTGCCGAAATCTAGCGGGTCTTCCAGCTCGGCGAAATAGACCGTGCCGGCGTCGATATATTGCGGATGAACGGGAAGCCGGGCAATCGCGTAGCGTTCGATACGATGCATCTTTCCCGGTTGCGTTACCTGCTTCATGGCGTTGTCCCATGCCTCGCGGGCTTGCGCCTTGGCTTGCTTGGCCTTCTCGGAGGCTTCATCTTTGGCGGATTTCTTGGAGGACTTGTCATCGGCGGTGACGAACTGGATGACCTGGCCGGAGCCGGGGGTCACGGTGGTATGGAGAGAGATGCGCTTGCCGTCTGCGAGAACGAGTTCGTCGAAGGTCAGGTCCAACTTTCGCGTGGGAGAGAAATCGGTGTCGAGCGCGGCGGCGGTGCGCCGGCCTGCGGAGAGAGTCTCGATTTTAGTGATATGTCCGGTCACTACGGCGCCGACGGGAATGACCAGCTTGTCGAAGGCGTAGATCGGCTCGACGACGCGTCCATGAACCACCTGACCCACTTTCTGAATGCGCACTTCTTTGTCGAGCGCAACTTGAATGGCCGTGCCTCTTGGCACCGCGAGCGCGATTGAAGTTGGATTCTCAGCCGGCGCAGGTGCGGCGGGAGGACGATGAGTCAGCTTCGGCGAGGAGTCCT
>Ga0310038_10000783_pt1 | contig 25477 bp, 20 predicted proteins | sample Sb_taG_6_FD_200461 | JGI IMG/M metagenome (GOLD analysis project Ga0310038, IMG submission 200461) | Peat soil microbial communities from Weissenstadt, Germany - Sb_50d_4_PS metaG (v2) (version 2) | ecosystem: Environmental > Terrestrial > Soil > Wetlands > Peat | place: Germany: Weissenstadt... | reverse complement strand
GCTGCCGCGCGTGCCGAAAAACGTGCTGTTGCACCGCGGCCTGTTCGACGCGAGCCTGCCGAAATGGCTTGCCGACAATCCCGGTCCGGTTGCCTTTATTCACGTCGATTGCAACATCTACAGTTCCGCCAAGACCATTCTCGATCTCCTCGCACCGCGTTTGGCGAGCGGAAGCGTGATCCTGTTCGACGAATATTTCAATTTTCCGAACTGGGAACAGCACGAATTCAAGGCGTTTCAGGAATTCGTCGCCGCGCACCGCGTGAAGTACACGTATCTGGCGTTCGCCCGCCAGCAGGCCGCAGTGCGCATCGATTCAATCGAGGTCGGCAGTACATGAGTGAGAAATCCCTGTTGGCTGCCGAAGTGGCAATGACGCCTGCGGCCGCGGAGCTCCATAGCGCCGAAAGTACGCTCGCTCCGGGCCATGACTGCCCGCTCGACCTGTCGATATTCGTGTCGTGTTACAACGAGGCGCCCTACGTCGTCAGGACTCTCGATACGCTTCGCTCCGCGCTGGCGGAGCTGCACTTCAGTTACGAAATCATCGTGATCGATGACTGCTCGCGTGACGGCTCCGCGGATCTCGTGGCGGACTACATTCGCGCCAACCCGACGGAGCGCATTCTGCTGCGTCGTAACAAGCTCAATATCGGCTTTGCGCAGAATTACATCGACGGCGCCTTTATCGGCAGGGGAAAGTACTACCGCATCATTTGCGGCGACGCCTCCGAGCCCAAAGAGACGATGATCAAGGTGTTCCGGGAAATCGGATCCGCGGACATCATCATTCCCTACTACGTCGTCAACGAAAACCGAAGCTGGTACCGCGGATTCTTGTCCAGCGCCTATGTGAGCCTGGTAAATCTGGTCAGCGGCTTCCGGTTGAAATATTACAACGGCCTGCCGGTGCACTTGCGGTACAATGTAATGCGCTGGCATTCGAATACCCGCGGCTTCGGCTTTCAGGCCGACATTCTTTGCCTGCTGCTCGAACAGGGATTCAGCTTCAAGGAGGTGCCGGTCTACGCCATAGAGCTTAAGGGCGGCAAATCGACGGCGCTGACCTTCAAGAACGTGCTGTCGATCGCGCACACCCTGTTCGACATCGGCATTCGCCGGATCGCCAACAAGATCTACGGCCGGTGACCGGCGGCCGGCGGGCGGGATCATGGCGCGTCGAAAACGCCGCCGTTGGAAATATCTGGCGACCGAACATTGGACCCGCTACGAACGCATTACTGCCGATCATGCCCAAGATCCTTTACCTCGTCACCGAAGACTGGTTCTTTGTCTCGCATTTCTTGCCGATGGCGCAGGCGGCGCGGGATTGCGGCTTGCAGGTCGTCGTCGCGACGCGCGTGCGCGAGGACGGCGAGCGGCTTAAGGCCGAAGGATTTTCCGTGATTGCGATCGAGAGCCGGCGCGGCAGTTTCAGTCCGTTGCGCAGTTTGCGCGATTTTTTTCAAGCGTTGAAGATCGTGCGCGAAGCGCGCGCCGATATCGTGCACTGCATCGCGCTGCGGCCGGTCGTGATCGGCGGCATTGCCGCGAAGCTCGCCGGGATCGGAGCGCTGGTGCTGGCGCCGACGGGGCTGGGGCACCTCTGGATCGAGGACGGCATGGCGGTGCGGTTCGCCCGCGCGCTGGTGCGCGCCATCGTCGGCTCGTGGCTGCGCGGCCCGCGGACGCGGTATCTGTTCGAGAATCGCGATGATCCGCGCGAATTCGGCCTCGACCCGGACGAGGCCGACGTCACCATCGTCGGCGGCGCCGGCGTCGACCCGGCAAAATTTCCTGCAAGCGAAGCGCCGCCGGCGCCGCCGCTGAAGGTCGCCGTGGTCAGCCGCATGATCCGGCCCAAGGGTATCGTCGAAGCTGTCGACGCGGTGCAACGCGCCCGCGCCGCCGGCGCGCCGGTCGAGCTGCATCTGTTCGGCGATCCCGATCCGGACAATCCGCGCTCCATACCGCAAGCCACATTGGCGCAATGGTCGAAACAGCCGGGGATCACGTGGCACGGCTACGAGGCCGACGTGGCGCGGGTGTGGCGCGAGCATCAGGTGGCGATGCTGCTGTCCTATCGCGAGGGTCTGCCGCGCTCGCTGGTCGAAGCCGCCGCCGCCGGCCGACCGATCGTCGCCACCGACGTTCCGGGCTGCCGGGAGGTGGCGCGCGACGGCAAGGAGGGCATTTTGGTGCCGCTCGGCGACAGCGAGGCTGCGGCGCGGGCTTTGACCGCGCTGGCGGCCGATCAAGCGTTACGGCAGCGGCTCGGCGCTGCGGCGAACGCGCGGTTCCAGGAGCGTTTCACCGCCGCTGCCGTCCGGGAAACCGTCCGCGACCTTTACCGTTCGCTCGTGCCCTCGCCAAAACTAACGAAGCCATGACCAATGTAGATGCCGGCCTATGGTGCGACGTCGATGCCGCGGTGCCGCCAGGCCGCGCCGCGCTGTTCCTCGATCGCGACGGCGTCATCGTCACCGATACGCATTATCTCTGCCGCGTCGAAGACATGCGCATGATCGCGGGCGCGGCAGCCGCGATCGCGCGCTGCAATGCGCTGCAAATTCCGGTCGTGGTGGTGACCAATCAAGCCGGCATCGGCCGCGGTTATTACGGATGGGACGCCTTTCATGCCGTGCAAGACACGCTTAAGGCGGCGCTTGAGGCCGAAGGCGCTCATCTCGATGGCGTCATGGCCTGCGCCTATCATGCCGACGGCCGCGCGCCGTTGCGGGTCGACAATCACCCGTGGCGCAAACCCAATCCGGGCATGATCGTCGAGGCCGCACGCCGCATGCAGCTCGATCTGCCGCGCTCGTGGATCGTCGGTGACCGCGCCCATGACCTTGCCGCCGGTGCAGCGGCGCAGCTCGCCGGCGGCACTTTGCTGGCGGCCGACGCACCGGAGCGGCAAGCGGCGGGCAAGCTGGCGTCGGCGCGGTTCATTGTCGATATGGCGTCCGACCTCGCCGCTGCCGTCGCGGCGCTATTGGACCGCCGGCAATTCGCGGATCGCGGGCGCTCCTGATTTGCGCCAGAGCGAAATCGTTTCAGATTGAAACGATTCCGCTCTGGCATTTTGGTGGAGCATGATCTTGTCGGAAAACAGGTTTCCACTTTTCCGGATCATGCATTAAGACAGAACCATGCGCGAGCCCATTCTGGTCACCGGCGCTGCCGGCTTCATCGGCTTTCATCTGGCGCGCCGGCTCCTCGCCGACGGCTGGACCGTTCATGGTGTCGACAATCTCAACGACTATTACGATCCGCGGCTGAAGCAGGCCCGGCTCGGCGAACTGAGTACGAGCGCGAATTTTCGGTTCGAAAAATGCGATCTTGCCCATCGCGCTGCCGTGGCGGCGCTGTTCGCCAAGCAGCGCTTTCCCTATGTCGCGCATCTCGCGGCGCAGGCCGGCGTCGCCCATTCGGCCGTCGATCCCGCGGCCTATGTCGATGCCAACCTGGTCGGCTTCGCCAATATCCTCGAAGGCTGCCGCCACGGCGAGTGCCGGCATCTGCTCTATGCGTCGTCCTCCTCGGTGTACGGCGCCAACCAGCGTATGCCGCTGCGCGTCTCCGACCGCGTCGATGAGCCGCTGAGCCTCTACGGTGCGACCAAGCGGGCCAATGAGCTGATGGCCTATTCTTACGCGCATCTGTTCGGCCTGCCGGCGACGGGCCTGCGCTTTTTCACGGTCTATGGGCCCTGGGGCCGGCCGGACATGGCGGTATGGCTGTTCACGCAGGCGATCCTCGAGGGTCGGCCGGTGCGGCTTTACAATCACGGCCATATGCGCCGCGATTTCACCTATGTGGACGACGTCATCGAAGCCGTGGTGCGCTTGATCGAGGCGCCGCCGGCGGCAACGGCCGCCGAAGCGCTAACGCAGCCGCCGCATCGGCTCTACAATGTCGGCAACGAGCAGCCGATCGAGGTCACAGCCTTGCTCGACACTCTGGAAAAAATCATCGGCAAGCCGGCCCGGCGCGAACTAATGCCGATGCGTGCGATCGATGTGCTCGAAACTTTTGCCGACAGTTCGGAGTTGCGGCGTGCCACCGGATTCGCGCCGCGCACCCAGATCGAAAACGGCTTGCGCGCGTTCGTCACCTGGTATCGCGGCTATCGCGGCAACACCTGAAACGGCGCCGGCGTTTGACAGCGCGGCAGGCAACGGGCATGGCTGATGCTCTAAAGAGGCGACGCGGCGGATCATGGCGAAATCGGTTTTGGGAGTGATCGGCGGCTCTGGCGTTTACGATTTGCCGGGCCTGCAGAACAAGCAGACAAAAGTCATCTCGAGCCCGTGGGGCGAGCCGTCGGGGCCGCTCTTGACCGGCGAGATCGACGGCCTGCCGATCGTGTTCCTGTCGCGCCACGACAAGGGACATCGGTTCTCGCCCTCCGACATCAATTATCGCGCCAATATCGACGTGCTCAAACGCTCAGGCGTCACCGATCTGGTCTCGCTGTCGGCATGCGGATCGTTCAAGGAAAACCTGGCGCCCGGCACCTTCGTCCTGGTCGACCAGTTCGTCGACCGCACCCATAAGCGCGAGAGTTCGTTCTTCGGCAAGGGCTGCGTGGCGCATGTCTCGATGGCGCATCCGGTATCGCCGCGGCTGCGCATCCATATCGCTGAAGCGGCGCGGGCCGAAGATATCGGCATCGTGCGCGACGGCACCTATGTGTGCATCGAGGGCCCGCAATTCTCGACACTCGCCGAAAGCCTTACCTACAAGAATCTCGGCTATGCGGTGATCGGCATGACCAACATGCCGGAGGCCAAGCTCGCTCGCGAGGCGGAGATTTGCTATGCCACCGTGGCAATGGTGACGGATTTCGACTGCTGGCATCCCGACCACGACGCGGTCACCGTGCAGGACATCATCAAGGTGCTCATCGCCAATGCCGAGAAGGGCACGCGGCTGGTGGCGCGGCTCGCCCGGGATTTCCCGCGCGAGCACGAGCCGTGCCCGATCGGCTCCGATCGCGCCCTCGACAATGCTTTGATCACGGCGCCGGAAGCGCGCGATCCGGAGCTGTTGAAGAAACTTGACGCGGTCGCAGGCCGCATTTTGCGCGGCTGACAATGCGCCGGCCGGGCAAAAGTCGGCCTTGAACGGCGGCGCGACAATCGTGGCGCGAGGTCCAACGAATTATTGACACGTTCTGGAGCATTATCGGGCGGCCTGGTAGTGGCTGGCGCCGCGCTTGGCCGGCCGCAACGGCCGATGGGTAGCGGCGTTTACGAACGGTTAGCTATACCAGCGGTAGTGAGTGTTAGGCAGCAAAGCCGGGACGCAGGGATGTCCGATTCAGGGAGCAAATCCGCCCGCGGTGAACATGTCGCGCCGCCGTTGGCACCGCTGGGCATCAACGACATCCTGCGCGATGCCGATGTGCTGCTCGAACTGATGGGAAAAGAGCCGCTCGGCGTGGTAGCGGAGCTCGCCAATACTTTGACGGTTTCGGCGCATGAGGCCGGTGCCCGGGACATCGAGGAAGCCGCGAGCAATGTGCGGCGTCTCGCCTTAAGCCATGGTCCGGTGGCACTGACCGGCGCGATGCGCGCACTCACTGACGCCATCGCCCGCACCGAGCGCGCGCTCGCCGCATAATTGTTCCGCTGTTTTAGGCGGTCTTTTCGGTCACCGCCTGGTGCGTGGCCGGGCGTCCGAAGAATTCAATGACGCGGACAATGTTGACCACGCCGACGACGATCGATCCGGCGACCACCGGCGTCAGGTAGCGAGGTTCGAGATGCACGGCGGCGTATAACAGGCCGACCGCCAGATAAAAGCACCAGAAGCCGAGGGACACGCTCGTTTCGGCAGTCCAGCCTTCGCGCAGGAGGCGGATCGGCGTGACGACGAGAAACGCGCCAAACACGAAAACCGAGGCCGTCATGACGAGCCAGTTGACGATCACCGCGGGAATCATCCACCAATTGCCAGTCTTCACCGCGCGCTCGGCGCCGAAATCGTGCGAGCTGCCGGTATTCCACAGCAGTACGTCGCGCACCGTCTCGATCGGCCGTACCGCCTGGTGCAGCTGCGTTTCCGAGATGTGATGAAGTATATGAAAGATCATTGCGCGCGGATGATCCCGCCAGGCGCGCAGATAGGCCTGGGTCACCTCGTGCGACATGCGAGTTGCATCCCAGCCATAGTCGCGGTGCAGATCAACGGTTGCATCGACTTCATAGCCGTGCTGGCCCGCTTCCATGTCTTTGAGCAGAATCCGGCCGACTTCGTCGATCGGGGTCGAGCCGGAGAAAATCGAATGATCGTAGTGCGCCGCTTCGATCAACGCGCCGAACAGCACCGCTTGTGACGTGGACGTGACGACGGGCGCGCCGACGCGCGTTCGGTTCCATTCGACATAAGCGACATTGGTCGCGATCAGCGGCAGAAAGACCAGGGCGCCCGCCGCTAACTGGCGAAGCCGCGCGGGCTGCACCAAAGCCGCGGCCGCGGCGAGGGGAAAGAGCCCGATTGCGACATAAGCGATCACGTCACGGATCAGGAAGGCAGCCGCAATCAACGCGCCGGCGCCCAGATAGGCCAATAGCGCCACCGGTTCGCGGCGCAACGCGATGAGACCTAAAATACAGGTCGCAATGGTCATCGTGCTGCCGGTGAGGCTGTCGCTCAGCACCGCCTGGTCGACCACGAATTGCATCGCGGTGGCCTGCGCCGCGATGACACCGACGCTCAGCCAGACGCCAAGATGAAACGCGCGCGCCAGCCGATAGACCATAACGGTTGCCAAGAGCGAGACCGCATACTGAAACAGCACGACGGCCCAGGCCCAATAGGGGCCGGTGACGATCTTGGCCGCCGCGATGACCGCCGGATAGCCGATTGGCCGCCGCAGCGTGATCGGCATCGGATCGGTGGCGAGATCGACATGGTGAAACTCGCCCGATAGGATAGCGTCGGCATATCCGACGTAGTCCGTCGTATCGTTCTGTACCGCCGGGCCGAATACCAAAAGCACGCCGAGCTTGACCGCGACGACAATGGCAAAGGCGAGGAGCACCGGTTTCGGCTCTCCCTTGAGCCGCAACGAACACGACATTTGAGCATACGCTTTCTAATGCAAACTAGCGGATCCAGTGAAGCTACCGCGCGATGCGTCGCCAGTCCATTATGCTAGGTGACCAAACGGGAGTACTACGGCATCACCTGCGGGCCGGTCTCGGGATATAAATTCATTGTGGTTTGGGGAACCATGACTGACGCTTTAGCAGCCGACGAACCAGCCAAAATATCCAAGGCGGTCCGACCGCAATTCCCGGCGCTGACCGGCCTTAGAGGTCTCGCCGCCTATTCGATCCTTGTCGCCCACGCCATTAATTTTCAGACGATATATTCACCGTCTCTGACGGCGCTTGCCTATTTCAGCATGTCGCTGTTTTTCACGCTTAGCGGATTCGTGATTCATTATAACTACGGCTCCGATTTCGCGGCAAATGGCATCGGCAGCGCCAGCAAGCGCTTTCTCATTGCGCGCTTCGCCAGGCTCTATCCTCTCTATTTCGTCGGTCTGATCGTATCGGTAAGCGTCGATCCGCAACTGCCTTTCTTTCATAACGCGTTGATCGCGCTGTCGTGCCTCACTCTGACGCAAACGTGGTTCAACGTACCCGGTGCGACGGGCGATCTTATCGGTGGATCGTGGTCGATCAGCACGGAATTTTTTCTGTACCTGCTTTTCATACCGTTTGCCGCGGCGATCCGGCGCATCACCAGCCCCATACCGTGGCTGCTCGGTCTGTGCGCCATGGCGATCGTCGTCCTGCTCGCCGTGAGCGTGTTGCGGGGTCCGATTGCGACGTATCTCGCGTTTATACAATTCAGCGATAATCCGCGCGTCAGCGCGCCGCCTTTTTTTTGGCTCACCTATTTTTCGCCGCCAATTCGCGGCTTTGAGTTTTTCGGCGGCGCGCTCGCGGCGCAATTCTGCATGACAAAGGCCGAGTTCAGGGGAATGGACCGTGCGGCGTCGCTGCTGCTGTCCGCTTGCGTCGGCTGGTGCGTGCTCGTCATCGTTGTTCTATGCCGGATCGATAATTCAATCGTTCAGACCTTTCTGCCCAACTTCATTTTTGCCCCGGCAATCATCGTAATTCTGATCCTGGTTTGCCGCCACGATAGCTATTTGACGCGGCTGATGTCGTCTCCAACGATGCAGATGGCCGGAGATATCAGCTATTCGGTTTATCTGTTGCAGAATCTCGTTTTCCTCGCGGTGGCCGCGTCTTTCGCGGGCCGCGCTGGTGTGGCGGCAATACCGCGTACGATCTTAGTGATCCTCATTGCCACAGCGCTCGGCTACGGTGTTTGGCATCTGTTCGAGGCGCCTGCCAGATCGTGGATCAGGTCGCTGCCCAAACGCATCGGTCGCAAGGTTGAGCGCTCGAGCGCGAAGGCGACCGCACTAGGTGACGCTTTGGACCAATAGGAGACATTATCCAATGTCAAAAGTTCGAGTTGCGATAGGGCTGCCTGGATAAGGCGATCTGCGGAGCTTTTCTGGTATCAGGAAAAAAGTCCATTTGTGAATACTTCGCGCATCTCGGAGAGTCCGGGAACGGCTACCGAAATAGCGGGCCAAGCAGCGATTTTGGTATTCGGACTTCAGACAGATTGATCTTATGCGCAACCGGAATACCAAACAGGCAGCAGCGGATGACGCGGAGCCGCAAGCTACGTTGAAGTATCGGCCGGATGTCGACGGGCTACGAGCGATCGCAGTTTTGGTCGTCATCGGATACCACGCATTCCCGCAGGTTTTTCCGGGCGGGTTCGTCGGCGTTGATGTGTTTTTTGTTATTTCGGGGTTTCTGATCAGCGGGATAATCTTGAACGACCTTCGTTTAGATAAATTCAGCTTCTCACGATTCTACGCGCGGCGCGTGCGGCGAATTTTCCCCAGTCTGATATTTGTGCTCGCAGTGAGTTTTGTGCTTGGTTGGTGGCTTCTTCTTCCGGCCGAATTTGTATCGCTTGGCGAAAATATTGTTGGCGCGGCCGCTTTCGTATCGAACTTCGTCTTGTTCAAGGAAGCAGGATATTTCGATATCGCGGCGGTGTACAAACCGCTGCTCCACCTGTGGTCTCTTGGCATCGAGGAGCAGTTTTACATCGTCTGGCCTTTGATGTTGCTCGCCGTGTTCAAACGCGGTCAGGTTCTGTTCTGGTGTATAGTGGCACTGAGCGCCATTTCGTTTGCACTGAATGTCGCAACGGTGCGGCAAAATCTCACCGCGGCGTTCTATCTGCCGCACACCCGAGCTTGGGAGTTGTTGCTGGGCGGGCTCCTTGCATGCATCAAAATGAACAGAGTTCCGCCGTGGCTCGGTGAGGCACATGCCCGTGCCGACCTTATGCTGTGGGGCGCCGTTGCGGCGCGCCTCGGACATGAGGTGGAAAGCGTCGTCGAAAATGCGAGGGCGTGCCTCGGTATCGCGCTCATTGGCTGCTCAGTCATTTTTGTTCAGCCGCATCTGGCCTTCCCAGGGTGGCGCGCATTATTGCCAACGTTTGGAGCATTGTTCCTCGTCTGGGCAGAGAAATCGTGGTTCAATCAAAATGTTCTTTCCAATCGCGCCGTGGTCGGCGTCGGACTGATCAGCTATCCGCTCTATTTGTGGCATTGGCCGCTGCTGTCGTTTGCCCGCATTGCTCAAACCGGGCAGTTATCGGTATTCATGAGTTTTCTATGCATTGCCGCGAGCTTCATCCTCGCATGGCTGACTTATGTGTTTGTCGAGAAGCCATTTCGCTTTGGTCGTCCGGACCGTCTCAAGCTCGCTTCGCTCGGCGTCTCCATGGCGATGGTGGGCTGTCTCGGATTGGCTACCGTCAAACAGGGTGGATTTGAAATTCGCATACCCGAGCCCATGCGCGATAACTATCGCGAACTAACGGGCCCCGATATGAATTTCGATTTCAATAAGATGCGGGCGGGAACTTGCTTTTTACTAGATCGAAATGACAAATCGAACTTCAAGGACAGTTGTGTCGAAAGCGAAGTCCGACCATTGGTCTTTATTTGGGGCGACTCCACTTCCGCCGCTATCTATCCCGGCTTGCATCGGGCGCAGCAAACTCATGATTTTGGCATCGGTCAATTCAGCGTCGGTGGCTGCCCGCCGTTTCTGAACTACGTCACTAACTCCGCGCCATTTTGCGAAGACAATAATAATTTCGCATTGTCGGTCATATCTCGGTACCAACCGAACGTGGTTCTGCTACATTCGGCTTGGCCGTTGTATAGCGTTACTTTGGACGAGCTGCGGGTCACCATTTCCGCACTGCGAAAGGCCGGAGACTATAAAATAATTGTGCTCGGGCCTCCGGTCGGTTGGATTAAGCCTTTGCCGCAATTGATACTGAAAAATTTTGCCAACTCAAATTCGCTTGGCCCGGAGCGAACAAATAGCTATTTGCGCGAAAACTGGAGAGAGACAGACCAGGTGCTACGAAAAAAAGTCGACGCCTGGGGCGCTGGTTATATTTCGGTGTGGGACGCCATGTGCAACATGGACGGCTGCCTGATGCGCGTTGGTCCGCGAGGTAGCGACGTCACGGCGTTCGATGATGTCCATCTGACGATCGCCGGATCCGGCTATCTGGCGGACGCGATCCTGCCGCAGCTCATCGATGTTGGTCCGCGCAACGCTCCCGCGCGGTGATCACGCTATGATTGGCGAAGTTGGTCCGGCCGGTGAACGACCGCAAGGCTGCTCCCGAGCAGCGACGAGGCGCGGCCGATCGCAAGACGGCGGGATTGAGATATCTCATGTCCCGGCAAATCATTGCGGCATTAGGTCCGCCGCGGTGCTAAGTATTCCGATGGGCTAGAGCGCGGGGGCGACCATGGCAGCTGACGGCAGGATCGAGACTGTGGAGGTTCGTCCCGCCGAACGCTCACGGCCTTCCGTCGCCGCCGAGAAACACGGCGACCTGCCCCCACTGACGGGGCTGCGTTTCTTCGCGGCCTTTTTCATCCTCGCGGGTCACGCCGCCCCCGTGATGTTCAAGCTGACGCCCAGCCCGCAACTGCTGTTCAACGTCACCAGCTGCTTTCTCGAAATTGGGATGCAATTGTTCTTCGTGCTGAGCGGGTTCGTGATTCATTACAACTACGCGGATGTCGGCCGCCTTCCGAACCCCCGAAACCTTGCAAGATTCTATATCGCGCGCTTTGCACGGATTTACCCTCTTTACGTGCTTTTTCTTACGATCCAGATCGTCTTGCATGGCGGCCGTTGGCAAGCGCTTATATTTTTTCTCGGGCTGACGCAAAGCTGGGTCTATATCATCATCAAAAGTGTCCCCTTGATCGGGCATTTGAGTGCATCCATCACCTGGTCGATCAGCACGGAATGGTTTTTTTATTGCTTGTATCCGATCGTCGCATGGCTCCTTGCCATGACGCGACACCGCCTGACCGCGGCGCTTGTGATAACAGCCTTGGCGTTGCTCGGTCTCGTCCAGGTCGTGTTCATCTACTGGCACGGTCAGGAGGTCAACGCCTTTGCCCAGGCTGTTTGGGGTGCGCCTGCAGTCGAATCTTTCCATGGCTGGCTGCTGGCATATTCGCCGGTCGGACGGTTGCCGCCATTTTTGATCGGGATCGCCACCGCCCATATTTTCATGACCGGATATGGCCGACCGGTCGGCGAGTCTGAGCGCCGCCGCGGCATAGTTGTTCTGACCTTGGCGTTGGCTTGCGCCGTCACGATGTGCGGTGCCCAGAGCATGGTGAGCCCCTACATCAATTCGGTTGCGCTGTTTGTCTATCCGCTGTCCATTGCCGTCATCATCTTTTGTTGCGCCCGCTATCGATCGCTTTTTTCGGCCGCCCTCTCGGTACCGTTGCTCATCGCCTGCGGCGACGCGAGCTACTCTATTTATCTGTTTCACTTGTTGGTCCTCGGCGTGACCGGCGTCCGAGACGTCTTGCCGTGGACGTGGTACGATCTTCTTTATGTCGGCGTTCGTTTTGCCGCAGCAGCGCTGATTACGATCGTCTTCTCGATGGTCATGTATCGGGTCTACGAAGCTCCGGCCCGCGCCGCGACGCGCGCATTGCTGGGACGTTTCATAAGCCCCGGGTCGAGCCGCGCCGATCATTATTTTCCGATCGTCATGTGCGTGGGCATACCGGTCGCGCTCAGCTTCGTCGGCTGGTTCATCAGTTTAAGGTAGCGACGTTGGTCGAGCGCGGGAGCTGATGTCAAACGAATAGAAGAGTTAAATTCCGATTTCGGCACTGCTGGCGACGAGCACCGGTTTCGGCACTGCCTTGAACCGCAAGGACAACGGCATTCGCGCGTAACGCTTTCTAACGCTTTCTATTGCAAGCTGGCGGTCCCGGTGAAGCTACCGTTTGCCGCGTTGCTGGTCACCTGGTTATTGCCATAAGTGAGCAGGCTGGCGCCGCCGGCCGCCTGGATGCCGATGACGTTGGCATAGAGCACCGAGCTGCCCACGGTCACGCTGGCGGTGCTGCCGCCCGATTGGTTCGATTGAATGCCGGCCGAACCGTTCGAGGCCGCAACAACCCGCATGACGTCCACGCTCGCGTTGCCCGGGCCGCTGACCGCGTCGATGCCATTGCTGGCGTTGGCGCTCGCCGTACTGTCGACGAGGGTGGCTTTGATCGCGCCGGAGCCGCCGCTGCCGTCGATCCGCAGCCCCTCGCCGGTATTGTTGTCGATGCGAAGCCGTCGCAGCTCAGCGTTCGCCGCGATGCCGCCAGTCGGCTTGATCAACAAGCCGGTCGCATTGTTGAGGATCGTGGTGTCCTGAACGACCACTTGAGTCGTGGTGGCGCTGCCGGCGCCGGGCGAGAATGTTATGCCCGATGTGGTGAAGCCCAGGAACGCGCAATTTTCGATGTGCAGGCGCGCGCCGCTTAGGAACACGACGCCGGAGGTGCCGGACGCATTGACGCCGTCGAAGACCAGGCCGCGCAAGTTGATCGGGTCGTTGGCGCCGGCGCTGATAACGATGCCGCTGGTGCCGGGGGTGGGTATCGTGCCGGCGACGCTGTCGGCGTCATAGGAGATGCTGACTGCCTTGGTGATGGTCACCGGGCCGAAGTCGCCAGGATCGAGGACGTCGATCTCGCCGCCCGCATTGGTCTGGGCCAGCGCCGCGGCGAAGGTCAGGCAGGGCGACACGCGGGTGCATGGATTGGAATCGCTGCCCAACGCCGCCGAGACGAAGGTTTGCATCGACGGCCCGCCGCCGCCGGATGACGAGAACATCGCGGTGACGTTTTCGAGCGAGTTCATGGTGACCATGCAGCTGCCGTTGCCGCTGCAGGCACCGCCCCAGCCGCTGAAGGTCGCGCCACCCGACGGCGTGGCGGTCAGCGTCACCGCCGTGCCGCTGGCATAGTTCATCGTGCACACCGAGGGGCAACTGATTCCGGGCGGTGGGCTGGTCACAGTGCCGTTGCCGGCGACGCTGACATTGAGCGTGTATTGGGTCTGCGCGAATGTCGCGGTGACGCTTTGCGCCCCGTTCATCGTCACCACGCAATTGCCGACGCCGCTGCAGCCGCCGCCGCTCCAGCCGTTCAGGCTCCAGCCGTTCACCGGCGTGGCGGTCAGCGTGACCTGAGTCCCGGGGGCAAGGTTCTCGCTGCAGGTCGACGGGCAACTGATGCCCGTGGGCGAACTCGTCACCGTGCCGCTGCCAGTGACGCTGACCGACAACGCCACGTCTTGCACGAACGTCGCAGTTACCGGTTCGGCTGCGTTCATCGTCACTGTGCAGCCGCCGCTGCCGCTGCAGGCGCCGCCCCAGCTGCTGAAGGCCCAGCCGTTGGTTGGCGATGGCGTCAAGGTTACCTGCGATCCGCCGGTGAAGTCGTAGCTGCAAATGGATGGGCAATTGATGCCGGTGGGACCGCTCGTCACCATGCCGCCGCCGGTGACGCTGACCGTAAGACCGGCATTGCCGCCGCCCGGCGAGGCCCAGTTGGTGATCAGGTTGTAGACGTTGACGGTGCCGATGCCGGTGGCGAAGTCCCAGCCGGTGCCGGTGGCGAAGGCAGGCGCGTAGGCATTGTTGTTGGTGCTCATCACGCCATAGGTGCCAGAGGGCAAGTAGCAGCTGTAAAGGTTCGACGTATTCGGATTGGTGGTGCAAGGCGTGACCATGTCGCCGGCGGTCACGTCATAGAAGATGCAGGAACCGGCGACCGTGTTGCCGTTGCTGGAATTGCAGGAACTGCTGCCGCTCGCGCCGTACTCGGCCGCGGCGAGCTTATAGAGCACCGGATTGGGATTACCCTGGGTCGACCCGGTGTACTGGTTGATCAGCGCCTGGATGCCGGCCCAGATCGGCGAGCCGAACGACGTGCCGCCCCAGCCGGTGCTCCAGCCACTGGCGGTGCCGTCGCACGTCGTGCCCTGGTTGGACGTATCGGAGAAACAGATGGCGTAGGCGTGACGCCAGGGACCGAATGAAGCGAACATCGAGACGTCGGGCAGGTCGCGCACGGTGTCGGCGGGATTGCCGAGTAAGCCGCTCTGCCAGGACGGCTTCGGCCATCCGCTACAGGTGCCGCTGATCACGCCGGAGACGGAAGGCGTGCCTTGGGCGCACAGACTCTGGCCCCCGGAGCCCGCCCAATTCTCCAAATAGAATCCGCTCGCGGTGTTGGCGACAAAACTGCTGTTGCAGAATCCGGACGCGCCATAGGTCGTGGCAAAGCCTTCAACGGTCGCAAACAGCTGACTGCCGCAGGTCGTGTTCCACGGAATTTCGGGAATGTACGACAGCGCCGAACCGAAGGTCGCGCTGTTGGTGGTGCTCCAATAGGTATTGTCCTGGTGGGCAAAAGTATCGCCGAAATCCGTACCGCCCACGGCCACGTTGTAGACGGTCGAGCCCAGCCCGTTGACGCCGACGCCGTCGGTGACGGTCTCGCCGCCGAAATTGCAGCCGCCCGCCCCTTGGTCGCCGGCGGACACGAAGATCGACCAGCCCTCGGCGACGCCAGTCTGATAGGCGGCTTTGAAAGCCGCGTTGGCGGTGGCGCCGTTGATCGCCTCGCACTGGCCGTAGCTCATGCTGATGATGTCGGGCGGGTAGATGTTCTGATTATTGAACATGGTCTGCAGCATGCCTACGAAGTCATCGCAGACCGCCATGACGATCGCGGCGCTGGGCGCGGCGGCGCTGGCATATTCGGCGTCGATGATCGCTTCGGCGTCGTCGCCGTTGACGCCGGGATCCACGCAGCCTGGATGGATCGTGGTCAACGAGGCGCCGGGATAGTTCGTCACCGGGATACCGAACCCGGTGCGGAACGTCGCCCAATCGTTGATGGTGCCGCCGTTGGTGTAGATGTCGGAGTCCTCGACCAGATAAATGGTCTGGCCCTTGCCGGTAATGCCGCCGTTGAATGCCTGATTGAAGTTGTAGATCGTGGCGAGGTCGGGCGGCGCCATGTAATAAATGCCCGATTTGGTGAAATCGCCGGACGCTTGCGGCTTGTGCACGGCCTGCGGACGCGGCCGGAAATCGTTCAGCGACACGATGCCGGCAACGACCGGCGCCAGCGCAGCCGGAATCTGCGGATCGGCGACGTTGGCGAAATGCACGGCACCGTTCACCGACAGGTTATGAATCTCGGTGTGAAAGGCCGAGCGGATTTGACCGGCGGTGCCGGAAAAATCGATCGCCATGCCGTTCGGATAGACGGTGTTGACGGTAAAGCCGTGCTGGGTGAGCCAGTTGGTGACGGTCGCGATGTCGGACGCGGCGGGGCCGAATTGCTCGCCGATTTGGTTTGCCGTGAGCCAATGGTGATAGTTCGGCGAATTCGGGTCGTGCAGTTGATCGATCAGCGTCGCCAACGCCCGCTCCTGCGGCGCCGGCCGCCGCAATTGCAGCATCAGGTGCGGCATCGGCGTGGCATCGTCGACGCGGCCGCGATCGTTGGCGGCATTTTGCGCTTCCGGGCGCGTGTTGCCCGTAATCCCGAGCAAGTTGCCGTCATTGAGCGGTTGCGTGATCAGGGGCTGCGCCCGGCCGCCGGCGGTCTGCGCCAGGGCCGCAGGCCAAGATGCGAAACCAAGTGCCACCGCCGCCAGTGCGCCGCCGGCAATGCCGAGACGCCGCAGCGTCAGCCGCTGGCGCAGCTTCGCGGATTTCCATCGCTGAAAGCGCTGCATGATCATCGCGCCGTCCCGGGCGTTAGAGGGATTGATGATGCTTGTACTGGCGCTTGGTACGCAGGCCTACGGAAGCGATGCCCATACTACCACATCGTGTTTTGCCTGCAGCCGATGGAACCGGCCGACGCACTGCATTGCCGAGCAATATCATTGGCAGGCGGCACTTTGGTGGTAATGCGCGGCACGGCAGCGGTAGTGCGGTATGCTTGAATCCGACTCATTTGCCGATGATTGAAGGCATCGGGCGGTTCCAAGTCCAGCCGCTCTTTGCGTGACGGCTCGGTGCTGTGGCGCCCCGGCCCGCGCCGGTGGTCCGGCGGCGCGCAGGTATGCTAGAAGGACAACTCTTTTCTCAGCGATAGTGGGGCCGATGAGGACGCTTTCGATTTTATGGCTTGGCGCGCTGTTGACCGCCGTGGCCTTCGGCTCCGCTACCGCCGCGCCGACGCTGCGCCAGGGCGTCGCCGCCATGGCGCGCCAGGATTATGCCGCGGCCGTGGCCATCCTCAGCCCGCTGGCGCAGAACGGGGATCCGGCCGCGCAAGCCTATCTCGGTTATCTCTACACAATAGGCCGCGGCGTGCCGCAGGATTACACCCAAGCCGCGATCTGGTACCGGCGCGCCGCCGAACAAGGGCATTCCGGGGCGCAGTACGAGCTGGGCTTGCTGTACGACAAAGGGCAGGGGGTGCCGGTGAACGTCATCCAAGCCGAAAAGTGGTTGATCCTGGCCACGGCCGCCGCGCCCAAAGCGGCAGCCGACGATCGCACCCGCATGCGCGACGCGGTGCGGACCAAAATGACCGTCGGCGAGCTTGCACAGGCGCGCATGGAAGCCTTGGCGTGGCGGCCGCGGCCGGAGCAGTAGCCGGGATTCGGTCCTCCCCTGATCAGAACAGGTAACGCGCCAGCGCCGTCTCGGCGAGCCAGCCGGCCCAAATCGCCGGCGCCAGGAACAGCCCGAACGGCAAGGGCGTCGTTGCTGCGATCGGCCGGTGCAGCACATAGCGCCACACCGCGTAAGCCGCGAGCGCCGCAAGCGCTGCGACCTCGATCACCGCGACGATGGTAAACCAATCGAGCCAGGCGCCGGCGACCGCCGCAAGCTTGACGTCGCCCAAGCCGAGGCCGGGCCGCCCGCGCCACCATTCATAGAGCAGCATCAGCGCCAGCAGCGGCAGCGCCGCGGCGGCGGCGCGCAAAAGGCACGTCAAGATTGCCTCCGCGAGCGGCGCGTCGTCGAACAGTCCGGCGAAAATCAGGCCGAGCACGAAGGCGGACCCGGACAACGCGTCGGGAACGATGAAATGGCGGATGTCGCTCAACGCGATCGCCAGCATCAGCAAGGCAAGCGCTGAGCCGAACGCGCCGCGCCAATCCGGACTTGCCGCGAAACTCAAGCCGACCGCAAGCGCGCCGATCAAAGCTATGGGCAGCACATTGCCGCGTTCCGGCATGCCCGCGTCACGGATGGAGGACGGGTCCATTATGCAGGCCGGGGAAGTTTCCTCCAACCAGGTCGCCGTTCAGCTTGGAGCGCAGCTCCTCCGCCACCATGTGGGCATCGACGGCATCGCGGATGATGGTCGGGCGGATGAAGATGATCAGCTCGGTGCGCACTTTCGTGCCGCTCTGCTGCGAGAACAGGTCGCCGATGCCGGGAATCTTGTCGAGCACCGGAATGCCTTGCCGCGTCCGATCGACCTCGTCGCTGATCAGGCCGGCGAGCAAGACGGTCTGGCCGCTGGCGACCGAAACCGAGCTTTTGACGCGGCGGTCGGAGATTGTTGGCGTCAAGCTAGTGGTCGACGAGCCCGGCGCGACGCTCGAGCTTTCCTGCTCGATGTCGATGATGACATTGCCGTTGGCGCTGACCCGCGGAACCACGCGCAGGATGATACCGGTGTTGCGATAGTCGATGGTGCTGACCACCGTATTGTTCGCCGTCAGCACCGTTGCGGTGCCGGTCGAGATCGGCACCTGGTCGCCGACCTGCAGTGTCGCGGCTTGATTGTCGAGCACGACGAGCGAGGGATTCGACAATATTTTCACGTCGGTCACGTTGTGCAGCGCGCTGAGAATCAGATTCGGCATGTTGGCCGGGCCAAGCACCAGATTGAGGCCCGGCGCCACGGCGCTCAGCACCGCCGACGAACCGGCCGTACTGAACAGAGAGCCGGTGTTGGCGGTCGTGGCGCCTATACCGTTGCTTGCGGCCCCATTGCTGGGTGAGTTGCTACCGCCCAATTGGGTGCCAGCCAGATAATATTGCACGCCATAGCTCAGCGTGTCGTTGAGCGTCACCTCGGCCACCGTCGCGTCGATGGCGACCTGCATCAGCGGCCGGTCGATCTGGCGCAATGTTTGCTCGACGATGCGTTGGGTCTCTTGGCTGGCATAGACCAGGATCGAATTGTTGACGATGTCGGGCGTGATGCGGATGTTGGCCTGCGCGGCCTCGCCGTTGGTGCGGGCGCCGAAGGCGCCGCCCGGCCCGGCCGCGGACAGATCGTTGCCCGCCGCCGCAGCCGCTCCGCCGCCGCCTGCCGGCCGCGCAGCCGCCGCGGCTCCGGCTCCGGCGCCGCCTTGCGTCATTGGCGTCGGCGGCTGTGCGCTCAAGGCGGCCAGCGGGCCGCCCGATGATGCAATCGACAGGCCGGCTCCGGGCGCGACCTGGCTCTGCGCATTGTCCAGGCCGCCCGCACTGCGGCCGACAAGTATTTCGTTGAGCAGGCCCGCGACTTGCTTGGCGGTGCCATAGTGCAGACGATAGACTTTCAGATTGACGCCCGACGTATCGGACTCGTCGAGGCGCTTGATCCAGGTGGCGACGGTCTTGAGGTATTCGGGTTTGCGGCTGACCACGAGGATCGCGTTGAGCCGCGCCACCGGCTGGAATTTGATCATATTCTGGCTGAGGCCGCCCTCGCCGGTGTCCATGATCTTCTCGATTTCGGTAATGATCGGCTCCGGCGTCGAGTTGCGAATTGGAAATACGCCGACCGATTGGCCGCGCATCCAATCGCCGTCGAAGCTGAGCATGGTGTCGACGGCGGAACGGCGCTCCGGTCCAGTGCCCTGGATGATCACGAGGTTGCGCGCATTGTCGACGCGCACCGAATTAGGCTTGATGCCGAAGCCGTCGAGCAGCTTCAACATCGCTTGCGCCGAGACATAGCGCAGCGGCACGACGCTGATGCCGTAGCCGGCGCGGGTGGCTTCGTCGGTGTCGACAAAGCCGTTGCCGGTCGCGTCGGCCGCCGGGACCAGCCGGTAGCCGTTGCGGTCGCGCACCATCGTCACGTTGGACATGCGCAACGCGTTTTCCAGCACGAACAGCACATCGGCCTTGGACACCGGGCGGCCCGACGAAAGCGTGATCGTGCCCTGTACCCGCGGATCGATGATGTAGCCGGTGCCGAGGATGTCGCCGAGGATCACCTTGGCGACGGTGGTGACCGGAGCGTTCTCGAAATTGAGGTCATAGCCGTCGCCCGCGGCATCGGCGCCGGCGTCGGTCGCGGCCCTGACCGGCGCGGTGGTATCGCCCAAATAGACCGCGGCGGCCGAAGGATGCGGGTTGCCGATGCCGCTGTCGCTGGTCGGAAACGGCTCCTTCGGGGAAAGGTCGATAGCCCGGATCTGATCGGTGACCGATTGGGCGCGGACGTCGTTGGGCTTGGCCTCGTCCGAGGGGTCGTGCAACAGACAGGCCGCCAGCGCGACGCCCGCCGCCGCGAGCACGAGCCAACGCATAGCTCCTGGACACACCCTGCGCAGCACTCCGCCCACCCCTACACACCCACCGTATCCACGCAGACCAGTCGGGACTGCACGGCTCCAGCAGTACCTATATTAACCCAGCACGGCGTTTTTGACAGCCCCACAACCGTTTGTTATTTATGGGAGAAAGTCAAGTTACATAGGTTGTCGCTCACCGCTTTCCCGGCCGTCGCAGTGCTGTGTGAACATCCATGCAAGGCGTATCATCGGAGAAATTTGGCGCTTACCTTCTGGAGAAATATTCGCTGCCCGCTCGCCGGCCGGCCGGCGCCGGCCAGTCCGGCGCGCCCGCCGTCAAAGCCTTGCGGGAATTGTGGGAATCCACCGACCTGCCGGCCGCCGAATTCGCCGATGAGGTGGCCAGGTACTTCAAGCTGCAGCGCATAGGCCTGCTCGAACTGCTGGCAACCGAAGCCCAGGTCGAGGGCTTTTCCCGGCGCTTCTTGCGGGAATCCATGGTGTTCCCGTTCCGGTCCGCCGGTGGCACCGTCAAACTGGCGGTGGCCGATCCCATGGATACGGCTGCGATCCGCGCCGCCGAGATCGTGTTCGGCGAAGCGATAGAACTGGTGATCGCCTCGTTCGAGGACATCACCACCATTCTCGAGCGTCTCGACGGCGGCGGTGCCGCCGAGGCCGAGACCGGCGAGCGCCCGCACAGCGACGACGACATCGACAGCCTGCGCGACCTGGCCAGCGGCGCGCCGGTGGTGCGCGCGTTCAACGACCTGATCGAGCGCGCGGTCGAGTTGCGCGCCAGCGACATTCACATCGAGCCGTTCCGCTCAGGCCTCACCGTGCGCATGCGGGTCGACGGCATGTTGCGCGCCATGCCGACGCCGCCCGGCGTCATGCCGCAGGCGCTGGTGTCGCGCATCAAAATCCTCGCCGGGCTGAACATCGCCGAGCGGCGCTTGCCGCAGGACGGCGCCGCGCGGCTCCGCGTCGGCCGCTCCGAGATCGACGTCCGCGTCGCCACCATGCCGACGCAGCACGGCGAGAGCGCCGCGGTGCGGCTTTTGCCGCGCGACCGGGGCTTGCTCGAATTAAGCAAGCTCGGCCTGTCGAGCCGCGACGAGAGCACGTTGCGTCATCTGCTCGCGCTGCCGCATGGCATGATCGTCATCACCGGTCCGACCGGCAGCGGCAAGACCACGACGCTCGCCACCATGCTGTCGATCCTCAACGAGACCACGCGCAAGATTCTCACCATCGAGGATCCGGTCGAGTACGAGATTCCCGGCATCAACCAATCCCAGGTCAAGCCGTCGATCGGATTGACCTTTGCCACTGCGCTGCGCGCCTTCGTGCGGCAAGACCCGGACGTCATCATGGTCGGCGAAATTCGCGACGCCGAAACCGCCAATATCGCGATCCACGCGGCGCTGACCGGACATTTGGTGCTGACGACGCTGCACACCGAGACCGCCGCGGCTGCCGTGCCGCGCCTGCTCGATCTCGGCGTCGAGGGCTTCCTGCTCAAATCGACGCTGCGCGCGGTGATCGCGCAGCGGCTGGTGCGCATGCTGTGCGACCGCTGCAAGACGCAGCGCAAGCTCGTGGCCGACGACCTGGCGCGCGATCCGCGTTACGCCATGATCGGCTTCGCCTCAGGCGACACGGTGCACGAGGCTTGCGGCTGCGAGCGTTGCGGCACCTCGGGCTTTCGCGGCCGCGCCGGCGTGTTCGAGGTGCTGGAGATCGTCGGCGCGGTGCGTGATTTGGTCGGCTCGCAGACCGACGCCAACATGCTCGACCAGGCCGCGATCAAGGCCGGCATGACGACCATGCTGGACGATGCGGTCACCAAATGCCGGGCCGGCGTCACGACCGCGCCGGAGACGTTGCGCGTGACGACGGTACGGTGAGCCGATGCCGAGCTACCGCTATCGCGCGATGAATGGCAGCGGCGAATTGGTCTCCGGCGCCATGGCCGGCCAGTCCGCCAGCGAAGTGGCGCGGCGCATCGAGACCTTGGGTCTGGTCCTGGTCGAGACGCTGACGGTCGAGGACGCCGCGCCGCGGCGCAGTTTCGGTCTGTTCAACCAGCCGCGCGCCGAAGACGTCACGGTTTTCACCCAGGACCTCGGACTGCTGCTGCGCGCCGGTGCCCGCGTCAATGACGGCCTGGAACTTTTGGCTTCCGATCGCGACGTCGGCCGTTTGCGTCCGGTCGTGGCCGAGGTTCGCTCCCACGTTCTCGCCGGCGAAACTTTTGCCGACGCCTTGGGGCACTATCCGAAATTGTTCACGCCGATGTATGTGGCGCTGATCCGCGTCGGCGAGGCGTCGGGTTCGCTCGACCAGGTGCTCGAAGTGCTGGCCGGCGAGCGGATGCGGGCGGAAGCGATGCGGCGCAAGCTGTCCGAGGCGATCCGTTATCCGGCCTTCATTCTCGTCGCCGCCGCTTGCGTGCTGACATTCTTTCTCACGTTCGTGCTGCCGCAGTTCGCCTCCGTGCTGCACGATCTCGGCGCCAAGATCGATCCGACGCTGGCGATGTTTTTGTCGCTGTCGGCGTTTCTGCGCGCCAATATCGATGCCATCGCCATCGGCCTGGTGCTGCTGCTGACCGCCAGTTGGCTGTTGCTGCGGCGGCCCGCGGTCCGCGCCGCCGTGTTGGCGGCGTTCACGCGGCTGCCGCTGGTGCGCCGGATCATGCCGTATTACCGGGCGCCCTTATTCTGCCGGAATCTCGGCGTGCTGCTGGGGAGCGGCGTGCATCTGACGACGGCGCTGCGGATACTCGTCGATATCATGGCGACGACCGGCCCGGCCGATATCTGGAAAGAGATGGTCGACCGGGTGCGCCATGGGGCGAAACTGTCCGAAGCGCTCGGCGAATCCGACGCATTGCCGCCAATGGCGGTACGAATGCTGCGGCTCGGCGACGAAACCGGGCAATTGCCGGTCTTGGCCGGCCGGGTGGCCGAATTCTACGAGGCCAAGCTGCAGCGCGCGCTCGATCGGTTGGTTGGCATTGCCGGTCCGGCTGCTATTATCGCCATCAGCCTCGTGGTTGGCGGCTTGATCGTCTCGGTGATGACGGCGCTGGTCTCGGTAAGCCAGCTCATCCAGTGAACGCTCGAGCGGGGAAAGGACGATGCAGATGAGACACGCCCGGCAAGGGCGTAAAGCCGCGGCAGCGCTCCGCAGGGGCGACGCCGGCTTCACGCTCGTGGAAATACTCGTGGTCATCACCATCATCGGCCTTATCATGGCGATCGTCGGCCCGCGGGTGCTCAATTATCTCGGCGAGTCCAAGGTCAAGGCGGCAAAGATCCAGATCGAGAGCTTCTCCAGCGCGCTCGACCTTTATTACCTCGATATGGGCCGCTATCCGGGCTCCAGCGACGGCTTGGTCGCGCTGGTGCAGCGGCCCGGCAATGCGCAAGAGTGGAACGGCCCGTACCTGAAGGGCGGTGTCGTTCCGAACGATCCATGGGGACACGCTTACGTGTATCGGTCCCCGGTCGAGCGAGCGCCCTACGAGATCGTGTCGTTCGGTTCGGATGGTCAGGAGGGCGGCACTGGAACCGCTGCCGACATTTCAAGCAATCAGGCGAGTGCGCAGGCCAACGCGTTGCACTGAGACGGCGTCGCGGCAGGACGGCTACGTCCTGCTCGAAATCGTCTGCGTGCTGGCGATCATCGGCCTGCTCGCCGCCATCATTCTTCCCGCTATTCCGCGGGCGACCAGCCGTGCCCGGCTCGAAGGCTATGCGGTCGCCACCGCCGCCGTGCTCAAGGCCGACCGCGTCGCGGCGCTGCGTCAGCGGGTTCGCGTCGAGACCGTCGTCAACGCCGAAGCGCGCACCATCCGCTCCGGTTCGGGCGGCCGCATCGTGCAACTGCCTGCCGACGTGCGGCTTGACGCCATGCTGGCGACGCGCTGTTACGATCGCCTGACCGACATGACGATCGATTTCTTTCCGTCGGGAATGTCATGCGGCGGCGTCATCGCGCTGACGCATCTCGGCGTCGGCTATGAAGTTCGCGTCAACTGGCTGACGGGAGGCGTCGATGTGGTGCCGCATCGCCCGCTCTGACGCGCGGCCGCCGCGAGGCGACGCCGGCTTCACCCTGATCGAGGTTCTGGTCGCGATCGCAGTGCTTGCGGTGGTGCTCGGCGCCATCGGCGCCGTGGTCGGCAACACCGTCAGGGCCATCCGCTCCGTCGACCGGCGCCTGCCGCTGCTCGAAACCGCGCAGAGCCTGATCGCTTCGCTGCCGACGCGTGACGCCTTGCAGCCGGGAACGCAAACCGGCACGTCGGGCGAATTCCGCTGGCGCATCGACGCGGTTCTGCTCAACCGCAATGTGCCCGACGACGCCAAGGCGCCGAAGTGGATGCCGCTTGCGATCACCGTGCGGGTGCAGGGCAGCGAAGGCCCGCCGCTGCGGCTCGACACCGTGCGCCTGATACCGAGGTCGCCCGGATGAGCGCACCGCGGACTTTACTCGATCCGGCAAGCGGCGAAGCGGGCTTCACGCTGGTCGAAATGCTGATCGCCACCGTGCTGATGGTGTTCATCCTCACGGCGCTGGTCACCGTCACGGCGCAATGGCTGCCGAACTGGAATCACGGCATGGCGCGAATGGAGCGCGACGAGCGCTTTGCCTTCACGCTTGACCGCATGGTCGAGGATTTGGCGGTGGCGGAATTCGTTCCCGCCAACACCACGGTGAAGACGCCGTATTTCGACGGCAGCGAGTTGAGTGTCAGCTTCGTGCGCACCGCAGTCGGGCCGAGCTCGCGACCGGGTCTGGAAATCGTCCGCTTCCAGGAAGTCGCCGACGCCAGCGGTCCGGCTTTGGTACGCTCGCGCGCGGCTTTCGTGCCGATGGATGCCAATGCGCAAGTGCGGTTCGCCGATCCGGTGGTGCTGATCCGTTCGCCCTATCGCGTGATGTTCGCCTATTCCGGCGCCGACGACACCTGGCAGCCGACCTGGCGCAAAGCCACGGAATTGCCCAAGCGCGTCCGCATCACCGTGCGCGATGGCGTCACCCAACAAAGGCTCGCGGTGTCGACGGCGGCGCTGGTGCATATCGACACGCCCGCGGAATGCGCCCGCGAGAAGGACGTCAACCAGTGCCTGACGCAAATCGCGCAAGGCACGGCGGCAGCCGGCAATCAAGCGCCGGCCGCCGCAACCACTCAGCGCTGACCCGGATCCGCTCATGAGTACCGCAACGCCTGCGCAACGCGCAAAGTCGGGCAGCGACGGCTTCATCATCGTCGCGGTCTTATGGATCCTGGCCGCGCTCGCCACGCTGGTTTCGGTCTACGCGATCTATGTGACCAATTCGGCGATCGCGGTGGCCGCGAGCGGCGATGCCGCCATCGCCGATCCCTTGGTCTCGGCCGGCGTTGAGCTCGCCGCCTATCAGCTGCTCGGGCAGACTGACGAAAAGCGTCCCGCCATCGGCCAGTTCACCGCGCGCATCGGTACGGCGCAGTTGAGCGTCGT